>Ga0209611_10006810_pt1 | contig 18543 bp, 11 predicted proteins | sample S1TSphgellanicum_3_FD_187693 | JGI IMG/M metagenome (GOLD analysis project Ga0209611, IMG submission 187693) | Host-associated microbial communities from peat moss isolated from Minnesota, USA - S1T2_Fc - Sphagnum magellanicum MG (SPAdes) (version 2) | ecosystem: Host-associated > Plants > Peat... | reverse complement strand
GGGGGGGGGGGGATCACCAGATTCATATGTGCGTGTGTGTGTGTTTTCATTATGTAGTTAAACATATAAAATGATGGTTAAATATTTGTATTTTATTCCTGGTTGATAGCCAAATTTTACTAAATGATCATAGGGACAATTTCCATTTTTTCTACATCTTCCAATGAATGATTGCCACTTTAGCTACAAATAAAAATTCTTAAAAAAATATTGCTCATAACTACACTTGGGAAGTTGTTGTTACAATTTTTTTAAAAATTTCTAAAGATTTAACATTCTTTAATATGTGTTTTGTTTTATTATTTTCATGTCAATCACCCTTTTTTGTTTTAGTTTAGAAAGATGTGAACATGTCGATATCAAAAATCGTCAAAGGCATTATGGTTGTAAGTTTTTTATATACCTCCTTTTGCTTTTGGGGAAAATGCACAATGGGGGGAGGACAAACAACCCCCTCACATCTTAAAAGAGTCAAGGAAGTACATGGTAGGGAGGAGGCACCATTTGATGTGTTGTCATCTTTTGCAAAGAATGTTCAAATGACGCCAAATAAATCTAAAGTTTTATTCAAACTTATCACGTTTATGAGCTTTTCTAATTAATTTGTGCTAATTTGAAGCACCCCAAGTAGCCATCCCAACCTTGATGATAGAAATCCAAGACTACTTTTAAATCTTTGTAAGTATAATAAATGTCTTTGAATCTACAAAGGCATATTTTAGTTGAAAAATACAAAATAATGAATGACCTCAAAATGTCCAATTTTTTGCCCATCAAAAGAAAAGTCACTTGGGTGAATGCGAGAGGAAGGGGACCCTCTTCCCAACATTATGTGAAGCTAAGAGCAAATTAGGGAGCTTGGACCACCCCACTTGACCCAAACCTTGTGAAAGGCCTACCAAACAATGACTACCATGGGGTAGTCCATAAGGCAATGTTGCAAGGTTTCCAATAGCAACAAATTGCAAATTGTGCAAATGGGGTCAATACCCATATACCCAATCCAAGATCCCATTGAAAGAACATTGTTGAAGGTTAATTAGATTAAAGTGTAACCTTATAAGGCCTTGAATTGTGCCAAATCCATTGAATAACTTGGGAAAGAAAGCTTTCACTAAAATTGAAATGTTTGTTAAAGGTCATGCAAGTCTCCAAAGCTTTTTCCTTTGTGGGAGATGTAGCCCCTTTTACATGTGTAACAAAAAAACACATATCTCAAGTGCACAATAGATGGGCAATGCTATTCACTTTGGTCCCAAAACAAGTTGTCTACACACTCCCAAATCAAAGAGCCAAAGTAATGTTTTAAGTTTGAAGAGATAATCAACAAAAGGTACCTTGAAATTGCTACCAATTTCATCTTGCATTAAGAGTCTAGAAAGTTTAAGATCATGATGAAAAGACAACAGAACCTCATATTAGCTAGTTTACAAAAGATGGTTTAAACCATTAGATTTCTTATATTTAAAACAAGCCACAAAATTTGCAAAAATAGAATTGATTCAATATACCTCTAGGTGGTTGGGCAACATGTTTCCTACCCAATTTGACCATATCCAATCTCCAACATTAAATGCAAAGGGGACATTCCTTAGGTCCCAAGGGATCAACAACAAAATTTTCCTATATGTTTCAATGTGAAAAAGTAAAGAGGAGCATGTAAAGGTATGAGATCTTTCCAATAGTCTCCCTTGATATCCCACAAATCCTTGATTTTGGTGCAACTTCATTTAGAGATTCAACACTTAGAGCCACTTTAGACAAAGGCCCAAGGACCAAAAGCTTAGGGACCAATTTGAAACAAATTGAACCTTGGACTAGACCCTTCTTCACGTTTTAGAAAACCTTTGTTTTCAAAAGTACAATGAGTGTGTCTAAAGGCTTGGGGTCCAATATTGAAAATGTGTGATTGCATGTGAAAAGATCACGATAATCTTTGGTCTTTTCTTTTTTGTTTTTATTTCAATTTTTTTAAAAAAATTTATAAGGATGCACTCTTTGAAGCAACCACCTTGTGAAGATCCACAAAACCAACCATGTCAACTCTAAAATTGGTCAAAAATGGGGGTGATAAAAAATGGGAGAACTAATTGTTTTCAATAATGTCCTTTATTTATAACATGTCTTTCATTCTCACAAATTTTAAACAACAAGGGTTGAAAAAACAATGAAAAATAGCAAAAACAAAGAAATGAACAACCTTGGACTTTAGTTTACATTTTGGTTCTCCAAACCATTAACTCTCCTTTAAACTTTTTTTTTTGGTTTGGACCAATTAGTTTTCCTTCCAAAATGATGCCATGTATTAAACAGAAGTTGATTTGTCTTGATCTTGGACCCTTGTCTAGAGGCCTTGAGACCAATTTAAAGCTTTTGACCAATAGGAATGTTCAATTTTATTGGACCATGCTCCTTGGATCCTTGTCTCAAATGGCCTTTAATGACAAGTTTTGCTCGTTGCAAATGAGAAAGTTTCCAATGAAAGGTTGTTTCATGATTTCAGCTACCTTACTTAAACCTATAAGTTTAAAGAGCTTACAATCATTTAAACTTATCACTTTTCAAAGAATAACCTTACCCTTATGTACTTTCTCCTTTCACGCAGGCCAACACCTGCTTTATCAAATACCCAAGGAATCCATTGTGGTCTATCAAATCTTGAAATAATCTCTTTTGTCTCAATTGTCATTCAACTTTAATTCAAATACCCTTTTTTGAGCTTTCAACACCCATTGTAAGGAAATCTTTGTTCTCAAGAAAAAGAAATCACAAATGATAGGAAACAACAAACCTCAAAAATATTTGACAAATAAAAGAATGTATAAAAAGGAGTACTCTTTGAAAATCAAGTTTGGAAGGTATGTTATTTTGTGTACATTGCTTGGGTTTTTCTCAAAAGTTATTGTACTTTTTCTTTTGCAAATAAATGACCTAAAAATACACTACAATTTCTTCTTTCATTTTTTACAATTCTTTCAATGTAATGGGTTTTGGTGTGTTCAATTATTTTTTACAGTTTACTCTTAAAATAGTTCTACAATGCACTATACTCTTAAAATAGTTCACACTGTGGCCTTGCCGTTCACATTAAAAAGTATCTGAAGGCAAAAGAAGAATTATGGAAACTAAAATATTTCACCATGCAAAAATATACCTAATCTTTAAAAAATCCTTCAAAAGAAACCAAAATCCTTCAAGATGTTATAACACTCTATAACTAATCTCAAGTTCCAACACAAGCCAAAATATCATCTTTCAAAAATTCTCATATAAAAATAGACCTATTATTATTACCTGGGGGCCAAAATCCCTTAAGCTACTATTCTCTCTAATGAATCTAAACAAAATATCCTTGCCTTGGTAGGCAAGGCCAATAAATAAATGTTCAGCAAAGAAGTGCCAAACATCAAACAGCGTCTCCCCCTACCGGACTTGTTTCATAGTAGGTTAAGTAAGAGTTGCAGGGAAGTAGGCTAGAGGCACAGAGAGAGAGAGAGAGAGAGAGAGTGTGTGTGTGTGTACAGCAGGAAGAATAAACCCTAGTTCCAGAGTTTCAGCGCATGCTTGAGAAGATGGCCGAAGACTGATGCATCCATTTGAAGGGAGCATTCAGCATGCTAATTGACGTGGTTTTTGAAGGCAATTGCATGAAAGGTCCTTCCATTTTGCCATGAGGAAAGCCACCCAATTGGTCTCCCCAACCTTACTTCCCTCATGAACATTCAGAGAATATCTGCAGCAAGCTGTTCCAACTACAGTCTTTTGGTAAGGAACAAATTACACTCGACTCTCCTCTCCTCAAAAAACTTTCTCTCCTTACTTAAGTCAGATGAAAAGAATGAGCAATCCATTGTACTAATCCATGATCAGTCTATTTTAGAAAATAAAGATATGAAGAGTGGCAATGATAATTCTTCACAGACCTTAGCAAACTCTCCAGGAGCAAAAGCTTTGTTTGATCACCACTGTCAAGGCAGCAGCCCCTGTTCCAGCTTCTTTGTAAGCTTCCTGAAGTTTCCCTTGCTTCTTTTCAGAGGAGAATAATATGCCTGGCTGCACCTTGTTTCATCCATAACACCCCACTTCACTCCGAGGAAAGAGCGAGGAGAGGGAGAGAATGGGAGTTTTTCATTATACCCTAAAAATCAGATTTCTGATCAAATGGATTTTCTGATGCTCTCTTCGTTTGCTCCTCAACCTCTTCTGCAGTTACAAAAAACCACAACACGCACATAATTCAGGTATAATTCTAGTCCCTCCTATCTTCTCCCACATCAACAAAACACACCCAAATTTTTTTTAAATCAGGTATTTAATTCTTCTCGTCACTTGTGCCACAACCAAAAACAAACGCACAATCAGGCGCAATTCAAAAACTCCCATTTCTCCCACAGAAACCATCAGACAAGTTCCAATTCTTCTCTTTCCTCGATTAACTGTCAAGCTCCGCAAAAGAGCTCGCGCTTGCTCGCTCGGTCGACTGCTGCAGCCTTCGGGGGCGCGCCAACAAATATTCTAGATTATGTATCTTGAATGGTACTTACATGGATGACTCACATCCAAGACGTCATATTATAAACTCAGATAGGTTCCTACATGGATAATATAAACTTGGACAGGTTCTTCTATTGGATATTATAGACTTGGATAGGTTCCTACATGGATGATGAATTCACATCCAGGAGGAACTGGCATCCCTGCACGGCGCACATTCGTTATTGTGCTTAACCCTAACCCTAACCCTAACCCTAATCCCGACCGGGGGTTTTGGACCGTCGGATTGTGATCGTTTGCAGCCGTCGGTGGCTGCAATTCTTGCGGACAAAGACGAAGGGAGTTGTAATCCCATTCCTCTCTTTCGCGCTTGCGGCCGCTTCTTCTCTTTCTGTTGCAATATCGATTTGGAAGCAGTAGCTGTTGTTGCAGGATGGTGAAGCACAACAATGTTGTGCCGAATGGCCATTTCAAGAAGGACTGGCAGTCGTATGTGAAGACATGGTTTAACCAGCCGGCCAGGAAGAAACGCAGACGCACAGGTATGTATGTATGGTTTTTTCGGTGTTCATCTTGCATGTATTTTTTTCGCTCGAAACAAACTGATGTTGTCTGGGGTTCGGATCTAGTGTCTGGGAGTGTGTTGGCAGTAGAAGCTGCACTTCCTTTAGCCGTATGTTTGTTGGCTTGAAGAGTTTTACTTTAGGGTTTTTTGCATGGCGGTTGCTTTGCATAGATGGTCTAGGATCCATCACCTTCTTATCTACAAATTCCTAAGTTCACTTGAAGCCCTGCTGCATATGGACTTGGTTGATGTAAGGTTACTAGCAAATAGGCATGCGTCCTCATGAAGTTCCTTTCTGATCTCTTGTTGTACTGTTTGCAGTGCGTCAGAAGAAGGCTGTTGCAGTCTTCCCTCGGCCTACCGCTGGTCCATTGCGGCCGGTGGTGCACTCGCAGACGTTGAAGTATAACTCCAAGATTCGAGCTGGACGAGGCTTTACCCTTGAGGAGCTTAAGGTTTTGTTTTCTCTTTGGCACAAGGCTTGTAGGGTTTTGTTCTTTGTGGTGACTTCTGTCACAATGCTTGGTTGGTGTAGTCCTTGTCCTGAATATGAGTCTAGGGGTTTCTGCCGGGTGTTTGATGGTCTGCAAGAGCGTGCCCCATGTTTCTGTTTCACTTGAATCATAGGCTAGAGAAATATGATTCTGTCCAAATTTGGGACTCCTGAGATCGGTTGTATATTTTGCTGACGTTCTCTCTAAGATCATTTGGCTTTTGCAGGCTGCTGGGATCTCAAAGAAGCTGGCGCCCACCATTGGAATCGCAGTGGATCATCGCAGGAAGAATCGGTGCCTTGAAAGCCTACAGGTAAATGTTGCCCGCCTGAATACTTACCGTGCAAAATTGGTGGTTTTCCCAAGGCGGTCTAGGAAGTCGAAGGTGGGAGATTCAAGCCCAGAAGACTTGGCTAGTGTTACCCAGGTTCTTGGATCTGTTCTGCCCATTGTGAAACCCAGGCCAACTGCAGAATTGATTTCAATTACTGATGAGCTGAAAGCTGTAAAGGGCTACCAGAAGCTCCGTCTGGAAAGGATGAATGCCCGTTTGGTGGGTGTGCGCAAAAAGAAAGCAGAAGCTGCTGAGAAGGAGGACAAGAAGTGAGGGACACTTGTTGTGTGTTTTTATTGACAAGCAATGATGAACTACCATGTTATTTTGCACTGGAATGCAAATATCTTTTCATGAATAGATGGATTATAGGTTTGTTGAAACATCATGCATGAAAATTGAGAGGATCTTATGTCATTGAGTGCAATTTCCTGCATAATGCAATCTGTCATCACATCTTAACTTGGTAAGAGCAGTTCAAGATATTTTGAAGCATGATTGGCTCATGAAGCTGGTTCTGATCAGGGACTAATCTTAATTTTTTAAAAGTATGACCACATGATTGGGTGCTTTTCAGTGTTATGGATGGTAAAGCCAGGGGTATGAGCAGGTTTGTTTGGTGTAGCAATTGTGCTCAGTAAAGACATGCCATATCCTAGTGACAATAAATGGGAAAGGATCTGCAGGTTTTGAACTTGGAACTGGCAACTAATCATTTGAAGAAATGAACAAATTTTTTGGAAATTCTCCTAGAATTTTTGTATGAACACCAAGAAAAAGACCTGCAAAAATATTTAATCAAGCATTATTTGTCAGTTCTGGTTTCCTAAGTGCCCAATTTGAATTGACCAACATTTAGTTTGAAGTTTTAACTTTTATTTAATAAAAAAGCCATCAGCTACATTGACCAGCACAATCACCTAAGCAGTGGCAGAAATTTCTTCAGCGGTCTTATGTATTGTGTGACCTATTGAATGGTGGTGCTCCAATCAGATTGTAAAATAGAATTAGAGCTTCTGTTGTGGTACAACCTCTTTGAGTGAAAATGCTTGTGATGAAATAGATATTGTGGTTCAACTTCTTGGAGTGAAAATGCTTGCGATAAAATAGTTATAAGCTCCCAAAAACATCCTGTACTTTGAATGTGTGTATTGTAAATGCCGTTGGGAGTGTGTGGGGAGGAATGCAAAGATTGTAATGCAAGGATTAGCATTGTAAGTTCTGAAATTGATGTCTATTTAATGTTCAGAACCTTGTAGAATGATGATGTGTTTAGCAACAACCCTAACTCATACTTAGTTGTTGCCTTCTTGTAAAATCCCTCCTTTTTGGAGATGAACAAAGTCTGAAATATCAAGCTCTTAGTTAATCCCCTCAGATTTGCAAGCTCACAACTACCCATGCTTTGGACAACATGATCTATTGTGTAACAATTGGACTATGAGCATACCCAATGCTGCTCAGTATGTGACCTTGCAAATATGATTTCTCATTTCCAAGTTGAGTTGTTCTCTTTTTCCCAACCTCACTCTTAAAACTAAAACTGGGACTGCAAAGAGATTGGAGACTACTAATAGCAACCCACCTGGACCAATCAAACGTTCTAGCCAATCAACAACAGGATCAACAGCAGGTGTTAAACTTTGCTGTGTCCTTTACTGGCAGTAGCATCATGTGCAAAAATGATAGGCCAAAACCATTTTGTTGAGCAAAACCAGCATGTCTTGACTTTTTGTCGTCCAATTTTCTTTTGCAGGGCCACATACTGAGCGCCAAGGGAGCTGCTCAAAGTTGATATTTTTGATGACATGTTGCACAGGTTACACCCTTTATGATTATAATTTTGCTACTTTCAATCCTTTTCAAGGATGTGATGGGCCTAACAACCATCAACTCCATGGAAATACAAAAATTGGAAATGGTTCCCCACAAACTTTTGCATCTATGGGTGTTGCCTAGAGTTGAATTTCTAATGTTGTCTTTCCTCGTAGTCATAATAGTATTAGAAATTACAATGTGAGGTATAAAAAGCTTCAAATTTCAAAACACTAAACATGACTACAAAAGTAGCACTTGGGACTGATTGCCCACACTTCTAGATTAGCAGTTAAAGAGTGGCAAATCATAATAATAATAAATTAAATTTCCAATAGTGTGAGACTTGTTTGCTTAATTGATGGGTAGATGCATTTCTATGCAGAGTGAGTTGTATTTGTTGAGGAGATTATGGACCAAACTTTGGACAGGTAGCATTTCAAAGCTCAGCTTGGAGAGAAGGAAAATAGTTGAATTTTCCAGCAGTACCCAAAGAATAACAAGGTGTGTTACACTGTGGCCTTGCCATTTACATTAAAAAGTATGTTAAGGCAAAAGAAGAATTATGGAAACTCAAATATTTCAACATGCAAGAATATAACCTTCAAAAAATCCTCTAAAAGAAACGGAAATCCTTCAAGATATTATAACTCTATAACTAATCTCAAGTTTCAACACAAGCCAAAATATCATCTTTCAAAATCCTCTTATAAAAATAGACCTATTATATTACCTAGGGGCAAAAATCCCTTAAGCTACTATACTCTATAATGAATCTAAACACAATATCCTTGCCTTGGTAGGCAAGACCAATAAAATACTATGCTCTAAAAATACTAGGTTGATGACTCAAGGATGTCTTCACCATAATATCAATACTGTTGATACTTGATACCCAGTCAAAATGGACAGATATTAATTATCAGATTGAAAATCAGCTCCTGATGAGCTTTAGAAATTCATCTATAGAACTTGAACCATAGAGTACACATCAAAGAGATAAATCCCAAAACTAAACCTGACAATTTTTGCCTAATACCCACACAAAACCAAAACCCAACCCTTAATTTTTCGAACCAGTGTTAAATACCAGGAGCCAAATCAAACCCCAGTTGGTTTTGAGAGTCAGCCTATAACCGGACCCAGGTTAACAATTCCTGACTCGACTATAATTATGTAAACTAGAATTATCCATACTAAACCCAGACTGAATGGGAATGAAGAACAAACCACATAGGTAGGGTGTTCTTAGGAAGGACTATTAAGCCCAAAAATGGTAGTGAAAGCCAGTTTTAGGAATAGAATTTCCATGCAACCAATGAGAAGTCGCATTATGGAGTGAAGAGCCTCCCTTTTTCTTTTTTCTTGTGAGTGCAAAGAATGGGATGTGGAACTGGCACATGAACCAGTCTTGTGGAACCCCAGTCAAGATGGGGTTCAATTTGGAGTTGGACATGACTGCCTTGAATGTTTTTGAGTAATTCAAGTGAAAGTAGAACATGTTATGGTTTATTTGTAAAAACTGTATTTTTTCTGTGATATACTATAGTTTTGTCCCTTATGGCAAGTTCAGAGCAACAACAGTTAAAATAGAAACACCTGATGCATATTCCTCAAAATGTGGGACCAATTGAAAACAGCATCATTCTGTATAGCATTTTCTTTGCCCCCACCAAAATAGCTAGAAATTATTAAGAATTATTTTTGTTTTCTAATTCCCAAATTCCGGAATTTAAAACAAAATCTAAAAAGTTAATCCCCATATTCCAAATGAAGCGTCCAGTAGCTAGCCAAAAACATAGAAGGGATGCTTAGATTTGTTTACCTTTCTATTTTGTTTATAGTCAGATTTGGCTAAATCCTATTATGGATGGTCGACAATGTGGCTACATCATAGAAAACAAAACACAGGTTCTATAGCCTCTCCCTTCACAGGCAGAGCTAATAGGGAGCCAAAGGGTTGCCAAAAGATAAAACACCAAGCACCATGCTTCACAAAGTTTTTTACATCTCACACAGTTGCATCTGCAACCACTATGTTCTTGCACATGATATTTTCCTTAGCCCATGAATGTGGTTTTACTAGGAGGAAAGAAGGTGAGTGTTGGTGAAGCTAAACACCCCTACAAGCTTTGCGCGTGTCAGTGCATGGTTCTGTGCACTGCTCAGTTCACAGACTCCATTGTCAAATACTTATTGCTCTGTCACGTGCAAGACAAACATTTGTGTTGTGCATGTATCATCACTTCTAACCAGCTTGGAACCTACAATCTTTCAGGAGAGAAGCTACGTTACTCCATTACTACTTGTTTAATTCGTTCACAAGCAATAGTGTTTTTTTTTCAAATGCTATATTTTGCATTCACATTAGTGAAGCCCTGTGGGTGTTGCACAGGTCGCAGCACTGGACACCAACAAAGTTCTAGGCGGGGTTTAAACGTCCTGCAATGGAGGTGGGGTTGGGCTGATGTCCTTCACTTGTATCTTGGAGCATTGATTATGCTCTTCAAGGAAGTTGACAATTCTACAACTAACTCGGCCCCTCCAAAATCCCACCTCGTGGGTTGTCTTGCATTGTTAGCTTGGCACCCATTTAGTGGTGGATGGAATCTCCAACCTCCCAAGTACTCTCATTTATGCAAAGCCTTCAAAACCCAAGGATCCTTCATGGCCATACTATGCATGCAAACATTCCTAGCTAATAACTTAGTACATTTTGTCCTTCAGCTATGCCGACACACGAGATGCATGATGTTCATGGCAGTCATGCAAAACCTAACTAACAAGTAGGTTAGCCCATTGAAGGTAATTCCAACATAACAAGGATAATCAAGTGCTTGCAATGAAAGCTTTTTCCAAGCTAAGTTAACAATTTCACCTCCAACTCTTTCACATGGATGAACCCATTGTGGAACCCATTAAATATTTAAACTAATTTGAGAAACATAATGTATGCTTTAAGGATAAAATATGTTAAACCCCAATGAATGAGCTTTGTAGAAGGGAAGAAGTTGAGAATACACATCGGGCTCTTATCAAATCATTGCATTTGAATCACATCATAAATATTGAATCCATTGCATCTTCTAAGATGAGAATGGGGGAGAAGAGGCAAGGGGTGGGTGAATACAAATTTATGAACATGTTTTTACAATGATTTAAAAATCATTCTTATAAATTTAAAAATCTTAATTTTTACCATGTTTCCATGATATTAGAAATATCCGTAAAGGAAATACAACATCAATATCCAAAGTTTGGTCATGAAGGGGGGTGAATTATTTTTCAAAACAATAAAACATACATTGTTATTAAACAAGGCATGAAATTCAAATTACCACCAAATTCAATGGTAATCTAAATTTCACTCCCTTTTATTTTTCCTATGTGCCTTCATTGTTGTTTCATGTACTAATATTATAATTATTTTCAAATTATGTGCATTGGATGTATTGATGTTTGTTTTCAATATTCTGTTTTTAGATTCAATAATGTGTGTATGTATATAATACATATGTTCATTGTTTGCTATGTGTATAGTGATATAGAGTGAAATTATCAACATAATTAATCTTATTATTTTTAAATTATAATTCCAATATAATAGTTCACCTAACTATAACAATAGATTGGTCGTGCAAAGTTTTTGGAACTTCAAAGCTTTGAAGCCCTTGGGAATGAAGTGCATAATGATGTTTGTGTTCATAATAAAAGTCTTGAAAATTCTGTTTTAAAAAATTTAAATCATCATTTCAAAATTGTGAAAAAGTCAATCATTTAACGAACTTTCCACTTTGCTTTAGAAATTTATTAGAAAAAATAAATTTAGAATAATGCTAGAAATATGTCTATAGAGAAATATAAATGTTAAATCAGAACTAATATAAAGAATAAAGACTTGAAATGTATTCTATTAATCTAAAATATATTGTTTAAACTTTGTGTTCAATGTACCAAGTGTTGTTGAATTTGGAAATGATGAGAATTATTTCCCAATAATGTAATATTTTCGAGTATGCTTTCAAGGGTTTGGTGGAAGGAGTATGGGTTGGAAGATATCCCAAAAAATTAAACCCAACTAGATTAATTATTCGAAGATGTAAAGTGAAAGGCCAATATTATGCCTTTCTACACTTGAAAAACAAAATAAGCATTGAATGTTTTTCAATCAAATAGTTGAAGTCACCAACCAACCTAAAATACATGAAATTATTTTGAAAGGACTTATACTATAGTTGCTGAAATTTTCATTTATGTTTATTTTTAAAGTATTAATAAAAAATATTGATTATTACAACTAGTAATAGTTATAGTAAGTGAGATGATGTTGATGATAATAAAATATTATTACCTATATTTTAAATTTTATAATAATTGATATAATTAGTAGGTAAACCAAGTTAGTATAATATGGGTACTAAGGATCACTTTAAACAAAGGTCTGGGGACCAAAAGCCCAAGCACTAATTTGAAGCAAATTGAACCTTGAATTGGACCTTTCTTCACATTTTTAAAAACTTTTATTTTTAAGGTACAATGAATGTATTTATAGGCTTGGGGTCAAAAATGTATGATTAATATGTGAGAGGATTAGGTTAACCCAGTAGTAGAAATTGGTCAAAATGTAATCATTTTATTTGTGACTACATGTGACTATTAGTTATCTGTGACTACATTTGGACATTTTTGCAAATATTTTTTATGTTAATCATATTTGTGATTACACTACAATTAGTTTGCAACTATTTCAATGTTCATCCTTCCATGTGAATAACATTTAATTTAATTTTCATCTAAGAAAAATAATTTGTGTCCCATTAATTGCAAATGTGACCAATTTAGTTACAACCTTATGAGTATACAAAGGTGTATTTTGTGAATTTTAAGGAATATAGTTGGGTGTATTAAGATTTATAAATGTATATTTTGAATGTATATGAACAATCATATTGCATGTGTATTCAAATGATATTATTAGCATAAATGGTCTTGATATTATGGTTACACTAATTATTGTATATTTTGAGAATATTAAAATTTCATGCAAGATATTTGCTAAATATATTGTGTCCATATTACAAGTTTATCCAAACCATTTTATTATACTCTTAAAATTATTACAAATGACATTTTATTATTGTTGTTGTTATATTGTATATTTATATTAATTACATGTAATAAAAAATTAAATTTCAATATTATCTTTGAATAAAATTTTAAAATAGTAATATTCTATTACATAATGATCATAATGATGATGATATTAGAATGATAGGAAAATTGATTATATAATTATTGAAATAATTAATTAAAGTAAATTATTATATTATATTATATTATAAATTTATTTTAAATGACTAATGTAATTATTAAGAGTTTTTTATTTATCAAAAAAATTTAAAAAATTATAATAGCTTTAACAAGTGATGTAATAATAATAATAATAATAATAATAATAATAATAATAATAATAATAATATAAAAAAATAGCTAACCCAGACTAGCTACAAATTACATTATTACTATTATTATTATTATTATAAGTAATCAATTATGAAGTATTATTATATTATAATAATTACCAGGAAATATTAATATATAATTTTAAGTTTCTATATTTCAAATTTATAATTAATATTTAATAATTATTAATGTTTCAATGATTATAATCAATTACTGATATATGATTTCAATTTTCAGTTTTATTATTTTATAATAACTACTGTAGTAATTAGAATGGAAATCTAATAAATTATTATACGAATGCAGAAATTATTTTTGAAGGAAACATATACTTACTAAAAATATAAAATATTTATTTTAATATTTCGTAAATAGCTATAATGAGTGAAATAATAATATGAATAATCAAAATAAAATAGTTAACCTTGGCTACCAACTAGCTATGATAATGATTGAATTAATATTACTGTTACTATTAAATATTTACATTTATACTTATTATTAACTATACAAATGAAAATATAATGGGAATAATTATAATAAAATAATTAACTTAGGCTAGGTTTTAATTATATTATTAGATTAAAAAACTAGTATTCAATATTTATAATCAGTAGTTAATAATTATTCATTACTGAATATTTCAGTTATTATATTAATTTACTTGGTAATGAAATAGTAATTTATTAGTTATTAATAATTAGCTTATTAGCCAATTACTAATTAGTTAAATTGGTTGATAGATCATTATAATTAATATATAATTTAAATTATATATTGTTATTGTTTATTTAGTTAATAAATTAAGTAACATTTAATAATAACTACTAATATAATTAATTTAATAATAATAAGATTTTGATTATTATTGTTGTAAATAACTAGTTAGTTGGATAGTGTAGTTGTTAATTAATTAATTAGCAAGTTTATTAATTTATTTGTCTATATTTTATTCAGTAAATAATTATTAATTATATTATTCAATTGGTTAATTTAGTAGTTAGCTAGTTAGTTGTCACTTACTTAATTATATACTTTTCAAAATGAAAATGAAAAGCCAAAACATGCTGGATAAACTTTTTAGTTGCAAGTAGTTTGCAACTAAAAAGTTTATTGCATATGTTTTGGATTTTATTTTCATCTTGAGAAGTATATAAACAAGGTGTTTTGTTTTACATTTTTATCTTTAAAAACATGGGCATATGGGATGAATCAATAAAAACAATTTAACCCAAAATAAAATAAAAATATTCATGTATTTACACCTAACTACCTACTTCCCTAATTTACTTACCTACTTTTCTACTTACATACCTACCTAAATAGGTATTTGACCTAGGTAGATAAATAGGTCCTATTTATATATAGGTGTTTAGCCTAGATGGGTAGGTAGGTATATAGGTAGGTGGGTACTTAGTTCAACCTACATACTTAAATATTGATTTAAATTTAATTTGGACAAATTCAATTAATATGCCACATGGAAAATTTATATTACATCACATGTCATAATCTAAACCATCCAAACATTAAAATTAAATGTTTTAAATTATTTCAAAATAATAATAAATTATTTTTAATTATTAAGAGTTGGGACATGTGGCAACACATAACTTGTTCCCATTGTTCACCAAAAAAGTCACATCTTGATTACAAATGACAATATGTATATGATTAGTCAATGGATGAAGGTGTATTTCGTTGAATTTTTTTTTCATCCAAAATTTGTTGTCGTTTGCAACTAGTGTCAATGTGACTTGTCCAATGTGACTATTAAGATTTTAGTTGCAAATGTTGCTTACAACTAAAAATTAGTCGTAGGGACTAATTACAAAATGACCATTTTCTACTAATGACCTTTGGTCTTTTCTCTCTTCTTCTTCCTTTTTTTCATGGTTTTAAAAAATTTATGTTTTCATTTCCACTTCGTGCATTTGGATTGGAAGGGCTAAAAATGCATTCTTTCTAACAACCACCTTGCAAGGATCGACAATACCAACCACGTTAATTTTTAAATTGATAAAAAAAATGGGAGGGTTGTTGTGTTCTCAACAATGTCCTTAATCCATAGATTTTTTTTCCATTCTCACAAAATTTGAACAAGGGTAAAAAAACATTGAAAAAGAGCAAAAAATGAAAAAATGAACAACGTCAAACCCTAGCTTACACTTTGGTTTTCCAAACCATGAGCTCTCCCTTTTTTTTTGGTATAGACAAATTGGTTTTCCTTCCATAATGATGTTATGTAGGCTAAATCACAATTTGATTTGTCTTGATCTTGGACCCTTGTTTAAAGGCCTTGGGACCAATTTAAAGCTCTTGACCAATAGGGATGTTTGATTTCATTAAACCCTACTCTTCGGACCCTTGTTTAAAATGGTCCAAAAAAATAGTTGCAAATAAATTGCATTTAAGTTGGTGACACTTGCAACTATAATATTTAAACCATATTCTTTGCTTTTCATTATTTTCATGTGTAATGTATAACTAGGTGCATTAGAAGTTTTCAAGGTGAATGTGTCATTCAAAGGATGAGCCAATAAAAGAGGGTCAACTCCAAAGGCTAAAACCCAAGATAATATAGGATTTTCTTAAATTAATTGATTAACTTAAGCCTACCTATTTACTTCCTTAAGCATAAACCCTCCTTACCTATCCACGTGTTGACATCCTATTGATTTTAAATTTAATGTTTAAAAATTAATTAATTAATTAAAATTATTAAATAAAGTTTAAATGTGCCATGTGTCACCAAATAATTGGCCTTCAAAAGATAAATGGACACAATTTTATATGCCATGTGGCACCAAATAATTGGCCCTAAAAATAATTGGACACAATTAATATGCCACATGGAAAAAAAATATTTTGTCACATGTCATATACTAAGACCATACAAAATGGATGGTGTAGACTTTTCCAAATTAAATAATTTTTTTGAAATATTAATTTGTTGTTAAGGTGACCAAATTAATTGCATGGTAAGTTGCAAATGACAATGTGTTTACAATAAGTCAAAGAATGAAACCATATTTCTTTTACTTTTATTTTACATCTAGAATCCATGTTGCCTATAACTATTGTTTTATGCAACTTGTCCAACATGTGACTAAAAGGATTTCAGTTATAAATTTTGCACATGACTAAAAATTAATTGCAAAAATTAGTTGAAAAAATGCCTTTTTCTACTAGTGTGATGAATCAATCATGTTTGAATTCAATTTGCAAACAAGTTCATTCCATCCTTTCAAAACTACAAAAATCAACAAGGATTAGTGACAAGTTTAAGACATCCATCCTCCGTAACTTCCATTGTAAAAAAAGGATAGAATGACTTGTTTGCAAACTAGTTTTTTTTAAATGATGAATCAATCTTATTTGTTCACAACTATAATTAATGATCATGAATTCAACATCCTTTTAATCTTTAAAGTGAAAGCAAAAGCACAATCTTGACAATTATAAACTACCCAAGGGGCTTACAAGCATTGATTACATGAAACAACCAATGTCTTTAAACCCCACAAGATAAAATCCCCCAAGGTTCAAAGGTTCCAATTATTGATTGCTTACTACAATCAAGATATTAAAACCCTAGATGAGCCAACAAAGGCTAGAATTTGAATAAACATATGGCATTTCCTACCTTTATAACCCCCTATTTTTGGTCGTTCACAACAACCTCCCCACTTCAATCAACCACAACAGTCCTCCCCACTTCAATTGCCCACAATAGTTTTCTCCACTTTGGTCACCTTTTGTCAATTCCAATCACAATTAAGAATTGACAACCAATGTACATTGGGTGATTGAAATTTTGAGGTTTAACGTTCACGTAATCCATTGAGCGACAAAATTGGTTTTGATTGTTAACCCCTATTTAGTTAGCAACCAATGAACCCCATTAGCTACATAGGACATGGAGTAACTAAATTTTTTAATCCACAATTCATGTCCAAGGTGATGACATGTTTAGCCTACAATCAAAATTTGATCACTAACCCCTTTCAACTGAAGAAACCCATGCATCCACTCAAAACATGGAATGGTTGAATGTTTTTTTTATCATTGTCCCATTTATAATATGTGATTTAATTTGGTCACCAACCCCTACCTACCATGTGACCGCAACTGGTTATCGATCCCTATCCAACCTTCAACCCAATAACCCCATGTGTTCACACTTAAAACATGGTGTGATGAAACTTATCTTAGTCATTCTATGAATGGGCAAGGGCCTATCCCCATGGATCCAACTAGGGTTTCAGGTTTTGTGCTAGCTTTTGACATTACATTTTGTAAATAAAATAAAATTTTAAGTAATTTTCGAAATATTTAAAAAGTTTTTTTAAATGATTTAATATGGTTGGAAATTTCTATTGCAAAAATTATTACTTGACAATAGAAGTAATTAAGCACCCATATGTCTTGGGAGATTAAGGTTAATTTGTAACTCATACTCTTATTATTCTTCAATTAACATTGAAAGGACATGAAGTTTGAACCAATGTTGGGCAAATATTCGAGAAATCTAGATATCGATCCCTATCCAACCTTCGACCCAATAACCCCATGTGTTCACACTTAAAACATGGTGTGACAAAACTTATCTTAGTCATTTTATGAATGGGCAAGGGCCTATCCCCATGGATCCAACTAGGGTTTCAGGTTTTGTGCTAGGCTTTTGACATTACATTTTGTAAATAAAATAAAATTTTAAGTAATTTTCAAAATATTTAAAAAGTTTTTTAAAATGATTTAATATGGTTGGAAATTTCTATTGCAAAAATTATTACTTGACAATAGAAGTAATTAAGCACCCATATGTCTTGGGAGATTAAGGTTAATTTGTAACTCATACTCTTATTATTCTTTAATTAACATTGAAAGGACATGAAGTTTGAACCAATGTTGGGCAAATATTCGAGAAATCTAGATATCTTTACTGGATATCACTTGTAAAATCTTTTGGATATCAAAAATTGTGATATCGGAGATGATATCTTGAGGTTTGGTCATATATTATCCAAAGGGGGGGGCGGGGATTGAAAAATTGAAATTCATTGAAATTCATGTAGGATATCAGATCCTTGCCTAGAAATGGATATGAGCATGGGGGGTTTAGGTTTAGGGTGTAAGCAAGCTTATAGGCCGTTAGAGAAAAAATAAATGGTTGTTGCCCCCATTGATTTAAACCTAAAACAACCTTAAAAATAGAATAAAAAAGGGCTTGAACTCTAGTTAATTAGGCCCCACATTGTGTTTTTCTTTTCTTTTTTACTCCTCATTGCATTTAATGTTGTTCCTTTTCATGCTTCGAACTATTGTTTTCTTCGTGCTCCTCTTTGCATTTTGTGTTTTTTTTTTTCAAATTCCTC
>Ga0209611_10006809_pt1 | contig 18543 bp, 21 predicted proteins | sample S1TSphgellanicum_3_FD_187693 | JGI IMG/M metagenome (GOLD analysis project Ga0209611, IMG submission 187693) | Host-associated microbial communities from peat moss isolated from Minnesota, USA - S1T2_Fc - Sphagnum magellanicum MG (SPAdes) (version 2) | ecosystem: Host-associated > Plants > Peat... | reverse complement strand
AAAAAAAAAAAAAAAAAAAACTTAGTCCTAATTTGTTGCTGCAATTCTTTAATCTTGGCTTGTGTAACATTCAGATTAGGGACTACATCATCATTTGCGTTCTCATTAGCACACAATACCTAGGAAACCACAGGTCCACCCATAGATTCACATGAAGATAAGGTTTCTTCAAGATCTACCTACAACCTGTCAAGATCATTTTTTGCTTCATGATGAATCACCTCTTTATCATCTACATGTAGGTGAACCCTCCTTTGTTCACCTCTCTTTGTACCAAATCATTATAGATCCTTTCTACTTATTATTTTAGGGTTCCAATATATGTTTGTTTTGAAACCAACATCTTTGACATTTTGGAGATGTTTTATAAACTACACAACTTTGACATCTTTTTTGAACGTAATGATGATGAAGACTTGAAGATACTTTGTGATGTGCTCCTACCTAAGCCTAGTTCAACCTTTGGTTTTATAAAGTGCCTTAGGTTCAACCTAGAGGCCCCAAATGGAGGTGGTCAGTGAGACCTTAAGCCTTCTGATGATTATGTAACTTATAGTCTGTCAACTTCTCCCCTAAGTAAATTTTGTAGATTTGGACCCAATAAGAGCATTCAATGCACTAGAAGAAATTATGTCCTTTGCAACTAAAGGAAAATTGACTTCATGTCTTCCATGATTATTCAATGACTATAGTCATTTATTACAACTTGATTTTCTATGTGTATTAATGAGTCATTTATATGACTAATGGATGAAAAATGTACTCAACATACATAGTTCATCCTAGTTTCATCTACCATATTTCATTCATCACAACTTTTAAAAACATTTATACAAATAAGAAGATGACATGGATAATCTTGTAATGATGTGAAGGCTTTACCAAAAAAAACAATTCCTAGTTCATAGGAAAATGGGTACCACTTTCTAATGTGGCATGAAAATTTTTAACGAACTTTTCAATGACTATAATATTATTTCCAAATTGATAGTCCAACATTATGTATAACTAAACGACTTACATTTTATGATGTGGCATGCAATATTTTTAGTCAATTGTAATTATTAAAAAATAATTTAAATATAATGAAGTGGATACAAACTCCATTAAATTTTTTATAATTACTACAAAATGATTGATAGAACATGATGTGGATAGTAAATAACTTGAGAATTACAAATGACTTGTATAATGATTATAGGATGGCAAAGTAGGTGTATAATTCAAAATTACTTTTGCAAAGGATTGAAATTTTATTGCATATGGGATAGTGTTATTATGATAATTAGAAATGCCATTGTCCATAACAAGGTCAATATTGAAACCAAAACTTTAGCTTCAAACAATTTACAATGTTTACAAGATGTTAATGGATTTTAATGTGGAAATACATGTAAAAATGAAGAATGAAAATGTTAGAAAACACTAAAAATGACATGTAAAATGTAAATTTTGACATCCAAAGATTTTAATAACCCAAAAATCTTGTTAATCTTAAAAGATTGTCCTTGGTAGACAACTTTATGGCTCCTATCAATGAAGTTGTGGTTGGGGGTGCAAGAAGTCGTTCAGGAGCATTTAGTCCATCTATTTCCATGGTTGTTGTAATGAACACATTTTTATGTTTACCACCTCCCTCCTAGATCAAGTTTCTTTCCGCAACACAACTTTCTAACTTGGCTTCTTGATGTCATCTAAGTTGTTTAACAAGGACATATGAAAGGCTCAAATGATAATGGCAACTTGTGGTGAAAATTAACTATGAGAAAGCCAACATCATCTCATACATAGGTTGGGTTCCCTCCAGTGTCTTCTCGTTTGATCCATTTGCATCTAAAATTAACCACAGGAATATGCAAATGACCATAATCAAGTTTGAGTATGTCTTTTAGTACTCCAACAAAGTTCAATGAAAAATCTTTAACACCAAGAGTTAGCATATCAAATATCGAAGCAATGCCACAATCGAATGTTTGCATTGAGCTACTCTTTGAGTCTTCCACCTTAAAGTGGTTATCGTATGCCTTTATCCAAATGTATCGAGTCATTGTTTGAAATGGTCTACTACATAATAAGACCCTATCCAAATATTATGGGTTGTTTAAATCCATCGGGTGGCCATGTACAACATTTCTTACCTAGTCAATGAAAGGTGGCAAATTTAGGTTGGTGGCTTGCTCCAACTTCCACTTCTTGCATTAGTCATACAAAGGCCAACTGGGAATATCAAGTGACTGACATTTTTTCAAGACCATAACATACATAAAAAATATCATAGATTTACCTTTAATTATCCACAATTTCCAAGAAAAAATGGATCTTACTTATTCAAACCAAGGTGACATTAGGTTGATGTTGGTTGATATGTATTGGTGGGCAAGGTCACACAAGGCTAGAGTCATCAAATTTTTTTGCCCAACACCTTCCAAAACTTCACCAACATTTTCTTTTTCTTCTTCAACATCCCATATGCGCTGCTACACAACCTCAAATCTTTGCAAATATTCGGTTATGAAATCGAAGCATTCATCCCTAATGTACCTTTCAGCCATGGATCCTTTAGGCCTTGCCATATTCCGAACATAAGTCTTTAGGGTTTTCATGTACCTTTCAATTGGATACATCCATCTAATGGCCACTGGTCCACACAAATCTAGTACATCCACAAGATGATACAACAAATGAGTCATGATGTCAAAGAAGAAATGTGGAAAATGCATTTCCACTAAAGCAAGGCTGATTACAACATCTTGTCTAAGTGATTGAAATTCACTTGGATTCTAGACCTTATTACAAATTCACCTAAAAATTTTAGAAATTTTCATCACTGCCATTCGAAGCCCTACAGCTAGAAGACCACGTAATGTTAAGAGTAAAAATTGTTGCATCAAAACATGGTATTCATGTGATTTTAAACCTTCAAAATTCTTCTTCCTAATGTATTGCCCCATCACTGAAACATGTCCTGATGGTGTTTGCAAATTCTCAATTATGGTTACAAATATGTCAAACCCACTTGGTATCAATGCATAGGGGGTTGTTGGTTTTAGCATCTTCCCACCTCTTTGAGGATTTATAGCTAACCACAAATGTTTTTTCATGCCTTTGTGTTGCAAATCACGCCTCATTTTCATTGTATCCTTTTCACCAGTCACTGTTTTCAAGATATTTTTTGCAAAGTTTTGTTCACAATGCATGACATCTAATGTCCATCAAACCAAAAACTCTTGTGACAATTACAACACCATAGGTGATATGGTCAGTTTTCTACAAATTAACAAATGCATACTTCTTGCATCAACCCATAAACAATGAGCCAACAACATGGTAACCCCATGAAAATACTCCATAAACAATATATGCCAACCAAATGGTAACTTCATAAGAATGTACTCATTGTCTTATGTTGAAATTCACTACATGACTGAACTTCATAATTTAAGTCATCACTAGTTTTTCTTTGTGAATGATAACCCAATCTAAATCTCACAAGATCCAAACAACAAAATCATACAATCTTCAAATGTTAGGCACATATATGTCTTCAAATGATCAAACGTTTCACTTGTATACGACTAACCTACATTAACAAATAACTAAAATACGACAACAACAACCACTTCTAATTACTAAACATTAACTTGTTTTTGGGCCAATTTTTCAAAAACAATAAAATGTGTAGAAACATACCTACCACATCAATTCAAGTGTAGTGATCTGCATGCTCAATTCACAATTACAACTCAATAATTGGACATAGATACATCAATTACATACCTTCCAATATGGTAAATCATATAAGACGCTCTGATGTTTGACACCATGTTCTTTAGATGGGTCCTTAATTCCACCATCTCTGCCACTTGAATTTAGCTAAGATTTATACTCTACAACTTGAACCAACTGTTCATTTGTTATGACAATTTTTGGTTTACGGTGTATTTCCAACTACCCATTAAAATGGTTTTTCATTTTAGTGGTCTTGTAAGGGTGCCCTTCTGGTAACCATCTACATGTTTTAATGTGAATATGATTCCCCAATTCCACTTAATGCACCCCCCAAAACTTTGGGCCACATATTGGACATGTCCTTGATGTGCCACCCCTACAACTATCCCATACTCAGGGAAATCATGGATGGTCCAAATCAAGATACCTCTCAATGTAAATGACTTAGAACCAGAGGGTTTTCAAACATTGTATGTTGGAATTCCAATCCAAAGTTGTTGCGGCTCCTAAATTAGTGGTTGTAAATAAACATCAAAGTGTTCAAATGTGACAAACTCTTTCCTTGGAATCAATAATACGAGCATGATGACAATTTCTTATTTGTTAACTAAAGAGGTACATTGTAATTTAACAACATGACTGGCCAAATGAACCATGTTGATTTGGTCAACTTGAATGGGTTGACCCCATCTGTAGCAAGAGCTAGATGCACATTATGTGGATTTATTACAAAGTCAGGGAACTTCTAATGGATGTGTTTCCAAGCCTTTGAGTCACATGGATGCCTCATAAGGCCATTTAAACTATTATTTTGTGAGTGCCACAACATTAATTTAGACATTGTGGGTGTCTTGAACAACCATTGAAGTCTAGGCATTATAGGAAAATAACCAAGCACTGTCACAGGTAACACCTTATTTACAGCATCCTTTTACTGAACATTTCCACATTTGGGACAATTAACATCATCCTTATGATCCCCTCAAAACAAGATGCACCTTTTAGGACATGCACGAATGTTCTCATAATCTAATCCAAGTTTATGTGTTAAAGCCCTTGTAGCATAGTAATTGGCTGCTAGATAGTTCAGTTTAGGAAGCAAATGATGGCATAAAAGTACAAAAAACTCATTTGCAAATTTGTTGTTAACTCCATGTATTATGCATAGGTTCATAAGAAGTATTGTTGCCACCAACTTTGTGCACTTAGAACTTGCGTATAGTTCTTTCATTGCATCCTCCAAAGCCATTGGATCAAAATTGTGTTCTTGGTCTCCACAATCAAATTCAACATCTCCCAAATGTTGTTGGCCTTCGTTATCAAAAGGAGCCTTGATTTCACCATTTCTGTCAGCTTCATTTCCTCCTTGTAATCCATCAGCTACCTTAAAAGCCTTTTCCACCACATCTATAACTCTAGTTTCCAATGCCATTGGATCATTTGCTTGTTGGAATGCATCAGCTACCATAGCTCACATATCAATAACAAAATCAAGTTCTTGTGTCTGTTGTCTTGTTGGAACCCTAAATTCCTCTTCCCACTTTTCATCTAATGAATCCTTATTGCATGGTCCTCTCCAAACTCTATACCTTGGATCCCTTCCATTATGAATCAAATGTTCTTTCACATTTGTGATGTTGTATAAAAAATGTCCTTTGCATTTGGTGCAAGGACAATGTAGATGTTTCAGCTGGTACAAGTTGGCATGTTGTTCTTCCCTAATCCAAAGCCTATCATCCCGATGTTGTTGCCTTCTTACATGCCAAAGAGGTAATATCCTGGCATCACCCAAAACATCTTGAAAGACATATGCCATTATAAAATCAAATGCATTAGCTGATTACCAGACTCATACCCATTTCAGGCCTAATTGGATATGGAATAAGGTTATCAATCATTATGAGGAACGTGTATAGTGGGGTCCACAAAACATTTAGCACTACCTTTTATGAAATCTAGGGTTTATATTATAACTAAATAAGTTTAGTTATGGAGAACCCCAAAACTATCATCAACAATAAAACCTCTTTCCTCTAACCTACCTTGGAAAAAGGAATCAACACCTAAATATTGAAACCTTCTATTGAAGCCCAAGATGTATAATCTATAAGTGAAAGTGCATGCAATGCATTAGAAACAATGCAAATTGGTTTTGTTTATTGCCTACAATCATGCAATAGACAAATCACAATAAGATGAATTGAATAAAAACTTGAAATTAGTGCAAAAAATGGAATATGAAATTTTCTTAATGTGCCATTCATGGTTTTGATGTCTCTAATTTTAGGAAAAAATACGCAGACAACTCCCATGAATCAAAGAAGAAAAGTGACAAGAGTTGGGAAGCTCACATCTTTGACATTAATTGTGGTTTGAACCCTCCTAATGCTCATCAGGTGATGCAAAGTCTAATGTGGAAGCAAATGTTTCTTGAACCACCACACCGGCCACAATATTTTTTAAATCAATGAACTGTACAACATAGCCATCCATTGAACATGTAAGGTTGAAGCACAACACTATAATTGTCTCTTGAACATAACTGATTTTGGTTGTAATTATACAAGTAGAATTGTAAAGCTACTACAAATTTGTTGACCATTTCTCTCTACCTCAAACTCTAAAGCAATTGGGGCATTGATTTTTTTGGTCCCCATGTTTTTTCCAAATCGGAAATTGAGCTTGGTGAAGTTGTGTGAAGCCTCTTTGAATGCATTGGTTTGTGGAGCTCATATGAAATCCTTAGGAAACTAAGCAGGTTACAATGTTGTTCTGACCATGCAATCCACCTTGGCCATGCTAACTGTTTACAGCTAAATGGCTATTGAACTTGTTGCTTGTTGAATTAAAAATTGACGAAAAAAAACTTTTTATCTTCTTGCCAAACTAGATTCCCAAGGCATCAATCTTTTTATAACCTCCAAGACCTACAACAAGGTGACCATGTCATCAACAAAATATAGTTCATGTATAACTTTTTAATCAAAAGACAAAAATGAAAAGGATCAATTTTTTGCATTCTTATAGATAATTATTGTCTAATTCATACAGGAGAACATTGGATTGTGTTGTAACTTTAATTATAACCTAGCTTGATTCATCACAGCTACAAACAACCTTCAAAAAAAAAATTGTAACAACTCAGCATTTTGTAGGGGTGGAATCAAAGTATGGGCAAGTGAACTGAAATCAGTACCAACATGTATTGAATAAATCAGAATAATCACTACGATTATTGTGAAGTGAAAATCAACAAATCTTCAAACAAATGCAACATTCAAGTGAAGATAATTTCATTAGAGCTCACTGAAACTAGGGGACCCCCTTCCCCTTGCTTGTTCTCTTTGTCAAAGTATAAATTGCCAAACAATTCATATTCCAAAATACATTCAACAAGAATTGGAAGTTTTAATTTGTCACCTTATGTTCTAATCTTGTTTATTGACTACAAATTAGTCTTGTCTACTACTTACATTTCTCAGGCACCTACTACAGAGTCCTTGGATGCTATTCCCAAACTACAAGCCCACCCTCAACTATGTCACCTTGGGCATCAAACATTTTATCTTGGGAAAGCCCTATTCCTGAACCCTCACCTATCACAAATAGCCCTTGAAAATCTTGAAGGCTTGCCAAAGCACATCACCTAACATGTTATAAACACGAAGATACCACACCATCATCCTAATATGTGAACATCAATCTTCAACTATGAGCTAGGTACAATGGTGATGCGAAATCTACAACTGCAAATTCAATATGAGCACAATAGCCCCAACTTAAGACATAAATAATCAACCACATACAACATGCACTAAGCCCACAAGATGGTTATGAGAAAAATTTTGCATACTCGGCATTAGATAAGCTTAGCCATGCCTTATGTAGAAGTTGATGGTACAACTTACATTAAAGGTCATGAACAAAAGCTTTAAAAAAATGTGAAAGTGCATTAGTAAGACTTGACAAGGAGATTTAAGCTAATGAACAAATATATATTCACTTCCCTTATGACCTTGATCAACACCCAAGAAATTTTCCTGCATCCAAGATGTTAGACACCAACATGTAGAGAAAGATCAAAAGAGGGACATGCGATAGTGGTTAAAATTCAAGTCAAACTCCATAATAAATAAACTAGAAAAAACTTGAATTTAGATTGACAAGCTCCACATTTCCCTTGACGCATTTGACTTAGACATCAAGCATCAACCTTCACAAAATTTGGTCTATAGTTAAGAAATCAGGGTTCGGATAGATTTGGAGTCAAACTGCATAATAATCAAAGCTACTAGCAAATTGAAAACTTTGCTTAAATGAAGCTGAAGACTATGTTTGAGGCCTAGAAAATCAAATAGAAGAAATCAAAGTTTCACTTGAATTCCATAAATGGTAAAACAAGGTATCTCAAACTTGACATAGGTGGTTGTTTCTCACTATACAGATTCTTCAATTTCAATGTTTGGTAGTCCAAATTGAGCTTTCAACATGTACACCTACACACATCACACATAAATATAATGTGGTACTAATGTACTATCTAATCCCCTTATGTGGTAATGTATTGTCTGGTCCATTCAGATTTATCTTAGGCCTTACAAATCAACACAAAATTAAGGAGAGATGAGAAGATCCATAGTCGTCTTTAGCAGCATACAGCCAGCTTGTCATCAAACCATTAAATGAATCATAGATTTTAAGTTGGTAAAAATTGTAGGTTAGAATGAACAAATAGTACCTGACTCCTTGATCTTCATCATTACAAGTCTTGTACTTGCCTGATAATCCACCTCTAACATGTGGATTTTGAAACATTGTCATCAATTTCCATGCAAATATGCAAAGATTCACCCAAGTGTAAATGCGCGTGCAAGCATAAATTGCTAAACAAATATGTTACAACAACATCACTCTTTCTCTTACAACAAATGTTCCTACAAGTTTTCCACATTACTCATGATGTGGTGTTTGTTGTTTATCCTTGAACTCATATCCATGTCCATATGTTGTTCCACAATCTATAGCAAGTTTGCAGTTTACATTATTATAGTTGACATTACTCAGAACAAAGTATCATAACAAGCATGTTGGACCAGCCTCTACAAACAAATAACCTAGACTTGCAAATGTAATATGTTAATGTAAAAAGATATTATAGAGAAATACATGGTGCAAAACTTAACAATTAATGTTTTCAAGGTTGTCAATTATAACATAATCTACTTGAAATAGCTCAAGGATGTTTATAGCCATCATTTTGTCAAGAATGTTGTTTCCATTTTGCACCATGATCAAAAGTTTGTGTTACTCCTACTAACACTAGTCAAATGTTGGAAAGATTGTTGCAAAATTTTCTTCAGCTCAAGTGTAGCTGCAACTCTAAGTAGCACACTTTAGGTCAAAAGAACGTTCATCAATATGGATGAACGTTATGCAAATGAAAACTATGTTTCACATGCTTTAGGTTTTTCTTATGTACAAAAATGGTCAAGGAACACTAGGCACATTACACATTGTTTGCAAGATGCATGAGCGAGAGGATACAACTTGAGAATGATTCTACATCTAACACAATTTTGCCAGCTTCTACACAATGGGAGAAGGGTCCATACGAGCTTAATACAGATGCATGTGTTGCAGGATTTACATATTGGTACAACCTTTAAAAGATGCAACAAATGACTTGTATGTATTTGATATTTGTTAGTGAAGGATGTAGGTTTAGGTTATGGTGCGATGTTTGAATTCCCCTTTCAATTTTTCAATCATTGCATCCTTTTTTCTTTCTATCTTTGTGATGCGTTTCTCTCACCATTGTTTCCAATCTCCTTGTTCAAGCTTCAAAGTTTTCCCTCTCACATCTACTTGTTGTGTTAGATTTGCATAACTTTTGTTTTTGGACCACATTGTTATTTGCTACTTTGCATAGTGTTGAGTGATTCCATGTAGGTGTGTTGCATGTGTGGCTAAGAGGAATCAACGAGAGTGTTCATTCCTACCTAAGCCAAACGTGCCACTACAACACAACACTAGGTTGATTGCAACTACACTCAACAATTATAAGTTTCAAGATAGCAAGGGAGGCACAATGGATAATGATTTGGCATCCGCAGAAACAAAAACCAATGACAATGACTACATACTAGGTGCAAGCATAGAGTATTCCCTAGAGCTTATTCATGGATAATTGTTGCATTTCTTACATTTTGAATTGTTTATTTATCTATGAGGGCAAACAATTGTTTTAGTTAGGGTTTTGTTTCTCTTATTTTTCATAGTTTGGGTCTACAAGCTCTTCTTATATGTAAAGTCAATTTTTCATTTCAAATTTTGTAAGTGGGAACATCTAATACATTCCCTTTAAAGTTGCCAAGACAACCAATTAACATGAAGTAAAATATGTAGGTTCTTTTTAGGTGTAGACAAGAAGACATCAAAAAATTAAGTTCATATTATGATCTTGGGCCTTTTTGTGCTATAGGTTGCTTACACAAGTTTTGGTGAAATCCTTTTAAATTTTCAAACCTTACATTCTATTGAATATTTGTTTACATATCCATTCCTTTCTAGATGTAAGTTTACATTTCCAATAATAGACCATCATATGTTCTATATCCATGTTTATTATGGATTTACATGGTACCAATCCAAGACTAGATTTCCAAATCATGTTTGAACCTAATCGGTGTTGAGTCATCATCACATAAAGATCTCAACTTGTTCTTATATAACGTTCTCTGCAATTTTATCTAGATTACATCATGTGTGATTCCTTGAATCCTTGAATGTGGTAGTGAGCAAAAAAAATGGTGGTTAGTAGAAGTCAGATCATGTTGTTATGCCTTGTACTAGATCATTGTTGTGGTCTTCCATTTTCCTAAAATAGTTTAGATGTTGTCTCTTTGTTATAATCGCTTTGTTACATGATTGTGTGGTCAATTGTAAGTTTCTAAAACAAAGGTCTTATTGTCTTTTTGTTTATGTAATTGGGCAATGTCCATCAAATGACTTAAGGCAATTTGGGGGGTTTTATAGTTGGTTGTGTCCATCTAAAACATGCGCTAGATTTCCAAATTGTGTCAAATCTTTGATGTTTTTGAACACCCATAATGTATTCATTAGTTTTGTTATACACCTTTAGTTATTGGCTTTCTGAACTACATGACAAAGTTGGACTTTAAGACTGTTACAACTCATGTACAATTGAGAAACATAGTAATCAACAAAAAACGTCATTGTGCCTTAGGTCTTAATGTTGTCACTTTTATTTTAGAACTTTTTGAACATCTTTTTTGTTGTTTTTTAGGTTCTTTCCTTGATTTGTTGGAGCCATAAATGTAACATGATTTTATGGTTGTAAGTTTTGAAACAAAAGGCATTTAGGTTTTTCTCTTTTCATGTAAATGGGACGTAGCTTATTTTAGATTTGAGATAGAAACTTTGGTCCTGATGTAATGTAATTTTTGTCAACGTAAGTATTATGAAGGCTAGCGATGAATTGCCTCATGGTGGTTGCTTCATGAGTTCACAGTTCTTGGTCATAGTTATTAAAAGGGGGCTTTCTACTAATGAAAACATTTACAATGTGCATTATGAGTTTAAATGTAGATTGAAAATTTATTGCAATAAATGACAAGTCATGAATCATGACCGATCATTAATGATGGGTCACATTACAATGTCAACAACCATATCTAGATTCCGATTTGAAATGGAGTTCCATCCTCCAAGTTGTAGTCTATCAACAACTCCACCTTTCAAATCCCAACCCCCAAGTTCCAACTTCCAATATAGCTTGCAGGTTGCAACATCTAGAACCATCATTCATAGACCACAATTGATTGTACTTTGCACCCACAACATTCTCAATTCCCCATTATTCAACAGCCAAACACTATCATAATTTATTGCATCTTGTAACCCTAGAGTTTGGAGTTTGTTGCTTTGATACTCTATTGGCGCAACTCTAAGACTCAAACCTTAAACATTGAAAGCAAATGTGGCAAGAAAATCACACACAATCACAAACAAGGTTTAATTTTGAACTCCAACCTCAATCTTAAGTTCATAACTTATAATTCATATTATACACTAGTGATTATAATTGGCAAAATGCTCCTATAAACATGTGAAAGAATGGTGAAGGTTTCTATGAGGGAAGAGAAGGGTAAGCAAAAAAGGTGGCAACAATCAAATGGTCGAAATAGGTAAGTAGGCGAATTAAGGTTCATTGAAAACGTAATTTGGTGACATGTTGGTGCATCTTTGTTGTAGGATAGGCAAAAAGTTTACAATGCAATGAGGTTTTTCAATGACCTTTTAGGGTGTCATGACGTTTTTAGGCAAAGATAGCCATATTTTACCCTTGAAATTTAAGCTTATAGGTGGTCGCCTTGATTTTTTGGATAATTTTGGCGATTTTTCGCCAAAAAAATAGAAACATTGCATGCAATGACCAATTATCATTTAAAAAAAAATTGTATTTCAAGATAATCATAATATCAGGCCAAAATTTTCATAAATTGCCATTTTTGACTGCCCAACTTACTCAACTATATGGAAATATAAGGGCAACATCAACATATGTCTGGCGAATAATTAATTAATTTTGGTTAAAAAAAAATAAAATCTCCACAAGTATTATCAAACGATTCTTTCATTTCCTTCACAAAATATTGACTTTTAAAAAAGAAAGAAAGATTTTTTTTGGAAATTTTCAACATTTGTCAAAATAAATAATATAATTAGTGTAGAAGCTACCAATGTACTCTGGGGTATATACATATACCTAACGGTACCTAGGCTACTACCTATTGGAAAATTTGATGTATGTTGGTAAAAAAGCTGCCGCCGAAGCGCTCCCCCATTTGTCTAAAGAAAAGCCACAAACAAAGTTACATCCATGGTGACTCCCTGCCCCCATGCACACAGGGGCAAAAGATTCTTCTTCTCTTGTCGTGTTTCTTGGCCTAGAAACACGCACACTCTCTCACACACACCCACATAGACAGATGTTTTTCTTCCCTTCTTTCTTGCTTTCTTGCAGGACCTTACCTGGCAATCAAGAACAATAGTCTACAGTCAAGCACTACCAGGAGGACACAAATCTGAATGCAAAAAAAAAAAAAAAAAAAAAAAAAACAAAAACAGAACAGAGCATTATTAGCTAGGTACTAGTACTCGCTAGCTACCCAAGCACCTGGTTGTTGTTGTAGAGAGTTTGGGATCCTTGTATCGTGTTGTGAAGAAAAAGCGAAAGGTGCAGAAAGAGGTTCTTGTGGGTTTTTGGGAGAATGCTTCATACCTGAAGATCGCAAGCAGTAACCGGTACAAGACAAGAAGAAGAAGAAGAAGAAGAAGAGTGCTCTGTTTCGGCTTTTGCAGGTTGTCTCTCCTTTTGCCTCCTTATTATGGAAACCATGTTGGTTTTTTTTTCTGTCTCTTTTTTTGGGTTTTTCAGAATCAGTAAACTTTCTTGGGACATAGATGGGTCTCTTTTGTTTGGGATTTGAAGCTCTTTGCAAGAATAGGAGAAAGAAGAAGAAGAAGAAGAAGAAAGGTTCAAAAGAGATCAGATCACATTTTGGATCTTTCACACCCCCGACATGTATGTTTGCATTTATTTTTCTTCTGTTGGGTGCTTTTTGCAAACGGTTTGCAGTCTTGTCAGGGCGTTATGAGTCTCTCAAGAAGAGACGAGGTTTCTGTTTTTGTCAAAAAAAATAAAAATAAAATTCAAACATGATGTGCAAAGAGGCCACATCTTTTCCTCCCTCCTCAAAAGAAGTGTCCAGGAGTGAAGATGGTACTTGTATTGTTAGTTTTGTGTAGTTTCGACATAAGCACAAGAAAGTAGATCCAAAACCCCTTTAAGAAATGATACTTGTGTTGCTAGTTTTGTGAATTTTTTAACATAAACTCAAGAAAGTGAATTCAAAACCTCTTTAAGAAATGATACCTGTATTGCTAGTTTTGTGCAGTTTTCAGCATAAACACCAGAAAGTAGATTGAAATTTTCTTTAAGAAATGGTATCTGTAATGCTAGTTTTGTGCAGTTTTTGACATGAACACAAGAAAATAGATTCAAAATCTCTTCAAGTTTCATCATGGAGTCATTAGGTCTTCTATCAAGCAAGCAACTCTTTCTACTTATATCTGCCCCCTCATCAACAACTCCTACAGTGTGTCAGTGAGGCATTTGTGGCAGCAATGCTTGCAGGTATGAAACTAAATCCCCAATCCATTGGCTTGTGTGGATGTGGTGTTACAGAATCTTGTGCAAGAGATAACAATGACGCAACAATCGAGCTTAGGAACAAAGAAGACGAAACCACCTCGAGAGAAGAGGCCAGCATCCCTTGCAGACTTTGTGATACAATTCCGATGGATTGTGGCTGTGCCTATTCTTCTTCCCATTTCATTCTTGTTTTACCAGTGGATGCACTGGCGTGCTGCCATCAGAGCTTACCTCTATGGACCTCCATCTGAGAAGAAGCACTCAGCAGAGGTTCAAAAAGTTCAAGCAAGTATTCGCAAGCGCAACCCTACAGTTGATGGACTCATTTGCACAGCTCGGGCACCATGGCTTGGAGTCGCTCTCCGCAATTCTGAGCACAAACGGTCGACAAGATATGAGGTGGAGCTTGGTGGCTTATCCTCAATTGTGTGGATTGACACAAACAGGAAGCTGATGAAATGTGAGCCGATGGTTGTTATGTCAGAACTGAGCAATGCCACTCTGCCTCTTGGATTGGCTCCTGAAGTTCTTCCTGAGCTTGATGATCTTACTGTAGGTGGTGTCATCAATGGCTATGGTATTGAAGGCAGTAGCCATATATATGGCCTCTTTGCTGAGACCTGCACGGCATTTGAACTAGTTCTTGCAGATGGTACTCTTGTGCGAGCAACAGCTGATAATGAGTATTCTGATCTCTTTGATGCTGTGCCCTGGTCACATGGGTCTCTGGGACTTCTGGTTGGTGTAGAGTTTCGTCTGATTGAAATCAAGGATTACATGCGGGTCACCTATACCCCTGTCCACGGTGATCTCAAGGATGTTGCACAAGCTTTCTGTGATGCCTTTTGCCCTCGTGATCTTGACCAAGACAATCCTAAGAAGGTTTGTTATCTTTGTCTAACATACCTGTACAGCAAGAAGAAAAAGATTCTGATAAGTTTGCCAGAGAAATCAGCAGATGGTCAAAGTTTCGGAAATTCACACATAGGAGAGATTTGGAGATACATGTGAGATTGAGATATATGTAAGGATACTAAGAGACAATTGTGACAAACAGGTACCAGAGTTTGTGGAAGGAATTGTGTACTCAGAGACAGAAGCAGTGATTACAACTGGACAGTATGCAAGCAAGCGGGAGGCACAACTGAAGGGTAATGTTATTAATCCACTGGGGCGGTGGTACAAGCCCTGGTTTCACATTCATGCACAGACTGCTCTCACACAAGGTTCATTTGTGGAGTATGTACCAGTCAGGCAATACTATCACCGCCACACCCGTTCTATTTACTGGGAAGGTGGCCTTATTGTGCCTATGGGCAATCATCCTCTCTTTCGTTTCTTCCTTGGCTGGCTCATGCCTCCAAAGGTAAATCTCTACATTCCACACACCCTTCCCCCAAGTCTGCATTCTTATGATGTAGCTTGCTATGGGTTCAAATATTGGGAATCTGAGCTCCAATATCCAGCTGCTAACTGGACATAGGAGAGGGAAAAGTGCATAGTACAGGGGGGAAGATTGGATTCTATGGGTTTCTCTACATCAGAGAGTAGATGAACTTCCAACTGTGAGGCAGTGAACTGTTTTGATGTACCAGAGTGTTGTTTTCAGGTTCTTGACTGCTGTTGTCTTTGAGGAGAACAACACTGAATGCTTGGGGAATCTGATATGTAGTAATGTGAACTCCTTGGATCCTCATCTTGTTGCTGAAAGTTGGTATGTGCTTTGGCTGTTTCTTTTGTGCAGGTTAGCATCTTAAAGTTGACCCAGAATGATGCCATCCGAAGATATTACATCCAGAGGCATGCCTGCCAGGATATGCTAGTTCCAAATCACAAACTTACTGAAGCTTTGGAGTTTTGCCATGAGACTTTTGAGGTTTGTTCAATGTCAATCATCTCCAATCCCCTCCTGTTCCATAATAGAGAGACATTAGTTGGAGATGGAGAAGGTGAAAGATTATTGCAAAACCCAGAAATTATGGATGGATGCTTTCCTCAGCATTTGCAGAAATAGGATGCCTATCCATCATGCTCCAGGAACAAATTTTGTATTACAATCAAATTGTTGATACTTGTGATTTGGAATGAAAATAATTTGTGAAGTTCTGAGTTTGCTTTCATTCATGTTGCAGACATACCCAGTGTGGTTATGCCCACACCGCCTTTTCAAGAAAGGAACTGGCACGATGCTTGATGCTGAGAAAGACTTTGACAAAGACAAGTATCCAGGTGATACTGATTATGCACAAATGTTCACAGATGTGGGCATCTGGGGAGTCCCAGGACCTGTGATCAGGCAGGAGGTCTGGGATGGTGTGCAGGCCACTCTGAGCATGGAAAAGTGGTTACGTGAGAACAACTCATACCAGTGCCTGTATGCTGTGATTGAGCAATCTGAGGAGGAATTTTGGAAAATGTTCAATCCGACGCTGTATACATCTGTCCGCAAAAAGTAATGCTTCTTTCCCACCTAATACTTTTTGGGTTCTACTTCAGTGGACATTGAGAACATCTTCTACCTTCTTTTCTATCTTTCTGCAAGCTGGACAGGTACCAATTTCAGAGGTGGATAAAAGCAGTCGTTTGCAAGTGGTGGAGACTCTTCAACAAATTTCTTTCCATAATTTTCTGTTGCAGAGGAAGCCAGCTTTTCTCACTATAAATATACATATATATGTACCACTGACGCTCATGCATTCATGTCACAGGTATGGAGCAGAAGGTGCCTTCATGTCAGTGTACTACAAAGTCTCGAACACTAAGAAGGTGAAGCAGGTCTCAGGAGTTAGCAAGGATAAGAAATTGTAGGTCAAAGAAAGATTCTGGAAATTTGTACTTTGTGCTCATTACTTTTGCACATTTTTGCATGATGATCACTTACTTCTTCACTGCCTGTAGACTACTGAAACTCATTCAACCTCTTTGATGGCGCTGCAATACTTCTACATGACTGCAGGCTGCTATATATCTTACATTGAGGAATAAAGCACCTGCTCTGCCTGTGTGCCTAGAGGTTTGTCTGAATAGCTAGATAGTTTCAGGATTCATCACAGTAGACGGAAGTTTTTAGGAGATGGAAGTTTCTAGTAATAATCATATCTTTCAAGAATCTACTTCCACAAGTGCATGAATGCATGCCATTGCCAAACATTTTATGTGAAGGGAATTTTGTTTAAATGGGTTGGCAGACAATCTTTGTTTTAATACATGACATGTTGGAAGTTGAATGCATTCATATTCACACTTCATCAAAGATTAGAAAATTTCCAGTGTTTCATTTGTTATAGCAGGTACACCAGCAAAAGAAAATTGGCTGGTACACTGTACTTAGGATGAAGTTTCCTCTTCAAACGGTGTGTCAAAATGGGATCAACCTTTAAATGTGTGGAAAATGATGGCCCAGCATTATCCGTGTTTCCTACCCAATTTTGGCTGAGGTGATAGAATTTACATAACAGTAGGGAGCATCTCATCATTGCACCGGCACACCATTGAACAACTCCCTGATTATATTAGAGTTTTGCTTAGAATCACCTTGTCTTCACCCTGTCTTTGAACCTCCTTTCACCCCCTATCCCTCTTTGAGTGATGTTCGCAAAGCAAGGAAGTTTGATTCAATCTCGGTATGAAATGCTGAAACTCAGCATTTAATGCACAAGGTTCGAGGTGATCATAGGAGTTGTCCAGGTAGGAGCAGTGAAAATATATGTAGCAGCAGTGGAGGCGCTCAGGAAAAAGGAAAGAGGTGGTCAAAACAGGATGAAACTCAATTTACCACAAGAATGGTTCATTTCTGAGTTTCGGCACCCCCCTAAGGCTAATGTACATTTTTGCAGGTTTTTTAAAAATCTCACCCGGTTTTGGACCAAACTAAGGGTTTTGGTGCTGTGTTTTCCTGGCTTTATGGAAAACTCTATTAAGTATATATGTTGTTGCATTTTGATATTTTCCAAACCTCCTTAATACCTTTTTACATGTTTCTGGTCACTAATTGGCTGTTCCTCATAACTCACCCTCTTCTATTTCCCATAACCTGGAAGTTCAACCCTCATATACAATTGGTTGTGTTCAGTAACCAGCTTGAGCACACTAATTATTATGCATACTCTTGATGCGCACACACCTCAACTAGTAACATGCACACTCAGCTCTCAGCTTCACCATAGATGAGAATGAAATGTCCGGTAACTGGCTTGAGCACATCAGTTACCATGAGTAGGTTTGATGCTCACACATCTCAACTACTTGTTAGTACCATGCACACTCTCACCTCAACTATTCAGAGTAATCTGCACTTTCACCAGTCACCTAGTCCAGAGATAAATTCTCCATGTTCTATGAATAGGGGAGAAACAATTAACCCTACTGCATTGGATGTGATAAACACTTGCAGAGGCCCAAATAGGGGAACATGGATCATGCAAATTGAACACCTCATTGGAAGGACGTCCAACATTTTCATATTCACACTTTTCATCAAAGATTAGAAGTGTTTCCCAGTGTTGGGTTAGCAACAGATCTACAATATTCACTCAACACCTCATTGAATGTCTAGCTGCAGAAAATCAGCATTCAAA
>Ga0209611_10006808_pt1 | contig 18546 bp, 19 predicted proteins | sample S1TSphgellanicum_3_FD_187693 | JGI IMG/M metagenome (GOLD analysis project Ga0209611, IMG submission 187693) | Host-associated microbial communities from peat moss isolated from Minnesota, USA - S1T2_Fc - Sphagnum magellanicum MG (SPAdes) (version 2) | ecosystem: Host-associated > Plants > Peat... | reverse complement strand
TCCGCAAATTGTCGAATCTTGATGAAATTCATCTCCATTAGCATGGGACCTTTTTAGTTTCTTTTTCAAACTCTCTCGTGCCCATGATTACGTATGTTTAGGAGTGACTAACAGCTAAGTCTCACTACAGCATTGCATGCACTTTATGACAGGACCGGAAATATCTCTTTGGACGTTTACTTCTCCATAGGGGTCATCAAGTACCGCCATCTCCAATTGGAAGCCCTCCAAGAACGGGAGCGAAAACCAATGTCGCAGAGGTTCCATCCCAATCCGTGGCCCCTGCTCCAGGGCCAGAGTGAACCAGCACCCTCCAGCCACTACAACAGTTTTGAGTCTGAATTTCCCCATATCAACAACGGTTCTTGCCTTGTGCAAAACTTCCTTTCGACAAAAGTATGGTAAAACTCTCAGAAAAAAAGGGCTGCAAAACCCGTTTTAAAAGCGTCAACAAATAAAATATAGAATCAATAATATGTTTAAGCAACAATTAATTATTCATTATACATATTTTGTGCATTTTTGTTAGACTATTGTATCAAAATTGCCAACAATTGTTTGATGTTTTTCCAACACAAGGATTATCAACTGATTCAAAATTTTAATTCACTAATATCAATAGGTTATATTGATAGATTCTGAGACCTTTCACAACTATTTTATGATGGTTTCCAAACATTTTTTCCTCATCTTTAATGTTGAAATTTTCAAAGCAATTTAACAAATATGCTTTGTTTATATTTCTTATATTTGTCTCTTTTTCAGTAGTCTATTGTCACAATTGTCACACTTATACACGCATTTTGCTATGGAAGTTTTCTCAACATATCAAACTTTTAATGCACCCTTGCAATAGGAAAAATGCATTGCACTTACAATTTTTCTAACCATTTCATAACATTCACCTTACACTTTTACATCTCTTAAACCTAAATTTTTGACACATACAAAATACACTATTTAATTTACATATTTATGTGTTTGTTTGCAATGCTGAAAATGTAGCATCACAAGTGTTTTCTCAAAAAAAATTCTATTTCATTATGGGTGTACTATTCACAAATTTAGAACCTATTTTGCAACAAGGTTTCACTATTTTTGTGATATGAAACACAATTCATTTTGTCTCATGGCTTCCTCAATTTCAAGGAATTTGCAAAATTGATTCTTAAATCTTTCCAACAATTTTGAGTTACATTTGTTCCACTTGCATGACTCCTCTGCAATGTAATTTTCTCAGTAGATCACAATTTTATATACAGCAATTACAATAGGAGAGAAGGATGGCTTCTAAACTTTTGGAAGCTAATATATGATGTTTGCCCTACACCTTTCAATTGTTTCAAAACCACAAAACCATGAAACACTCATATAGCAAACATCAACCATACATATTCTAGTTGAAGTTTCCTCTCCACACTTGCAGATTGTACCCACTATTTAAGGTAATCACATATATGTAAATAGTATGTCTAAAGACGAATTGCTCACCATGCCCAAATGACGTTTGACAAATCACATAGAAACGTCTGTGGCCCTCTTCTATGCAAAAGTCTTGTGTCTTCAGGGTGGTTGGTTTTGGAACTACATGAAGAACTTGAAAAAGGGTGTCTACCTCTCACTTCCCAACTTGGGTATAGAAATGGTCAAGTAGAGACCATTGAACGCCTCATAAACTTGACAGTACACAATGGCTTTTGGATGAGAGTTCCTTAGAAGATCGTAGACCATGTTCACATATGCAGACACATTTGCACCTACTAGAACAAGCAATTAACTTTTCAACACAAGGGAGTAGACTTTGCTATTACTGACAAGGCGCTAGTTGGCTTCCACAACAAGAACTGAACTCCATAGATTTTCATGAAATGGGAAAGGATCAGGCTTACCAATTCACCTCAAATGACCACCAGTCTATCAATCCATTGTGGAGTCACCTTGATTTCCTCCCTTCTCAACTTCTTCGGGAAGCTTCCAGAAGGAGTCCACAATCAAATACTCCAAATCTACCAACTTGAAAGATGTTTTTCAACTTTCATCCCACATTCTTTCCAAGGCCTATATCGTTGCTTGGGCAAGCTTTGCTCAAAGAGTGGGGAACAACTTTAATTCTTGCAAAAATCTCAGAGAATTATAATGCAAGTATTGAACAGATGTATCTAGAGAAGAAAGAAGTAGGAAATACTAATTCTATCATTTCCACAAATTTTCAAGATAAGTAAAGAATTAAGGTTTATCCCAGCAAACAGGATTGAAATTAAGAGATGGATTAGTGGAACTTACCTTGCACTGGCCAATTGATTTATGGACAAGGTCCCTGAGGATGAAATGTGTCTAATGAAAACAATGTGAATATTTAGCATGATGTAGATGTACTTGAGAGGTAACGAATAATGATAGACAAGTTATAAAGCAGTAGGGGATAAAAACATACGACATCAACTACTGCTTCTACTAGTCCATGGAAGAGAAAAGGGAACTTTCAATAAGGCACATGTGGTCTTGCTCAAGGGTTATAATGTGGGGTTGGTACCCATCAACATCTCATACAAATTCTCCACACATTTTGTATTGAGAAATGCTTATCAAATGGCAGCTTTTTCAGTGCAGCTACAAGTTGGTTATCAAACATGGGGTAAATTTTTTCACCTCCAGGTCATTTGCAATAAAATAGTATCTGATGGGCATCAGCTTTCCAGGAATGACATTTGTTCTAAAGTGCAAACCAGAACCTTAACCAAAGAGACATTAATCTAATGGAGAAATAAGGAAAGCCTCAAGAGGAACCTAGATCCAAAGATTAATGGAAGAGCAACCCAACAACCTAGATGTTAAGTGCACTGTTGAAACAATAAACTAGGTGACATTCCAAAAATTGACTTTAACTACAATTTTCAATGCAACTCCAATAAATTTGAAAACAGACATTCACAGCACGCAGTTTAGAAACATACACCAAGGCCAGAAATGGAGTCACTCTCCAAGCACCACTTAACATTGGATGGGTCAACCTCTCTCACGATCTTTATTGACCTCTGTCTGATTGGCAGAAGAGACAGCCAAGATGATAGAATTTGGCTACATAGAAAACAGCCCCTAATTAAGCTTACCCCCTCTTGCCACTGTTCTGCATAGATATCAGTGAATCCAACATTTGAACAATATCATCATTCATCATAGGATATAGAAGGTGACAAGTCTACTAAGATTACAAATTTGATTACCTTTTCAACATAACATCAAACCAAGTTCTTTTTGATTACCCATCTGCAAAAACAAGCTGATCATGCTCAACAAAGTTTCCAAATAATGTGACTATCCACAAAATTGGAAATTGAGAGAAATATCAACTAGATTTAGCCACAGTTGAAAAACCCAGCCTGGAATCTAGTCTACAAACAACACAAATGAAAACCTGCCAAACATATTGCAAATTATGACTAAGCAGTTCACCAAATTGTGTAAGACCAGGAAGATCAACAAGAGTGAGATTCACCACTGCAACAGCAAGTAATTGTGAGCTTCAATTCTAGTGTGGCTGTGTCATTGGACCAGAGACAAGAAATGTGTAGCTAAAAAATGTGTTTAATTTAAGAAGATCCCAATCATGAATCCCCTGAAATACAACTTTAAAAATGCAACACAAAAATAGCTTTTAACAACCCTAGTAAAAAGCAATACAGAACAAATAGCATGTTATGATCCAAACTTAACTATGAAGTTATACTAAATTGAGCAGAAGAATGATTGCATTTGGGTGCATGAACTTCTCTCCTATACACAAACTGAAAAATAAGGTGAAGGAGGAAAACATGTCTCTTGATGCAAAATTACGAAACAGTTAATTTTGCCATAGTGCCATTGCGTAAAATGGCTCATCACCTCTACACAACTCCCAGCCCAGACAAGAGAACTCGAGATTAAGAAATCAAATGTTCCTTGTAACAACCTTCACAAAGAGCTAACAACACAACTTTCAGAGAGAAGAAAGGTGGAAGTGAAACCCTAGCAAGGAGTGTGGAGGAAAGATGTTGCGGATTCTAATTCGCAAGTGTACATCATAATATTGTAGCTATGATGGAGAGTCTCCAACATCTCAAACTTCGATAACAATCACACCTGATCCAAGGTTGTTATTGAGGGAGAAAGACTGCCATGAACACTAAAAATGCAGTTGTCAATGAGAGCAGAAAGACTGCCCACACATAAAACAAAAAACCCCCTAAATGTGATAAACAAGATAACTAGACTCAGTTAGCTTGACATTTCTAACCTTACAATGAACTTCATGAATGACTGCAAAAACCTCACAACAGCGAACAACCAAATTTCTCCTATGCACGAAAAATTTCCATTGCTGTAACTGCAACTTGACCATCCTTGAAAACACCCTCAGCAAGTCCAAAGAATGTGAGAGGAAATTTGCAAACCTTAATAATCAAAGATGTCAGTACAATACCACCACACATTAATTGAACCTGTAGGCAATCATCATAAGAATCATACACCTGCCAGAGTGTTTTCCCATTAGCAACTGATAAAAGTAATCCCTGTTTAACAAGCTACACAACAAACTGACAGTACTACCAATATTGGCAGTTGGAAATTATCTACCAATATAGCACTTTTGATTGAACCTCTCTACTTCACTCTTCTTAGATTGTGCATCCCTTGTATGTTACATGAACTAAAACTTCAGAAACATGTATGAAAGAATATTATGCCACCAGATGACTAAACATCATGAACCAATACTGTGAAATAACTGTTCAGACATTGTGTGTTCAGATCCAAAAATTCATCCACAATCTCCTACAACAGGATGGTCAAAACCTTTGAAGGATATGGAATAACATATATTGTCACTTTCTTGTGGGGTCACACTACGTTTCAGTAGTGTCACTATTGCAGTACCCATGAATGCAATGTAGTTCAGCTTAATGATAAAAAAAACAAACCTCTGAGATTGCAGAGGAAAATCCATAGTAAGACTTTGACAGCAACATTGATCAAAACATAAGAAGACACCAGTGAGGCAGAGCAGAAAAGAGATAGAACAGCAGCCTTTAGGGCAAGCAATAAGAAGAATATCTCCACCATATAAAACCCACTGTCAACAAAGTCACCCTGGATTGTAAGTGATTGGTTTGAGAGCAATCTCTTCCCACCCTGAATAGCTCTTTTAGGTCATAGAACTGCCCATGAATATCACCATATAACTGAAGAAAGCCATGACAAGACATAAGTAAACTCCAACCTGTACTGCCACAGGATTGACCTCCAGTGATTGCAATGAAACAAACATTTCTCTGTGCAATACAAGAATTTTTTTATACCCATCAGTAGTGATTACACCTCAGTATTGCCTTTCTAAACAAAGTGCTAAATTGAAGCCATCAAAACCAAAAACAAAACAATTCCTTATACACAAGACATGTCCTCTCAAAGTCAGATGTTGTTTACATTGCTTATTTAGCCTGCCTAGTGGGGAAGTGGATTGATAACAAGACTCTGCCAAATCACAGTGAATAAGACAGAAACAAAGCACATTCCCCTTGGTGCTGGCAGAATCCATGGTAATGTGGAGATGGGAGAACGAGTTGCTAAACAACTTCCTGAACTATAGCCTGAAAATGATGTTGGTTATGTGTTGAGCTATCAAACATCTATGCTGCTGCTGGCAACAGGCATGTCTGTGAGAATGTTGAATAGTAGAGACAGGAAAAAGGAGTGAAGAAACAGCTGGTTTGCACCTGGATTGAAGTGAATAATGAGGTGCGTACATTTGTAGTAGATGGTCAAGACCACCCTCAGATGATTGAATTCCATAGAGAACTGCAGAGATTGTCAGGGCTTATGCATGACATCAAGTGTGTGCCTTATACTAAATTGGTTCTGCATAATGTGGAAGAACGAGAAAAGTTGTTTCTTTTGTGTCACCATAGTAAGAAACTGGCTATTGCATGTGGGCTCATCAACACAGCTCCTGGTATCCCTCTCCAAATAAGAAAAAATCTACAAGTTTGTGAAGATTGCCACACATCCACAAAGTTCATTTCAAAAATAGTCAAGAGGGCAATTATGGCCAATCACATTTCATCACTTTGAGCATGGTGTTTGTTCATGTATGGACTATTGGTCACGCCACCAGCCTGTCTTGTCAATCACTGTTATCAAGTTCATTTTGTCTATAGCATGTGTAGCACAGTGTTGTAAGACTGTCATAGAGAGGAACACAGATAATGTTGTGGGCATTACATGCTCGCACCAACAAACACCCACCTACAATAGCTCCAATTACAACATGAATCCCCACCAACAAAGTTCCAACAATAACACACATGCCCACTTGTAGTAATTTCTTACAACGGCAAGTTCCAACAACAAATCTTTTTGGTAAACTTGTTTTCTTTTTTTTTAGCTTGCATATTTTAATTTGCGTTAGGGCAATTGCAAAATTTTGATTAAAGTTTTGATTCCCTTCATATTACAATGTGTAGGCTATGGTAAGACATGAGGAACATTGCTTGAGCTTGGAGACTTCTAGTTCATTGCCAAATGAAGTACATTAAACATGTTTTGCTTCTAGTTAGTCAAATAAAGTTGTGCATTTAGGGGAACAACTTTTTTATCTTCAAGTGTTAGTATACACACTAAAACTTTTGCTAATAGGGATTGAATAGCATTGACTTTGCACACAAGTTTTGGGCTTCCTATAACCACAAGAGCTTTCCATGGGCATTTTTTGTTGTGAACAATGGAAATATCCCTAATTGTGACTTGGTGTGACAATTGAAACGTAATATTTTTTTCTTGATGTTGCACCTCTAACATTGATTAAGAAGGAAAAAAAGAGAAAAAAAAAGGTATTATGTGCAACAAAACCTTTGGGACAAGTCCTATGAATAGCATGTCGTTGAAGTTGAACATCTCAAATTTGTACCTACATATCTCATGGAACTTGCTACTATTGAAACCACCTTCGGGTCACAATCAAGGAGTGTTCAATGAACATCCTTTTTCCCTTCAAACACTTGTGAAAAGGTATGGATCATGTGTAGGCTAGCATTAAAGGTTGATTCCAAACTTGTTTTCCTTTTTCAAAAAACATTATCTAAGTAAATCTTTCCATATCCATGGTTGCTCATTCTTTGGATTTGCATGTGTCACCTTAATTTGATGCCACACCAATAATTATTGTCACATTTGATTTTTGGATGAATATGAAGGCAACAAGATATTTTTGAGCTTGTCATTAATTTTTTTAACCCAAAATTGGAAGTGTCATCATGTTACGATAGGCCTTTTTGAAGCTAATGACACTAATAGGAAAGGGTTGACAAAGTAGTTGAAAGCCATGTTTGAATCCTTTGGCTTCAAATCTAAGATTTTGTGCTTTGTGAAAGATGATGGAAATCATGACCATGACCTTGAAGTTAGTAATTTCATGTGAAGCATTGGATTTGCATGCTCCTTTTGATGGTGCATGTTTTGAACATGCAATGAATAAGGTATAGTGAAAACTGTCAGATTGAACACTCGTTCTGAATGAACCCCTCCTTACGTTGAACATTTCGTGACACACAATGATTTTGGCCATATTAATACACCTTCTCATAATGAACCCCATAACTTTGAACATTGAACACAAATTCTGAAATGCTGCATTGAAATAGTCCTCATCACATTGAACACCTGCGTGAATCACTCTGTGAGTACAACGGTCATTTCACAGTTCATTCTGATTTCGTCGTACAGTAGCTATAATAGATTCAAGTGTTGCTCAAAGAGAAGAGAGACTCAAACCATGAATGGGAAGAAAAAATACACCAAAAAAACATTAGCAGAAAAGGCCAAAGCATTGCAAGATTTGGACAGTGGGATGTCTGAGAGAGCTTGTGCTGCAAAGTACTATGTTTCCGTCGGTATGATTGTCAACTGGAAAAAGAACAAGAGTGAGATTATAAGTTCTATTTATGAATTCACAAGTCTTTCTCAAAAAAAACTTGCGTGAGTCAGCGACAACAACAAGGTCATAGATGAAAGAGTTTACGAATGGTTCGCCAACACTCATTGTCAAAACATTCCCATTTCTGGCCCAATTTTGCAAACCAAAGCTCTACAAGTGGCGGCCGCACTGGTTTGAACGATTTCATGGCATCGAATGGTTGGTTGGAGGTGTTTCACAAGCGCCACTATATACAATTCCGTTTGTTGTCTAGAAAAAGCGTTGGAATGGACGAAAATGTCGTCAACCACTAAAAATAGAACTTGCCCAACATTATTCAAGGCTATGACACAAGGGGTATCTGAAATGTGGACAAAATTGGACCTCTCTGGAAAGGAGTGCCAAATCGTAGCTCGGTACTACAAGGAGAAAAGTGCAAAGCAGGCAAGCTGGCCAAGGAGAACTTACCATTGTTTTTTTTTGTTCAGCAACTAGTGAGAAGTTTAAGCCACTAGTGATTGGCAAGTCGCAGATGCCACGAGCTTTCAACAAACAGCTGCCTCGTCGAATCATTTGGAAGGCAAACTCCAAATCATGGATGACAAGAACGATATTTCTGGAATATCTTCAGATTCAACGCCAAAATGCAAATCGAAAACCAAAAGGCCCTTATTCTTCTCGACAACGCTCCTTGTCATCCAGAAATGGAGCTTTCCAACGTCAAACTTGTTTTCCTTCCACCAAACACGACAACAAGGACCTAACCTTTGGACTCTGGAATCATACAAAACTTTGAGGTTAAATATTGCAAGATGCTTCTTGAATTTCTTTTATCCCATGAAGATGTGACTGCTTTAACTGATACTATAAAAAAGGTAAATGTTGGTGACGCCGTTGACCGGGTCTTTCAAAGATGGGACCAAGTCGTTGCTTCAACCATTAAAAATTGCTTCCGAAAGGCAAGTCTAACGAAGATGCAACAGAACCAAAACAAGATGACCGACTGATTCAAGATCAAGAAAAGATGTTGCATCTTGCTAGAGTAGCAAGAATGGAAGTGGAGGAAGAAACTGTAATTGAGGACATTCCAACTTTTGATACTTTGGATGATGGTTGGGAAAAATCAATCTTGTCTACGCCACAAGTGGAACTTGAGATTGAAGAAAAAGAACCAAAAATTATGTTATCCAAGCCAATAATCACGAAAGCATTAAAAGCACTTCAAATTTTTTCGAACTTTTTCAAATTTTATAGCAGCTGAACAATTGGATGAAGTCACTTCACTATTGTCACAAATGCGCAAGCATCTCGTAAAACATCGAATGCAAACGTCCAAGACTGTGACAATTGATCAATTCTTTCACAAAACCCAATAAAACACCAATTTTTATTGTCACTCTTAGAATGAACACCTTCTTACTTTGAACACTTTGAACTGAACATAGGGGTGTTCAATCCAAGCAGGTTTTACTGTAACTCAATATGCTATTAATGATGACAAGGTTTCTAAGGACTTGATATCAATTGGTGTAAAATATGTTTGATCATTCCTTCAATCTTGCATTACATGACCATAACAATCAAATATGTTAACAACTTTTTTAGTAAATGTAAACATTTTAAGTTTTGAAACCTACAATAATACTATTTTTTTCCCTTCCCATTGTGCATTATAAACAAGGGGGCAAAAAAATGGACATGCGTTTGTATAAATCTCAATTTGTCTAAATGCATTAGCAAATTTAATGAAAACATGTTTTGCATCCAAGGTTGTCATGTTTGAGGAATGTCTTGCTTATTGAATTACAATTGTCACATGCTACAACCATCAAATAAATGCCTTAGCTAACAAGATTATTTCAACATAGACCTTAACAATTGTTGAAGCCACTTATGATGCCCTTTTTCTTGTTCTTATTGCATGTGTAATTAACCAATGTCAACATTGGCTATTATCAAATATTCTTGTCTCATCCATCAACTTATATTGCAACTTTCCAAAAAATAAAATAAAATTTACAAGTAGGTTGATGTTATACAAAATAAAGACTTGCACAAGAAGACACAAAATAACCTGATGCCAACATGGGAGAGCAAGTACCCATTGTTTTAAAACCTATTTTCCATTTCATGGATTTTTTCAAGCTCTTTAAAAATTATAATATACTTTCTCCCATGTTAGATCCATGGTTTTAAAACTTGCACTTATTAGGAGATTATGTAGGCCATGCTTTAGCTGTCTCAATTGCTAATACATATGATGCAAATCTCCTTTTCCCAACCCTCAAAACTTTATAATAAAAGTTGCATGAACAGCCAAATGCCCTTTCAAGTGTTGTGCATGAATATATGCACAATGTTGTTTTCAAAGTCCAAGTCTTTGAGGTTGAAACTAGTTTTGAACAAGTGTTCAAGTTTCTTCACATCCTTCAAAAAAATTGTGTTGAAATTGTTTTCTTATTTGCACACCTCAAGCTAATTAATTTGGGGATTATGTATGTAAATGCAAGTTCAATGGGAAATGTCATGCCTATTGAACAAGAGCAATTTTAACAAACCTCGTAGTCATATTCCACAAGTTGACTGGATGTGGAAAACTTGGATCTCCTAGTTTTTCTAATTAAGAATTGATTTTATGATCTCATCATAGGTGTTGAATATAAGAGACACCCTAAAGATGTTGATAGGGTTAATGAGGCCAAAGAAAACATTTTAGATAACCCTTAATCTGATTGAAATCAATGTTTGCATGTTCTGATTTTTCTATGGTTTCAACCTTTTTTTGACACTTTTTCATATTATTTTACACACCATGTCTTACAAGCCCAAATTAACACTTACCCTGAGTGTAAACAAATTTCCCTAAGGCATTTACACTTTTGTTGAGTGTAGTCCTAAACCATGTACACATACAACATTGACTTGACAATTCCGATTTCAAATTTTCAAAATTTTGACAATCAAGTATAAGTAGGTCCCAGAAACATCTTGAATGTACAATGGTATCTGAGTGGCTTGGACTACTTTCCATTTTCCATAGGTCCAAAGTCTTTAATTCTTCAGAAATTCAAGAGGGTCAGCTCCAAATTTTTATTTGTTCCAACTTGCCATCTTGAGAATTATTTAACACCCAACATCAATGGTAGGTACAGTAGGAAGTCCCAATCGACCATGGCTGAAACTTCACTGGAAAATTTGATCTCATTTTAGAGAGATTTTCTGCGAGGGAAAACTTGTGACTAAAATACAAAGGAACAGAAACAAAAGTTTTAACTTTTAGAACAACCGTTTGGTCAAATAAAGTTGGCTGGGCACTGAGATTCTCACCCTCATTTGTATTGTCCTCCTACACTTGTCTGGTCCCACCAAACTGCTCAGTGACCAAGGAAGTTTGTTTCGCGTTGGTAGCTCTTGCACTCTTCCAGCTTGCAACTCTCTTTTCCTAAAGTGGGAAGTTACCTTCCATTGTGGCTGCTGTACACCACTTAATTCTTCCTTGACATGGCTTTTTCCCATTGAAGAAGTACCTACTCTGACACGCAGTGATTGGGTCACTTGTTTTAGCTTCCCCTCATCCTATCAGTCAAGTCCATCTAGCTGATACTTTTTTCCACAACTGTTGTGCTTTCCAACTGTCTTGGTTCCCAGAATAAATTTTGAGAAAGTTTCTCTGCAACCTGCAACTTTCCCTGTGTTCTGAATCTAGAAACTTCTGAAAACTCCAAGGTGCTCCACCCCCCCATCCCATCTGTGTGGGGCAGTAACTGCTGTGGAAGGAAACTGGCTGAGCCAACACAGAACTCTCACATGAATTGCCCGCAACACACTTTGAAAAGCATTAACCTGACTCAAATTGACTTGCTACTGTCTTGAAAACATGTCTTGCTATACATCTTTCACTAGAATACCCAGAAAAAATATATCATACAGTCCACAATGTGTACACATATATTGACATAAAGAAGGAATAACATAGCTACAAAATTGCAAAGAAACCTTTACAACAACAATTTGAATGCAACATGACTACATGCAAAGCATAAGCAAAAAGGTGACTACATGGTACACATATCAATGTAAAGGCATAATATATCTATGAAATTGCTGACAGATCTTGACAACAACAATTTGGAGGTAAAATGATGACATAGAATGCATACGCACAAAAACTGACAGTGACTTCTTTATTAGCGCAGTCTTTTGACAGCTGCAAAGGGCTTGCCAGAGATATCATGATTCTACAAAATTCAGTGAAGATCATACAAAAAAAAAGTGGAACAGGACTTCTAGCTAGCACACAGCTTTAGAAGCCTGTGCCACCCATAGCAGTCTTGATCTAAAGAAAGACACTGGAAGAGGTGCCATCGAAGAGACACCTTTTCCATTCAATTGTTACTATTTTTTCAAACCCACTTTTGAGGGCGTTTCAGAGTATTTGTCCCGTTACATAGTTAGCCGCTCTACCACACAAAATGAGGTTCAAGTGTACAAGGTCACTAGTGACCAATTTACTTGGAGGCAATTTCTGCATGAGTTTTCAACGGCGAAAATTGCCCAATGGAGTCATAGAACTGTGTATTCCATTTGAGGATGACATTCTTCAGCATAAGACAAGGTTCCAACATAAAATCAAAAAAGAAGATTTGAAATGTTATGTTGAAACCTTGACTGGGCTCCAAGATCAAATTTATCATCTCAGAATCGAAGAAGCTGTCTTTATTTGTGGCTGGCCACTCTTCATGACCCCGTGGAAGAAATACTCATTATTGCTCACCATTCTTGCTCATGAAGTGAGAATTTACCGCCTTGTAAAGAGGCTCATAGAAGCTCAAATGAGTCCTCCAAGTTCCTGATTTGAGGTGATGGAACCTGTGGCTCCAGAGGTCCAAACACCAACTCCAAACAAAAGCCTGGTCCACAAATAGTCTTTGCTCTTCGCCCTACCTTGTCCAAATCTCCCCGGCTGAACTATAAACATGAATAATGCATGGTTACAATAGACACTCAAAGACTACAGTAACCATAAAGAACTGAGTAGAGACCACACTCAAAATGTTACAAGGCCCTAAACAACTAACCTGCAGTATGCTGTTGGAGATGAAAAATGTGTTGAAACAAATATAAAACAGACGCCCCCCATTCTTATCATAGAAGACTGCCCTTACATCACCTGAAACCTGCAGTGAGTAAAGAGTAGCTTCATGTGTCAGTGGCAATAGACACATGTGTTCATGAGAAACTGGCAACTACATTCAAGTTTCAGAGATCTGTGAAAAGAGATCATAGACAGGAGTACTTGCATAATAAACAAGTGTCTCTGCACCAGTAATTAGGTTCCCTATACATAAAAAGGAAGGACAGAGGATATCCCTTACAATCAGAGGCTGGTCAAACTGGTGATCAAGGCATGGCTTCATATATGACACAGGCTTCTCTGTGTCCATTTGTACCACCAAACGTGGTTTCTTTTCCTCATCATCATCTTGTCGTGGTAGGAAAGAAAGATAATATCGTGGGCTTACTGTCCTGTGATAGCCCCTCTTGAGTGCTTTGCAGAAACCTTGTACCATTTCAGTTGCTGGTTTGTACAATTGTCCTGGAATCTGCCATTCATTAGCAAAAGAGAGTCACCTTGTCAAATGCTGCTTCTGCCCAAAGCTGACATGATCCAACATTTCTATGCAACTAAATGATACAGTATTTTCATGAGGACCTGAGTTAGCACCCACTTCACTTGATCTTTGTAGAGGTTTTCTAGCTTACCTCTTCAAGTTGTGAGATAACAAATTTCACACGGTCAGTAGACAATGTATCATACAATCGAATTCTTCGGAGCTCACGGCATTTTGTCTCAGGGAGCTGGACCTGAGGTGGGCCTATTTGAGTTTCACAAGTGTGAACAAGCAATTTCCCCCAGTATCCAACATACCGTCGCTGGCTTGCAATTGTGACCTGTGTGCATGCAAAATCAGAATAATTAACACTTGATAATCAAAAAGTACAAAACAAATTGAAAAACATGTAGATGACAGCAACAGCTAAGAAAAAAGCCTCAAGAAATGACATACCCCCTCATTGTTATAAGTCCGGCGATCAGCATAGAGCTGAAGAGCATCTTCAACAGACATCCCTGTGTAGATGAGGTAGGCACAAACCATCAAGCCCGTTCGGCCCTTGCCAGCCTGCTCCAATGTCAGCAACCCCCGGGAAGAATATGAAGAGAATGGACAGATGAAGCTCAGAGTAAAAAGACAGGAGGGGAAATTCCTATGGTTTCGATGGTGGGAAAAAGCAAGCAATGTGTGTGTCAAGTTAGGGTTAATATGAGAAGCAGAGAGAGAGGACCTACTCTGCAATGGATGACGGCTACATTCCTGGGATCTGCTGAAAGCCAGTGGTAGACACTTTCACAGAAGAGCTTGATAAGCCCTAGTGGTGGTACGTGGTTATCATCAAAGGGGAGAAGCTCCACGCGTCCATGAAAAAGTGCTGGATCGTATGTGGCTTCCACACATAGATTGTATACCTGCCGTTACAAACAAAAAGTTTACAAACCTCAGTGGGAAGCAACTGATGCTGACAAAGCTCCTGTGTGTCTTCTCTTACAATCGAGTGTATTTTTTAACAGATTGCTCGACTTTTCTACAACAAAAGACGAGCTCCATTTTCAAGCTTACTGCACACGGCGTACACTGTTCGTTCAAGATGTGACATGCGAAATGCCCGTATTATATCTTTCTTACAGGGAGCTACAGTCTTCTCTCAGAACCAAGAGAGCGAGTGTCTAACAGAAGTGCGCTATATTACGAGGAGCATCATAAGGAGGACTGGGGGGATTTTGCGAGACCTTGTAGTGTGACTCGTGGCGAAGCTCCAGCACTTTCTGCACTTGCCACATGGGATTGCGAACCAAGGACTCCATGTTCTGTGCTGGAAACGACATGGCCAGAAGTCGATCCGTAATATAGCTCATATCCAAGTCATAGCCAGCGGCCGCCAGTCGCCTACGCTTCTTGGACACCAAACTCCGGATGAAGCTGATCCCAAGCACACCAGCGCCAACACTGGCCGTGATACCCCTGGGTACAGTTGCCCCATCCTCCTTTCCCAACCTGGCCCCCGTTGTGCCCCACTTTCCTTGCTCCGCCCCTCCAGGCCACTCTGCTCTGCCCAGGTCCGCCGCCGCCTCCTCCTCCTCTTCGTCCTTCTTCTTCTTCTTCCTCTTATGTTTTCCTCCTTTCTCGAACTTCTCTCCACTTCACTGTCCCGTCCAATAATGTTTCCAGCAGCTAACACTTCTCCTGCGCATCTCTTGATGCTGCCTCTCCTTCATCCCACCACCTCCTCCTCCTGCACTACTACTACTACTACTTCTTGTGTGCTCGCCAGCGAGCCACAATAGCTTGCTCCGCTTGCTGCTGCTACCGCCAGTACTCCTCCTTCTTCCACAAGTCCTGGGCTGCAGCATCGTGTTCCGTTCTGCAGCAGCTCCAAAGCAGGCTCGTTGCACTTCTTCGCCTGCTGTGTGTCTCGTCGATGCGTTTTCCGCTGCGTTTTGTTCCTCCTTGATGATCCGTCTCCTCGCTCCACGCTATCTGCTCCTTTTCTCTTTGCGCACCAACGCGGTCCCCTTAGTCCACTCCCAAATTAGCACGTTAATCACCTGCCACCAAATCGCTAATTACCATGAAAATCACCTTTCACCCAATTCCAACTTACCACGCTAATTATCTCCCTACCATGCTAAATCACCAGCCAACAAATCTCAAATTACCATGAAAATCACATTCCACCTAATCCCAAATCATCACGCTAAACATCTTCCCCCTAATGGTTGATTAACACGCTAATCATCTCCCACCGAATCCCGAATTACGAAGCTAAACACCTTTCCCCTAATCCTACATTACCACATCAATCACCTTCCACCCAATCCCAAATCACCCCGCTAAACACTTTCCGCCTAATTGTAGATTAACAGGCTAATCATCTCCCACCTAATCCTGCGTTACCACACTAATCACCTTCCACCTAATCCCAAATTACGTCTCCAAACACCTTTCTCCTAATCCTACATTACCACGATAGTCATGTTCCCCCTAACCTAACAATACAACGCTAATGACCTTCCCCCTCATCATACACTACCACGGTATTCACTTCCTAAACACCTTCCCCTAATCCAAGCACGCTAATCGCCTTTCCACTAATCCAACATTACCTTACTATTCACCTTCTTAACAATGATCAGTAACTAATTACGAAAAAATGTTCATCCATCGAGACAGCCCCCACTTTCAGGTCCCAAGTCCCAATCTGAATCAAATGCTTAGTTAATTCACTAATTAATACTTATTAGGCTAACAGAGTTGTGTTTTTAATTAAAAGTAATTTTGGGTCTTTCCTTTTGCTTGAAGCAAGTAGGTAAGTTTAGTAGGTACGCTTGCACGTCGGTCCCCACAGCGCGCTAATTTTTGATACCACCTCTCTCTCTCTCTCTCTCTCTCTCTTCCCCTGCCCCCCCCCCCTTCCTCTCTCCTCTGGCTCTCTCCCTCTCTTTTTTTTAAAAAAAAACCCATGTTATGTATAGCATGCTCTCACTACTAATAATGACATGAGAATGGGCAAGTAACACCTGTACTGAGGGTGTTATGCTGTGTAAACTACTGGCAGAAATGTTTTTTTTTTAAAATAATCCCATGATACCCGGAGGGTATCAGAGACAATAAAAAAGGGGCCAGAGAGTTTTGAAATGCAAATTGGCCACTGCAGTTTGAAACACACTGCCATTTGCCGAGTACAGATTCTGCTTGATAATGTGCCTCCTCCATATGCACAAAAAATTCTGCCAGTGCTTTATGACACTAAAAAATGTCAAGGGTTTTGGTTACAGTTTACCCACTTCTTATTATTCATCATGTGCGTTACATGTGTATATTATGTTTTTTTTTAATGGTCACCAAAAATTGGCTGATAGTAGTACCCACTACCCACCAGTTGCAACTAATTTTGGACCATGAGAAAAATGTGGGGGATTAGCATCGTGCCATCCCCATTTTAGATCTATATACCAGCATATCTTGAGTGAAAATATTAACATGAAAAAGTAAATTAAGTTTATTAATCCTTCAATTTTGTTATATTAATATTTTTTTACTCAAGGTATGCTGGTATGTAGATCTAAAATGGGGATGGCAAGATGCCAATCCCCCACATCATTTGTGGATGGTCACCAAAGTCACAACATCACAAAATTAGGGGAAGAAAAAATCACTGCATGCATGTGATCATGAGCAACCAACCACAAAGGATGTAAATGTTTTTCTGCACAAATGTTCCCATCCCTCTTCTACTTGAAACTCACAAAGAAAATCTACACCAATCTAAACTGTGTCTCACCCTTGAGCACAGGATTTTTAGGAATTAGGTCATGACTTTCTCAAGCCCAAAGAGATATTAAGCTTAATCCTCTTTTAGAACATGAAAAAAGTTCAAAGTTCCTTGTGAAATTCCTTGGGTACAATAATTTGTAGATAGAATCCAATGAATCCATAAAGATGGAATATGATTCATAACTTCAGTGCACAGCAAAGTTGCATCTTGGAAAATATGCCCAAACTCGGGGATTCTGTGCTACCCTTGATTTTAGGTCAACAAGGATTTTCAACTAACATTTCCATCCATTTGGCATCCATGTGATCAACTTCAGATTCCTTTTGGATTGAAGAAAAATCAAAATAAGAAGCTTAGCAGCCAGATTATATAAAATGATTCAGAAGTTTTGGAAAATATTTGCATAATGTGAAGTTGTACATTCCTAAAATACAAGCTCTGAGAAAATATATCACTTTTTCTTTGAAAATTGATCAATCTGGGAAAATTGGGCACTCCTCCAAAATTGGATGATTGATGACCTGGGGAAATGGGAAGACAATGGATGGTCCAGGAGAGTTGGATAATGCTATGAGGTCGGATAATGGGACAATTTGGGAGAATATGGGCAATGGATGAATTCAATAAAATGCAATTCAAGGAAAATCGGACATTGGATGAATGCCTTACAAAACTTTAGAATTATTATTTTTACTCTACCTTTAATTGTAAGGCAATGTATGTGCATCATATGTTATGTGAGTCAAGAGAGTAAGACAAAGGCTAAAAATGGAGCTAGTTTAGAAGACGAAATCCCAAATTCTATTTTCATCCATTGTTCAGCTTTCCAAAAACTCAAATGCCTGACTTCTCCAAGTTAAAATGCTTAAATTCAATTTCAATTGTTGCTTGGGTTTGTGACAAATATTCTGCATTATGAGAATGGTGGTGACATAAGGGTGACATTTTTATTGATAAATGTTCTTAAACACTGAAGAAATGGACACTAAACCTAAAATAGCTCCATTTACAATCTTCCAAACTTGGTGGCAATCAACTCAATTCTAGATACCTGAAGGCTGAACCCCTACTTGATGGCTAAAGGGTGTCCAGATTTGACAGATATGCTGACATCATCTGCCTTTCATTGGATGATGAGTGTTTTTCTTATGTATTAAGAATTCAAGGATGTGAGTCCTATAAAGTCTGGTACCTTTCAGCAAGTC
>Ga0209611_10006807_pt1 | contig 18546 bp, 15 predicted proteins | sample S1TSphgellanicum_3_FD_187693 | JGI IMG/M metagenome (GOLD analysis project Ga0209611, IMG submission 187693) | Host-associated microbial communities from peat moss isolated from Minnesota, USA - S1T2_Fc - Sphagnum magellanicum MG (SPAdes) (version 2) | ecosystem: Host-associated > Plants > Peat... | reverse complement strand
TGTAGTCACATTTTGATCTTTGAAAGCTTTTCTTGTTTTCATAACCTAAAGCTCTCTTGAGGCATTTTCAAGAACAAGTCATCTATGAGCACCATTGCAATAACTCAAAAATTCCCTATGAACTTGGAGATGTCATACCATGCATACCAGTCTCTCTCCTACTTGTTGCTTGCTCAAGCCACCATGTAACATCAAGGTGTATAGCATGACATGCTTCAAGTTATCTGCACTGCCACCATCAACCAGCTGCCCAAGAGTCAACAAAGCAGGGATCCAGTTCCAATTCTTCACAACATAGTCGTGCATAGAAATCCAAGATTTGGTTGTCCACATTTATCGATTCATCAACACTGATTGAGATAAACTGACTTGCACACAACTCTATTGGTATCTCTCTACACAATCCTATGCATTAAATCAGTCATTTCCCCATGCGCAGTTATTAGACCAGCACTTGAGAGAGGATTATCAAGAACTTTCAAAAAAGGCTTGCAAAGAAAGAGAGGTTGCATGGTCTTATAATCAGTCATGGATGCACCGTGTTGCAACTAGTGGAAAACCAATGCAAACCAATGCAGATCTTCTAGACAGAGATTGTCTTTATGATTCATTGTTTGTGTGTCCATGTTGCTGGCAGAGCAATTCAGAAAAGTCATCAATTCTTGTGGAGGAGTCAATGTTCTATGCAATGTTCATCCTGAAAGATTTGACTCACAAAGGTGACAACATGCAAAACAGTCATAGTTATCATGGTCCAGTTACAGGATCTACTAAACCATTTATTGACACACATTGTTTTCTTCAAGTAAGCTCGGGAATGTGATCCCTGAGATTGCAAGAGTACACAGAGACACATAACTGATATGACCACTGGTATGTATTGATGATCTAACAAGGGTCTGTTGGTGACCAAGTAAGGAGAATTACACAAATCCTAGCTGCCAAAAGTCTCATGGAATGCCATCACAATGAGGGCTGATGGCAACAGACATTCCCTGATCCAGGTTTGGTTCATGTTATTGTCTTCCACCAGCCTGTATCACAACCTACACAAGTGCATTGACAGATCAGAACAGAGGATGCAGGAGAATCCATCAAGCAAAAGATATGAAAAAATATGTTCCATAGACTGAATATCAATTTGGACTAGCTCTGCTCTTGAGCCCATGTTTCCCAGCTGCTGGAGTTGGCAACACTGCATGAGAGTGGACATGTGACAACCTGATGTTGCAAATCCAACTTTCCTGCCCCTCTGCTCCCAGTCTATCTCCAATGGGTCATTTGTCTACCAACTTTACAAAGACAAATCAGGGTGAATGAATATTTGTCAAACTCCTTGGATACATGAGAACAGCCTCAGAACCTTCTTAAGCAAACAACTTGCATCAAATACCTAGTCGTGAACTTCTGTTATTTTCCCTCAATTGTGGCCACTTATTGCCCAGTTTTTGCTGTCTTTTAGAACTCTCTTTCATCTATGAAACTTCCACAGAACTTTGATGGCACTTATTGCTTGCCCTACTCCACCTTATAGCAATGCACAACACAGGAATTCCATGCAAAATTACATAACAACTTCCTTAAATCAAAGGCATCTCCAAGGACCCCCTCTATAATTGCAAAACAAGGGCAAGCTAAAACTAAAAATAAAGATTGGAGACATAAGAGAGGAATGAATGTGAGGCTGGCCTGACTAGCTGGGGTCTGGGGATTAATGCAGGAGATTCCAGAACATGGTTTTTGTTGGCAACTTTGATCCTATCTCTATTATTCCAACATGGGAGGAGATTTCCGAAACCTGATTGACTTGAGAGTGCCATACCTTAAATCTTGCATGCGCAACAACATGAAGAAGAAGGGTGCACAGATGGAGATGGAGATGATAATGATGATGATAATGATGATGCCTTTTCCGCAGGACACGACATTGGATATGATATGAAGAATTGCTATCAGGGTGGAAGGTCCGCATAGTCATGGATTGATACACAAATACCTCAATGCCTCCAACATCTTTGTCGACCCCTGTGAGTCAGGATGAGGCTGGGTCACTAGGAAACATCGAATTGAAGCAAGATTTGGCCTATGATGAGATTTGGGTGAGAATAGCGGACTTTGAGAGCTCCAACTGCATAGTGGGCACAGGGTTTTGGAGGGCACCTGAAGTGTTGAACGCAGTGCGAGACAACATCACACCCACATATTCGGCAGCTGTGGACGTGTATGGTTTTGAGATGGTGTGTTATGAGTTACTCACTGGTCTCATTCACTGTCAAGGCCATCATTTGTCAGACTACAAGCTGGTGTTGTCAGGAGGAACACCAGAGCTTCCTTATTACTGGAACCCTGAGATCACCCAATTATTGCAAAACGGTTGGCACATGGATCCTTGCCAATGGCCTGGCTGGCACAAGATCTATGAAATCCTACGTGCAGAAGGGTGTAGAGTGAGATCTATGAAATCCTAGATGCACTGGGTATTCCCAATAAAATAATGATGCGGGGTATTATATCTGTCCAACCAGCAAGCAAAGAGAGGGATTATGCTGATGTGCAATTTTTCCTTAAGCAGGGGATTGTGGAGGCATGCTTGGTCACTAAGGTGGTGACTAAGGGCGAGCAGATTTCTTGCATGATGGAGAGAGAAGGAGGCATGTCTTCAATCAATTTTCACCTGGAAGAACAAGGTCAAGAAGGTAGGTCATGCCAGTATAGTGCAATCCTGGTGGCAGGCAGCTGCATTATTTTGTATGATGTCACTTTTTATGTAACTTACCTACAGCATGAGCTTCATCAGAATCTGGGGCCCATGTTTGCAATGGGCTTCTTTTGCTGAACTACTTGTGAAGTAAGAGATTGTTTAAGGCTTTCGTTGTTGACCCCCCCATCTTTGCAAGCACTATGGAGGATGATCAGGAATTTCATTAGGTGTGGCAGTCAAATCTGTTTGGGTGAGCACATTGCACTGTGAAAGGTCCCTACGTGATGGCAAGGATAAGATAATAAGAACTTCTCTGAGGAAGGAAAAGAAGACAGACCATGGTGGAAGGTGTTTCTTTTCATTCATTGGAACATTCACCACTGGGCAGCAGGAGTGCTATCAGGAGATGCATTGAATGGCTGCATGGCTTATGGCAGAGAAGTGGACTATTGTGATGCCATGCCCTGTCTAATTTTCTATGCAGATCAGCCTTTTCCAAATGAAAGATTTGTTGGCAATCAAAATGCTAATCAGAAGGGTAGTGAGATGAATCCAAAAGAGTGTTGTTGATATGGATACGAGGAATTTTGAAGCTGTTGCACCACGAGTTCCTACAACATCATCAACAATGATGATGGTGATGGGAGTACGTTCCTGAGAACCTGACCTTAGTTGTGTTGAATAGTGGGTGAGCAGCACAGGCTCTGCTAGTGTAGCTGTTGATGAAGATATAGAGAATGATAGACAGCCATTACAAGAGCCAGGTTTACCCACAGCACCTGCATCAACCTTTTTCAGCAAGAGAGACAAAGTCTCCTCCTCAACTGACCACTGATGCAGATAGATCCATAGTACACCATAATGATGCATTTGTTGGGTGGCACTGCAGAGGGGGCAGCTTGGATTGCTCATTCTGTGGATCCTTTTTCGACAGTGGCATACTTTTCTGGAGTTGGGTTACAAATCATTCCTCATCTTGCATTGTACAACAGTTTGAAGATCCTGAACCTCTTGGTGAACCATGAGGGGCAGTTCTTTTGATAGATGGTTTTTCTAGAAAAAGTGCATGGATTGGGCTTGGTTAGTGGGTCTTTTCTTCAACTATTATGTCCTATCATGCTTGCTCAGATTATGTTAGTCAAATATGGTATATGCATGTCTTGTCAAGAAACCATGACAGGAAGTGGGCACAACAGCTCTAGCAAGCAAGCGCCTTGGTGCTCCATATTCTCTCTTCATCATAGATTTGCTGGTCCATTTCTGTCCTCCTGAATGTTGTTTGCCATACATGCCCGTCTAAAATACTGGAAATGCTGCTACATTGCTTCAAAACAAAACTCAATGCCAACTTGACTTCAGATGCATCCTCCTCAAACTGATGATCACTGTTCAATCAAAATCCTTTCTGGCTTCTTGGATTAACAGCTAAAATGAGATGAATGACGCCTTTACAGAAGACCTTGCTCTTCAAGTGCAGACTGCTTAAATTGTCTTATACAGCCACACGGATTTTCAGCTTTGATAAACTCCAGAGAAGCATATGCAAGACACCAATTAAGATTATTCATGTAAGACTTGGGATTAAGATTTTGGCTCAAACTAGCATATAATTGATGAAAACCTGACAAACGTCAATAAAACAAGGGGTGTGTCATGTTGTGGCCTTGCCATTTACATCAAAAAGTATCTTAAGGCAAAAGAAGAATCATGAAAATTCAAATATTGCATCATGCAAAAATGTAATCTTCAAAAAAATCCTCTAAAAGAAACCAAAATCCTTCAAGACATCATAACTCTACAACTAATCTCAAGTTTCAACACTAGCCAAAATATTCTCTTTCAAAAATCCTCATATAAAAATAGACTTACTACTTAGGGGCCAAAATCCCTGAAGCTACTATACTCTATAATGAATCTAAACACAATATGGTAAGCAAGGCCAACAAAGCACACAAAAAAAGGGGAGAGAAAGGTACAAGATGGAAGGACCCAAGTCCAAGCGAAAAGAAGGAACCACCAACAAGGGCAGACCTCAAAGGGAACACATTGAACAAATCAAGCACTCAAACATAAATAAATAAATAAATAAAGGAAAAACACCCAGCAAGGGAACAAGAGAAGAAAAAAGGAAGGACCAAAGTCCAAACAAAAGACTACACCCGAAAGTGCAAAACGCACAATGGGGAGCCCTAACAAGAGAAAACCTAGAACCTAGGACCTAGACCCATCATTGGTAGCACGAAGCAAATCATGCAAGGAGATGGACAATAAACTTGGAAGGACACCAAGCCTAGAAAAGGCCTTTCCTATTGCCACAACTGCCTATTGCAAGATAGTGCTTGAACTCTTTGGAAAGCCATTGATACCCTTTGCTTATTAAATGAAGGTATAATAAAAAAAAGGAGGACCACCCGAACCCTTTGTTGACCATGCCATGTTGGCACAACGATGAAGGAAGTCATCCACCTACTAGTGTAAACATCCAATATCTCTATTGCTAGAGGGATGAAATCATCTTCGTGGTGTCGGTTGTGATATGACACAACTTTTGCTTGAGCTACAATCATCGTAGCCATTCTTCAGGAAGAAGCGACTCATGAAACAAAATTCGCACGAATTAGGTCAATAATGATAACATCTGCCAAAATGCGAATACCATCTATTGTAAGCACAATATCCATTCATCGTTATGGTGTTTAGAGAGATGGCACAAGAAAAACATGTGTTTGCTTGCACAAAACATGTAATCCTTAGCTTTGGAAGCAAAAAAATCTCAAAGTGCATCATGTGTGGCCATGTGCTTTCCCCAATGAACACAACAAGTAAATGTATCCCTATTAGATCTATGGCCTGGTCACATATGCATCGAGAAAGACCATGAACTGTGGGATGTGGAGGCCCAATTTGGTGCATAGTGCTAAGGAGAAAATGTCAAAGGCCATCCTAAAAGATGGGATGACTGGGCGGGTAGAAAGCCAAGCACTCGAGCCTAGTCCTACACAAGATCTCAACCAAATGTGATGACAATTAAAATACAACTTTGAAACAATGCTAGAAAATGAATGTTCATGCACATTTTATGAAATGTTTTCCTAAAGATGATATGTTCCTCTCTTTGATAGTTGTTCAAAAGGTGGGATGGAGGCTTAAATAGTTGGAGGTAGAAGGTCACAAGTCGACCTAAGGTGAACTTGGAATGGAAGTGGACTTGAACTATTGGCCCTTATAACCCCTAATAAAAATGGATAGTCATCTTGCAAAATTTTTAATTCAACAATTAAGGTGACAAGCTTCCAATCCCCCAAGTACGCTACAAGGGCAATAACCTTCAGAGACACAAGACTTACCCCACTTTTGGAGATGGGTAAAGAAGCTTGTTGATGAACTAGGGGAACTTCTGGACACTCCAAAAAACCTAGCCTTAAAAGTTTCCCAAATAAGCAAATAAAGGTTGAATCAAAAGAGGCTAGTTGGTGCCAAAAATCCAAGAATGGGGGTAAAGAATGAGGTAATAAGGCCTCTATGCGAAACAACGAATGAAAATCCCAAATGTCACCTACACATCCCCCAACCTAGGAAGGGCATCTATGTGTTGAATATCATCGTCCAAGGACTCGTGGAAAAAAAAAAAAAAAGTGAAGGAAAAGGACCCCAAAGGAACACCCAAAACCCTAATGCCCCCATAAGGGGTCCAAAAATTTAATGGAGGTGAAAACTCTGAAGGCAACCTTGAAAAAGACCAAGTAGCACATTTGCATGGTTGAATTGTAAGGCCTACCAAATCTAATTAGGAAGAAAAAATGATGGAAAGTTTGAGAGACAATTAAAGGAGTCCCATTGGTGTGGGCAAAAATTTGCAATAAACAGGAACAAATAAGATGGGAAAAGGGTAGTCAAACTATGAAATGCATGAAGCTAGGGTAAAAAGAGGACCATTCGAAGGATCCTTTTGATGGGTACCAATGCAAGATTGAATAATAGGCAATTCACCCTGAGGGGAATAATGATTAAAGAAAAACAAGAGCTAAGGAACATAAAAGAACGAACGAAAGGTATGAACTAAGATAACTACCCGCTTGCAACATGTAGCTCTTGGAATATAACCCTATGAAAAATAGTGTTGAAGGCATTTGCAATGTCTACCTATAACACCACCCAATTAAGGTGAACATCTAAGGATCCTTGAATCTTGTGCACCACTGTTTCACAGCCTCCCTTCATTATGACCCTGAATTGATGGAGGATAAATGAATGACAAATGCATCATGAAATTGGAAGCAAAAGTCCTATTCACCAATCAATAAAAAACCTCATCTACTATAATGAGTCAAATGTCACTAGAAGGCTTGGCCAAAGCTAACAACCTAATAGGACTAAAGGTCTTGTCTTTATTTTCGGGATATGCTTTATAACAACATAAAAACACACCAAAAATAGTTAAGAAGAGTCACTAGTTGAGTCATTTGGGTCAAATATATTTCGAAGGTGTTCAAAAACCATGCCTAAAGGCTCTTTAGTTGAAAGGTGAACAAAATGGATGAAAGTTGATCTGAACATGTTTAAAGAAAAATCCAAGTCTATTTTTGGTTAGACCTCCATCAATGAATTTGAATAAAACAAAGATGAATTCGAGGGATGAAAAGCCTGCAAACCCTCAAACCCTCCTTGCTCCCCTGCAAGGACCATATCAGATAAAGAGAAGGAAAGAACACTTGAAACAACACTTAGTTTAGAAAAACCCTAGAATATAATTCATCCATCCTACCTCATTGTGTAAAAAGTAGTAGGTCTTTATATGATAGGTAGATAAGTAGGAAAATAGGTGGATTACAAGTATAGATGGTTTTATACCTAGTTTATACATAGGTCATATAAGGGTTGTCTTTATTACTTACTTACTATTATCTAGATTTCACATTGGGAACCCATTATGTAACAAGTAGGTCATATAAGTAAGTAGATAGGTAAAAAAGTAGGTGACTGATAGGCAAGTAGATGGCTTATATTTTGTACATGGGCAAGGGCTGTTTTTGCTACCTACCTAGTAACAACCTACAAGGGAGTTAGTTGTTCACAAGTAAGTAGTAAAAAAAGCTCCTGAGGTAACCACCACTGTGGTTACCTAGTGAACTGGAATAAGGTAAGAAAATAGGTGACTATTAGGTAAGTAGATGGTTTATAGCTTATGCATGGGCAAGGACTGTTTTTCCTACCTACCTACTAACAACCTACTAACAACCAGCTTGCAGGTTGTTAGTAGGTAGGTAGGGGAAAAAGCAACTGAGGTAACCACCATAGTTAGGTTGGGAACAAGACCCAACAGAAAACTGGAATCGTGATCACTTATCATCCATCCTTTGTGCGCTGGTGTGTATCTTCTGGTTCCCTCACGTTGGCCGTCTCTCTCTCTCGCAATTTCGCAAAGAAAACGGGCAATTCTTCCTTAGCTGCTGCTGTTGCGGCTGCGATGGGCAGTTTGCACATGCGCCTACTACTTTGCACCGAAGGAAATTGTTGCTAGAAAACAATGGAGGCGCATCGACTACAGATGCGGCTTCTCGCTGCTCTCGCAGTCTGCATCTGAGCAGGTTTCGGTTGTGGAAGAGACAGACAGAGATAGACAGTTCTTTCTTGTTCAATAGGGGAAAGAAATCGGGAACCACAACAATGGAGACGACAGAGGATGTGGAGAAGAGGTTCGAGAGAGCCATGGAGCGTTTGTTTCCAGGGAGTCCACCAACGCTGTCAGCCAGGTGATTGTTTGTTACCTTCCATTCTTATTATTACTCTGCCTTTTGGTTTCGCGGTCTCTCTCAGTTTTTGCTTCGTTCCAAGGCTCTAGTTCATCTAATTGATGTTTCTATTTCTTTATCGTTTGCCTTTGGCTTCAGAATCTCCAATCCGTATCATTGTATTTGTCTCCTTTCTTTTCCTAGTCTTCAACGGTTCTTAGGGGTACGCGTTTCACTACCTTTTGTTCAATGTTCATGTCTGCTATCTTCCTTTGAAACTTTTCCCTTATCTAGGAGGTATTACATTCTCTCTTTGTCCAATGAATTTTTGCTGCTTTTCCCTAAGGATCTGATTTCCTTGCAATGGTTTGATCTCCCTCTCTTGTTGAACTGGTTTCTGTTTTGTACTCTCCAGGACCTCAGTTTTCTCTTTGTAAAAAGACTTTCTGAGACCATAAACTGGGGCCAGTGTGTGTGTGTGGTATGTGTTTGCACATGGTTGGATCAAATTGTTTGACAGAATGCATGCAATGATGTGTATGGGGAACATATTGTGGTGGGGGGGATTTGGTGAGCAGAGTTCTCTGATGGAACAGAGAACTTGTGACCATCTGCATTGTCATGCATTATTGGTCCCTTCCCTCACATGGCGCCTGGCTTGGTACTGTAGGGTTTCCTTCTTTTTGTATGTGTCCAGGTGTAGTTTTGAACAAAGGTAGATATTGGTGAATGTGTTTTTTTTTCCCCCCCTCCCTTTCAGTGCTGGTCTAAAGCAACAAGAGGAAAGGGGATGGTGCAGCTCGGAAGGTGTGTCATCACCAGTGAAAGGCAGAAATGAGAAGCAGCAACAGCAGGCTTGGCAATCACTTCCCCACATCACTAAGACTCTGGCAACTCCTGGTTTAGCACCACCTCCTGCCTGCCGACCTTGGGACCGGGGAGACCTGCTGCGCCGTTTGGCTACCTATAAGTCCGTGAGCTGGTTTGGGAAACCACAGGTTGTGAGACCCTTGTGGTGTCTGTGATCTCATTTGCATTGTTGTCATTAGCATTTTGTGGTCTGCATACCAACTTGTGATTACTACAGTCTCCTGGCTATTTAACTTTGGTGCAGGCTGATGCTTGTTGTATATGAACTAACTACCATTGAGTGGTCCTACAATGATCCAATGACTAGGTTCAAGAGTCAATTACACAGAAGGCATTTACATAAGCTGTAGCCCAGTTTTCTTTTCAATTTTCAGTTGCACCAAAAGTAGCAAGCAGTCACAAGAGGATTTAGCCAAATCTGGCTACAATACAAATAGAGTAGTAGAAGATCTAGGAATCCTAGAACCTATTAGCTAAATACAGTGATTTCAAAAGAAGAAAGCTAGAAATCTACGCAAATCCTCCAAAAATCTTGGTGATTTTATAACTTTCTTTCTCCAAATCTGGTGATTTTTTTTGAAAATTTCCAAAAAATTGCCTTTACCATGTTGCCTGGGGCTTTTTTTTTAATAGTGAAATGGAAAATTTTCACCACAAAAAGAATCAGTGATGTGGCCCCAATGGCCTCCAAGAGCATACTACTGCATTTTAAGTGTGGGTGGATAGAACTAAGATGTCACATTATATGAATGTCCTTTTCATTCAGGCACAAGCTCATGTTAAGAGGAGAGAATGGGGTTGATGCAGGTTGCAGGACCTGTAGCATGTGCAAGTAGAGGATGGGTAGTAGTGGATGTGGACCTTATAGGCTGTGAAATCTGCGGTTCCCGTCTTAGTCTGCCTGTTCCACCATCATGGTCACGACATCAAGGTATCATTTTCTCATTTCTAAATTTGATCTGCTCCAATGACTTGAATTTCTGCAGCATTCAATCCACTCTTTAACACTAGAGACTGAGTGTTGAACTGGGTTTGGGGACTATTGTTTGTGGATCAAGTGGAGAGTGCAGCACAAGTGTTTGCTGAGCAGCTGGATACAGCTCACAAGGGGTTGTGTGCATGGAAAAACAATTCATGTGCTGATGGATTGGCACAGTTTCCACCCATGCCCCTACCAGCTGTGCTAGGTGCCTATGCTGAACGATGTGAAGCTCTGCTGCAGCTGTCTGCTCTCCCTGTGGTGTCAGAGTCTGCCATCAATCAGATGCTTACACGAGGTGCTCAGGTTGACCGATTGCTGTCCAAACCAACCGTTTCAGTGCCAGGACTTCTTATTGAACACGACCCTGGTTCTAACACAAGTGGGGATGAGTTGCTTAGCAGGAACCACAAGGCTTTCTATCAGGTAATCAGATTCCTCTCTTAGAACTCTCACAGGTATTGTGTTGGTGCCAGGCCAGTATATTCTGTTTACAGCTCTTAGACACTCACAGTTTGCAGATAAAAGTGATTGCAATGGTTAGATGTTCATGATGCTGAAAAATTTGTCTAGGATTTTGACAAATGCTTCTGTTGTGCAGCTACATCTATTGGAAGAGGGATTAAGCCATTGATCAATAACTTCCTTTCTCTCACTTTGTCTCACGTGGCAGGCACAACATGCAATAGCAATTTGTGGCTGGGAGCCACGGCTGCTACCCTACACTGTTGATTGTGAGGATCGATCACCAGTGCAGTCAGCAAAGTGTAATGGACATACTGTCACAAAAAATCCATGGACAGCCCAGGACCCTGGTCCAATTATCATGATACACAACCAAGGGGAGACTCAGCAGGACAGCAGACAAAGCCGAATGAAGCACCTGCGTACTCCAGGTTCTAACCCTGCATCGGCTGTGCTAGATTGCAGCTTGTGTGGTGCAAGTGTGGGCCTCTGGAACTTCACAACAGTGCCACGTCCCTCTCCTTTGGTAGTCCCTGGGAGGGCAGAGATGCCTGGAGCAGGCCAAAAAAACACAGACACGGGTATGATGGGGGTTAGTGCAGCTAGTTGCATGGATGGTTGGGGTCAAACTAGGCCAGAGCCAGAGATTGCAGAAGAGCCTCATGTGGAAGCTGCTGAAGCAGTTACTGTGACTGTTCCACAAAAGCCTACCCCTCAAAAGGGAGTGTTGGATTTGAGCCTCACCATTGCTGGAGGTCCTCCTCCCACGCAATTAACTGGGACATCTTTGGTACCTCCAACTGTTGGTACAGTTTCTAGCAAGCAGCCTCATCAGCGTCAAGCAGAGACCAGTGAAACTGGAGAATGGGTAGCTCCCTCATATGAGTCTCATGGACCCGGACACTGGGAACTTGGGACAGGTCACATAGGAAGCACTGTAGACACAGTTCAACATGGCAAGCCATTAGTAGCTGATAGTGTAGATGGCACTCTGGTGGACCAGCAGGAGACTGACAATGAAGAAGGCAAAGATGCTGAGCATTCATCCAAACGAAAGAGAAGTATTGTGACTGTGGAGACAGAGGAAGCAGAAGTCAGTGATTACCTGCACAGCGGCAAACGTAAGTACAAAGAGGCCAGCCTGCACAGGCCTTCCTTTTTTCTAGCAGAGTCTTCCAAGGAGTTACCACACACATCATCAGTAAATGCTACTGACACCTGCTACCAGCAAAAGCAAGAAAACTCAATGGAAAGTGTAGAGAATCTTCCCCAAGAAAGTGATGGCCAGGGTACTACAATTGAGGAACAGGAAGATGGGCCAGAGACAGTTGTGCAAGCTGAACACAGCAGGAGCCACCAGGATGCTATTGATCCAGGCCTAAGCAAGAGTGATGAAGGGGGAGGGGAACAGGGTGCTGAAACCACTGTAGCCATCATCAGCACAGGAACAGCAACAGAGGGAGGGGCTAGTGTAGGAATGGGAGGAGGTGGAAGTGTGGGCATGGGAACGAGCCATGAAGCTGAAATACGGGGTGATGTAAATGGTGCAGAGCATACAGAAAGTGTGGCGTGTGATGAGGAGTTTACAATGGATCTGTTAGGACTCATGGATGAGTTCATTCCTGGTCGTGATTCAATGGGTGAATTTGTTCCAGAGATCACACAGAAAACAGGCGTAAAAGACCTACCTGGTGACAGCCAAGAAGTTGTGCTTGGCATGGACCATGTGTTTAAAAAAGACAATGGCTCAGCTGGAGAGTCTGAAGCAAGTCGAGAAGGAACAGGCAGCCAGAGGGACAATAATGAGCATACAGAGGGAGAAGAAACCCTTGACACAACAAATGCAGTGGTTCAAGGTGGTGAGCTGGATGTTAATGTGCGGGATAAAGAGGTGACAGATGGCCATATGGTCCAAGGAATGTTTGAAGCGAAGAATGGAGAAGTTCAAAGCCCTGCTCACAACATGGGAGGTGATTTTTCCCAATACAACATCAACTCGGAGCAGAATTTTGGAGCCCCAAGATTAGAGAGTAATAATGTTGTTGGAGTGAACTGTCAGAACAGGGGGTGGGATGTAAGTTGGGAAATTAGACAGGGGTTGCCATTGATCACTGTTTTTGTATTCATGTTCTCGTCGAGGTGAGTAGATGTTATTTCTATTAGTGTCATTGCTGGTATTGACAAGGTGGGTATTCTGGCAGCAGGATTTCAACTGGAGGGGAGAAACTGGGAGATAGAAATGAGGGAGTTTGACCCCATTCAGCAACACAGACATTTTTGCCCTTGGGTGAATGGTCATGTTGCTACAGCTGGCAGCAGTAGTGGTGCAAGTGCACTCTGTGGCTGGCAACTCACACTAGATGTTCTGCAACATCAGCATCCCCCTGCTGCTGGCTTGGCAGAGTCTGAGTCCACAGCTTCCATGTACAAGGTACGCACCAACTGTGGTGATGACATTTTTGTTTTCCTTCGACTCTCTAATGGCTTGCTTGAAAAGCCTCATCTGTGAGTTCTAGATACATGCTCCTCACACTTCAGCATTTTCATGGTTTCATGTTAGGGGGTTTAATCACCTTGCAGGTGGATCCACTTACTTCAGTACGCAAGTTGCTGGGCCGGAGATCCCCTCCCAAGCAAGGCCTCAGCAGCCGCATCCAGAGCTGAACCACGGAACCCCATCACAGAGGACAGAGAAACTCTTCTAAAGAGTGCTAAGTTGGCTCAGAACTGCTCCAAAAAATCTCCTATTCCCTGGTCAAGCGCTCCAGGTAGGGTGTGAATGGTAGGCATTGCCTGCTGAGACTATGCAAATGTGAATCTTTTGTTCATGTCTTTAAGTCTGTTGCTATTTGAATATATGGCTTTTTTGCAGTGAATGGATAGTTATCTTGCTATTTCAATGCATCACGAGTCAGGCTATCATAAGTTTCCAAAGAGACTAACCAGCTATATTGATTAGTATTAGATATCACACTGTGGTAATCTTAAACGTCATCAATCCCCTTTTGGCGCTTATAGTCTTCAATAGCCTTGGTTATTGGCATGGTTATCATTTCAGTGAGTTTTAAATGAAAGACTTCAGATCTTCAAACTTTTCAAGTCTTTGATGTCATCATAGCAAAAGTTTTGTGGGACAAACCAGTGCGGAATCACAAGCATTTAAAGTTTATGGATTCCCCAAGATTTGATAGGGATCTTGGTGAGTAATTTTGTAAAAGAAAATTGATTTGTACACAGCCGTAGCCATGGGTTTCTAATGCTCTAAGCCATGCCAGGATTAGTCTTTCCACTGACCCTATATTTTTTTGGGGTCACCATTAGACTTAGAGATCCTTAACCAATTTATGTAGCCCTCATTTGTATCCTTCACTGTTGGAACCCAATCTATAATTGGATGATGCGGTAGTTAAGTGGAGTCTCCTTAACAATGGTTCTAGGCTTGGATGCCAAATGGAGCTATGCCTTCTTGATGACCTGCTAGGATCTAGTAGACTCATCTTTGAAGAAAATCTTCTATGTTTTTTAGACGATTCAGTTGGTTAGGCAAATTGTATGAACCTGTTATTGAGCTGGATGTCAAGGAGTTTTATGAAGGAGATGCACATCATGGTACATGGAAATGGTACTCCTCATCTTAGCAATTGTAAGTTTTGTTACATGATGGTAATAATTAATTTGAAGCTGACAATGGAGATTCTTGTGGTGGCTTTTGTGCATTCCTTGGTGAAGGGGTCACTATAGAAAGTTAAGGGGCCAAGTTGTTAATGTATGCTATTGTTTAAAATACCTCAATTTGTTCAATGAGTTTGAGATTTCATTGGATGCAGGACTAGTCTTGTCTAGAACTATTGGACAACTAATTGAAAGTTCATGGAAACCTACTTATTGTATCCTGTGTCAACTTTTTGGTCGTAAGGTTGGAATCATTCCATTGTTAGGGTTTGATGGGTCTGTACCAGTGTTGGGCGGTTCTCACGTTTTTTTGAGAACCGTCAGTTCCGGTTCTTTGAGAGGGTCGAGAGAACCGGCTTGGTTCTTTTTAAAATTTCTTATTTTTAAAAAATAACCGCCCCAGTTTCAGAAATTCCAGAAAAATGAAACTTGGTGGTTTTCTGGGTAGCCAGTTCTCACAAGTTTTTGAACCACCAGTTTTCAGAGGAGGTTCTCATGAAATGGTTATCGCAATTGTCATTTCCAAAAAAAAAAATCAAATTTAAATCTTAAAAAATGATCATTTTAATAAATAAAGTACACAAAAGAAGTACAATTTTCGATCTCTTTAACATTGGGATTCCTCACATTCATCTTTCACAATTTTCAATCTCTTCTCTTTCACATTCTCCTTCAAATTCTTCCAATTCCTCCTCAAAATTCTCCTCCCTCTTAATAAACTCTACAAAGCTAGATGCCTCCTTACAACCTACTTTAGGATTGTTCAGCCAATTTTTGCTAACAAAAATAAGCTTCTCTAAGTTTTCTGGTTGCAAACAACGTTTTCCAAAGTTTGTTAAAATGACAGCAAGTGAAAAAATATATGCTCTATCTCTATTTGAGAACTTACAATGCCAAATATTTGCCTTGCTAAAAGCCTTTCAATTTGAAACCTCGAATGATGTTTTTCCCACCATAACAAAGGGCTCTTAGTGTCCCTCACATCTACTTGAAATCTCCTAAAGTTCAACAATTCTTTAGTCACCAACTCTTTCACAAGTTCGTTGTTGTTGGTGGTCCATTCGGAAGATGTTTAATTTGCAATCATCATCTTTGTGATTTACAACATCACCAGATTCATTTTCTCCCATAGGATGTAGGTAATGGTAACACTTTAAAAGCATAGGATATAATGCTTTCACATCATATTCTTCCACATAGACACTCCTTTGTCCACACCCAACGTAAGAGGAGACAAGACAAAAACCTTTTAACCTTAGGTCTAACATCAAGGAGAGCATGTTATGAGCTTTTTTTTCTTCATAGCTTTTTAAGAATGTAAGAAAAGAGTCAAAAATCCTAGCAACCTCTTTTTTGATATTAAAGGCCAACATAGACAACTCAAATCTAACTTTTCCATCATCATCCATTAGAAGGTCAAAGGCTGGTTGTATTCTTGTTTTTTCATTCATCCTCAGACTCAAGGTTATAGAATAGTTTAGGGCATTAGACAAGAACTAATGACCACCTAACTAATTCAAAACATAAGCAATTACAACGGGTCTTAAACAATCAACAATAGTCTAGTAGACATGCTAGGTAAAAGGAGGTGGGACACATCCAAAAACCCAAAAAATAGTTTGTCTCTTGTAACACATTATAATGGCTTCATAGAATAGCAAAACCTTTTGAAATAAAATGACTTTACTTGCAAAACTTGTAGGAAACAAAAAAAATGTTAATAATTGCAAAAGAGAGATCTTCAAATTACAAAAATACACAAGAAAAAAGTTTTAAAAAATAAAATTTACAAGATAAAAATTTAATATCATTTTGTTGATCAAAGATATAAGAAATTTGGAGGAAATAAAAGTTGATTTCAAATTTATCTCAAAAAGAGCTTGGAAAATTGACCTCCACCTTGAATTGACCTTGAAATCTTGAACTTGCAAAAAACAATTAGTAGGGGGGAAATATCAGTTTGCAAAAACAAAGCATCTAGTGCAAGCCAAAATGCAAGCAAGAAGCAAGAGATAGAAGCGAAAAGAGAGACAAAAATAAGAAATGAGAATCAAACAATATACAAAAACAAAAAACAAAAGACAAAAGCGAGAAGCGAGAGCCAAGCAAGAGTTGAAAGTGAGAAGTGAGAACAAGGCAAAAGTTAAAAGTTAGGAGTGAAAAACAAGAGACAAAAGGAAAAAATGAGAGATAGAAGCAAGAAATGAGAACTAAGCTAGAGCCAAAAGTGAGAAAAGAGAGAAAAAAGTGAAAAGCAAGAAGCAAAGAGCTAGGCAAGAGCTAGAAGCAAAACACGAAAGATAAAAATGAGAAGCGAAAGCTAAGCAAAAACTAGAAACAAAAAGCGAGAAATAAAAATGAGAAGCAAGAGCAAAACAAAAAACCAAAAATGAGAAACAAACGAGAAAGAAAAATGAGAAGCAAGAGCCAAGCAAGAACCATAAGCAGGAAGTGAAGGATACAAGCTAAACAACGACCCCTTAATTGGCTAGCCTTAAAACAACTAGGCCTAAACCTTAAACCTGTACCTCTAAAGCTAAACACGAAAGAAGGGTATTGGGAGATACCCTTCCTTGGGTTAGGTTTTTTGATTTTTGAGGTTGGGGGGAGGTCTCACTGGGCTGAGAACCACCGGTCAGGTTCTCACCCGATCTGAGAACCGGCGGTTTTCAGGCCGCCCCTGAGAACCGCCCAACACTGGTCTGTACTGCTGTAGTCTCTTACATTCCATCTTTTTTTTGGGGTCTTTTTTTAATAGTATTTTTTAGGTGATGTCTTGGACGGGAGTGGGGTACATGTGATCATCAACTGGTTTCACTTTGGGTTCTGTCAGTTGTACTGGTGATGTGAATCAATGGTGGGGAGAGAGGGGAGCACCAGTTACACCAGGGAACAAGCCCTGGTAGAACCTGTTACCCCTGGACAGAATGGCATCTTGCCTTGCCAGGCTTAAACTCATTCCTCCATAGAAAGGGCCCTACTATAGTACAATAACATAGATTCAACCATGCCTGTAAAAAATCATTTGAAAATTGGTTCCTTATTTGTTCTATCATTTTGCACATTGATAATCATCTTTTGCAGCAATATTGACAAATCCATTATGGGCTCCTTCTTGCTACTATTATGCACTAGTAGCAATAATGATCAGACTGACATAAGATCAAAATAATGAATATATTTTCAGTTGTTCCTTTTATTTAATCTTGCAATTTTAATTTTTTAAAAAAATCTATGATAATATTGATTTCCCATGAAATAATTTTCACTTTCATTAATATAGACTCCAAACTTTAATTTATCAAATTTTTTTTCTATGATTTGTGAGGTAGGCATTTTTAAAGGTTAATATTTGACCTGCAATTTTAAGTTCTTGTAGTCAATCAATCCCCACAAAAAAGAACTTGTTACAATTTGTGATGTCAAAAATCATTTCATGACAATTTGGATTTTACCCATCGTGCTGTTAAATGACTAATATCTAATTACTGTAATGCCTTTTCAGGTTTTGGCGGTAATTAAATTAATTTTTTTGGAAATGCCAAAATTTTTAGAAATTATCTATTTAGAGTGCATAAATTTCAGGAATTTATAAGGGAGGGAAAATACAAAAATTGATGAAAATTTGAGAGCCAGTTCAGTTGGAGAACAAGTATTCGATAATTGACAACATTTCTCTATCCTATAATTCGGTGGAACATTATTATGTCTCCCCATTTTTGCAAAGAGACAAAATATAAAATGTTGAAATAAAATCTCATTATGTTGAAGTGCAGAAAACTGTCAAAGAAGTTGACTATATTTATTGTCATATATATATATAACTGCCAACCTAAAACTGTACTATTATATGGCAATGGCAATACTTCCTGTTTTGCCATTTTTTAATTTTTTGTTGTTGTTTATAGTGTTTACTCATCATAATTTCATGTTGTTACAATTTTGGACATGTTTTATATCATGTCATGACAATTTTAAATCCATTCATGAGAAGGGCATGAAATTTTAGGATGAAATAAAGTTAATTAAAAAATAAATAAAAATCATCTATAGTTTTATTTCATCCATGAAATGCAATTCATTCACAATTATATTTCCTACTTCAGAAGTCAATTCTTTCTTTGGGG
>Ga0209611_10006806_pt1 | contig 18546 bp, 13 predicted proteins | sample S1TSphgellanicum_3_FD_187693 | JGI IMG/M metagenome (GOLD analysis project Ga0209611, IMG submission 187693) | Host-associated microbial communities from peat moss isolated from Minnesota, USA - S1T2_Fc - Sphagnum magellanicum MG (SPAdes) (version 2) | ecosystem: Host-associated > Plants > Peat... | reverse complement strand
CAGCCACATAATTTTAGAGATACTGATTTAATATCCCATTGACCCCTTCCATTTGACCATTAGTTTCCAGATGAAAAGTAGTATTCAACTTCAACTTGATTTCTGCCTTCATTAAAAGGGTCTAAAATTTTGACTTGAATTTCACGTTTCAATCAATCACTATGATTTCAAACATGTCGGTGTGTTTTACCCACATATTTAAAAACATCCTTGTTATTTCCAATGTTGTGGCATTTGTCTAAGTTTGCCAAAACTTGGCCAACTTAAAAAATATATTAATTATCACCAAGATGACATCTTTTTCTTGCCATAATGGGAGGCATGCCATGAATTCCATTGAGATATTTTCAAAAAAGCTTGTTGGAATTGGAAGGGGCCTATATAACCCAAAACATTTCTTATGCATTCACTTAACGTTTTGACATTTCACACATGTGCGAACATAGAGTTCCATGTCTTCCTTCATGTTGGGTCAATAAAAACTCTTATTCAATGTGGCCCTTGTGGTCTTTTCTCCAAGGTGCCTTGCCATGGGTGCATCATGAATTTCTTGCATGATTTTCATGCACAACTTGTTGTATGGCCCATGAAAGTGGGATTATTTCCATTTAAATAGCCCATACAAAAAAATGATTGTTTTCACTTTCCTTTTTATTGCATAATTTGATGAAATATACTTGGGCAAAGTAATCTCCCACATACCGCTTTCTTAACTTCTTCTCCAAATCACTTTTTCCTACAAACGTGGCTTGAAAGGCTTGAATATTTGCCTTAGAACATTTTGCTTTAATATTTTTGCTTTCAACTTAACACATCAAGCAGAACATTTTCTTGCCCAATTTATGGATTAGCTTTATGTCCATAAGAGCCAAGGTATCATGCTAACATAACTACTTAGCAATGGCCCTTGGTTGTATCTCAAAATATCTTAAAAACACATTGTTCATGAAGATTTTGATGTTTTGCGAATGGAAATAATGTTGCCAAGTTTTCAAATAGTTCACTATCACAAACAATTTTTTTCTATGAATTGACCATGTTAATTTGGCCCGGATAATTTCTTGCTTTCAAAAACATTAGGGTGACCTTCTTGCATTAACACACCTCCAATTACAAATCCATTCACATCAATGTGTACTTCAAAGGGTTTGGAAAATTCCAAAAACCCCAACACTGGACTAAAAGTTAGTTACTTCCCTTTTAATAAACTAGTGTGAACCCTGTGCATAATGCACAGATACAATTTTTATTTCACAAAAAAGTTTCGAATTCTTACTGAAAACTCACATTTTACATTCAAAAACCACCCTTTAAAGTTTTCCTCTAAAAAGAAAATTGCAAAGTAACAAAAATTGGTCACAAGACAAATCATTAAGGGTAAGGCAGAGGTGCCAAAAATCAAGTGAGGGCCATGTGGTAATAAAAGCATCTCCATCAACGCTCAATAGGTGACCTTGCACTGGAAATCTTGTCATCAATCAAATCCAATGAATCCATAGGGAGACTGCTGGTACCCTCAAACAATCGACAGCTTTGAGAGCCATGGAGGAGCCCTGGAATAGTTTAATAAACAAAGTCAAAACGTTTGATTGGTCCAAGTGGGTTGCTATTAGCAATCTCCCACCTACTTGCAGTTTTAGTTGTATGGGTGGGGTTGAAAAAAAGTTAGTAACTAACACATCCCGTCCGGAGTCACTGTCACAGACTAACTGACTGACTAACTGACTGACCTGCTAAATTAATATATTAGATTGAACACCACTTTTGTTTAACTTTCCATTCAAAAGGTCATTCCTTTTTTAGGATGTCTGTGAATAGTTTGGCCAAAGCTAAAAAAGTCCTTTATAATTTCCTATAGGAATTGGTTAGTCCCAAGAAAGATCTCACCTTTTTCACCTTTGCTAGACTTTGTCACTTTTCAATGGCTTGGATTTTCTTGGGGTTTAGTTTGACCCCTTCTTTGGACATGACCTAGGATTTCCATTTCCAAAATGCATGAACCCATTTGTTGTTGACATAAAGGTTGTTATCCCTTAAATTTTTTAACACATGTTTTAAGTGTTTAATGTGTTCTTCCACCAACTTGGAATAAACCAAAATATTATCAATATAGATGATCACAAACTCATGTAACTTATCGTGAAGGATAAAATTCATGAAAGTTGTGAAAGTTGAAGGCGCATTGCATAGCCCAAATGGCGTGACTAAAAACTTACAAGTGGCATATCTAATCTTGATGGCTATCTTTTCTACATTTGCTTATGTGATGTGAATTTGATAGTAATCGGACTTCAAATTAATCTAATTAAAATAACAATCCCCGTTTAAACAATCAAAAAGATCATCAATTTGAAACAAGGGGTAATTGTTTTTAATTGTGATTTTATTCAAGACATGGTAATCTATGCACATGTGCAACTTACCCTCCTTTTTATCCATAAATAAAAATGGGGCTCCACAATGCAATTTATTTGGCTAAATGTAGTTATATTCCATTAAATCATTGATTCAATTTTTGAGCTTTTGAATTTATTTTTGGTTAAATTGATCAAATGATTTAAAAAGTGATGCCACACTCAAGACCACCTCAATTTTGTGATCAACATCATGTCAAAGGGGCAGTTGTTTAGGAAGTTTGTCTATTTAAACATTTGAAATTTTATTAATTGTGTTGGAAATACATGTAGGTCATGGCCTTGCCCCTTTGGTTTTTACCTTAACATTAAAATCATCCACATGCATAAAAATTAAAAAATGAAGTCTCTTGCAATTATTGCAAAGAGGTTAAGTGAATATCTACCTTTGTTAAACTAACATGGTACTCAACATCTAAGTTAACTAACTTATCAATTAGCCTAGATATGACTCTTAATTTGTAAAAGTCACTTCTCAAAATATTAATTCAATAAGCATCTAAAAAGGTGTTGCATAAGATGGCCTACATATTGTCTAATTTGCACATCATGAAGTTTTATTCAAACTTCACCTCTTCAAATTCAAAAGTTTCATCCAACACAACCTTATTTGATCGTTTTACATTGCCTTGTGATAGTTGCACTTTGATGGGTTCTATCACCTATATGGTCTCCCATTTAAGTCACAACACCACACTTGGGCTTACAAATGAATGTGTGGCTTTTGAATCCAAAAAACAAGAAACCATTATAATTCTTACTTTAAATTTAAGCAAGATCAAGTTAGACCCTAACTTAATCTCAATTTTTTTTGTAATAAACCCACCTTGATCCAAATCTTGCCTTACTTTAGGACAATCTTTGGCATAATGTCTAACATCATTGTAGTTGAAACATTTTACTTTGATGATGTCCCTTGGCTTCTTCCCAACCAAGCCATCACCATTCTTTTGTGGTTTTTTCTCCCATTTCCTTTTATGGCCCCCTTTGAGGCTACCTACAACTTGAAAATTATTCCCAACATTCCTCTTTTATTATTGGGAGACCTAGTTCCTACCCATCCCGCGAAATGCAAATCATCTTCCATGCATTTCACAATTTTCATCATTTCTTGGCAGGTTTTGGGGACTTCATTCCTTTGATTGATCGACTTGTGAACCCAAGGTTGTAAACCATGAAGGAAGGCCACCTTTTGATCATATTTTTCTTTCATGGGGATGAAATTCAAGAGGGTTTGAAAAACTACACACATTTTCCCAAAGCTCTTAACCCATCTCCTTAGTGCAAGTTGGACAACTTTTGTTTGGTTTCATTTTTTTTATGTTAATGTAAGGTGACCATGGTAGTATTTAATAACAAGTCTATCACATCTAAGAAAATAACAATAATTGCCAATCCTTTCAAGCTTTATTACGAAAACAACCAAGTTTGTTGGTAAAGATGTAGCTCATCCAACAAGATCTTATTTACAGAGGGACCTTTTCTTTAGTTTAACCTTGAAATCATTCCAAAGCATGGTCCCCCATAAGATCCTTTTCAACATCCTTTTTCATTATCCGCCATTCTAAAGTGTGATCTGTGAGTAGAGATTGCGCCATCTTCAACTAGTTAACATTTGCATTATACCCTTGTGTTTCAAAATACACTTTTAGTTAAAGCAACCATTACCTCAGCATTTTGCCCCTTACATCTTTCCTAGTGAAGCACTTTGGCATTTAGGTGTTGATGGTTTTAATGGGTTCCCTTTTTTATTCGCCATCCCATTTGGGTTTCTTTGCCTTCTCTAAGGTAACCATTAACTTATAATTTACTTCACCTTGTTGCATGATCATTTCTTATAGCAACTTGACCACCTCTATCAAGGCCCCCATGCCTAGCAAAACTTTAGGCAAAATGGGGTCATTTTTCTACCCATGCCATCTCTTTATCCACCTCCATTATATGTTTCACTTCTTCATGGGTCATTGTTTCTTTTTTGAACTTTTTTCGTTCAATTGACTTCCTTTTTTTTCTTTTTAGAAGGTTGATTTTTTACCTCCCCTCAACTTGGCTTGCTTGAGCTTTCGTTTAAGTCATCATTTAAATTGGACAAGTTTTTCACTTCCTTTGTCTTTTATAAGGGTTTTTCCATGTTAGAAGGGCTCTCAATTTCCCCTTTTTGAGCTCCCGATTTCTCCTCCCCAAAAGACTTTGTTCTTTTGAATCCCAAGCCAAGAACATTACCAGCAATCACAACCTTAGCTATTTTGTCAACCTCAATTTTTTCTTTGGTCTTATGCTTACAAGGCTTGGGTTTTTCAACATCCCTTTCCATCTATTATGCACTTGGATCAAATCCAACCTTCAATACTAGTTGTCACACCTCAAGTTGTGTTTGCCCTCATGTTCCATGAGCTCCACCAAACCCCTTGCATCACCTATTTCCTTAACTCCTAATTATCTACACATCCAACATGTTTGATCAGTCCTAGGTTCTAAATTTCTGGAATGGACTTGATTAAAGACTTAAACTTGCTAACAAGGCTAAGACTTGATTTAATTTGGAGTCATCTCATGAATGCCTTCTCAATTTTGAAACTCTTTTCAAATGCCAACATTTAAGTTGCATTGTTGGAAAGAGAGAAATCAGAACAACACTTCAATTTGTTATCCTAGGGCAACCCATTTGCTTGTTGTTAAAGGTTTTAAAATGGCAACACCTAATGTTCATGTGGGACAACCTCCAATTGTCCCAAGGGTTTTAATGGGGCAACACCAAATGTCACCCCCAAATAACCCTTAATCATTCATTGAGGGTTTTAATGAGGTGGCACCTTAGGTGTCACTCTCTAAGACAACCCCAATAGTCCCCTTGGCCCAAATAAACTTTCATTTATTTACATCAGCCTCTTGAAATTTTATTACACAAATGGTGTTTGGCAACTTATTGGAAAGTTGAAGCCCACAACTATCATTTGGTCTAGACTTTTTGCACTACCTTGGTGTCCACCAAGGTGGTCTTGGCATGAAGCATGGCCCATTTGGGTTAACCCAAATGGAAAGGTGCGTCAAAAGGTGTGTGACTAATGTAAAAAACATTATGCAAACTTTGTTCCATTTAATGGTTCGTCTACAAAATCCATTGGCCATAAATCAATTCCATTAAAAATATATAATCCACTATAAATAGTATTAGGAGTAACAAAAGGCAACCAACACCAAGTTGGTGGTGATGTTGGTGGCAATAGTAGAGTCCATGAATGCAATAATTGAACTACACTTTGTGGTTTTTTACATTAGGGTATCAAAATGGTATAACATTGACCTCCTTGACATTGTTTAATGGTGCACCTATTTTATCAATAACATTGTATCTATATAACATGTTAAGCAATGGTGATAGTCATGTTTTGTTGCCAATGGATCAACAACAATCAAAAAATGGAAATTGTATTAATGCAACACATCAACATAGGATGCAACAAATGAAGCAACAAATGATGCACAATGGCAACAACAACAACTAATTCTCAAGTTCATCATTTGGCTTAATCTCTTCTCACATGTAGCCAAAGATGTCTTCAGTTAAGGTGGTGTTTACATGAAGGTTACAACATCAAGGTGCAATGTAGCTTGAGGTGCAATGCTTGTGTGAAGGTTCCCACACATGAATGAAAACAAGGAGTTCCACCATATGGTGGGGATCATAAAGACCTTGAGAAGATTAACAATTTATCAACAATAGTTATGATATATTATTTAACTTTGTTGTTAGTGATCATAATCTTCAATTTTCAAAAAAATTGAAGCAATTTATCTTTAATCACCACCAACAATATTAGTATGATTATTAGTGAAATGTGTGAACATGCGACATCAACTATTTATTTATCAAATTCTAAAAATTTGTGAACAATGTTAATTTATGTTCACATTACCAACAACTTTACCTTCATGTGTGAACACATCTTTAGTGGGGCATGTGTAAATTGGCCTAACTTTGAAAGGGAAAATGTTTGAAATCCAATTTTAGTTTAAAATTGGATTTTGGATTTTTATGCAGTTTCCAAAAACAAATATTGGCATTTAAAATTTAATGTTTCCCACACCTTACATCTAAAGATTACAAAATTTTCATCAAGTCCTACTCATTGATGGCTTTCTAACCATTTCAAAAACACAAGTAAATTTTTTGTTATCATTTTATTTAATTTTTAATTGAAAATTTGGGCAATATTCAATCACTCTTACATCATAGGTTTAAACTATTGTTGATTGATTCTTAATTTCACAAGTAACTTTTGATCCCAATTCTAACCTTTCTTTTGTTTTTAATGGAACCTCTAGTCCAATCTTGAAATCAATTTTTTGGATTTTTCTAAAATCTTCAATTCCAATCATTTTCACAAAAAAATTAAAATCGAATTTGGTTCCCTTTCCATTACACATAACTAAACAAAAAAAAAACATGTGTAATATTAGTTTGTTCTACTAATGCACACATTTCAAAGTAGAGATTATGTAATATTAATTATGTACAAATAATGAAATGCAATAACTTACTTTAAATGCAAGGCCAAACTTATACATTTTTTGTAAAGTTGTGTTAATTTATCTAGAGAACTTGAACATGTTTAAAATGATGTAGCACATCCAATTCATATTCTAATTCAATTTTAAGAAAAGATCATTAGCTCAATTAAGTTCTAATGACAATTCCAACAAAACTCAAAATCTTTGGTCCAAAGACCATAGAACCTTACCTATAACTTTGAACTTAAACTTGTTGAATTCCCAGAACCAACTAACAATAGTCTTTGATGAAACCATCTTGGCGCAATGTTATTTACCAAGGCTTTCTAACGATACCAAGAGTACAATGTGAAGCATTGTGGTTCGCAAGATATCAACAAAACAAACAAACTATCTTCCTTAATGTATAGATTAATATGGCATGTGTTGTTAGCCCAAGTGTGAATAGGACTCAATTATGCTTGATGATAGAACCCAATTGTTTTTTTTTTAATTATTTAATTTAATTTTCAACAATGAAAATTATTCAAATTCAATATCTCCCGCCACCTTAGGTCTAAAATTTATGAAATCACATTCAAGAATACCAAGAGCTTGCCCAAATTTCCCTAAAATTTTTTGTTTTAATTTGTCCTTGACAAAATTGTTAAATAGTCAATACCTCTTGCATTGTAAACACCTAAACCCTAAAACATTGCAATATCACCTTAGTGCACCCGTGCTCATCAAGGCCTTTTCAACCATCCCCTTTACAGACGTAAAATGGTATCCAATAAGTCGAAAAATGCTAGTTGAGAGTTGAACACATGATACAACTCAAGTATTAAATGTCCAATGAGGAAGAGACACATCAGAGCCACACAACACAAAATGGTAAGCCAACAATGCAGGCTGAAATGTGTATCATAGAAAGCCCTGGTTGCTTCCAAGTATGGCAACTCATCTTCCCATCTTCTTTCCATCTGCTTCATGTAAAACATCTACTTATGACATTATCCTTTGCACAGTTCATCCATGCAAGCCTCAAAATGCACCATTAATCATCAGAATTGGACTTTAGCAGGCGTCCAAAATGGATGATTTATGATGATTTGTGATGAATTTTTCCTCAATTTTGTGATGAAAAAACTTGTGTATGATTTTTTTAGATTTTGTGATGATCAACCCCTGTATGATTTTTTTTTGATTTTGTGATATTGTCTGACTGGTGAGTTAGACATCCATAAGAAGGTTTAGCCAAATTTAGCTATAAACCATATTTAAAAATAAGCAAAAAAATTAGGCTTCATTCTATATTTTTTGCAAGTTATTGGAATTTTTAGATTTTTATTTTTTTTGAAAATCTGGCAAATTGAAACCCCCCCAAAACCTTCTTCTTCTTCTTCTTTTTTTTTTTTTTTTTTTTTTTTTTTTTTTTTTTTTTTTTTTTTTTTTGCACTTTCTGTTTTTCATTTTGGAAGAAAAAAATAATTTAAAACTTTTAACAACTGCTGCAAGTTGTGATCTGTTTACTGACAGTGGGTAGGTAGGTGAACATGGATCCTTATTCTGACATTGAGTGATTAGGGTCTAGAATTAGGATTAATTAAACTAAGGTGTAAGGCACTCCAAGCTTTATTTTTCCTTGTATTTGAAAGCATCTTCCCACATGGAACAAACTTTAGGGGGAAAAAAAAAAAAAAAGGTTGCTCCTCAATTTCCTTTTTTTTTCCCTTGTCTTTTGTTGGCTTAGCCCATAGGGAAGAGGTTATGTATGCTTCAGTGCAGGATTTGGGGATAAAATTTTGGCTCGCTCTTTGATCAATGGGAAGATGACAATTGATGCTAGAACATTACATTCAGATGAATGTAATTTTTCACATTTTTGTTTCACTTAATTTGTAATAAAGTTGGGCAAGTTTACAACAAAGATGCTACTTTGAAGGCCCTTTTCATTTGTGTATTTTGATGTGCATTGTTTAGGTAACCATTTTAAACCTTTTTCTCAACATGAAAGCTCATCATACATGCATGGTACAAAGAGACTTGAAAGCACTTGGGTACGGAGATCATGGGGTTTTCTTCTTCGAAGTGTCCCAAGTGTTACTGACAAGCAAGTTGGTGGACACATGAATCGAAGGTGGTGAGTCATTTTAAAGCTCATTCTGAGACAACATCACAACACTACTAGTATTGCACATTTACAAGAAGATATTTGTGATTCCAAAAGCATTGTGGTTCTTTCTTTTTGCCTTGGGACTAAATTTACTAGAAGCAATTTATCTTTGTTCATGATTAAGGCTTGATCTCCTAAACAAGCCTTTGGGTGAGTTTTTATTTTCATTTTTATTTTTTATTTTAAATAATAATTTTTAAAATAAATTTATTCCAAGTTTTCTTCTAGAGTGTCACTTACTAGCATCCCAAGAAGGATTTAGCAAATAAATGATGACCTCTTAAATTAGAACATGTTAAAAAGAAAATCTCCCTTTATAGTCTAGCTAAGAATAGACATCTAATGGAATTGACTCAGAATATCTCCTTTTTTGTGATTTTATTTCAAAAAAAAAAGAAATTTAATTTTTAAAAAAGAAATTTAAAAATTTGCAACATCTTGAAATTTCACCCCCAAAAAAAGGGCTGATTCGGACCCACCTTGCTTACAAGAATTTGTCAACAATGACATCTCTTGAACCTCCTAAATTATTGTCAAAATGTCAGATCCTCTTCTTTAAACCTTGGTTAAAAAAAACCTCCAATTATTGTCAACAAACACAACAAGGGCTTCTCAAATCCCCTACCTCCTAAAAACAACCTCCAAAAATTTGTCAATAAATAACTATCAAGGCGTGAGCTCTAGTGTCTTTTTTTTTTAGTAATTTTTGTTGTAGCACAACTTGCCATTTATCCACAACAATGTAGCCAAATTTGGCTACAAACAAAGTATGAAGATAGAATGATTTAAGGATCCTTCTTCTTCTTTTTGGGATACCTATTGAAACGTGAGATAGAATCTTGGTGATCTAGGCAAATAAAATAAAAATGTCTAAATTTGGCGACTAGAAACCCTAAAAAGATTTACTTTGTCACATTTTTCCCAAAAAAAGGTTTTGATTGAGCTCTCCTTCTTCAGAGTGGTATGGTATATATATTTTTTTAATTTTCTAATGTTGCTCAAGTGGTGATCATCCATAAATATCGCTACTTGAGCAAAATATTGATGTGGCGATATCATCAATGATATGATATAATCGCTCAAGTGGCAAATATCAAATTTGGCGATTTAAAAATCTTCTTCTTTTGCACCCTTTTCTTGTGTTGTAGGCAAATTGTGGCGAATTTAATAGGCATAATAATTGTACTTATTAGTTTTTTTGGCGAATGACTCTTCAAAAAAAAAGGGAGAATTTTTATGACAGAATATTCCGATTCCCCAAAAACAAATTCACGAGATATCGAAAATTCGCCACACAAAAACCCAAAAAACAGACCCCAAAAAAAATTATATATATATATATATATATATCCTCCTCCACAATTGAAGAGTATTTTTTGGAAGAGCAAAAATATTAGTAAAACCTAGCTAGGGTTTGAAGAGCAAAACTCTGGGTTGGTACTTGATACCTAAGCCTAGTAATAATGTTGTGCAAAGTTTGGGATTATCGTGGGTGGGCGAGATGGAGAAGAAGACCGAGAGAACGCCACGTGTAAAAAAATCGGACGGCATCCGGTCCACAAGACGAGGGTGGTGGGGGTTTCCCCCTTTTACGGCGGCGGACTTTCCATGATTCAATGGCGCACTACTACCACCTACACTCAAAATAAAATAACATAAAATAAAATAAAATAAAATAAAAAATAAAAAGTTGACGTCGTGGTGGTAGTATAAATGTTTTGTTGTGTTGTTGTGAAATTTGAAGAACAAAGTTCACAAGCCAAAAAAATTAATTATTTTTTTAAAAATATAAAAAAATCGTCGATCTGAGTCTTCCACCTCTGATTCAATACTCTTCCTCTTGTACATACATCATTTGTAGAAGCAAAAAAAAAAAAATTTAAGCAAAATTTCGCTGTGTCTGCGGTATGTATACTACTACTACTCCGTAGTGTAGAGCTTTTTGGTAATATCAAGCATTTTGGGTTCCGTTTCTCTCGAGCTTCAAAGTTGGTTTGCTAATTTTGTTTCTTTTTTTTCGTTTTCTTTTTTTTTCCTTTTTTCCGTTTTTGGGTGTTGTCGAAGAATGAGGAAGATCTGACTGAGAGAGAGAGAGAGAGAGCCAAGGTGGAAATCTTTTGTTTCCTTTCATCGTGCATTTTGATGACATTTTTTGAGAGAGAGAGAGAGAAAGAGAGGAGACAAAGGTGGAAATGTTTTGCTTCGATATTTCTTCATCGATCATTTTGATTACATTTTGACTACATTTTGATATAGAGAGAGTTATAATAGAGGAAGTGAAGTTGTAAATATTTTGTTTCATTTTATCTCATCGAGTGTTTTGACGACATTTCTGTTTGGAAATGTCTCGTACCAAGTAGTTGCAAATTTTCCTCCTCCGTTCTGATCGCTCTTCTTCGTACTTTCGCTTCCTCTTTATCTGACAGTCACTTGGTGATTTCCAGATTTCCAAGGTTTTTTTTCTGTTTTCTCTTTTTTTTAATAATTTCCTGGGAGTCTTTTTCAAATGGGTTTCTCGAGAAACTAAAAGTTTTTGCAAGCGTTCTTCGTTCTTGGATTTCTCTGGAACACACTCCAGTTTGATTTTGTCCAAGTGCTTCTTCTTCTTGTCTTTCTGTGTGATTTTTTGAAAATTTTGCGGAGTATTTTCTCTTCTGTGTGTGGGTGTTTTTTTATTCCCCGGTAGACATTGGGTTTTGTACAGAAATCCAAGTTTTGGAGCAAGGGTGATGGAATGGCAGCTTCTTGAGTAAAGGAAAATATTCGAGTCACAGGGGAAGGAGCAATCTGATACAAGCTCCCGTCAGCTTTCGGGGGGAGCTGCAGCAGGGGTGCTACGTTTTGTCAGCACTTTGCAAGGCACTTACTGGCTGCAGGAGAGTGGACTCAACAGCCAGTGGAGGGCACAATGGGTGATGCTGAAATCTCTGAAAGAAGAGAACCGATCTATATCTGGAAGTTCCTGGCATTGGTGGTGATCAGTTGCTTATCTTTCCACACAAATCCAGTTCATGGTCATGGATCAAGATCGACACAGTTTCTTCTTCTTCGCAGCTGGAAGTTGGAATTCTTCATGCCCTCAGCATTCTCTGGGTATCACCAAATTGCTGCAGCAAGCATCAAGCAATTGGGTAAGGTGCAAATTTGTCCCTGACTGCCTGGCAGCAGTGGAAATCTTGCAGAAATCTTCACAGCCTAAGGGTCTCTGTCCATTAAGCTGCTGTGATCACAATTACACACAGTGTGCTGTGAGCACAGTAACCTAATGGAGAGCCATGGACATAGGACCTTGTTTCTTGTTGCAGGGATCGTCGCTTTTCATCGGAGAGCTGCAAATGCGTTGAAAATATGTAATTAGTCATGTTAGGAACTTTTGGAACACACGTTCTCATTTTTTTAAAGGGACAGATGTCATTGTATGGTGAGTCACAGTTTGAATCACATCTGTCCTACAATTGGCATTGCTTAACCAGTAGAGTTGTGACATGACTGTGAGCACAGCTGATTGTAAAGACATAATGGAAAGCTGTTGTGATCACAGCAGCCTAATGGAAAGATGTCTAATGTATTCAATTTTTCCACTTGGAAAGAAAAAGTTGCTTTCTCTTTGATAACCAAACATGATCCGTTTTTTATTTTTGTCAATTTTGCAGAGCCTCATGGAAGAATGGTGTTGCAGCAAATTAAAAGTACCTCAAGCAACTCTGGGGGATCAGCAGAGGACTTCTTCTTCAGACCTTTGGCACCCAGGGACAACCGAATTGATCCCCTCAATGACTTCCACAAGTATCAAGCTGGGTATGATCTGCAGAACAAGCATTACTGGGCGGTGTGTGCTCCCTCTCTTTCTCTGGATCATGAATCTGGTTCCAGTAATGATGTGACCAGTCATCCTTGTTGCATTATCCTACCCATTCAAATGTCTTACTCGTGGGTACAAGAGATTGTATTGTGAATGAAGAGGCCAGAGTTTAGGGTTTAGGGTTTAGCTCACACACAATTTATTTATGCTGTTCATTGGGTGCTTTTGAATTGGTGGATCTTTTGCAGTCAGTGATCTTCACAGGAGTCTATGGATATGGATTGGCAGTGTTGTGGCTTGCAACAGGCCTTGTACTATCACTGGTGGTGTGCTGCCACTGCATGTGCAGCAGCCAGCCACGCTTTAAGCAACCTCGTCCTCCTTCATACTACTGGATGCCACGTATCATTGTGTTCATTCTCTCATTGATTGCCATGTGAGTTTTTGTGGTTCCACCAAGGTTTGTGGTGTCTGTTTTGCTACTCTTGCAATTTGTGCACAGTTTTCATGGCCTTTTTTTTTTCCTTTGCAATATTTTCCCAATGGTTTTGTTGTTGGTTATGTCAAAGCATGTGTTGGAATGGCTATCAGAAATTTATTCTTATGTGCATGTGTTTGCTTACAGAGGGAGTGCTGCAGTGCTGTTCTTGGCCAGCAGAGAATTTAACACACAGGCCTACAATGTAGAGGATGTTATTGTGGCAGCTGCAGATAATGCAACAGCCTCAATCCACACTGTCTCAGCAACTTTCTCAGGCGTACAATCAGCCCTGCAGACCAATTTCTCCAATTTTGTGGCAACTTTGAACTCTACAGCAACTGACCTTGACAATCAGGCATCATTTGTGCAGTCAAAATTGGTGGTCAACAAGAAGAGCTACAAGGAAGTTATCCATATAATGTATGTGAGGAGGCGCCACTGTTTTCCATCAAGTTCAGATGTAGATTGCAGACATTTTCGTACATTGGTTTTATGTGATTTGGTTTAGGGTTTTGCATAAATGCATTGTCAAGTGTTTTCCTTCCTCTCTACAACAATTGATTGGGGTTTTTCTCTCTGTGAAACTGTTGCAGAGAGCTTGTGTTGATTGTCATTGTCTCGGTGAACTTGGGTCTCATTGTCTGTGGATTTGGTACGCTCCTTTTTCCTTCACATAATCATGAGTTATCTAAGAATTGGGTCACAAGATGTGGGAGTGTGATTGTTATGGGTGGCAGAATTCCATTGGATACAAGGAGAGCAAACCCAACATAAGTTAAACAAGTTCTGACATTTTTTTTGACTGTCAATTTGCAGCTTCAACATTTTTCCGCTGGAGAAGATTTTTCTATTTGTAAGTGGTGAATATTTACATTAAGCAAATTCTGAATTTTATACCTGAAAGTCAGTCTTGAAATGTGTCTGCGTTATATGATACTGATTTAACTGTTTCTGGTCTTCTCTAAAATAACAAGATGCATGAGCTCTCTGAAGCATTGGAGTTTGAAGGAAATTCCATTTTTGTAAGTAGGAAGTGAGAGTTCATGTATTGGTTTTGCTTGACCTATTTTTCAAAATACCAAAGAGATGTAAAAGTGTGGGTGGTGGTAATGGGTATTTTAAACAGGGTTATTGTCATCGCTTGGATTATGACAACATTGACTTGGGCTATGTTTGGGCTTTTCCTTACCATTGACAAGTGAGCATGCTAATTCTTCTCGTCATTTCTTGGTTTGCTTCAAGATTCAGAGTTTTTTGTTAGAGAAATGTTGGACCCAATTATTTTCCTTTTCTGGTCACATTGAAATTGGCATATTCAGAAGAGAAAGGCAGCTCTAGTTTGCAACAGTGTTTGTGGGCTGAAAAAGGTGGAGATTTGGTATGACTTCTGATTTGGGCTGCATCTTTTTGTGTGGTTTTTGAACAGCGTGGCATCAGACACTTGCTTAGCTGTGCAACAATATTTAAATGATCCCCGAAATACCACTCTTGATGCGTTGCTCCCTTGCACGGAGTTGGCTACAATTGATACTGCGTACAAGAAAACACGAGCTGGAATGGATAATCTGATTCATCAGGTAATAATTCATTCACACCCACAAAAAATTCAGATGAGCATAAAGAGTTTCAGTTTTCCTTTAGATGTTCCCAAGAAATAAAAAATAAAAAGATCAGCATCTTAGCTTGGTACTTAGCTTTGGGATGTGCATGACAGGCAAATCAGACATATGTACAGTACACAACAGGCACTGGCATTGACTTAACTTCACTTTGTGATCCCATGGGAGGACCACCTGACTATTTGTATACCGGGTATTGTGCAAATAATACACTGCCAATTGGCCAAATTCCACAAGTAAGTGACTACTCAGCTTCTTCTTTTGCAAGTAACATAAACCAAATAGGCTTGAAATTTCTGCCCGAAAAAAACAAAAATCTCTCTTCCACCACTTGCTTAGTTGACAAAATTTGTGATAAAACAAATGAAAATTGGCAAGGTTTTTGGCCTTTTTTATTAAATTTTTTTTATCTCCATTGTACCCGTCCCCCAACCTAGGAGAATTTGAAGCTGATTTCTTGTCTTGCCAGTAGTTGGCAAGTAGAGGTGCTTGCTGCTGCAGATTATAACTATAGGATTCATTCTCAAGTTACTTGTGGGTGAGGAAACTTGCTGCGTTAGTTTCCCAAGTTCTAATGAACTCAGAGGAATTGGGTTCTCTCGAGATTTTGTGGATCATGATTTGGAGTACCCATCAGTTCTACAGTTGGGATGTGTCTCAAAATGAGGCAGTTTACTGGTTTCATGTTTGAGGTTTTTGAGAGTTAACATGTTTGACAAAGTAATAGCTGAATTTGTGTCATTGCAGGTGATTGGACCCTTTGTGTGTGATAACAGTAGTGTTTCCGTTTGCAATGTTGAAGGGAAGAATATAACCCAGTCACAAAATGCATCCATCTCAACTGTACTTTTAGGTGAAGACTCTTTCCTTAAAGCTCTTCCTTTTCAGACTGTTTATTATGTAACAGAAAAGAGTGGGGGCAAGCTAGAGAGTTCTGTGCATTTTGTATACAGGTGCAGCACATTTTTCAGATCCTATTTTTCATATTTATATTTCCCTGAATATTTTTTTTATTTTCTGAAATTCTTTTTTTGCTGAATGTGATGCATCACAGCTTCACAGAATATTTTGGATGTTTTCCCAACAATTACTGGTCTTCTCAACTGCTCATTTGTGACCAACACATTGTCGATTTTGGTGAAGCAGCGATGTGCACCAGCTAAAACCGCTATCCTTCATATCTGGATTTCTTTTGTTGTGTTGTCTTCAGTTATGATCCTGCTCATCATTTTCTGGGTGCTTGCAAATGTCCGAAATAGCAATCAGCGGTACTTAGCCAGCATTCTTCCTCAAGAGGAAACAATGCGCTCAAGGCCTTCCCTTGTCATGCCAAAATAGGGCAAATGAGGTTTTTATATATCTGATTTAGATGTGTATTTTTTGCGCAAACGGAAAATGCATACTGAGAGCAAGGTGATGATGATGAGCAACAGCTTTGATGCATCACAGGCTACCAGAAGTGAAATTACAAAGAGGGAGATACCCATGAAATATTTCTCACACTAGAACCCTAAACCTATAGGGCCTTCAACATACTGATATGCCATTAATGCTGAAACACCCATTGACAGATATGAAGGTAGCTGATGAGACTCACACTGATTGATTATGGTGGTAAGATTTCCTGTGGTTGAAATTCACAGCATCTTTTCAATTGGTGCATCATCAGGCTTCATGCTGGTTATTGGCAAAGCTGCCAAAGTTTTTTGTACCACAGAAGATTTCCATAATATTGTTGGATTATTTTTAACAGAGTTCTGCTTAGATGAACAAATGCATTGAATTGATGACTTTTTCCCCCCCCCCCAAGTGAAATTTAGTTTGACCAAAGCTTTTGAGAATGGGGATTTCTTGATCTGTATGAGAGATTTAGTTTGAACAAAGCTTGCCAACATGATTTGTGACTACAGGGCATAACATAGTAGAGAGATGTTGATTAGAAGCATGTTTGTTTCGTGATTGTTTTCATTTTTTTGGTTTGATAAAGTTTGGTGTTTTTTTTCCATGAGATTAGAGGCCAAATGCTTTTCATCATGATTTTGTGATGTTTTCCCAAAGCTGAGAATATCATGAATGGGAAGGTTGATCACAGTTTCAATGGGGTTTTGGGTTGTCTTATTATCTTTCTATATAATCAATGGTACCAGTTTTTTTGTACTTTGGGAACATGGGTTCAGAACTTCAAAAGTATCCATCTACTGTTGACTATGTAGCCTACAAGAGCATTGCAGGTTACCCAGCATAACCTCTTCAGATTTAGGTTAAAGAAGTGGACCATTTTCCATTTTATTGGCCTTGCATACCAAGGCAATTAGGATATTGTGTTTAGATTCATTATAGAGTATAGTAGCTTAAGGGATTTTGGCGTCTAGGTAATAGCCTAAGGTCTATTTTTATATGAGGATTTTTGAAAGATGATATTTTGGCTTGTGTTGAAACTCGAGATTAATTATAGAGTTATGATGTCTTGAAGGATTTTGGTTTCTTTATTTAGAGGATTGTTTTTGAAGGTTATATTTTTGCATGGTGAAATAAATTTGAGTTTCCATAATTCTTCTTTTTTTGCCTTAAGATACTCTTTAATGTAAATCGTGAGGCCACAGTGTGACACGCCCCTTGTTAATAATCTGGTGGAAATTATTTGTGTTTTTTGGAGGGCAAGGATACTTGTAGTATTATTGCCTTGCATTTTGAAAAATAAAATGCTCGCTGTGTGGATGTTTCACTTTTTGAGATGCTTGGCCTCTTCTTTTTTTTTTTTTCCCCTCTTTTTCTATGCTACCTGGCAGGCACCACAAAGAAAAAATAATAATCTGCGGGATTCTTCTCCCAGAATATTACAAACAAATAAATGAGGAAAAAAAATTCTCTTTGCCCGAAGTAAGGGCCCCCAAGGTTGTTGCCAAGGGAGTGACCTGCACTAGGAACAACAGTTATTGAAAATACATTCAATATTAACCCTAAACCCTAAGATCAACCCTAAGGGTTTAGGGTCAATATTCAATTTAGGGTTGGTAAGGGTTTAGGGTTTAGGGTTGTCACATGAAGGGCTTGGGGTGGGGAGTAGAATTGGAAGCTTTTGATACCTAATATAGGACCTAATTAGGACTGTTTTGAGATAGTTTTAAAAACTTTAGGGACATATGCATTCATGTGAACTCTATTAATATATTTATTTATTTATTTATTTATTTTTATGACAACTAAAATAACCTTGAAATTAATTTGTGACAATTTGATATTTTTAGGTGCTTTGTCCACTTTGCCCATTATCAGATTATCCACAATATTGACATATTTGTTGTCCTTGTTCAAGAAATGAAAATTGGGTTGAAATGAACTTACTATACTAGAGAGCTTCAATACATGTCTGGCCAATAAATAATTACTTTTGAAGATTCCATTTTGAAATTTTGACTATTCCTAAAAAAAAGTTTCAAAATTTCAAAGAATTTACAAATAATTTAATTAGTGTCAGCCTTTTTTGGTGTGAAATTTTGCATTGTGGCAAAAAAAAAAAAAAAAAAAAAAAATTTCAAAAAATAACAAAAATTTAAAAAAAA
>Ga0209611_10006805_pt1 | contig 18549 bp, 14 predicted proteins | sample S1TSphgellanicum_3_FD_187693 | JGI IMG/M metagenome (GOLD analysis project Ga0209611, IMG submission 187693) | Host-associated microbial communities from peat moss isolated from Minnesota, USA - S1T2_Fc - Sphagnum magellanicum MG (SPAdes) (version 2) | ecosystem: Host-associated > Plants > Peat... | reverse complement strand
ATCTCAATTATGTTTGAATTGGAAACTCTGTGGCACTTAGAGATGTCATTTCAAGATGCCATCACTGTTGTACAAGCTTTTTCCTTGATTTGCTGTCTTTGAACTATGCTTGTTTTAGACATTGACAGTGTGTATGAGAACATCTGGTATTACTTCACTTTGTTATAGCCTTGTGGAGGGCATTGACATCATTCAACAAACTTTGATGTCTATGAATAAGCTATGGGTTTGATGTAGAAAGTGTCACTTGAACTTGCAAACACACTCTTTAGTGCTGTGTGAACCCTGTACAACAACACAAGAACTTGTAAAGACTTTCATGTCGTATGTCAAAGGCCAGGAACTTTTAGTTATTGATGTCTGAACAATAGAAATATGTCTCTATCAAATGATGTATTCTTTGAGGAGAATTGTGATAGAAATAGAAGTGAATACTGGGTGGAAGTGCTGGAGATAGAAAGGATGAAAAAGTTCTAAGACCTGGGATCTGAAATTCTGCTTTGTTAGTTTTGTATACCAGAGGACATTGATAGTGCAACTAGCTTGTAACATAAGTTTGGCTAGAACAGCGAAGTGTAGTGACATTCAACACATGTGGTAGGGTGGTAAATTGTGAGTTCACATGCATGTGTAAACTTTTCATTGCAAATTGATATTGTAATAGATGTGAATTGTGGTTTAAGTTTTAAGCTTGTTTGGCTATGACAGTTCTTATCATGGTGTTTTGAAAGTGTTGGAGAGTGCTCAAATTTTGTAAAAGGGGCCATGGGGGGGTAAAGGGAATGTGGTTGACAGAGGGTTTTGTAGCTTTCTGGAAAACAAGCAACTTAACCTTGGATTTTCAAAGCTCACTGATGTCGTGTCCTCAGAATTCATTAAGATATTTACACAATTATATTTTTATTTATATATTTACTTTGGCTTGTGTACAGATATTTTATATGAAATATTGATTCATATTAAGTGATTACATCTGCAAGTAGGTTTGCTCAGCCTTTGATTGATCTAAAGATTAATCCTAAGCAATCAACCATCCTTTCAGATTGTTCTCCACACAAAGTATTTTTAAAATATTTTTGTCTACAACATAGCTTGGTATAAGCTTGTTTAGATGCTATGTATACCCCAGTAAATAGGTCTAGTCTAAACCCCAAAAACCATTTTTATGAAGATATAGCCAAATCTGGCTATAAACCATATTCAAAGTACAAATCTTTAATCAATGTTCTATATTTGGCTACACACAAAAAACCAAATATAAATCTAGCAATTTTTATTATATTATATATAGTTTTAATGATTGAGAGCTTCCACAAAATAATAATAATAATAAATTTGCCAATAAAAAAAGGTTGCTCCCTATACTACCTTGAGGATATACAAAGTTTGCAACCATAGTATATTTCTGAAGGGGAGCTTTCCCATTTGTAAAATCTTGTTAAAAATAGTAAAAATAATAAAAGTCAGTTGTCAAAGGGCCTTCTGAGTGTAATACTGCCCGATCAGTGGACTTATGAGTGCAATGCCCTTGGCCCACAAGACGTGTTAGAAATGGACCAAACTTCCCCACAATTGTGCAAAAAACATGAAGGCAAAACAACATCATGTCTTCGAATGCAGAACATAGCATATTAGACCAGGATTTTGAGGATGATTCTCCACCTTGAACTACTTGGGGAAAAAATTCATCATAGGTCTATCCTTTTGAAAATGTTGAATCTTACTAGAAACTATACTAATTTTTTATTCTTTGGGTTGCCTCACCTATGATCTGCATTTGAATGACTTGATCTTTGAAACATGAGGCACATGGGGCGTTAAGCTTTTTGGGTGTCTCTACTTTTGTGCCACATGCATCACTACTTAACATTTCTTTTACCAACCCATGAAAAATTATTGAACTTTGGTACCCAATTCTTTCCTTCACCCTTGATCTTGGAATAGACCTTGCACTTGATTACATGGATCATGCCATTGCCCTATACAGTTTTTGCCCAAGTGAATTTAGTTGCCCATACATCTTAGAACTTTCTATGATGATTAATTTGGGCTTCTTGTTGTTTTGTTTTGTGCTTTCATATAAGGAATCATGCAAAGGAACATCAATCTCCCACAAAGTTGTATTTGGGCTTAAAATTGACAAACCTCACTTATTAAAATGGATCCATGTAATGATAAAAACACAAATGGAGACATGCAAATGGAATTATTCTAGAATGCATTGCTAGTTTCTATATTCATGTTTGGAGCTCCATCACTCATAAAATACTTATATTAATTGCTTGGAGTTTAAGGGGAGGCCACCTAAAGGCTATTTGAACAATCTAGATTGGTAGCACAAAAACTTTCAAAATTTATCACTTATTGTTCTCCCTACGATCACACAAAAAAGTAGGAAGTTTTAAGCCTAGAAACCAAATTTTTAAAATGGTAAAATGTAAATCATATTATTAAAAAAATTAGAACATAGTTTCACTATTCCATGAAACCAATTAACAATGTCCACACAAAAGAACATGCTTTAAAAATGCAAAATATTACCATTATTACAAAAGATGGATGGAAAGATAATGAGGATAGATAAATTACTTGCATTTTTGGACCTTTAGTGCACAACAATATTCTTTTTCAAAAAAATTCAAAACCTTTGAATAGAAATTGATCAAATTGAGCCCAATAGTATGTATATGTACTTTAGGGTCTTAATTGAAATCCTTGATTCAATATGACCACAAGTATTTCCACCATTTTAAATCACAAATATATATGGTGGCATGGAGATCAAGTTGCTTACCTTTTGAGTTCAAATGGAATAAGTTTATTTAATTTTGGCATAATTAGATGTTGCACAAACTAGCCAATCCCACCTATTATGTCATCCATTTAGGATTTAAAATTTATCCAAGGGTCAAAACACATTCAAAGTAGCCATAAAGGTCGTCAAATGTCAAAATTTGTCAAAAAAAATTAGAGATTTCTTTATTTTTCCATTTGAAACCATGGTAATTATAGCATATTATTCCTTTTTAACACATATGAGTGTTAAAAAACTCAAATTAAAAATTCATTTGATTCAATTTTAAGTTTCTATTTAGTTATGAACTTTTGAAAATGAAAATTTTGTCATTAAAAAATGACATTTTTACAAGGGACTTTCAAAAGACTCATATAATAAAAATAAGTTGACAATAATAACCTATTAAACATACTAAAAAAACATTCACAATTTCAAAATGTGAAATTCTACAACTTTAAAAATTCAAAGTATGTACATTTGAAATTTGAAATTTTCAAATCTTTAAGTATACCTCACCACATATATATGGGGTATAATTTAAATGATGTATTGAACAATGTTATAATTTATAGTACATTAAATTGAACTTTAAGAAATGAATAGTTTTTGGTACACTATGAAAAAATAATGTGATATGCAATTGAGTTTTTGAGTTGTAGTGACCATTTGTAACTCATTGCAACTCAACATATTTTTATGGGTGTGAGTGCTATCAAACAAGTCGCATGAGTTGCAATGGATGCAACTCACTATATGTGAAACCTAAACTACATACCTACCTACCTACATAGGTAGGTATGTAAATAGGTAGGACCTACCCACTTACATACCTATTCACCTACCTAGGTAGGCAAGTAGGTCATGGTAGGAAAGTAAAAAGGTAGTAGGTAGAAAGGTCTAGGCAAGTAAGTAAGAAGGTAGAAAAGTAGGTGAATAGGAATGTTGAAAGGTAGGCAAATAGGTAGGTAGAAAGCTAGGTGAGCTACAAAGTAGCAATGTAATTGTTTTTTTTAAATATGATTTGCCTTTAAGGCTAAGTTTTTTGAACTCATTCCAAATTGGTACATGTATTTCTTGAGCACACAAAAAAATATACCTTGCTTATATAGTTTGTGAAATGGGATTCAAGGACGAAAACATATGGGTTTAATCTTTTAGGTACACATTATTAATTGCAAATTCAGTTGCAATTAGAAAAATAATTTTCCACATTTTTTGTGTTTACTTTTAATTTTGTAAATTGTACATTTAATTAGGTAATTATATGACAATTATATACATGAATTAATTATCAATAATCAATTATCTGATATAGTCATTTGAATTAGTTTTTCGAATTAATAAATTAAATTCAAATAATTAATCATCTAGATTCTTAAAATTAATTAATTGATTATTTGATAGTTAATTAATTGATTTAATTATCTGAGCTAATTATCTGAATTAATTATTTTAATCCAGATAATTAGTCATTTATTATTTTAATTTCAAAATTTTATGAATTATCTGAATTCACTAACAAATTAATTATTTGAAGTAGACCAATTAATTCAAATTAATAGATAATTACCTAGTATAATTAATTATTTCGTGGAAATTATGTTAATTAATTTTTAATTAATTTTTAATAAACTATTTTCAATAATATATTATTATATATGAATTTTGGTAAGAAAATAGTTGTCAAATAATTAATTATCTAAATTTTTGAATTGATAATTAATTGCTTGAAATATTTTTTCATCAATCAATCTAATTTTGAACATTAGTTAGGGTCTTAATTTTTTATAAATGAATTCTTTGGTTCAATTAACAAATTATTTTTTTTAATTAGATTGATTAATTCAAACTAACTATTGCATATACATTAATATGAAATAGTTATAAAAAAATCAAAACATTATTTTTTAAATTTTTTTTAATTATTAACTTATTAACAATTGAACAATAGTTGCAATCTAGTGGAAAATCAACACTTCTAAAATGGCACATCTAGTTGCATGAATGGGAATCATAATTAACAAATAGTTGCAAATGTCATATCTAATGTGTAGTGGAAATGTGTACATGTGGCATGATCATATGTGTCGACAATTGTACATTAATCGCAACATAGTTGTTGATTGGATGTTACATTTACATTAGTTGTAATGTAATTGCCACATGTAACTAAAATGCAACTTGCCAAAAATTCGAACAATGTGATTTGACTACATTCATATGTACAATGCGTACATATAGGTGTCCCATTTGAAACTAAGTTATAACTGCAGTACAACTCCTTGATTTTTTAAAGTGGGATTATATTTATTAATTACTCATATTTCCATGCTTTAGTTGTAATGTAATCATATATTAGTTGTTTTGGAGCTCTAGTTGCGGTTGGTGTAATTTTAGTTGACAAGATTTCTCATAATGGTATGATTTGAAATTGTCATCATTTTTCAAAATGAAACATACATTTTTACAAATTCATATTTATTAAAAATGTATTAAGAAAAAAATGTAATTTATTGGGGCAATTTTTATCATATTTCAAACAAGTTGCAAAAAATGTCATTCAAAAATTCATTCATATGAAAAAGTCATTTTGGGGGAAAATGACACATTACAGTCATAATATGAAGTAATGCTTGTGGCTCCTTTAAGTGCCTTATAATCCTCACAAACACATTAGGTCCAAGATTTATAACTATGGAAAAGTTATATTCCAAACTTTTCTCTTTAATAAAACAAAAAAAGTTACACAAATTAGTTCATTATAACAAATATTCATCATGACGGCCTAATCATGCAAGTTTCATTGTGTGTGAATTTGAATCACCTAATTTTCAACAAACCAAATTACATATTTGCCATTACTTAATGTCAAATTTCCATTTTAATGTAATATATATATGTGATGAGGAATACCACATATTGTACATTGTAAAGGATGAAACCAAAACTTTACCTCACATGTGTGTGTCATGAGTTGCAACTTTTTATGTGCAAAAAATAACATTATGTTGTAGTAAAATTAGAGTGTCAATCACAAATCATAACACCGGAAGTATTGCAAGCACTAAATGCACAAACAAGGGAATGTAGCTAGTTCCCCTTCAAGACAAGTTAGTTGCAACAAGTTTGTCAAATTCATGGTGTGCCTTGGGCCTTATTATACAAAGTAAGTTGTTGAGGAAGTAATGCTTATGAAAGGGGCATATGAAGGCGACAATCGCAAGGACTAAAAAAACATGCAATTATGTGACATTGTAAAAGGTACCTTACCTAATTCATATGAAGCAACACAGGAGCACCGCATTGCTAAACTCCAATGGGAGTTAGTTAAAGCAAAAGTCGTTCATGCAATTGAAGCGTTGTAAGTTATAGTTCATCTCTTGTTTTGGAACATTTGTCTTTGCATACTAATTGCTATGTCAAATCTTGTTTTCACAACCAACTTTTTGTTCACTTAAAGAGACAAAATCCAAAGACATTAAATGAGCACAAAACTTGCACAAAACTATTGCACCTTATTCACAAATCATTAAGATTTATACAATTCAAAGATTTGTGACAATCTTTTCATGATTTGTTAGAGCAAATTAAAAACTTTACAATATTTTTTTCATTATTCCTTTGAACAAACCTAAGCACAATTGTGGTCTCTTCATTATTTGCCTAAACAACATCAATGATGCCTAATGAAGAAGATGGGAGTGTAGATGGTGAAATTCTAGTGACAAATAATCGGAACTAGTATATGAGGGATTTTTTAAATCCTTCATATGGTTGTCCATGGACCATTCCAAAAACAATTTCAAAAATAACTACCTCATTTTCAAGCCTAACTACTTCATTTCTTTTTTAATAACTGCTTCCTTTTCCTATTACTTTTTTTAATAACTATCTCTCACTTTTCCTAATAACTATCTCCATTTTATAATTACCTTACTATTTTCCCTTATCCACCAACATGGATATGAAAAGACAAATTGACATATGTCTTTTCATGTTTATGAAATGCATATTATTTAAATTAAATTTGACATTGACATGTATAATGATGAATTATTGAAAACCATATGAAAATGTAAGAAAAAAAATATAGTTGATTGTCACTAGTAATGTGCAGCAACATGGAGCACAAAACAAACTTCCTTCTTGAGTTAGAAATAAAAAGTTTTAATTTTATGTTTATTTTTGAATCATTATCCACAATTTCAACCAAAGGTGGGTATTCACTTATTCTTTCAATTTCAAACTTATTGATATATGCCAAAATGTAAAGCATCATTTAATGACCAATGACCACAAAATTGATTCAACACAACAAACAAACACAATAGTCCATAATAATTGAGACGTATGTCAAAGGAGGAAGAACACATCCAAAAATCCTTGCATAAGTCTACATCTTGTAGCATAGAACAATAACTCCCTAAATTACAAAGCCTCTTGAAACATGATGACTCATCTAACATCATTTCAAAAGCCATGTTGGGAGCTTTGGGTCCAAGTGTTAGTTCTTAGACCTACAATTGTCAACAACTTTGTTACAATAAAAAAAGGAACACATGCAAGTTTGAACTAATCAAATTGGGTTCAATTTGTCTAATAGGAACCACTTTGACCAAGGATTTCACTAACCTTCAAACCAAAACATTCTATAGAATATATTTAAAATCATGATTTACAAATTGACTTTTAAATTGTTTTAATCCTTATGACCTAAAAAGATGTTGCATTGTACTATAATGTAAAGGTGTACATACAATTTTTTTCATAAAAATAAATTTTTTTTCACATCATTTGAAATCTTTCAAAAAAAATTTAAACATAAAAAAACATTGGTTAAATTGTTTCTTAAATGTTTTTGTGTATTAAAGATTCATTGGATTCATTTCAAAATCTTCCAAATGTTCTCACAATATCTTATACAAGTTCATTCAAAACTTTCAATGTCAATTTAGATCATCATTTATCACAATGAAAAGTAAGCAATAGTGATTTACCAAAATGATTCTTGTTAGTCAAATTTGACCCGTTGTCAACTACATTCTAGAAATGATGAATAAGAAAAAATAATGTAAGTGTAAAGCTTTTGCAAATAAAAAGTTTGGGCTTGCCAACATTTTCAATTTGATCCATTAAACATCAAACAAAAAAAACATGATGTGCATTATTTGGCCATAAGACAAAACTTTCAAATTTTGATCCATTAAATATTAAACATAAAACAAATAGCTTGCTTCATTGAACTCACAAGAATGAACTTGCCAAGTTCTTCAAGTGGTGTACGCTAAGGAAGTGTGCATGCAACATGGGACTACAAGCACGAGAACCATGGTCCCTCCAAGGCATGCTAATTAAAGGAAATGAAGGTAGCTACATCTTACCATGAATCAAAAATGATTCATGGCTGATACAAGTGTGTAAACATTTTGTTGTTAAGGTGTCATTCAACTTTGGTCTTTATTATTCTTTGCAAAACCTAATTTTGATTTGCATTGGATAGGATGTGTTAGAAATCATTTGCCTCACCTTGAATACTCATGCCATGTATAAAACCCAACACAATAATCAGCATTTCGAACCACATCCACTTATCATCAAGCACATTCCATGAGTGATGAAGAGAATAACGAGGTGTCTGAAGCATGGCATGTAACTAATTAGTTTTGGGACATTATGGACATGTTTTTGTAATATTTGGTTCAATGACATTTTGTAACTTTTTTGACAATGAAGTTTTTGTAAATTTTTTCCCCATTACACTTTTGCAACAATTTTGTGATGATAGATTAAAGTTATTGCAAATGCACCTTGGTTTTTAAGTTCAATTTGTAATGAACATGAAAGTCATACATCACACCCTAGGTATTTTCATTAGAGTTTATGCCATAAAATGTGGGTATTGAAATTGTCATTAAGTCTAAATCATATTTTCATTTTGTGCAATACTTACATGTGAAATGCAACTTATCTTGTATCCCAAATGATAAATGTTATTTAAATGAAAAATGTGAACTTATTTGTAATACAAACATCTTATCCCAAATATTTCATTGTGTGCAATCAAACTAAAAGTGCAATACCCACAATTGGTCCAAAATCTTTCATTGTGTGGAATGAAACCAAAAGTGCAATACTCACATTTGATCCAAAATCTTTCACTATGTGTACTAGGACCATAACTACAATACCCACATATGTTTTAATATCCTTCACTATGTGTAATTGGGCCAAAATTATACTATTTACAACTTTCAAAAAAATTAGTGCACCAAATAAGTGGTTTAATAATGTTTTGACCTATGGTTAAGAATCACTAAATAGAAAATTGACCTACTTCAATATTGAACATATCAAATATTGAATAAATTTCATTATTCTATATTAATAATTGAGTCATTCATGTAAATATTGATCAAATTGAAAGAATGAGTTATTAATAATATGATATTTGCATCACATGATAACCTTCATTTTATGGGAAATAAACATGTTTGATACATGTATATATGTTCCCTAAAGTTCACTACATACTTTTACCATTCGTGCAATACCCATTTATAAGCATGCATACCATATATATGATCATTTTTATGGGAAACCAAACAAGCAATATTTGCATTTGGGTTTGATTGCCAAGAAACAAACCAAAAACCATGTCAAATCATGTCAAATTTTCACAATCATTGTTATATATGGATGTGTGGTGCCCATTTAATGACATGTAAACCATGGGATGTTGTGTTTAATGAAAAATATGGATGTTGGGAATTCTAAATTGAATTAGTACATGTTATAATATTGAGTTTCAGTTTGAATTTAAGACTTGCAAGGTTGAGTATGTAGGCACTAATTGAAATAATCCTACATTCACAAAGGGCCCCTTAATTTTCAATTTACAATTTGTTTAGTCAATTTTTTTGGTACTAATTGGGGATTATAAAAAACACTTAAAAAGCACCCAAAAGCTAATAAATGTACAACTTGATATTTTTCAAAATTCAAAGTTTGCCTAAACTTCATGAGTCCTTTGTCACATGTAAATGTGGTGCAATGCACATGGTGTCTAAAACACGGTCTCTTATTTTAACATAAGAAAATCAAACATGACATCTTATCAATGTTTTTACATGATTTAACTAATAATAAAATATGCCACCAAACTTTATAAATTTTTTTAAAAAATTGTTTGTCCAAAAATGATAACCACGTGATTAATTAATTGCTTATTATTAAGTTTTGGCTGAGTGTGATCGATTTGCAAAAAAGCCTAGTCCAAAATTCCATGTGAGCATGATGCACCAATTGACTGAGTGCAATTAGGTTCCAAGGTGTGTGAGCAACAAAGGTAGAATAGAGTTCATATTACAACCTTGTGGATGTTGTTACAATGGCTCGTTTATTTTTCAACTATCATGATAACCTTAAAAGTGCATTGTCATTGTCCAATGCAATTTGACGGCCTAGGAGGTGCATTTTGAAAATTTGCATCTTCCCTTGCAATGATTGTGGCATGTGCATTGTAATGTTAGGAATGCCCATGTGTCTAAGTTCTTCATATTCAAATTGTTGCATTGCTTGAGATGTTCTAAAACAAATGTGCATGTAAGAGTGGGCATGTGTGCATTGTAGATGTTTTTGCCTCGAAACAAACACTGTCAAGAGCAATCATGTGCCCCAAAGTCAATATTCAATGTGGTGCACTCCAACAAATGAGTGTTTCTACTCTAGAATTGCATAATACATGAGTAGTTCGATTGACCTTGGATTATTTATTGTTTACCAGGACCAATAAAGACCTCAAAGCCCAAGCATGGGCTATGAACTTCACACAATGATCTATTGCCAAAACTAGGAAACAAGAGGAATTCAAAAAGATAGAACTTTTTGGTGTCAAATTGTTGCACACAGTAAAATTTATCACAATCTTCTAGAAGAGGTCTACTCAAAGCTACAAGTGTTCTTTCTTCTTTTAAGACTATTACATCAACAACATATAGATGTTGTATCATAAGGCTCAAATTTTGCCTAACCTAATTATTTCATGTTTGAATCCAAATTGTTCCTTACTTCAAATTATCACTTATATGAACTCTTATTATCACGCACAATATTGTAGCGGTCAACACAATGGGTCAATTCCTTAGCTTAGCTATAATCTCCAAATTTTTATAGTTGTGTCTTCAAGCCACATTAGTTTTCCAACATAATACGAGCACTTTAGTTTTCAAAACCAAAAGCTTTGAATCAAAGGATGGTACATGCTCTAACTTTTGGATTCGTCATCTATAGTTCTTTTATGGATGATCCTAGAAACCTTGGTATCATCTTTTTTTCCTACATTTGTTCACTTTTAAAAGCTAGCCCTAGCATGGGACTTATTGCAAGCTTTGTATGTGTTCTCCTTGAAGGTCTGTGAACTTGTCTCAAATGGTTTATCCATGAATGCCAAATGTGGTTGCAACTAGGTGAACAAATTTTAGAAGTCCAAGCAAGAGGTTCAACACCTGCTAGATGCCATTCTATCAAATAAACTTGGTATAAATGCTTACTGTCACCTTTTGGAGGAGTCCTCTTTCACATGAACCAGTAGGGTTGGTTGTAAGCAAGGTCAATTTTTCACAAAAAATTATATATGTCAAGAATTATAATAGAACTTCATTAGAGCTTGATTATGTTTCTAGGGTAAAAACCATGTTTGCATGCTTATGTGGAACAAAACATTTATCTAATGCATGATCTATAATATTTTATAAATTGGTTTAGTCAATTTGTGTGTGCATCCAAAACTTATGGACTAAAGTTTTTCATTTTTTTGATAAGTTGGGATTGTGGAAAATAACCACTTTTGTTTGCAATTGGTTGTATTTTTTTCTAGAAATCTTGAACTAATCAATCCATGGATTTTAAGTCATTTTGTGTAGTGCTTCAATGGTGAATATGCTACACAACAAGCATTGATGTAGGTTTGTAAACAAAACACCGCATGTAAGTGCAATTTCAATTTCCATGAAGTGGTCCCTTCTAAACCCAAAAATTTCAGTGTATGATTTTCTTTGCTTTTGTACATACCTAGTTTGTAAGGAGGCCGAGATTTGGAATCTTAATTAAGGTGGTTCTGATTTTTTTCTATAACATAGTTTGATTTATTTGTAAATGCATGTGGTGTTGATGGACAATTTGGAGATGGAGGCATGCAATTCATGATTTCATGGCCATGTCAACTTCATGTTCAACTCTACATGCAACAATTAAACCAATAGCCAACTGTCCAAATGCCACAGTTTACCTTATGCACCACATGCCACAAATTTCAATCAACCATGGTTTGGTATGTTCAATCAATATTCCATGTCTCTTTATTTCAAGTGTTATGACTAAGCTTAGTATTGACCACATCTATCCCAACATTCATGTTGGTCCAAGCCTAGTCCTTTGCAATTCCATCATACTACCCTAGTACAATCCATTTTCCTCATTAAAGTCCTTGAGTTAGCACCTTGAGTTTTTAATTCAATGCACATTATAATCCACTTTCTACATAAATCCTTGACTTGCATTGTAGTCATTCTTTCATCAAATCTCACCAACTTGGGTTGGTTTAACACATACATTTCCTTGGCAATATACATAGTCTTAATCTAGCAACACCTTGGCTGCTTATCAAAAAAACTAGTGTCACTCCATCAACAGCTTCTACTTATCAGTTGTATTAGAAGTCATTTTTCTTCCTATGTAAATGTACCAAGCACTTTATGTCTTTTTCTTAGCGTAGTGGCTTCTTTTGCACCACCTAGTGTCACTCCATTAATAGTTGTCACTCCTTTTGTGAAATATTGATTATGCTTCCTAGAATAGACCCAACATGTAGGTTTTTTTTCTTAACACTATGGTTGCTTTTGCACCACCCAATGTCATTCCATCAATAGTCTTCACTCCTTTTCTAGTATTGATTGTGTTTCTTAAAATAGACCCAACACCCAAGTCCTTTTCTTAGCACTACATGGGCTCTTTTGCACCACCTAATGTCATTCCATCAGTAATCTTCACTTCTTTTCCAATATTGATTGTGCTTCTTAGAATAGACCCAACATCCAGGTCCTTTTTTAACACAATGATTTTTTTTGCACCACCCAATGTCATTCCATTAATAGTTTTCACTCCTATTCCAATGTCGATTATGCTTCCTACGAGTCAATCTAACACCTAATTAAGGTCCTTTGCTAGCTTTATGGCTTCATTTGCATCACTTAGTGTCGTTCCATTAATAGTCTTCACTTTTGTTCCAATGTTGATTATGCTTCCTACAAGTCTACCTAACACCTAAGGTCCTTTGCTAGCTTTATGGCTTCATTTGCATCACCTAGTGTCATTCCATTAATAGTCTTCTTTTTTTCTAGTACAAATTGTGTCCTAGAATCTACTTAACGTTCAATGTCCTTTTCTTACCATTGTGGCTTCCTTACTAGCAATTCATGTCATATCATTAGTAATCTAACCTCCTTTTCTAATATTTAATGTGCCTCCTACAAGTCTGACCAACACCTAAGGTCCTTAGGGTTTTCACATAGCTTGTTGTAGCATATCTTGATTCCATACAAAAGAATGTTCCATGCATGTGGTTCTTTGACCTATCATTCCTATTAAACATGTCTTGATACTATACAATTTGTGGTGTGTGCTTAAGTGTAGATCATTATCCAACATGCATAGAGAAAAAGATATTTTCAAAAGGGCTTGGTAGCACGCTGATGGTGAGGCTATGAATGTCACAATGGATTTGAACAACGAGCTTGAAGCTCAACTAGATTTGGAAGGAAGTCCAATTAGTCCACACGTAGATGGACCAAATTTAGGTTCAACAAATGTTCAAGCTCAAGCACAATTGAAGAGAAAAAAAATGCAAGATTATAAAAGGGCATGAAGTGCATGGTTGGTTGTAACAAATGAACTAGCTTTGATCAAGAACTGGTTTTGAAGGTCTTTTGTATGTGTTTTGCATATCATACATTGATGTAGATCCTCTTCATACAATATTGCAAGTTCTTTTCAATAGATTTTATTAGTGCTTTATAGTTCACAATTGAAATTGGTCCTTCATTAGTACTGTGTAAGTGTTCCATTAGTCCTTTGATGGTCCCTCCTTACTGCTTTACTAGTCCTGTGCACACCCTTTCTAGTTGTTTTAAAAGTCTTCTATAGGTCGTACATGCATGAGCTTACATATGTGCTTTCTAAGCAAACAATTGTTGTAGGTCCTTTTCATATATAATGTAAATTTGTTTGTAACAACAATACAATTCTTTTATAATTGCTACAAAGGGTCTTTTGATGACCTCCTTTGCAATTATATCTTATTTGTAGTCCTTGCACACCTTTTAAAAAGAATATGAAAGGACCACCTACATGTTTTTTACATCAATTGTTGTAGGTATTTTCCATATGCATCGTGCTAAGGTCATTTTGTCATGATATTATCGGTCCTTCTTAGGACCTTTATACGTTCTTGAAAAGTCAAAGGTTGTATATCAATCTTATGCTTGTCTTTTGCAATTGTGTTGTTGGGGTCCATTGTGTACATGGTTTTAATCTATGATTGATTATAGTAATATTTATGTTGTAGTAAAGGCTAAAGCAAGTTTAAGTAAGAAGTGGGGCTCAAGGTCCTTATCTAATGGGTCAACAAATACTCCAAAGTGCAACACCATTTTTACTACTAGGGGGGAGATCTGATCAATTTCAATGGTGTCCAGAGGTTGTGCTTTACAGCTTGTTAATAGTTTATCTAGTCACGATCTAGACTTCCAATAGAAGGTCCTTGAAAAAATGCTTCAACATAAGCTAGTGAAGCCAATGCTACCCACTTCTTTGTCCAACATTGGGGAGACAAAGAATAATCACTTGATTGTTCAAAGTATAAAATCTAGTGTATCTATTCATCTTGCAAATGGACGCTCGAGCAAACATTGTGCTACTAAGGAACTATTGGGGACTTTGGCCTCCACAAAATTTGCAAGTGGTAGAAAGGTTGCAAAAAACCTTGGCTTGGATCGACGATGTATTTATCAACAATTGCAATGACGTCTCCTCATTGATGATGTTGTGCTAAATTTCTAATTTGGGACCAAAAGGTGGGAGGGGTTGAACACATTTTCCCCAAAAATAAAAGTGTTTATTTTGGATTGGTGGACCAATGAAACAACCATGTCCCTTGATCGTAAAAAGATTTGCAAGAAGAGGGTTGGGGTCAAGTAAATTATAGTACACCCCACTCATCTCTTGCAAGTTTCCCAAGTGAGTGATGTATTATTTGAAGTCTACTTTTAGTTGTTGATTGGAATGTTACAAAATGGGCCCTAAATGTTGATGGATTGAATGGAAATAAAGCTTCCGTGTGCTTTGGTTTAAGGTTTACGTAGTACATTAATCTACTTGTGAGTTTAATTAAATCTAATCACAAGCTTGACCCCATGCACTTGACTTTAATTTTTATAATTTATGTGTTGTAGCTAGAGTTTTTCACTACGTTCAAGGAAAAACATTATCATCTCACAGTTTAGCTCACAACATTTTCCAATCTGAAGCACCAAAAGGAGTGGAGCACATGTTGTTGCAAATACCACACTAAACTTGTGGAGCTCAGAATTGGGCTCAATAACATGTGTTCCAAAAATGGAAAGGTGCGTGCGAATTGTAATTATCAATGTGTGGGTGTTTGATGCCCAATAGGTGGAGAAGTTGGAAAATGTTGTGCTTATCAAATGACTTTCCAGGATTGACTGCATTATGGAACTCAATTCTATGTCCCAAACCAAAAAGGGATGATTGGCATAAGCATGCTTGTTTAATGGGTGAATGCAATTTGTGAAGAATCAAAACCTTGAAGATCTACCCTATTGAACAAGTTGAAAATACCCGAATATTGCAGTGGCAAAGATATGTAAAGATAGTTGTTGGACAAAAGGACAATGGGGATGCTTGCAAAGTCACTCAACTCCAATATATGGATACTTCCACCCTAGAGTTTTTGGATTACCTACACCCCAAGTTGGAAGACTTTGTGACCCACAATTTCATAGCAAAATGGCAAGATAAGGTAGAACTCTCATACTTAATTATTCCTTCCATGCCATTTTTAGAGGTCCTTTGCAAGTGTTTTGTATGCGCTTTGCTCTATGTGTGTCATCTATCATATAAATTTAACCTATTCTATAGGTGGTCCTTTTGTATGTTAGGACTACTCATAGCCTTTACAAAGGCTTTGAAAATCCATAGTCATTATTATTTTTAGACCTATATAGGTTATATATATGTTTTTTGTAAGTAACATCTTTTAAATCCTTTGCACATGTATTAAAGGTCCTTTTTCTAGCCATGGACAAGTCCTTTGCATGTCTTTATTAAACGCTTTGTATAAATATATGTGCCTTACATTGAAAGGGTGTTGCATGTCTTTTTTAGTCATGGACAAGTCCTTTGCAAATCTTTTTGCTAGTCCTAGATAGGTCATTTGTAAGTCCTTGTGAAGTGACTTTTCGTCCTTCTACTCTCGGTTCTATGAAATGATTATACTTGGAGGTACATATGCTATTGGTGAACGAAAAATGCAAAGTATATTTCTAGATATTGAATTGCATTTGCAGTTGAAAACAAATAGTTTTCCTCCTATGCACCATTTATGATTTGGAATTGATAGATATATTTTCAAAGTTCAAACTCTCCAAGTCTTAGAATTTATGCTAAACTATCACCCACCTAAACCAACTTCTAAAGAATCAACATAATGCTTAACTTGACAACATACCTCTAATCATTCAAAACATTATTGCCATCACATATGTTATCTAAATCTAACTTGCATTAGTTCATTGAAAAGTTAAATACAAGGTGCACCTACACAAATTTCAAGCATTGCATCTAAATCAGTAAAAAGTTGTGCCATAAAACTCGAAAGGGTTTTATGAAAACAAAAAGTTCAACTTGACAATAGACCTCCAGTCATTTAAAACGTTGTTGCCATCACATAATCTATTCAAATCTAACTTGCATTAGTTCATTGGAAATCTAACTATAAGGCGCATTTACTTGCCAAATCTCAAACTTTGCACCTAAATATTTAAAAAATTATGTTACAAAACCCAAGAGGTCCTATGAAATTTTTTAAAGATTTCAAGCTCCAAATCTACCCCTATTCATTTCCATTTTTCAAAGGTACTATTATCATTTAATCTATTATCCTTCTTTCCAATATCTACTAAGACTAATCACTCTTCTTCTCTGGAAGTTATAAGAACAAGTTTTCCAATATTCAAATTGGAAATTGCGTTTGAAAAGAGAAAAACAAATGATCCAAAATTGTGCCTTTAAAGATAAGAGGAAAGGAAGAGGTGAAGGAAGACCACAACTTGGTGGCCAATGGAAGGTTCCAAACTTGGTGGCCTTGAAATGAATCCAATGCTTGAAGGTCAATGGGGAGGCATCTTGCTTGGTGGCCAATGGAAAGTTCTAAGCTTAATGGCCCTTGGAATGTCCCATGTTTGGTTGTTTTTGGAAGGAGAAGGAGAGGCATTGTTTTCACATCCTTTCACTTTTCATCCCATAAGATTTTACTTAAACATTTTTTCCATTGATTTTAAAGTTTTGTTTTACCATGGTTTTAAACCATTATTTCATGTTTTTCCTTCCTTTTCTTTACTTGTAAATTACAATTATGTATCTCAAAGTACCAAGTTTTCCACACACTCATCACCAAGTTGATTTTGATCAAAGATTTTTTCCTTTCCTTGAATTCATGGTGTTGTGCATGATTACATTTTATGGACCTCAAACCACATAAATGAATGAACAACCACCTTGAGAGTCATCCCTAGATTTGACACTGACCTAACACCTTTGTGATGAAAATCCGGAATTGCGGGAGGTGCACCCACTAGAAGAAAAACATGTATTTTCGAATGCTCTTTGTGACTAAATTTTAGTCACAAGAGACATTTTGCAACTATAATCCTTTTAGTCGCCTAAAATAAGTCGCATGTGATAAACTAATCGCAAATGACAAAGAGTATTGTATGAAAGAAAAAGTCAACAAATACATTTCATCCTTTGACTCCATTGTATACGTATTATCACATGCGACTAATATGCAACTATTTTGGTCACAATTGAAAGCAAATCATGTGCTGTCACGTGTTTTAATATATGATGATGATGATTATTATTATTTTGAAATAATCTAAGACGTTCAATTCAAATACTTGGATCTTAGATTATGACACATGGCCCAATGTAAATATGCCACGTGGCATTAAAAAAAATAATTTAATAAAAATATGAATATTAAGTTGGTAGGTACATAAATAGGTGCTTACAATCCTTACCTACCTACCTACCTACCTACTTAGGTAAAAAAATAAATAGGTAGGTTTTACCTTCCTAGGCTAAATACCTAACTCATATAGGTAGGTACTTAAGTAGGTAGGTACATAGGCTGACCTAGATGGGTAGGTCAAACTAGGTACTTACCTAGCTACATAGATAAGTAGGTTGGGGAGGTATGTACTTTAGAATTGTGCATTATTTGTTTTTTTGTTTTGGGTTGAGCCTTTTGATTAGCTCATCCCATGTGCATAAACTTTTTAATGTGAAATTGCATAGGCACACCCCTTTGTTTATATAGTGTTCAAAATAGGAATGGAGAACAAACAATATGGGATAAGTTTTGAAGTTGCAACTTCCTTACAAACTAAGTTGTAATT
>Ga0209611_10006804_pt1 | contig 18549 bp, 19 predicted proteins | sample S1TSphgellanicum_3_FD_187693 | JGI IMG/M metagenome (GOLD analysis project Ga0209611, IMG submission 187693) | Host-associated microbial communities from peat moss isolated from Minnesota, USA - S1T2_Fc - Sphagnum magellanicum MG (SPAdes) (version 2) | ecosystem: Host-associated > Plants > Peat... | reverse complement strand
GGGGGGGGGGGGGGGGGGGTTTGGGCTTTTGATTACTTACCAACCTATATAATATACCTACTTACCTACTTATTTGCCTACTTAAGTTATTTTCTCATTTACTTGGGTTACCAATCTACAAACCCACATAGGTTGCCTCCCTACATGTACCTATTCATCTACCTAATGTACATACCCACCTAAATAAATCTTCAACCCAAAGGAAAAAAAAATGAAAAAAGATGTTTGGGTAAAAAAGGAATGAATTGTATGCATTCATGGGCAACATTAAAAGAAATCTAATTTGGGCAATCTAACCCTAAGCTACTTGAGGGCCAGGACAAGGTGGCTTGATGTCTAGGACATGGTGGCCTAAGGCTCAAGCCACTGTGACAAAATGACCATGGGCTATCTAGGGCCTAGGATGAAATTGATCATAGGTTGATTAAGGCCCAAGACAAAATGGACCTTAGATTACTTGGGGTCCTAAAACATGAAATTTATTCTAATTTGTTACCTATGCCCAAGCCAATATTCCATGTCTTGAGGTCCCAAGACACAACAACATATTCTAATTTTTAACCCCTAAGCCCAAGCCCAAATTTTGATGCCCCCCACCCCGCTCCCAACTTTCATGGTCTTTTTGGAATTCCATACATGTGGGCTTTACCCAAAACCATAAAGCATGAGATGAATATTATCATGAACTTAAACATATGTATATCATTGCACACAAGAAGGGGATGGTTCTTACACCTAAGTTACTCCTTAAGAGTGGGGTTTGGGGGGGAGGGGGGTGGGAGGGTTGCAATAGTAATCTCCCTTCCATTCTTAAGGAGTAGCTGTATCCTTAAGAATTTCCCTCGGATTTCATGGGAAGGAAGGATGGTGTAGTTCTGCCACAAGACAACACTCTTCACCACCACACTACTGTGCCTAGTCCCTGCTCTGCACTTTCATCACAGCATTTTGAGTCTCTTGTTTACATCTGAACTAGATGCTCTGTCACTGGTATCCTGGAACTTAATTTGTTGAATGTTTCAAGTGCTGAAATTAAGGTGGTATTTAATGATACCTACCAACAAAGAATGGATTCTCTCTTTTAGTACAAGGGTTCATCAGAAACTGATGATCAGCTGGAGATTCTTTTTGCAAACATGTGCTTCTGAACTGAGGGCAAGATCAAACTCTTCTGAACCTTGTATTTCAATCAACATTTCTACCTTCTATTGCATAGTTTTGGAAGATTCAGACTAAATTCAGCACATCCTATTTTTTTGAAAACTTGTAGCTCTTCTCATATGTGGGTCAATTATCTCCCCCCAAAAAAATGCTGTATAAGATGTAGAAGTTGGAACACTTCCCCCATCAACAGATATGCCTACTTAAGTGATGAGCCTTACTTTTTTTCTGTATACACTCATAACAAATGTGAGGGTCATTGTGTTTTTCTCAATATCAAAATGGCTGGTCTCCATGTTTGCTTCCCAAATTCTTCAGTGGCACAGTATTTAGAAGATATGCTCTTTTCCTTCAGTTGCAACCTCCTGTAACTTTAGAAGCTGATATTTTATTGTTGTTGCAAGGTAGGTAAGTGGATTGTGTAGGCACCTATGAAGCATGCTGTTCCATTGCAGCTCAGACTGTAAACATTGAATGTTAGACGTGACCAAGAATGCTTCAATCTCAGGGTGCCTTTCTGTGAAGGGACCCTTTCTTGTGCCATATCTTATGGCTGTCTCATGCATGTCAAGTCACCTGCATGGTCTCCGAGGCATGGGAATACATGCCTTTCCTGGTCTCAGAATGACCTTCCAGTAGTTGTGCAGCTTCTTCCTAAACACTGAAGACTGAATGCTCTTACTTACTCAAGAGGAAGTTATAGTGTTTAAAAGATCACATGCACTGGTTATGTTCTTAGACAATTGTAACAATGCTTTTGAGTTCGAGGTTACCAATTGTAACCTGATTTTCTGAGTTTTACTTTTAGGCCAGCCATTTCAAAGGAGCTGGTAAATATGCCATCTAACAATAACTCAACCCACAGACCATGCAGGGTTTCCATTCCCACAACTGTGGGACTCCTCAAAATTGAGTGCACCAAATGATCCATATGCACATCACAGGTTAGAATCTGAGTATATAAATTTGCAGCAACCCAGGACATAAAGAGCATAGTTTATTTTGAGCCATTTTCACTCACACTGCATACATCAATCTTAGCAAAGTATCAAGTACCCTCCACACTACTGATTTGTGTCAACCAGAATAGATAATTGTGTGATGACCTGATAATCAAGGTTAGAAATATTTCTCACCAGACCTGAAGACACCATAAGACAGCAAACTGCTGGAGAAAGGAGACCCAAAATAAGAGAGTAGAATAAAAATGGGACATTGGTATGAACTGCAGTGTAAGACTCTTAAATGTTGAGTGACCATCAACAGAAACATATTTATTAAATTGCAAAGAAAAGTTCTGAATACCAGGTAACTGTTGTGTCACTTCCAGCAAGCAAAACCATAAAATACATGATAAGAATGAGTATGGTCAAAACCTTATGATTGCCATCACAAAGTACCAGACCAACATCAATCATCATGAATGGCAATAACTAGCTGCCATTACACACCTCAGACTTCATCCACTACCAACCACAACTGTTGATAGCATACAATATTCTGCTCAGAACTATAGGCAAAACTTTCATATAAAACTTCTGCATCCTGAGTTTCCACTCTCTTCCTGGAAGCAATGGAAAGAATCCATCATAATGTCAGCTAGCACTCAAGTATCCTAATCCAAAAAGTCAACAGTATCCTCATCAACAGCAACAAGGATAGTAGTGACTATCATAACATCCCCACTGTCATTGTCAGTACCTGGCAGGGCGTATAGGCCCATGTTAGACATCAACCCACTTGCTAAGTCTCTGTCACAAATCTGGCACCCATGGGACGACTCAGTAATAATGCTGACTAGGCTACCAAAAATGGAAGCTCAAAAAAAGCAACCACGAAAAAGAAGGGAATACAGCAAAGAGAAAGGAAAAGCATAAGAGAGAAAAAGAACAGGAAGGGAAGAGTAGACAGACAAAGTGGGCTTTCAAAGTGATACATACAATGCAAAGGGGTGGGTAGATTTGTTGAGATAGTCAGACACCCCACTCTCTGGATGTAGAAAGAATTTGGATTGTTAACCAGCACCTAATCACATGTTGAGGCACTCTGTGGCTTACTCTATAAAATGCTCAGATGCAACTGAACATTATACTGCAGCCAAGTTGCACAAACTAGTAGTTCAGGAATCTATAGCTGGGCTGCTCTTGGCAACAACTAACATAAAAGATACACTTTCTTACCCATCCACAAGATGAGAAATTGATCCAGAGTGCCTGATGTCAGTGCCCCTGGCTGCTGATATTTCATAATAAGCAATATACATCTACAGACTACATGTCTTGCAAACCCATGTTCAGCTGGCAGTCAAATGAAGCACTGAAAGGCAACCAAACTGAAAGATAGTACATCTCACCATGGATCCGATTCACCAATCAAGCTTCATACACCATCTCATGCATGAATAGAACCCTCATCCTGGAATATAATAATCCATCTTGTCAACAGGAAGATTGAGAACTGATGTTTCGACCTGCATCCATTTCACATAAGTTTGGTGAGTTCAAAGACAATTCTTGATCCACAAAATGGATTGTAGGACCGTTCTAAACAGACAGAAAGTATCTAAACTATTTCTTAGGCAGGAACTGAATGAACTGCCAGCCATATAATCACTTCTTCCATTGACTAGAATTAAGCTCAAACATACCTCTTCAAAGGGGACAAATTCAAATGCAGCCATGCCTCGTCGATGTGAGGTGGCTGGAATGTCTGGATTATGAGTTTCATCCTCCTCCCATCCTTCAGTCACATCTAAGACCTCTGCTCCACTTGACATCTCATTCTCATCCACTCCACATGTCACAAGGGAAAGCAAATCCAACCTGTTGTTGGCTCCAGTTACTGTTCCACGTAGCCTACAAAACAAATTTACACAATGAGCTAATCCCAGGTTACTCATAATCCACCTGATGAATGGGTGGGACACAAAAAATTTCTAAAAATGGAGGGATGCATAGCAAAATCTGAAGGACATCTACCTGAGACGAATTCTCAGGACAGTAGGCCTCTTGCCTGGGTAAATAAGTGCTGCCTCCACCTGCTCCCACACACAAGCACAAGCCATTTACTCATTTGCATGCTGACATTCTGCTGTCAGATTATGATTGGCTCTTTGCTACACATTTCCATGCATGTGTTGGAACTTATGCAGACATGCTTAGATGACCTGTGTGTCTGTGAGAGTGCAGCGACCTCCAAACACACTGTCCAATTTAGATGGTCGCCCTTGCAAGGTTTTGGCTACCTCCTTCAACCGCAATGGTGTTGTCTGTTGCAGTTCACCCTTAATCAGGAAAGTATCAAACCAGATAACAATAACACACTGCACCAATTACATATCACAAATGTAATATAAAATTGCAGAGTTGTTTTTTATTCACAGCTAAAGTCACCACATGGTCATTCATTAACCCCCTGCATTTGTCCCTCAGCCTCATGTTGCATTACTTGTCATCTATCACACCTGAAACTATTACTCTGGAAGTATCTGGATTGTCAATGCAATTGATTCTGCAAATGGTTTCCAGGTTCTACCCCAGGCTCTAAAACCCTCAACGACTATGAGGAACTGGCCCTTGAGATAATACAATTACAAACATCAAGAGGGATTAGGGACAGAAAGGACATGAGACTATAGTTGAAACAGAGGAACTAAGGGAGCCACTTCTTTCATCACTGGCACCTAAATTACTCTCTCCTCCTGAAGGTCAGGTCCAGCTTCAGTACGATATAACCAATAAGAATACATCTATGAGATTGCAGAGAAATCTTGGAAATAACACTTCGAAGGTAAGTGTTGTCAGTTCCCAGAGCAAAACCAAAACCAACATAATAAGAATAAGTGTGGTCTTAATCAATATGTGTCACTCACAGAGTACCAGACTCACCTACATCAGGAATATAGCAGTGACTAGTTGCCACAACTCCCCCATTGGTTTCATCAGCTCTGGATGGTGGGTTTGTAGATAAGCATATTATAATATGCCCAGACATTACCATACAAGATTATTGTCACAAGTATTCAGAACTTCTCCCTCTTATACCTTAAGTAAGATACAACCAATAAGAACAATAAATCTTGGCTAAGCACCTAACATCATCTTGGACACATGTGCCTAACACCCTGATTGATTTTCAAGAGGTTGCACACCTTATAAAGAAACTTTCCATTAGTGAAAAAACGGATGTATCTATAATAGCACACCTGTCCACACCCAAATCCACAATTCAGTATCTCTCACTAATCTCAAGCACTAAGAATCCAAAACACCCAAAAAATCTCAAAGCTGAGGGTCATCTTCTGAACTTTTGCTATTCTACATTGAACTCCCCTTTCCTTGTGTGAAAGATGGTAAGAGAATGCTTGCATACACAATAAATTTTCAGGGCTGTGTTCATGATAGATATCTTTGTCATAAAGTTATTAGTACCACATAGGGTTCATTTCTATGCTTTAAGCCATTGTGTATCCAAAGTGGTGACTGGAAGAAGAAAAAACATGTACCAAATGCACTGGGTTTGTGGTCCTCCACTCAGCAATTCCTGCACGTATATACGTATTGCGGCTAACATACAGCCCTGCAACAGTGTCACCACAAGAAACAGGAGCACTTTTCAGCCACCAATGTAAAGTAAGATAGAAGTTTGGAGGGTCAAAAATTTGACTAAGCAATGCGGAGACGGGATGGCCTAGTCTCAATTGGTCCTGTTATTGGATGGCTGGCTTGGATCATGGCTGGATTAGCTGCATTTTATCTGTTTCATATATATTTCATCACTTTCGGAGGCCATTTCAGAGCCAATTCCTTCAAAGAATTTTTTCCTGTTTTGGGGGTAACAACATCTAAGAGTTGGATAGGAAAGACAAAAGGCCTATCCCACTATTTGCAAACAGCAGAATAAATATGGAAAGAGATGACACTATCTCTTCCAGAGGGAGATATACTCCACATCCTACAGAATCAGATAATATAATGCTATTTCCTCTACTTGTACTAGCAGTAACCACTTTATTTTCCAGATTTATAGGAGTTCCTACTTTGCAGGGACAATTGAATCCTGATCCCTTGTCTAATTGGCTATATCCATTAATCAATGGTCCATATGAATTAATTTCTAAAGAAAATTGGTTCAAGTTTCTATCAAATGCAATGGCTTCAATTGGTATATCTCCATCCAGACTTTTTATTGCTTATTTCCCATATGGACCTATCCCTTTCCATTCACGGAATCTACAGGATAATTTCAAACCCTTATTAGAAGGAGGGAACCCCTTTCTCCATTTGATATCTAATTGGTCATTTTTTTGAGGATATATGGATGGTTATTACAATATCATTTTTGCATGTGATCTCTGTCCCTGTCAAGACATCATCCTGTCTAAAACTTGTCTCTTCTCACAACTAAATTACATGACTTACCATCATATCGTAGGCGGGGGCGCTTTTGCCACATGGTGCGCCATGAACCACCATATTGCATCCACAAAATACGTTCATTTTCTTCCCACCCAGTGACCTGCATGCATGATCATGCTCACCCTTAAATACATATCCCAAATAACTCAGCTCCAACAACTGAAATTCCTTTGCTTGGTATCAAAACTTGGATGGTCATATTTCTATAAAGGCATAGAGCATCTTTTCACTGAACACACTCAGTGCTTTTGATAGCCAATACACTTTTGTGATACTCAGAAAGCCAAAGCTCTCTTCATGTAATGGTAAAACCTTTTTGGGTGTATGTACCCACACACAACCATCAAGTAGCCAAAATGGTGCATATCTTGGTTTATTGCCCTGCCTGGGACCCCAACCAGGTGCAGGACAATGAGTTCAGACATTTGATGAAAGAAAAAGAGAAGAATGAACATGCCTGCCATGTCTTTAAGCATGCATTCCGCCAAAGTATGGGACTACGAGTTGCATAGCGCCACTTCCGACACACACAAGCTGCCCTTCCAAGCGCATACGGAGACATGTGCATAAACACCTACATTCCCAATATACATGCCCATAGCTGAGTTCATCCATGCCAAACACACAATCTCTAACTACACAGCAGCCACAGCCAAGTATCATAACAGTGGGAAATAAGCCAGAGGCAGAGACAGAGACTTGAAATCATCTAATGACCTTGACCTAATAGAATCCACTGAAAACCCCAGAAACCGATCAACACAGTACCCTTAAAACAAAGCACAATTGTCACTCACCTCTTGAAGAAGCTCATCTGGGAGCATGCAATGAAGAAGTGAGGAGTCGTACACAGGCTTGCTACTTGAACTTCCTGCAGGTGGTACAGGCCGTACCCTTGTGCCATACAAGCCTGCCACACACAGACAAGCACATCAATCTCTGTCTCTCTGTCTCTCTCTCCAAAACAGAGGGGTGTGCTTTGCAAACTTACTCAGCCAGGGCCGTTTTGTCTCCAGATACTGCAAATGCTCCAACCCCGTTCGTGGGGGAATCACCGTGGCCATCGTTGATCACCCCTGCCAAAACCAAAGAATCTCTTCTTCATCACCAGAAAAATATACAAGACCTAGAGTTTCCGGCATGTTCACAGCAACGTGTTTGCCATCGACACTCGCAATTGTCCATCACTCGAACACAAAACCATCGACCAAAACATTTCTTCCAACAGCGACAAGTCTCACAAACATCTCCAAGAAACCCTCTCAAACACCTCCTCAGCGATCATCCCTACCAAACTTCCGCGGAATTATGCACGACACGGACAATCCGTCCGCAATCTAAGTACATCACGAGAGACACACAGGAAGAAAATCTGCCAATCCTCCAAACCCTTAGATGTTATTCTATCCCTACCGCAAATTGTTCTCATCAGCGCTGCACTTTGCGGTGCCTGAACAACAAACCGAGCATCATGCCCAGACACGAGAGACAACAGAAAAAGCAAAACTATTCACGTGACTGAGCGCGCGAAGCCGTGGAGGAATGTGATGGGCATCGGCTTACAAAAATTCTTCGGCGTCTTGAGGGAAACATGAAGTGCGAGCGTTCTTCCAAAACAGGTAGTCGAGAGGCTCATCCCCGTGCGTCTTTTACTAAGCTCTTTCGTCGTCTTCACGCCTCCTCCTCTCTCCGTTGCATTTTCTTTCACCAGATGCTTCCTGTTGGCATAGTGACAACTCCACCAACAACAAGACTGATTTCACGCAAGGGAGCAGCCAGGCATTGAGAGAGGACAAGATGAACCAAAAGCGCGTGAGAAATCTCAATACCGGACAATAGCCGGAGACGGGATTTCTGTAGCAGGAGAGGAGGAGTGGGAAGTGCGGAGTTGAAGAAACCCAGACTTCACATGCAACAGAGTTTGTTCGGAAAGTGTGCAGGGATGGATTAGAAGAGCTTTGCTCGGCAGATAACAAGTGTGACTTCCTGCTTGCCAAGTGATGACCCAAAAATTTTGTAATGCATGCCAATGCTCATCACAAAACACAATGGACAAGCAAAACACCCAGGATCTCCAACTATCTGCCAAGTTAAAAGAGCTCTAGAAATGATGAAAGAGTAGATAGGCTGAAACAACAAAAGCAGATGTGATTGCCATCATAGCATATTTTCAGTTGGATTCTAGCATTGCATAATGCTAGCATGACCAATGAGCTTAGGAGCAAGGAGCATTCAGTGGTTAAGATAGCTCATTTCTGTTTCTCTCTTGTGCTCCAAGAACCCATGATCTGAATGGTTACCTGCATACATCTTTGTCTGTAATCAATTGTTCTCAGCTTGCTTTCAATTGATGGCTGATGATAGATGGGGCTCACTCTCTCTGTATTCCACAGCAATGCTATGGTCTATTGCACTCGTCGCTGCGGTCTATTGCACCGAATGTGGAACTGTTACAGAGACCAGCAAGTTGAAACTTTGATCATCACATTCCCATGCATCATCTGTGATAGGTAGTAAATTCTCAGCTAGGAAAAAACAGCCAACTGCAGGGACCCATGATTTGTGTGATTCTTCAATTGTCATCCCTCACAACTTGATAAGTCTAGCCACCAGCACATTGAATTATACATAGTCCAAGAAACAATTCACAAAAGCAGCACAAAGACCATGTGTTCAAATTGCACATGCCCACATGGTTGCTCTTTTTGGCTTCTCCTTCGCATTTTGCAAAACCTCTCCTAGTTCTTCTACCTGTTTTTGAACTTCACACAATCTACAGATCCCATAATCTTTCTTGCACAAAAGGATTACTGCACAAGAGAACCTAGTTTTGAACTTCAGAATCTACTAAGGGTTTTCCCATAATCTCTTGCACAATAGTGTTACACAGAGAATCAAAATGAGATTCAACAACAACAACAACAAAAAAAAATAGTGCCTTCGAGCACAAGACAAGTCTCAAAGGGATTGACATACTTTGAAAACTTCATCTAAAGGAGCCCAATCCCCAAACTCCTTTTCAATGAATTGGTAAAGAACGCCTGTTTTGCCAGATCCAACGATATACAAACCCCCCTTGATCAGACCCTCACCAATGGTGTTGTATTGAATCCCTGTTGTCTTTGCCCTTCTCCAATTTTGGATTGCTCGGGGGCTGAATACAAAGCCTGTAAGTAGGTTTCCCTTGCGAAGCTTTCCTCCACCCAATGCCTTGAAAAACTGGCGGCTCTCATCCAACAGCACAGTGCCAGCCCAGTAGTGTGGCCAGAATGCCCTGACTTCTGACTCTATGTGTTCATTCAAAACAACCACCAGCTGCACTCCCATAGCATCAAAGATGGGCTTTCGTGCATACAACTGATGAGCTTCTCCCCTGCACATGATACACCTGCAATTTGAAACCCTCTTACCACTTAGATTTTTCATTAAAAACCAACTAGATTAGCATTCAGGACACTAGGTACATGTGGACTAAATCATCAGCAGGTGCATCAGATGCAACACTACTTTACCCATGGGTAGATTGAACAGCACTATCAAGTGTTCTCTCCAGTACAAGTGCTTATGGGTGACTTTTGGGATGCCAATCAGCTCATCTGCTGTACACACTCAAAATCAGCTTCTCCTGTACACACTTCTCGACTAATTAAATCTGCAGTACCCTTCCTAATACAACTCTGGTGATAGCTTCAGAGGAGTTGTACAGAGACAAATATCTCCACTTGTACTGAGAACTTCCCCATATGTACAAATTAAGTCAACCTGAATTTGGAGATACCCAATAAGAAGGTTAACCTCACAATATCAGTGATAGCAACAAGAGGAGACCCAACCCAAACAAACAAAGAATAATGGCAACAGTCACCAATGGGTTCAGAGACCATTAACAGCAGCATGTGTGGTAGTGGTCAGCTACCATTGACATCATCAGCCCCTAGCAGTGTGTGGAGGTGATTTTCATACACAATCAGTGTAATAAACTTCTGTCACAAGATTGACAGTAATGGGAAGGCTCAGTCATGATGCTGGCTAGCTCAACAAACACCAAAAAAAGAAGGTTGACCAAGGGAACCAGAAGGAAAAAAACAGGAAATGCAAAAAGACATATCCTACTCAGATACACTAGTCATGAAGAATGCTAAGAAATTCAAGCATGAAAAACCTATAAAATTGTCTTATCTATTTCCCCAAACTGTAGTTCCTTCAGAGGTGGACAACTACAACCAGGGGGAACAATTGCCCAATCCAATCCCCAAACACTGAGAAGCCCTGAGGCGTCCACAACAATGAAGCACTCTTCATACCTACAAGGTTTCAGAAGCTTGGATCTCTATATGCAAAAAAGATAGTGTCTTCTGATCAATCCATTACCCTCTCCCCAACACAAGAAGCCAGGGTTCAACTAGATAGCCAAGTTCTTTCTCCTCAAGATGAGAACCCCCAAGTTCTGCACATGGCCAGAAAAAGCAACACTAAGAAGGCAGAGAGAGAAAATTACCCAGGGCGGCGGAGGCAGAAGATTAAGGTGGGTTTGTCCATCCACAACTCTGAGGCTTTGAAAGGGGGTGGCATCTGCATTCTCTGCAGATCTGCATCTGCTCCTGCTTTGTGCACAGGTGCCAACTTTCTCAGAACAATGTTTTCCAACACTGAAAGCTTTGTCATACCCTTTCCCCCATCATTGCCTGTCCCAAATCCACATGAGGCCATGGATGGTTCTGCCTTGAATATTCCTTTAGATTCACCAGATTGCTTGGAATCTCCAAGGGGTCTGAGCAGAGTTGGAGGCTGGAACCCATCTGAATTGGCTGTCGATGGTAGGATTTGCGCATACATTTCATTGTTCAAAGATCCAGGAGATGCAAGTTTCTTGTTCTCCTTCAGTTGATCAGCATCCAAGTCACAGCCATCAAGCTTAGAATGAACAACTGCAGTTGTGCTGTCTTCAGGAGCCTCTGTGGAAACCACTTTGTCAAAATTGAATGGGGCAACAACTCCTGTCCTTGCTTTCAATGGGTGGTTGGGGGGCATCTTGATTCCACAAGCAAGGGACCTGTCTGTGAACCTCAAGGCATCAGCTTTTCTCATACCAAACTGGGACATCAACTCCACAGGGCTGGCAATGAGCAAATCCGGCAAGTTCTTCCCTGATGCCTCTATCTTGTCTGCGTACTCCATCAGCGATCGATCATGGAGGTAGATTCGTAACTCAAGGGCATCCTGAAAACATAGTCAACCACAAAACCAAGACCCTTAAAAGCTGTTAATGACCATCAAAGAAAGAGAACTAACTCACTCTCTCATGCAACTGGCTTTTGCTGCAAGAGTAGGTGAATTGATCATCGCAAGCGGAAGTCTGAAGGGTGTGACTGAACCCAATTCCTTGAATCCAGATTAGCAAGTCAGGAGTTGGAAGCAATTTCCTCTGCATTAAAGAGTCCTAAGCAGATTCCATCAAATCTCAATTGGAACAAAAAGACCCACCCATACATGGCTGTGTTCAACTATATTTCTTTGCATGTCATGGAAGGAACAACACTTCCAGAAGAGGAAGATCACCAGCTCTTCCATGGACATAAATTCATGTTGAGATCACACACATCAACCCCAAAAAAATTAATTAAAAAAAAAAAATGTCAATTTCTTCTGACTTCTTGGAGACAGTAGTTCCACCCTAAAAACTGCTATTTGCATTGAACTTGAACCAAGTTCTCACAAAGCATCAACAAACCCAAAAAGCACACCCTGAACTAAGGAAAGGGATGGCTTACCCGCTGTGGGTCTGTGAGGTCGATGGCTTCCATATCTTCAGCTTGCATCATCTTCAGAGTAGGTACGTCGTCCCAGCCATCATCAGCCAACTTCTGTGTTATCTCTTTCAAAACTCCTTGCCCTAAAAATTCGTCCACCGCATAAGACGCCATGTCGCAGACTTCCCCTAGACACACACTCTAATAAGTAACTCACACACCCGTTTCCCACTCCCGCCTTCCTCCAGGCTTTTAGGCTTCCGTCAAAAAACAACAAGACACCTCCTCTTTCTTTTCTTTTGCAAACAACTCTCCCACTCCCCTTGCAAACCAACCTCCCCACATATATATCCGAACCCAATTCCGAATGAGAGAGAATAACAACAACAACAACGAGCAAGAGGCGGAATTTTTATTTTCCCAAGATCTCAACAGCGATTGCGGGGAGATTGAGAAGAGAAAGCAAAGCGGCAAAACTGAGAAATCCGCCAAAAAAAAAAAAAAAAACAATTTTTAAATCTACAGTCAAGAAGAAAGAAAGCAAGCTCAGGAACACAAACACACCCACCCACGGTCTTCAAAAGTCAACGTGAAGAAGGAATTGGGGAAGATGCAAACAAAAACGAACCACACCATACTCCAACAACAACAACTTGATCCCAAATTTTCGCCGCAACTTTCCTAATGCAAAAAGCAAGCAAACAAACAAACAAACAAAACTGGATAATTTTGATTAAGCATTTGATTTATATACACTATATAACTTTCGTAGCAGGCTTCGTTTTTCTTCTTGGGAATATCCAAAAGCTTATGGGTCCCATGATTGCTTGACCCCTGCTTCGGACTGGACTTGCGCACTGAAATCCGGTCGAGTCTCTTCCACAGGAGGAGGAGGAGGAGGAGGAGGTGCTGCTTCTGCTGCTGCTACAGGAAAGCTCGAATTTCCTGCGGCAACAGCGGAACACGTGAGATAGTGGTCGCAGGAAAAACTACGAAGAACAATACTTTTGTACGTATTTGATACGCTTCTTTTCTTAAACCCTAAAATTCATACGTGTGCAATCTTGTGCCTTTCATTTACACATGCTCAAAGTTCCAGGCAGGATTTCTTTTAAGGCTTTTTTTTGTTGTAGCCAAGGTGGTGATCATCCAGAAAATAATTTAGCCAAATTTGGCTATATATATCATTTTTTATTCTTGGCTACTTGCTGGAAATTATCATAAAAAATCTGGCGATTTCGAAAAAAAATTTCTTTGAAATCTGGTGAATTTTGGTATTCTTTTTTTTTCTTTTGGTGAAAATTCTTTGTATAGGCTGGGCAGAAATCATATTTTTCAGGTCGAAATTTGGCTAACATTTGTCAGTAAAAGTTCCAGCGCATGGGCTTCTTTTAAGGATTTTGTGATTTTGTAGCCAAAGTGATGATCATCATAAAATAATTTAGCCAAATTTGGCTACATAATAAATATGAAGGTAAAAATAAATAAAAATTTAAATCCTTCTACATTCTTGGCTACCTTTCAAGAGGTTATTTATCATAAGACTATGGTGATTTGGATTTTTTTTAATTTCAAAACTTGGCGAATTTGGGCTTTTTTTTCCCATGAAAAATCCTTTGTAAAACCTAATATCATACGTGCATGTCTATTATCTTATGACATAAACAGCAACAACACTACAAACAAATTAAACAATAATTTCATTATGATTTTTGTTATTAAATCTTTGTGAAAGCCTTACTGAAGTTTTTTAAATAACATCAAATTAATTAAAAACATTTATATATCTCAAAAATGAATTTTACATTAAAATTTTAAATTGTTTTTAAATTGACATGTTTTTATTTTAATCAATTCTTGCATAATGTTTCAAATCACTTTTTTAAGAATCTCATTTTAATAAGATTTTAAAAATTTTGAAGCTAATTATTTGTATGTTTATCAAATAAATTTCATTAAAAAATTTAATCATATGATTATTTTTTTACATTTCACAAGTTGGGAAGTAGCCTTGGTTGAACATGTATTAGAGTTTTATTTTATTATTTTTTGGGGGGTTAATTTTTTCGACTTGGGGAGGGAAAAAAAGTGTGAAAGGTACAAAGGGTTTTTATATTTAAAATGGGCTCAAAAAAAAAATTTAATGAGATTTTGTCAAAAGGTGACCCTTTTTTCAAATTGGTGAAAATTTATTTTTTAAAAAAATTTAATCACCGAATTTTGAAAACAAATAAATAAAACAAAAGCCAAATTCTATCCCAAGTTCCAACACGTAGCCAAAAATGTTTTAAAATGCTAGATTTTATTTTTTCTTCATACTTTCTTGTCAACCAAAGCTAGCTAAATCAACTTGTGGATGATCACCACTTCAAGTACATTACAAAACTGGAAAAAAAAAAATCATGGACCCAAGTGTTCATGTTGTGAAGATTTTTTTTAAAAATAATTTTAGAATAGGTTCCAACAAGTAGCTAAATTGTAGAAGGAATCTCAGACTTTTGTACTTCACCTTTTGACCTTTGGCCAAATTTGGGTAAGTTCTTTTGTGCATGATTGTCACCCAACTATTTCAAAACTTGAAAAAAAAACAAAAAAACAAAAACACTAGCATCTACATTGCTACCATGGTAAAAACCTTAAATTTCATTTAAATTGCTTATAATTATTTATAAATAATCCCATGTGTAGGGTAAATAAAGGTGTCTAAAGTTTAAGTCATAATTTAACATTTCTTGGGTTTAATAAGGTCACTCAGAGTCCTCACTCCAAAAGGTGAAGGTACTAGGGTAAGGTTAGGGTTCACCCTAACCTACAAGGAATCATTTTTTACATTTTCAAGTTTTAGGTTTCAACTTAATTGACTATTCAATCCAGGTGCATTATCATGTCCTATGATTAATCTCCAACACACAAAATAAATTGGTGATTAATAATATAAAAATTCAGGTATTTTGAATGGACCATAATTGGCACTTTCTAGGTTGTGTTCATAAAAATAGGTGGCAATTAGGATTCACAAAATGTATAACAATTGGCTACAACACATTCATTTATATGAAATTTGGGTTATGAATCATGTTTTAAATGAAAAAAAATTATAACAAGGATGTTTATAATTTGATTATATTTGTGTATTTAAAGTGGAAACTCAAGGAAGGAGAATGCTATGAATATGAAATGGGTGAAAAGTATTATGTGACATTGATGAAAATTAAGACCATATCAATGCAACTTATGTAGAAGATGTGATGAAAATGTTGAAAAAGTTGAAAAACATAGTATGTGTCATTATAGTTTCCATCTTGGCACCAATCAAATTTTGACATTTGTCTTCAAAAGTGAACAATCTACATCCTAAATACATGCCACCATGAGGACTAGCAAGTCTCTTTTGAAGTTGCAAAAAACCATATTGTTTAACAACCTTCAACCTCCAATGAGATATCAATTTTTTAGTTATACTATACTTGAATATTTGTGTTTATAATATTAGTTGCAATGAGTTACATTCATGTCTTATTCATTAATTGACATGTAAAATGGCAATTAAAACAATTGTTGGTTTAATCTCAACAAACCAAAACAAGTTTTCAAATGAATTAAAAATCCCACTTCACCACATTTGATATGGAAATTAATTACAATATCCCATGTCTAAAAGCAAATTTTTATAATGACAATGTATTAAACATTGAACATATATGTAGTAAATCAATAAACATTGATCTCTAGTTAGAATTCAATAAAGAATCAATATACCTTAAGCAAATGAATCAAGAATTGCATCAAGGGGTTAAATCCCAATCCTTTAAGGATTCTCCTCAATTATAGTGGAAGGAACAAATGCTGAAAATTCAAGCTCAACTAGTTAGGTTTCATTAGTTACTAGAGTAGGAAAGTAACCTAGTTACTTTCACAAGGTTGAGTTACTTTCTTTACTTATATTAGTTTGGTTATTTGTGGTTTGGTTTTTTAGTTAAAGACCTTGGCGTTGATGGTTTGGTTCTCTTTTCTTCATTACACAAGTTTGTATATTTCATGTGACAAGAACCTTGAGGAATTCTTGATGTTATGTTTCGTGTTGTGAATATCATGTTGTAATTTCCTTTCAATAAATATTTATGTTTGCACTTGAGTAGATCTTCTATTTGTTAACATGGTATTAGAGCTTAGGTTGTTGAATGAAAAAGTTAAAAGAAATTTAGAGCTAGAAAGTTTATAGTAATATCATAGGAGTTTGTCAAGTGCAAAAGAGAAACGGGGAAAGGAAAGAATGTGAAAAGAAGGAAAATAAAAAAAAATAAAAGAGGTGAAAGGATATCAACATATCAAGGTTGTGGAAGTCAGATCTTTAAATCTAAATCTAGATCTACTATGAAAATATCTTGGAATGAAACTTGGAGAGAATATAAAATACTATAAAACACTTATACTCTCAAATTTTCAAAAGAAAAGGATATGTTTTGTGAGAGTTATGAGCCTTTGAAAACTATGTGTTAGATTTGGTTTTTTGGTCATATCTCCTTTGTTTGAGCTTTTTTGGATCTACAGCTTTGGGATCATAAAAGAATATATATGCGAGAGAAATTTCATGTCATTTGGATTTATATTGAGAGAGATCCAAGCATTTAAAGTTTCAATTTTAGTTTTGGAGTCAATTCCTTTTGAAAGTGATAACTCTTTACGATCAACATCAATAGAATTGAAATTTTGAGCAGATATAGAAAACATATATCTAATGTGTCTCCCAAATTCACTTGTGGAGTGGAAGGAATGACTTACAAGGTGAAAAGGTGCCATATTCAACAAGCTGGAGCAAGTGGTCATTGTAGATCCAAGTGCGGACCTATGTTTCCTGATGTTTTGTGTTCTAGGTTGCCACTATTACGTACAAGGTTTGGTCCAACATGAGCAAATGCTACAACCTCTTGGCACTTTAAGATTGATTTGGATTGATTTTGACAATCAACATAATTTTTAAATCAAGCAAGCTCAAATGGGTTGATTGATTCATGAACATATTGTTGTTGTTGTACATTTTTTCTATTTTCTTATTAGATCTCCAACAACTTGGATAGTTAGATGCACATCTTCCTTTTTTTCATCTTTTTTGTAATTTTCAATACATTGGTTGTAGCTTCATTGCATGATCCACAACAATACATAAGTTTTGGAGACCCATCCATCTTATCTCCTTTTCAAGATCAAAAGCTTATGGGTGAATAGGCTTTGGTGGTCTTTTCCTTGTCAAAGATTCCTTTTCTTTTCTTTAGCAACTTTTGGATTCATTGGATTATTGTTTGTTTTGATTTATGATAGGCTTCTCTCTTACTCATATGAAATTTGTTGTGACTTGAATCACAACATGAGTTTTTTAAGGAGAAACAAGGTTAATCTTTTTTTTTGATTTCCTTGTTAATCATGGTAAACTTAGTTAGTTGTAATTAGTGGCTTGTAGGAGATCCCAAAACATTATTAGAAATCTTGTTGTTTGCAACTACAAATTTGGTATTGTATAATTTTTGGGCCATACAGTTGTGTGTGCAACTAACATGCGACTAAATGTGTACAACATGGACACATATCATAAAAATAATGGCCTAAATTTATACATACTTAAATTACCATACTTAATATATTTACATAAGCTATGTATAATAGTATTATGTACCTCTAGTACTAAAGTCAACCCCATGCTAACTTAGGCTAACCTAAACTAACCTAGGTTAAACAAACTAAAAGGTTAAACTAACTGTGGCTAATTTCAATTAGGCTAAAACTAAATATGATTAAATTTATTAAGCTAAAGTAATTATGGCTAAATTAAATTATGTCAAATTAATTGTGGTTAAATTAAGTTAGGCCAAACTAATTATGACTAAATTAAGTTAGGTTAAATTATATGTGGCTAAATTAAATAAGACTAAATTAATTGTAGTTAAACTAAATTAAGTTACATTAAACATGGTTAAATTAAGTTAAGTCTACTATTTATGGCTAAATAAGTTATGTTAAAATATTTATGGTTAAACTAAATTAGGCTAAAACTAATAATGGTTAAATTAAGTTAGGCTAAAATAATTATGGTTAAATTAAATTATGTTAAATTAAATTAAGCTAAACAAAACCATGGTTTAAATATGTATTATAAATTTTCAAAATTTATTTGTCAAATATATTTAAATATTTGTTTCGGCAAGTAGATTTTTTTTTTTTTGGGA
>Ga0209611_10006803_pt1 | contig 18549 bp, 23 predicted proteins | sample S1TSphgellanicum_3_FD_187693 | JGI IMG/M metagenome (GOLD analysis project Ga0209611, IMG submission 187693) | Host-associated microbial communities from peat moss isolated from Minnesota, USA - S1T2_Fc - Sphagnum magellanicum MG (SPAdes) (version 2) | ecosystem: Host-associated > Plants > Peat... | reverse complement strand
CAATTGCAGCAGAGATAGTAAGTTGGATTCCGTTGGATGACAGAAACCGTGATTATCTCAAGGAATTAAGAGACGAGCTCGTTGATATAAAGGGCGGGATTGAGGAAAAGCAAAAGATGCGGATGCCTTGGGAGAGCAGTCGGAGTCCTGATATAGAGCGGTTGGAGAAAGCGATTGACCAAGTAGAAAGGAAGCGCGACGAAAAGCTCAAACGTGAAAGAGAAGAGCGGGAGCGGGGCAGAGGCGATGATTGGGACAGATTTGATCCTTGGGGACGATTCTAATCCGATTGCTCGCTTTCGATGCTTGACATATGTTCGCAAATATGCGAACAATACAGTATCTGTCATCGGGATAATGAATGCCGCCAGTTGCCGTTTTATTTTATCGAGAAGGCGACGGCACGGTACCGCTTTTAGAGTGGCTTGATGGGCTTAAATCAAAGGCTTTGGTGAAATGTCGGGTAAAGATTGAGCGACTACGTGACTTAGGCAACGAATTGAGACGACCGGAAGCTGATTATCTGCGGGATGGTATTTACGAACTGAGAGTAGGATTGGAAGGGCAAAATTACCGAATGCTTTATTTCTTTTGGGGCAATACTGCAGTGGTAATGACGCAAGGGTTAGTGAAGGAAAGAGTGGTGCCGGTCAAAGAAATCGAACGTGCCATTGAACGAAAGAAGAAATTCGAGAGAAATCCAGAGTTGCATACGCACGGTGAATAAAGTCATGGCAAATAAGAAAAAGGCAACAAGTGATGCAGTCGAGATTCTTGACCGCCGCTATTTTGCAGGCAAGCCCAAGATGATGGAATTGCTTGAAGAGGAGAGGGCTAATGCCGATGTGGCGCGGAAGATTTATGACTTGAGGGAAGCGGCCGGATTATCGCAAAGGCAGCTTGCAAAACTAATCGGCACAACAGCGTCAGTTATTTGCCGATTGGAGGACAGTGATTACGAGGGGCATTCGCTAGCAATGCTGCGCCGTATAGCAGCGGCATTAGATAAGCGGGTGGAGATTCGGTTCGTCACTGCCAAGCAAAATAGCAAAAGGCGTCCGGCGTAGGTGAAATCGCAGGTGGTGGCGTACCCCATTATTATTTTATCGGACCTGTGCGTCTGGAAAGCCCAGTAGAATGGGGTTTTGGTAGGAAACATTGACAATATCGGACGCCGTTGAAGCCCGCAAGTCCTCTGAGGCTTCTGAACAGTAGTGGAGGGATGAAGTTACCTCCCTGACAAAAGACACGCCCTCAGAGCTGCCGGTAGAACGGCTCAAGTCTTTGCTTATTGTTCTGGCGCACTATCTCAGTCTTGCCCCTTACGAAGAAGATGCTGTGCCTCTTCATGCCTATATTTCTGCATTGCGACTGGAGCTGAATTCGCGCGGGCATCGACCAGAGCGCTTACTTTTTAGTGGCTAGATCTATTTTCTTGCGCGGGTTTGGTGTTAATATGGTGCCACCGCAAGCGGTATTAGAATTTTTCGTTTACTGGTCGAGTGGTGTTAGTGCAAGAAGCACTCCCTCAGCCCAAAAGATGGTTGTCGAGAATAGAAAAATTTGAACACTCTCCACCGCTATAAATTGCACTTTCGTGACAACCATCTTTGTCGAGAAATGTTTCAGCTCTTTGGCGATTTCTCAAGTTTTGACTCTCTGCCAGCCGGCTGACATTGCTTCAAGTACCAATCCGACGCGTGGCAGAGGCGATGATTGGGATAGATTTGATCCATGGGGACGATTCTAATTGGCGTATCGATTTCGAGGCTTGCTCCTTCAGCGTTCTATGAGTGCGTAGGTCTGGCAGACCCAAACGATCTTGGTAGGAATTGCTGGAAGAAATTTTTTAGAGGGTCGAGTTTCTTCAGTAAGAAGGAGCGCGCCCATAAGAAATTCTATCTTCGGGCATAAGAGGCTGAAAACGCCCAAATGGTTGGAAATCTGTTTTAGGGCTCCAATAAGTTTGGACCCGCAGTTGATAGTGAATCTCAAAAGCATGCCGGCGGACTGGACACCGAATGTGGTGCGTGACAATCTGATTGAGCTCGCCTGCGCGCATCAACTGCGTCGCCACGCCCGATACCTTGCTTTGATATCTCTCTCTCGTTTGGTACTAGATAACTGCGAGAGTTTACATACGCCGCGTTGCTGAAGGACCTGCTGCTCAGATGCGCCTGAGGCACCTCTGCTACAGCCAACTCTCAACATTACCAGACGATGTGACTTTTTCTGTGGCTTGATAGCTGTGAGAGCTGACCATCCAATCTTCATAAAAAATTTAGTTAGATTCTGTGCAGATTCTAGCGTTATTGACCCTCGCTTTGTACAGCCGAGAGTATCTACTTGTTTCCAGTTCTGGAGTCATCTACCGTCTAAAATCCCCCCATCAATCGAGCAAAAAAGATCTTTCTCGACCGGGCTTTAGCACGACGGGCTTTCCCTTCTGAACTAATGCAAGTACTTTAAGTTGGACATTCTATCGAGCGATTTCACTTCTCGGTAGAATCGGCTACTTTGATTTGTTTCAGTGATTATGGAGTTCTACATAAGATGGACAAACATTTCACAGCCTCGGCTGTCGTCCTTCATCCCAGCAGAAAGATTCTTCTCTTAAACCACAAGAAGCTGGGGGTCTGGCTAGGGCCAGGAGGACACGTCGAAAACGAAACCCCTGACGCGTGCGTCTTAAGAGAGGTTACCGAGGAAAGTGGACTGGATGTGAAGATCATTGGTGAGAAAAAAGAGGAATTGGCCGATTTCGAGAACGATGTGCAAGTTTTGCACCAGCCCTATCTCGTTATTTCTGCGCGTATCGCAGATGATCATTACCACATTGATCTCATTTATACGTGCGTTCCGCTGGATTCATTTGAACTAAACCCCAATGAAGGTGAAAGTATCGAGATCGGCTGGTTCTCTAGGTCCGATCTCGATCAACTGAAGCTCTTCCAAAATTATCGAAAGCTGCTGGAACAAGTTTTCGGAAATGCTGTTCTCTGGTCACAAGCCTTTCCTCTGCCATGCCAGGTGTCTAATTAACCGTAACTGTGAACCAAATGGAAAAGATAACTGCCGATGTTTATGATGCTGTTTACCAGGCTCGGGGATAGCGAAGCTGTCACCAGGTGCAAAGTCCCTGACATGCTTCTAGCGGTCATAGGATTATGAGGGGCGGTAAGGATCCAGGTCAAACCTGCGCCAGGTCCATGACATCATCAAGAAAGGTAATGCTCATCGCCGGTTCGAGCGATACAATCTCTTGACTCGTCTTTAACTCATAGTGTGGCTTGGTGGGAGCGAAGCTGCTCCTACCAAGCCACACTGAAAAAGTGAAAAAGCTATTCAACCAAGGCGTCTCAAAAGCGGAAATTGCCAGGAGATTGTCGATAGGGCGAACATCTGTTATTCGCATATTGGCAGGCTAGAACAGCGGTTCAACAATGGGTATCAAAGCGGAAAAAGAATTCGCCAATTTCCCGGAAAAATAATTCGCCCCGTTACAAGAGGGTCCCGACACTTGCTTTAAGCTAGCCTGAAAACGCTTGGTCTTCAATCGTTTCGGGCTTAGAGTAGTTTCTGACCAAAAAGATGTCGGGACCCGGCACTGCCTGTGCGCTGATGCCACTCACCCGCCGCCCTTGCTGCACTTGCTATCTCAGCGTCGGTTATTTAAAAAGCTCAGAGTGCGTGCCGGTACGGACAAAAACAACAATTTCAGGCTTACCCGGGCTCAGTTTATAAATCAACAGGAAGTCCCCGCCGACATGACACTCGCGAAAGCCATCCCAGTCGCCTTTGAGTTCGTGGTCTTTCCATTCGGCTCCCAGCGGACCATCGTTGGCAATTAAGAGTAGCATGACCTCTTTGAGCACATTCATGTCATAGCGACCAGAGCGTGAAAGATTCTCCCAGTCCTTGAGGAAGGTCTTGGAGTAATCGCTTGCCCGGGGAATGCTTGCCCGTTTACTAGCCGCTGTTTTTTTCAAGTTCGTCGAATAGGGTGTCGGCAGAGTCGAATCTGGCGCGGCGGTTTGTCACTATGGTGTCGGCTTCTTTCATGGCTTGCCTGGTCTTGGCGTTTGGCACTTTAATAGCGAAGGGAAGCGCCTGGTCAACCACGACCTGGTGGAGAAATAGTCGAACGGCTTCCGACATTGATAAGCCCATAGCTTTTAATGTCTCGTCTGCTTGATTTTTCATTTCGTCGTCCACTCTGATGTGGAGCATTTTGGTTGATGCGGTCATGTGCATTGTCCTTTAGACTTGATTCGATTGTATCTCAGTTGAGATACATAAGCACATTAAATGACTGCTTCGCGAAATCAGAAGATGGCACCTTCGGTGCTCACTCGCGTTGCACTGGTGCCTAATGTCTCGTTCCCTTCTTTCCCGAAATTCCCAAAATCCTATTTTGGGGTAGGCGAAAATGGCGGGATCAAGAATTGTCGATGCTTTGCTTGCATTTATTACAGGTCTCGCTCATTTACATCAATACCCTGATGCTCCAAGAAGTGCTCAGCGAGCCAGCCTGGTCCAAGTGTATGACTCAAGAAGATTGGCGAGGACTTAACCCTCTGGGCTATGCTCATGTCACTTACGGCCACTTCTCCTGCGACATGGAAAAACGAATCAATTTCAAGGCTGCATAAGGAAATGCCGATGAAGTCTAAAGCTAACGCAGCGTCTTAAAATTGCAAAGCTCCGACATCTCGCTTGTGTTGAGGACCTCGACTTTCAGCAACCGCGTGGACTAGACCGCAAATTGATTGCGCAGCTCTCTGCTTGCGATTGGCTTAAGCAAGGACTGAATGTTCTCATCACTGGACCCACCGGCGTCGGTAAAAGCTACTTGGCCTGCGCCTTGGCACAGAAAGCCTGCCGTTTAGGATTCACTACCTCGTACGCACGAGCACCAAGATTCTTTCAGGAGCTCACAGTTGCTCGGCTCAATGGCACTTACTCTCGATGGCTTGCCAAACTGGCAAAATTCAATCTGCTTGTACTCGATGACTTCGCTCTTGTACCAGTTTCGGAAGAACAGTGCCGCGACCTTCTTGAAGTCACCGATGACCGCTGCGGCAAAAACTCTTTGATAATTGCCTCCCAACTGCCGGTCGAAAACTGGTATCAAACTTTCGCTAACAAAACTCTCGCCGATGCAATCCTTGACCGCGTGGTACATGAATCGTATCGGCTCTCTCTTCAAGGAGAATCACTGCGCAAAAAGAAAAAGAAGAACGAAGACCCAGAACAAAAAAACTAATTGTCATCGTCCACTTTTACCGCCCTTGGCAGGCGGCCAAATTAAATGCAAATGCTCTCAAACACTAACACTCAAACTACTTTCAACCGGCCAATTTCACGGCCAACGCCGGCCATTTTCATGCGAATACGCAGCTTGAGGCATGTCAGGACCTTTGCGCCTGGTGACAGCTTCGCTATCCCCAAGCCCTTCTGCAGTAACTGAGGTTTTTTGTCCAGCAGTCCACTGTGAGCCGAACTTGCATATCGAGGGACAGATAGCCTACGTGGCTTCTCGCGACATAGGAGCAGGGGAGGAACTGACTATGGACTACGGTATTTGTTGTATTGATCCAAGTCTCCAGCTCAATTGCAGCTGCGGGGCGCCGGAGTGCAGGCGGTTAATCACAGGGCTCGACTGGAAATTGCCGCAGTGTGCAAAAGAAATACTCTGGCAAATTCTCCTGGTTGGTTCAGCGGGCTATTGATTCACTTACTGACGGTAAGTGAACTGCAAATCGACAACCAGATAACTTTGCTTTATTTAGGGCTCCCAGCCCTTTCTTTTAACGACGGAAATAATAGACCGGTCTAGGAATTCCGAATAACCGAATAAGTCTTTCGCCTTGGTGGTGCAACATGACGAATCGGTCTCGGACCAAACTTTAGGTTATGCCACCGCCGCCAGTGAACCAGTCCCAAAATCTTCGCAACATCCCATCTTTGTGTTGGCTGTCCGTCAATAGCTTTAGCTCCCTATCCCGCGCCTCAAGCTGCGCTTCTAGGAACCCGTTTCTATAGGTTGCAGCCTCCAGTTTGTCCATTAAGTGTCGGACCAGTGTCACGTCAAACTGTCCGACGTTGTCCGACCCTGTCTGTTGCTCCTTCCCGGATTCTGTGCATGATCGGTCTCCGTCCTCATCTGTCGTGCTCTTGTCGTCATTTACAAAGACTGCGTCAGACACTGTCGGGCAAAAGACAAAAACTCTACCTTGATCGTCCTTCTCTGATCGCAACTGCCCCTTAGTGATACGTCGTTGGATCGTCCTCTCTGATACGGCAAAATGCACAGCAGCTTCCGCTAATGACAACCGTTCCGACACTTGTCCGACATCCGTAAGGGTGTCGGAACCTGTCCGACGATTTGTCGCAGGAGTGTCGGACGTGGTTGCAAAAGAGATCTCTGTTTGTTGACCGATGTCACCGAAGAAACTATCGAACGCGTCCTCGTTGTCTGACAGCTTTGTCACTGGTGTGCTCATGGTGAAGCCTTTCTAGCTCGCTCGCACGTGCATTATGAGGCTGTCAGACAGGAATTGTCTAGCTCCTATATGCACCGCATATGGAGCCGGATCAATTGCTTGTAATACCACACGCGGTTATAGTCTCAAAGTTAAAGCGCCCGCCAGGCGCGAACCCGACGGGCTACTCAATGTCGTTAGCGAGAAGTTTACTGGGTCAATCTGGCAGGTGCAATAGTCTAAAGTGACAGCCTAGAAAGTCCCTAATGAAAAAAGCAAAGTTGATGAAGTCGAGAGCGGGAGCTCTTGATGATGTTTCTGAGTTTGGACAGATCTATTTGCCGGTTGGTCAACAAACACCCGAGCCAGCCGATTCTGTTTCACTGGCTCGAACTGAACAACACATGTTTCTTAGGCCCTACTTCCTTTTGGATAAGCACGCCGATAAAAGTGTGGGTTTCGAGACCAAGGAACTAGTGACGTTAAACGGGAAAAAAATTGAGAGACGTTGGTGTGTCCGCCCTGATCCCGAGTACGGAATGCCTGGGCCGATCGAGCGAGACGTGCTTCTCGCTCTTTACGAGATTGCCTACACCAACTACATCTCAAAAGGTCTTCCTGTGCCGGAGCTCATGCATATAGGCAGCATCCGAAGCTTTCTTCAGCGGTTGGGTCTAGCCCCTTCTGGACAGAGTGCCGCTGCGGTGAAGTTAGCGCTTAAGCGATTAGCGCATACTTTCTGTAAGAGTGAGAACTCTTTCTTTGACAAGAGCAAAAACCTATTTCTGACCGAATCGTTTAAGCTCTTGCGCGCAGTCGGCATTGCTGGAGAAGCTGATGGTAAAGGCGGAACTATAGAGCAGACTTATGTCGCGTTCGAAGAATATGTGCGACGAAATCTCAACGCTCGTTATTTGATGGTCATCGATCTAAAGCTTCTTCGAGAGATGAAGACGGATACTGCAAAGCATTTATATCCGCTGCTTTCCCATTGGCTTTGGCGCTCATCCCAGCAAGGTTTCTGGCGCGTTGAATATCAATGGCTCGCTCAACACTTAGGTGTCAAAGTTTGGGACCGTAAGTCTCGCGCAAAGGCTCAGCTTCAACCAGCGAATGAGCAGTTGAAAGCGCTTGGTTATATTAGCGACTACAGATGGGAAGATTGGACAATCCTCTATTTCCCTGGTGAAGCTTTCAGCGCGGACCAGGAACGAAGAGCACTCGCACGTGACAATATCATTCCGGACAAAGTAACAGCAAAATATCCCACCAAAGATAATCCGACGGGACATGACAGACTTCTACCGGCTCTTAACCTATTTGCTCAAGGAAACTGGATGGCCCCAACCAAATTAGCAGAACTAGGACTCACGCCTGCGCAAGCTGAGGCGTTATGCCTTGAAAAGGGCATAGCCTTAGCCTTTCCGGCGGAAGAATAGCAGCTTGTCAATAAACGTGCGTGTGATGTTTTGCTGTCGCCCACAGATTGGACTGCGATGTTTTGCTGTCACTTTGCTTAATCCCTTTTCGTCTTTGCCCCAAGGCCCACGACCCAGAAGGCCCTTTTGACTGAGTGTGATGTTTTGCTGCTACCCCTCTCGTCAAGTGTGATGTTTTGCTGTTACATCCATGATGTTTTACTGTCGTTTCTGTGATGTATTACTGTCATAAGTGTGATGTTTTGCTGTTACTGGCAACCCGGTATGTCCCTCCCAGCTTACGTTTCCGGCGGCCCTAATATGTTCTAATATGTTCTAAATAAGGTTATTAATTTGAGTGACCATAAGGTACGCGCTGAAGCGCGAATTGATTTTTTTTGAGATTGACAGGTGTGCAACCAGGGAAAGAGGGCAAACGGCTAACGACTAACGGCAGAAGCACAAATAGGCGTCGCCGTTTGCCAAAAAGTTTATCGCACACCTGTCAATCTCTGGCTCTCGCTCCGCTCGGACGGCATGAGGTAGCTTCGCTCCTTAAACGGCTTCCTCCCCATTTGCAAAGCAAATGGGTCCCCTCCATTTACCGCTCTGCAATTTTTTTTATAGGGGGCTCCGGACTTCAACACCGGCAAATCTGGCCAAACAGCTAGCCTTGTGCTACGATATGTCACCAAGGGTGGTGCTGGAAAGAGCTTCTTCCGCCGGCGCCAAAAAACTCGCAAGACTGTGTATTCCGACGAAATCGAATAAAAATTCCGACGCAAATCGAATAGCCGTTCTGGGCAAATCGAATAGATGCTGATTTGGGTGATTGACGTTGGCATAGTTATTTATTGGACAAGTTGACCCACGGTAAGGATCCTGGTAAAAAACCTAACGGGCCTCATGGCAAGTAGATGCAGTAATGACGAACAGAGGCGTTTGAGCAGCATCTCCTCTTGACCCGGCGTTTAGCGGGCTAATGCCGCGGCCTCTGGTATCCAACGGTAGAGTGTTGCCATTGATATTCCCAGATTCTCTGCGACGTCTCGCGGTGGCATTCCGCTTTTTAGCAGTTTCTTGGCGGATTTTACCTTTCCGTCTGTCATTGACCTGGGACGGCCGCCGGTACGACCAAGCTTCCTTGCCGCTTCAAGTCCGGCTTTTGTACGCTCGGCAATCAGCTCACGCTCCATCTGTGCCAGGCTTGCCATCATATGAAAGAAAAATCTTCCGGTACTAGTGGTGGTGTCGATGTTATCTTTGAGACTCTTGAACTGAGTGCCCTTTGCCTTGAGCTCCTCAACAAGGTCAACCAATTGTTTTACTGTTCGGCCGAGGCGGTCCAGCTTCCAAACAACAAGGGTGTCGCCGGGTCTCAGATGAGACAGGGCCTCTTCCAAACCTTTTCGTACTTTTTGCGCACCACTTTTCTTGTCCGAAAAAATCCGCTCGCACTTCGCCTCAGTCAAAGCTTGTAGCTGCAGCTCAAGGTTTTGATCTTCTCGTGACACTCTTGCATATCCAATCAGCATTTAAATTTCTCTTGGACTTCTCAAAACTCAGGTCGATTATGCGATAGTGAGCGATCGAATTCAAGAAGGGGTTTTGAGAAAGCGGAGATACCCAAACCAGGCAAGGATCTTTCTCAATAGCCTTCTTCCTAATAATCGCTCGTTTCTGAGAAGTAAATGCCAAACATCAGCGATACTGCCTATCCGCGTCTCAAAGTCCGCCCCAGCCAGAAAGACTTTCAGCACAACTACACGCCCACCGATGCGGAAAAGGAGTTCGCCTGGCAGCGTCACGTCACCGAGCAAAAGCCTAACGAGGCAATAGTTACGGTCATTAATGCCTATCGAGACTTTCCTCTTCAAAAACTCTGGGGACTCGGTAAAACAGGATCGGCCGACGGCACAAAATGGGATCTTTATCCCCAGAATCTGATGTCGGAATATCACCTCAGATACGGCGGTTATGGCGGTATTGGCTACTATCTTGTTTCCGATAACTATATCGCTCTTTTCTCTCGATTCACTACCTGCGGTGCCTGGGAGGGTCACTACATCCTGGATTTTGTGACGGAGAACGAATCTGAGGTGCAGCCAGACACCATTCATTCAGACACCCAAGGGCAAAGTGCACCAATCTTCGGACTGGCACATCTTTTGGGCATTAAGCTAATGCCTAGAATCCGAAACTGGAAAGACCTTAAGTTCTACAGACCGAACCCGGACCATCACTTCGAGCATCTTGACTCATTGTTTGCCTCGGAGCAGATTGACTGGAAACTGATAGAAACAATGATGCCGGACATGCTACGTGTTGCTCTCTCTGTCAAGGCCGGGAAGATTACTCCATCTGCGATCCTTCGAAGACTTAACACCTACAGCCGCAAGAATAAGCTCTATTTTGCTTTCCGAGAACTTGGTCGAGTAATCCGGACGAAATTCTTACTGGAATATATTTCCGATGTCGCGGTCCGGCGAATGATCTCGGTTGCCACAAACAAGAGTGAACGCTTCAATCAATTTGCCGACTTCTTGCTGTTCGGCGGCAAAGGCGTGATTGCTGAGAACGTTCGAGACGAACAACGAAAAGTGATAAAGTACAACCACTTGGTTGCTAACCTGGTCATACTGCACACCTTGGTCACGATGAGCGAGGCTTTGCAGGCTATGTCTGATGACGGACTCGCAATTGATCCCAACGTTGTCGCTTGCCTCAGCCCCTATCAAACCGATTACATAAATCGATTTGGCCGGTACAAATTGAAAAAGGGTAAAAACTCAAGCTCAATTGATCCAGCGCTCAATATAACCTTGTTCAACGACCATCCCGTAATGCAACCGGCATAGTCTTGCTAGAACCGTGATGTTTAGCCTATTGTAGAAGATGGTCGCCGCTGCCAAGCGGCATGGTCCTGTAAAACACCGAAGTGATAAGCGTTTGGATGGGTCGTCATGAGTCCATTAGGGTTTTTGCCAGCATCCTTACCGTCGGTCCTACTCTGAGCACGCTCTGCCTTCAATTCTTTCCTAATTTCCTTCATTTCGTGAATGATTTCTTCTTCGGTAAGCGGCTCAAGATGCTTATTTTGTTGGTCCACTTTAGAGCAGAGAGCGCGCCAACGTTCACCCCAAGATTTGAGATCGAGTTTGCGATAAAGGTCGCGACGCTCATCGTCTGAGAGTTGATCGACCAGCTTTAGCACTTGGTCCACGGTGACTTTGTCGATTGGGTTAGGCTGAGCCATAGAAGATTGTCCCCTTGCTGACACCAGTATAAGCTCCGGACGGAACTAGGGGCCAACCAGATTGATATAAGCCGACAGAAGCTGTTGCGTGGCATTCTAAGGCTCGTTTTTGCTCCCGGCCGGGGAATCATAGGCGAAGCCTTCTTTGAAACCGGTTGTGGGGGCTTCTGACTGCGCGCACCTCGTACGTTAGTAGACCGGTCTGTTATTTACGAGAAAAAAAGAAAGGGCTGGGGATGGCACACGACCGAGTGACCAAATGATGTCCATAAACCGATCCTACAGCCAAGCCGAAAAGGTTGGAGCTTGAAACTATAAACGCCACACCTGGAACAATCTAGCACTTGCCAAGTCTTTACGGGTAAGTTATACTCGCAATCTACTCAGGTGCATATTATGACTAAGGGAAAAGAGATAAAGCGCGAGAATTTTGATGTCAGTCCAGAACAGCAGGCTGATATCGAAACGCTGCAAGCCGTTCTCGAAACTCCGAGTAAGAAAGATGCTGTCCTAATGGCAGTACAATTGGCTTTGCATTTGGCCGCAGAGACTAGAAAAGGCAATCAGTTTTTCGTTGGGCATCCAGGTGAAGACCTGCAGAGGTTCGTCATGTTAGGAATAGAAAAACCAGATGTTCGCAGGTGGATGTATCTTGTTGAGCACTCGCATCCATGGAAACGCCAGCTCTACGTGAAGGGCCGGAAGCTTCCTGCTGCCGCTGTCTGGGTCGGCATTAAGACCAACCATCTTTCCATGGAAGAAGCTATGGATAACTGGGATCTATCACAGGGAGCAATTCACGAGATTATCGAGTATTGCGAAACCCATAAGGATCTTCTCGAAATGGAAGCAGCCGAAGAGCTGCGGCTGCTACACGAAAAAGGAATAGAGATTGGCTGTCCGACTGCTCGTAGATGAGTGCAGCCAAGCAAACTTGCTTGTGACTAGACTTGTGGCAGCTGGGCACGATGTCCAGACTGCGCTACAAGCCGGTGTCATCGGCGTCCGGGACGATGTAGTTTTTGCAACAGCAATTGCACATAACCGCATCGTCCTTACTAATAACTGTCTCGATTTTATTGCCATTTCTGATTCGCTCAATGCGCAAGGGGTTCAGCATCCTGGCGTATTTCTCGTTTTTCTTCAAAACAATCCCAACCGGGATATGACTTATGACCGTATTGTCCAAGCGATAGTAAACTTGGAACAGACCCAGGTTCCGCTGCCAAACACTTACCATTCCCTCAACCAATATGACTACTGACCAAACGGCACTAGGGTGGCGGGTGGGTAGCCTCAGCAGGTGGGTAGCCTCAGCAGGTGGATAGCCTCAGCAGGCGCAGCCCGCGCATCCTTCATAAGCGAGCTTGTTGCTTCCACTCTCAACAAAACGGAAGTGCTGTCCAAAGTAAAATCGTATTTCTCCAAACCTCAACGAAAGGCTGACCAACGTGCCCAATGAAGCAACCAGTTACATGAGCTATTACGACATCCGTCGGCCGTTCCAACACGCAGGCTTCTATGAGACTGCTCAACTCAAAGATCTCTTGGAGCGTATGAAAACTGCAATCAAGCACGGCGGCTTGATTGCACTATCAGGCATGATCGGCAGCGGAAAAACGGTGACGCTGCGACGCCTACGAGAAGAGCTGAAGAAGGAAAAGGAAGTTATTATCTGCCGCTCGCTGTCGGTACAGAAGGACCAGGTAGGCGTAGATTCCCTGATGACAGCTATGTACTACGACTTGAGCTCAAGTAGGGACCTGACGATTCCGAAATACAGCAAAGAGCGCTGGGTTCGCGAGTTGCAAGACCTTATTTCCCAGAAGAACAAGCCAGTGGCGTTGTTTATTGATGAAGCTCACGATCTTACGCGGGCTACTCTTAAGGCACTCAAACGACTTCTGGAAGCGGTGCAAGAAGATGGTGGCAGAATGTCGGTGAATTTAGCCGGCCATCCACGACTGCGTAACGAACTCAAGCATCCGTCGATGGAAGAAATAAACTACCGCACAACCTATTTTGAGCTAGATGGGGCCATCCATAGCAGAAGAGAGTACGTCCTCTGGCTCTTAAATGAATGTTCCGCGCCTGATGTTGAGCCGGCGCAGATTCTCGAAGAAGCTGCGATCGATATTTTGGCAGAAAGGCTCATTACCCCGCTGCAAATCAATCAGCATCTGGCCATGGCATTAGAAGCCGGCCGCAGTGCGGACGAACGGCCTGTCTCTGCTGGCATGGTCCAATCAGTAATTTCTCCGCACGTTACTGATTGGGAGAGCACATTGGCCAGACTTGGCTATGACGACAGATCCCTTGCAAGTCTCTTGAGCACAAAGACCGGAGAGGTCCGCTCTCTGTTCAAGGGCACGCTGGAGGCTTCGAGATCGTCTCAGCTTCTCAGCCAGCTTAAGTTGGCGGTCGGAATCTCAACCAAGTGATCGCGGCCGTCCGCTGAATTCTTAGCACGAGTTTTTGGACTAAAGGGATGAGGCCTGCCGAATACGGGAGTCCAGAAACCATCTTGTCTACCAAACGTCCGTTTTCTGGACCTGGTGGCACTTTCTCCATTCGCAGATAATTTGCGCCGGCAGCCCGATGATTGCAGGCCCGTCGCATATAATTTGCGCCCATTCTCAAACAATTTGCACCCGGCACCGCGGATAGTCGCAAATAATTTGAGCCCAAGCTCGCCGCTGTTTGCGATCCCAAATTTCTGTTTGCAGGTCCTTAACCTATGATCGCAAGCCGCTACAGCTAGTTCAATGCCCCAGGTTTTGTTTTCTAGTTTTCGGCGCAGGGCGATCACTTGAGCAGGCGACAACTGATCTACAAGCTTGAGCACTTGATCGAAAACTGGTACTTCGGGGTCGGGCAATGACATGGCGTCGCACCTCCTTAGTCACTAGTATAAAGCCTGAGGATATATACGCCGATAGACACTATTGCGTGGCATTCTAAGGCGCGTTTTTGCTCCCGGCTGGGGAATGAACCATGGGTTCGCTACGACTTGCCGCAGTTCAACGAACTGCCGAGGAACGTAGTACTCGTTCAAGTCGTTATTGATTAAAACCTGAATTATTCACCTAGGGGCGATCGTAGAAGATAGTTTTCGCTGGAAGATGGGACGGGGAGCCGTTTAATCTTTGCAGCTCGTCATTCTGCTAACTATTTTCGCCACATGCTTTAGGTGATGAAGAGCTTCTGTATACGTTAGATCTGGACTGTAGATCTACTGTCGATATGGTATTACATTTGGTATCAGTTGTTCTTCCCAAAGCAAGAAAGACCTGACTCCGACTCGATAATTGGATTGCTAAAAACAAAACAAGCAGAGAGGTCTTTCTTGAGTAAGAAGTCTAACCGAACCAAATCAGCCCGACAACCCACTTTGAAATTAGAAGGTCAAAAGCTTTTCGTAATCGACGACCAGGGTGGAAATCTTAGCTCCTTCGGCGGTTTACCTTTGGTAGCCAAGATTGCCCAGGGTTCCGGTTTGATAGATATGGCCGTAGAGCTCATTCCAGAGTGGCGTCAAGTCTCCAGCATCGATTTTGAAAGTAAGCACCTGCTTGCCCAACGTCTCTTACTGTCCGCCTGTGGGCATGCCGATGCAATCGACTGCACCTTTTGGAAAGACGACCCGGTTCTCAAATCGATTGTCGGCAAAACCCAGAAAGGGAATTTTCTTGCCTCACAGCCCACGCACACGCGCATGGAGCAGAGCATGACAAGCAAGACTATTGAGGCTTTAGAATCTTTGCCTTGCCGCTTCTTCTTTAAACAACAGAAACACGCCCCGCAGGAGCTAGTTGTGTATTTAGACGGTTCGGCTATTCGTACTTTCGGTGCTCAGCAAAACGCGACTTACCGCGGTGGTAAGAAGTACAGCCAGACCCAATACTTTCCTCTGATCGCGACAACTGATGGCGGTGATCTCTTGCTTGCGCAGCTGCGTGAAGGCGGCGCCGCTGATGCTCACGCCCTTACTAGCATTCAAAATCTCGTGCTAGATCTTAAAGCCCAATGGCCACGCACTAAACTTACCCTCGTTCTTGATACTGGCTTTAACAGCCCTGCTTTGCTCGACTTTCTCGAGTCAATGCAAGTCCAGTATGAATGCGGCTATCCAGCCACCGCTTCAGTGAAATCAAAAATCAAAGACGAAATTCAAGCTGTTGAAGCCGAGTTTCGAGCTCTGCATGGTGAGCCGAAATATATCGGTCCTAAAGTAAAAGCTGATGCCCGCTGGCAAACAGACCACGAAAAGATTCGCTCACTGCCTCACAAAGAACGTATGCAGGCTGAAGCCTCACTTCGCCTTTGCGAGCATGGAAAACAGTTCGAGCCAGTTTGTTCCTGCCTTCATGCCGATTGAGCTGAATTAGCAAACTGCGCCTTTTTGTTTCATCATCGAGAATCGAAAGGATATGCAGGGTCTTACTGATTCGTCCGCACTCTGAAATTGCCCGGGCAAGCGGAGTCTGACGATGATCAGAGGCTTGAAGATTCCGAATTACCGAGCCTGGATGGACAAGCCCCATTTTGAGTGAGCCTGCAAGTCGGCGGCGATCATGACCACAACGCTTGACTATCGCTGCGCCTCTCGTTTAAGTTCTGGAATGGTCACGAACAGACGATTAGAATCAGCTGGCCAGGCTCTAAAGCCTCGCTTTTCATAAAAGCGTTTGGCGGCATCATCCTTGGCGTCTACCACCACGGCCCTAAGCCCGGCGATTTCTGACGCAGCCAGAGCCCTCTGGAGTGCATCCAAAAGTAGGCTGTTGCCTAAACCTTTGCCGGCCCAGCCTTTATCAACTGCTAGTCTCCCCAGCATCATGATCGGAATTGGATACTTACCTAAACCTTTGCGGACGTGCTCAGGGGCGTCTTCCCAGGCAATGCCGCCAAAGACAATCGTGTAGTAAGCCACGATGCGGTTAGCATCCAGGACAACGTAAGTCCTTGCCCCTTCTCGCTTTTGCGTCTGTCGGGCGTAGCGCTTCAGGTATGTGTTGAGCGCTTCTACGCCACAGTCAAAGCTGCTGGTGTCGTGTCCATCTTCTAGAGGACATGGCTCTTTCATCGAGCTTCAGTCCTTTTCAAAGACACTTTTTGACCTCATAAGCTTGCGTAATGCCGGGTTGCTCTTCGGCGGATTATCCAGAGCGTGACAGATGGCATTCCACTGGTCTTGCGAGACCGAGATGATGTGCTGGTCTCGGATGACCTCCTGAGCAGCCTCATAAGCGTTGTTCAGGATAAAATTGCTCACCTTGGTCTGCTTGATCAGCGCCGCCTGCTCAAAGGCAGACTTTTGCTCTTCGGTCACACGCAGGTTAAGCGTTTTGGCTTTGGTGGCTCTCTGTAATGCTGATTTGCGTTGAGGTGAAGCCATGGCTGAATTTCCCCAAAGGGCTGACAACTTCATTATGCCAAATTGTGTATTCATTGTCTACACAATTCTGATGCCAGCTACCCCAAAAGGTATTTGAACCCGGTTAATATCAGACTCTTGACTTAACTGGCTAAAATTCCGACCTTCAAAACGCTCACCAGTTAAAGCTTTCGAAGATCCATGAACCATAATATTTATTATGTGACGGATTAGAAGCAGACCGGTCTATTAATAGCAAGGAAAGAAAAAAGCGCCGTCGCTCTGCATGTTTTTTCTTTGTAATGAGTAGAGAGCGCCACTTTCGTGGCAATCTCTACTATTATCAGGGTCCCGAAATTATTATTCGGCGGACACGTAGGTCTTCCGGCATATCGTTTCCTCCGCATCTAGGTACGCGATCTTCAGTTCAAGCTCCTCAAACCCTAACCTGGCGTACAGGCTTGGGTTGGCAGTGAACAGGTAAACCTGGTGTTCACCCCCGAGTTCGTTCACAATATTCTGTACGTGGGTGTCCAGAAATTGCCAAACCACTCTCCCGAGACCACGGCCTCGGAGATCTCGGCGCAACACATTCACGAATCCTAGCACGCCAAGGGCCTCGATTTTGTTGTCCCTGAGAGCCCCCCGGTCATCGGGCGTGAAGGTACCGGTGGCGAGTACTTCTCCTGTGATGCGATGACTAAAGATAAAAGTGTCGTACAACTCGGATGGAAAGCTCGCGTTGTTATCCAACACCCATTGCCATGTGTCTGGGCCGTTTTCGCCATCCTCGGGCGTTAAGCGAAGTACCAGAGCCTGGAAAGCGCTTCTGGTATGTGCGTCCGCTTCGCGGTAAGTCGTTACGGTGAGATCGCCAAGTTCATACTGTGCTGAAGTCATAATTATCCTTATTATCCTTTCGTTTTGTCGTTCTGCGCTGCTGAATTGCGAACGCAGTCTTGCTTTTACGCAAGAGAGGTGTGACGGGATTCGAACCTGCGACCACGCTGTGAAACAGCGCTGCTCTACCGCTGAGCTACACACCCAAGAAAGGCACCGATAGCGGTGCCGAAAAAGACTGCGGTCCAGCGACATCGTTCGCTGGACCAATAAAGGGATGTACGACTAGTCGTACATCCCTTTATCGTAGTCAACATCATCCAGCCGGTGCCGGTTTTGGTGCCGGTGCCGGTTTTGGTGCCGGTGCCGGTTTTGGTTTTGGTGGATTTACGCTTGGATCCGGTCCCGGGACCGGATCAAAGCCTGGTCTAATTTTCTGACCCATTTTGTTTGTTACCTCAATAAGACTCAATCACCCTGCACAGAGCGCATCCAATCCAGGTACCAAACTCCCATGCACTTTTAGGTGCAAGAAAAGTTGCCGAGAATGGCAAGTGGTGCCTGGTCTTATTAGTTTGCCTTTGCAATGAGTGATGAGAGATACAACCGACGGATAGCACAGTGGCAGGGAGCTGTTCAAGGTTGCAAGGCGGCTTGTTTATCAAAGTCGAGTCGAACAAACTCGAACAATGAGGTATTGAAGCAAGGTATTGGGCGCGGCGAAGCGCAGGAGCGTTCAAGGTCCGACTGATCGGGCGATGGCTCGTTAGCCTTTATTTTGCCTGCGCGGGGAAAGAATGTGATGTTGTGCCAGCGGTAGCGAAACGGCTGTTTGTTTGCTGCCGCGCCGTATGGCAGTCCCTGAAGAGTGGGCCGTTTCAACTGCTGTATTGGGTGTATACCATTGCTGCACAATTCTTTTAGGCTTCGTCCCGGCGCTTGCTCCCGTGGCTGTAATTATCAAATGGCAATCAGGGTTTACGTTATGAGCATTTAGTTACCAGCTCGATTGAATGTACACCAAGCCTCACAGCCAATCTTAGTAAGTATATCACCGGGAATGGTGCAGGTGGATCCATAACTGGCTGCCTGTTAGAGGGCGATAGATTGATATTTTTAGAGAAAGCACCGGCCAAAAAGCAGGCTATGGATGGTTAAGGCTATGAGTGTATA
>Ga0209611_10006797_pt1 | contig 18560 bp, 16 predicted proteins | sample S1TSphgellanicum_3_FD_187693 | JGI IMG/M metagenome (GOLD analysis project Ga0209611, IMG submission 187693) | Host-associated microbial communities from peat moss isolated from Minnesota, USA - S1T2_Fc - Sphagnum magellanicum MG (SPAdes) (version 2) | ecosystem: Host-associated > Plants > Peat... | reverse complement strand
TTACCTACGTGTGCAAGTTTACAAGCTACCATGGAGCCTCATCTTAATGATTCACTAAAAAGAAAAATGCATCGTGGCTTAGGATGTATTCTTTAGTACACATTATGTCATCTCTCCATACGAATGAACAGACTTGAGGATTACAAACATTGTGTAGTAGGCCTTTAATTAATAAGTGTAGGGCAAGGGCAAGTTCAAAGGGTCTTTCATTGTTTGAGGGCATGCAAACAAAGGACATAGCTTGAGAACTGGGGGTAATGTGAGTGAGTTCCCATGAGCCCATGACAACATGAGCTCACATTGACCTACCATTCCCAATCAGAAAAATTTAAGCTAACTTGATTGGAGGAACTTGAGAACCTCCCACCATCTTGTTATGACTTATCTATAAGACGCCTGGGAGGCTGAGAGGCTAGGAGGAAAAAATTATGCTTTGTCAAGTTCCTCTAATACTGGAGGGTTTGTTTTTTTACATAGAGCTAATTTAACATTTTAAAGGAAATTGGAGGTGTAACGGTTTCACTACAATGCTCTCTTGGGAAGACAGACGGTCCCTGAACCACCATGTAAGTGGCCATAGGAGCTTGAGGCCAGCGGTGAGATTTTGTTTTGTCCACAATTAGTTTGTAATGTAGCCACCAATGTTAGGCAGGTACCCGGTTTGGCAGGTTAGCACTGTTGATTCTGGTTTTGATTAGTAAGAACCAAACTGGAACATAGTTGATGGGTAGTATGTGTGTGATTCATATTAATTAGTTCATGGGTGGTGTGCTCATAACTTTTTCTTTTTCTGGGGGGAAAGAGCCACATTCATTGGCACCCATCAGCAATTCTTTCAGAACTCCCCAATGGAAGCACCTCTTTGGACCCCAGTTGCAAAATAGAATCAAATGTAGTCCTCAACAGCCTACCTTTTCAATTTATATACATGAGAGTTGAACTTTGGGCAAACCATATAGGTTAAAATTGAGGTGCTATTGGGAACGCCTTAGGGAACTTGTAACAATCGCCTGACACTAGTGTCATGACTAGTGGACCCACTATGCCTTATCTAATTTTTTCTAAAAATGGTAAGCAACAATAGATGGGGAACATCAGTTCCCCTTTCTCCTGATGTAAAATTCGCTCAGGTTTATTATCTTGAGTGGATTGAAGGAAGGGGGCTTTCCAAAATACCAATCCATCTCACCCACCATTTTGTTGTTGTGTGACCTAAAAGGAGCCCTAAAGTGAAAAAAGGTTGCCCCTGTACTACCCTAAAACGACAGTTGATGGAAAACAGTAACTTTCATGAACACACTAACCATATGGTGCTCAGAATGGTATGTAATTTTTTTTTGTGTGTTTTATGTTTGCAGGATTGCATCCAAGGAGGAAAAAGAAGACGAGCATTTTATTTCTCCTGATTTAAGGTGTGAGCTTGCAAACTCATCTAGGTTGGTTTTTGTTCTTCACAAAGCCTCTAGTGAAGGTGACTCCAATTGGCACTTGAGATTTCAGAAGGATGAAGAGCCGCGTATATATGAAAGAAGGCGGTTCTACAAGGAGGGGCATCTTTTTGGGTTTGGAGCAAAGGAAGAAGAAGCTAAGTTTCTTGTGATTTGTTGTTCTTTTATTTTTGTGGGAGTTGTGTGCATTAGCGTTTTAGACAGACTATAATACCTTGTGGCATTGGAAGGAAGAATGCCTAAAGGTGTAGATGGTTGTATTTTTGAAGGATAGGTTATTTTTGTTATGTTTTAAGTCTTTTAACTTAATGTAGTTTAACACTAGGTGTAGGAGTCTGTGATGGGGGAATGATGAAGATCGCTAGGGATCTTGCGAGTGACAAAGTTTAGCAATTGTAGGTTTCATGTGGGGTGTGTATCTACAATTATGAAATTTTGTATTTGAAATTATGAAAAGTGAGGGTGTGGAATTCTATTGAGATTTCCACCCTACATAATATATCTATTGTCATGGGTTTTCATCAAGAATTCCAATAAGGGTTGATGGGTTATATTTGGCAGCCCTCTAGAGGATTGCATATATATTCTCGGTATAAAATATTGTGACATCTGTTATTTCAATTATGTGCATCATCTTAGGAACTTGTTTTACCTCCATATATTGGCAAGGTTATTGTGTTCAGTTGAATTCTTGGGATTTGGGAATTTTTATGTTCTATTATGCCAAACCTTGTCTATTGAAGCTCATGAAAGAAAGATCGGAACGATTTGACCCTTTAGACTCATAGATTTATTGTCACAGAAATTAGGACAATTGTTGGTTTGTACTTGTAGAAATTGATTTGATGAATTGATCAAGCTTCATGAAGCTTTATTTTAAATAATGTTGATGCAATTAAACTTGTAAGAAGAAAAGGAACATTTTTCTTCCCCTTTTTTTTGGTATCAAAACAAGAGGTCCAACTAATTGGTTCAATTAGGATTGGTGTTGCAAGAATTATGCCCAATTCCAGTGAGGAAGAATTGATTTTTGACTTGTAGATAATTCACGACCAACAATTAGTTAAAAGTTTTAACAATCTTCCTAACGCATGCATCCCTCAAATAGGATAAGTAGTACTAAGGTCTATTGATTTTGGGGTTGTGACCATGGTGTAAGGTTTGATCCAGTAGAAGTAAAGAGCGGAGACATTACTATCAAAATTTCCCATAATGGTTTTACATCCAGAGTTACAATTTGGTTGAGGATAAACAATGGACCAAATGGATGGCATACGATTGCACAACTCCAACAACAGTTCCATTTCATCACCTACCTCACATAAAGACACCAACATTACAATTGTGAAAACGAAAGAAGTACCTAAAACTAGAGACATCTAGATTCTTAAATGCATAGGATTTCTTGACCATTTCATTCGCTTATTCATACGTAGAATTAAAAATTTCTTTCAAACAAGGGACAAGGTATTCAGGATAGAAGCATCAAGAATGTCATCACGGTTGGTATGTTGGAGATTTTGTCAAGATGCAAAATCCCAATATCACTAGTAGCTAGAGAGTTCAGATGAGAATTTCTTTTCATTTTTTCCCATCTCTTTTCAAAATCTTTCTCCTGTAATTGAAGGCGAACAACATGAGTTCTTTGAATGACGAAATCCATCAAAGCAATAGAAACAAAACCAGATTATATTGTTGTGGAACAATTGTCATGAATTTTTGGAATCAAATGGGAATCTAATCTTTTGATGAAATTGCGGTTTCTAAAGAACCCAATGTGGGGTCTTTAATCATCAAAATCATTGGGTTTGCATCAACTATCATAATTGATTTTGACCCTCATATTGCTAAAGTTGGAGACTTAACAATCAAAGTGATGCACTCTAGATTTTTCATGAAAACAGTAATTTGGATAAAAACAAAGGAACGAGCAAATGGATAACAATGGACCATTGTCCAAACCCAAGAATACAAATTCTTCTTTACTATCTCCTAGCCCTTTGGAAAGAATTGAACAACAAAAAACATCTAAGGAACTTCATATTTCTATGCCTAGTTTAGGAGACATATGGATCCCTATAGAAATAGGAATAAAAGCATGTTGTGTTTAGTTTTACAAACCAAAACTAAACTGTAGAATTATAATTGGAGATAGAACTATTAGGATAGTATTTTCAGACAGAAAATCACATCTACTTTGTTGGACTTTTTCCAAAAATCTATATGGTAGATTAGGTTGGGGATTTGTGGGTAGGAGATATAAGTTTTAATGTGAAGATAGAAGAGACTAAAGTAAAAACTATTAGGTCAAAGAAGAAAAATGAAGTATAGGAAGTTGAAGACTTGAAACAAATCTTTCCTTCATAGCAAAACTAAGTGGAATAATAGCAAGATGACCAATTCAAAAGGTATGGATGAATTGTTTTGGGGAAAAGATTTGGAGGATGTGTTTGATTGGGCAAAAAGGCTACAAGCGACAATAGAAGTTTGGGAGTATGATGAAGAAGAGCTATTCAAGATAGCCAAGCTTAACCTACAAAGGAAGGTGAAAGACTAGTACATAAGATTGAACCCTGCACCATTTGATTGACAAACATTGCGTATTCCAATGATTACTAAATATGGGGTGTATGACAATGAGGAGTTGAAGGTGAAGATGGATGCCATTAGACAAGAACCAAGGTAACAAATTCATCTATATTATGACAAGCTAAAACATTTATTATAAATGGACATATTTTTGATGCAAAAAGAAGAAGATTTCTAGCCCATCTCATGCTAAAAATCAAGAAGTTGTGTGTGGTCTAAACCTATGCTGACATGGATGAACCATTGGCAACAACCATTGAGGTTGAAAAGGTACTTGGAAAAATCGGAGAAACACTTGTTGAGCCTTTGAAGGAGGAAAGGGATGAAGAAGCTAATGAAGGGGAAAGTTCAATAGAACGATAGATTCACGCCCTTAATGAAACATTGATAAATTTTAAAGGATCAAGCGGTAGGGAAATCATCCCTTCTAGAAGTCCAAGAAGTTCAAATGTGTGTCAATTATGTAATGTGGTAGGCCATGGTGCTTCTACATGTTCAAAACTTTTTGACTACCCAAAATGTGGCAAATGCATAAGGGGGCGTAGAACAGAAAACTGATGACTTAAATGTTCTTGTTATTTTGGTTTGGGCCACACTGAAAAATATTGTTGGATGAAGAATGGAAGGGGACCTACTACTTTTACAAATTATTTGGAGGTGTTTGTTGATGATGAAGAAGGCCACTTTGGTAGAATTGAATTAGTTATGTGGGGCAAATAACAACATATTTTCAGGGACCACAATTCCCAGGCGCAAAAATCTAATTGTTGCCCCTAAAGTTGATAAAAACAAAAAAGAAGTAGTTGAAGAAAGTATTGCAACACAAGGAAAATTTGGCAATGAGATAAGTATTACCAAGTCCAAAATTTTCACACATTTCTTGGCAAGATTTCATTCTCACCTCTTGAAACAATTTTGATAATTCATGGTGATTAAAATACCTTGAAGGATTAGTCAAGTTGGCTAGAAGACTGAAGGATGAAGAAATTCAATAAGTGACTCACATTTCTATAGTTGATGCAATACCTGCCATCAAGAAGGTGTGTGTCAACAAGAACCACATGAATAAAACTTTGCATTTGATAGTGGAAATGCAAAATGGACTAATAGAATGACTTGTAGACACATACGCCTCTATGTTTGTGATGGTTGCAAGAATTGTTCGAGAACTGGGAATCATGCATTTGGTTTCCAACAATGAGAATTACAAGATGGCATCTTGCATTGTCACCAAAACTTTGGGAAGAATCATAGACCTACTTGTGAAGGTTGGAAACATTCAGTGCAATATGGTTTTCTTAATTATTGATACTGATAGTTATGATATATTGTTGGGTCTAGAATTTTTTATGAAGATTGGAACAATAATTGATGTTGAAAAAGGTGTGATACAAATATAGAATGGACCAGGGATGGTAGTTAAGTTATTACCGTTGATTATTGTCAATATGTTGCACCTTGTAACTTAACAAAAACTCTTACCTAACTTTTAGTTGGTTGAGGAAGGAATGCAAAGTTTGTCATTGAAAGAACAAGTGCATGAGGAGGGCTTAATGACCCATGATCCAAATGATGATCCCAACTTTAATTCTAAAATGAATGAGTCTAGGAGTGAAGCAGAAGATGATCAAAAAATGATCCTACATAACCGTGAGTTGCTTATGGAAGATCTAATGGATTAGGGGCTAGATGATTTGATCAAGGTAGAAACACCTACGTAAATTTAATTCTTCAACAACAACATTAGAAATTGTTAGAAGAACAAATGACTAAAGAAGATGACTATCAAGATTAGATATAATGGGTGGAGGCAGAAAAATATGAACGAGTTTCAGGTTTTTTTCTCAACCTAATACATTTTATGTTCAAGTTCTAAGTATTAAGGGTTCATCTAACATTGCTAATACATCTAGGGATGAGAATAGGTGGACACAAATATGTGCCACAATATAATTCAATCCTAGATTAACTAAACTGCAAAATAGAGAACTGTTGGATCTATTAAAGGAATACCAAGACATTTTTACATGGCATAAAAGGGAGTTAGGCACTTGTAGTTTGGGGGAACATACCCTTGATACACATGGATTTCCTCCTTGTAGGATGACGCCTAACAAATTATCTTTTTGGGAAGAAACAAAAGTGAACAGGCATATTCAAGCACTTGTCAAGTTGGGCAAAATGTGAAGGAGCATGTCAAAGTATGCATGTCATGTTACACTTCTAGTAAAGAAGAATGGTAACATAAGGTTTTGTGAAGATTACCAACCTTTAAACTCCCAGACTATACAAGATTCTTTTCCTATGCCATTAATTGAGGATGTATTGACACAACTTGGGAAATCATCTTAATTTTCAACATTGGGTCTACAATTAAATTTTTGGCAGATTAAGATGGCTGATGAAAAAATTCAAAAGATAGTTATGATCACAAGATATGGCTTGTTTGAGTGGAAGGTAATGCCATTTAGATTGAAGAATGCAACGGGAATTTTTTCTCAAACAATGGTAGATGTATTCAAGGATTGGACTGACCAATTTTTGAAAATATTTGTGGATGATGTCAATGTCCATAACAATTATTGGAAAGACCATCTAAATCATCTGAGGATGTTTTTTGATAGGTTGAAGTTGGTTAACTTAAAACTAAACCCAGGAAAATGTTGTTTTAAAGCAAAGGAAATAACTTTTTTGGGACATGTAGTCAACTAGTAAGGGTCTAAGCCGGACACAGCTAAGATCCAAATTGTTTCATAATTTCAAGTTCCTTTGATTGTCATGAATGTTCATTCATTTCTAGGACTCACAAATCTTTCATACATGGATATGCCAAGATTGTTACACCTTTGTTTAATCTCATTAAGAAGGATTTGGCTTTCAAATGGACTCTTTGATGCTAGATGGCATTTGACACATTGATGGGAGAAGTTACTGCAGGTTCCAATATTGATCAGACCATATTTTTTTAAGACATTCATCTTGGATGTGGATTGGTCAATAAAAGGTGTCGAAACTATTTTGTCCCAAAAAAATGGCAAATAAGAATAGGTAATTATGTATGCAAGCAAAGGTTTAACCCTTCTATAAAAGCATTATCACCCAATGGAGGGAGAATGTTACGCACTAATATGGGGTGTCATGCATTTCCACCAATTCTTGCTTAAAATTTTTTCTTGTTGAAAATAAATCACAAGCCGTTAGAATGGTTCACTACAATATTTGATCCAAATGGTAGGCGAGGAAGATGGATATCCATGCTTCAAGAATTTCACTTCAAGATTGTTCATAAGCTTGGAATCAATCATTCAAATGTGGATGCCTTAAGTAGGAACCCTATCTTTGTGTCAAATGAAAGAAAAGACTTCTAGGTTGAGATACTTGACCAAACAACACCTATTTCCAAAATTGTGATTGAAAGTGGGGATAGGTCATTTCATGATAGGACTAAAATCCATGAGATACAAAATATTGTTCCTTTGTCAGAAGCAACAAAAGAAGGGCTAAAATAATTGGTTGAAAAAAACTCACAAGAGCAAACACAAGAGCTCAATCCAAAGAAGATACAAAGATGAAGGTTGAATGTGTTAATTATGTGTCTAATCATGAAGAAGCCATATCAAAAAAAAAATTGGACATTTGGAGGGATGTCATCTATATGAAATTACTCACTAGTGATGGCTTTGGGTCAAAAACTTGTGACCTTACAGAGAAGGAAAGGACCAAACGTAAAGTGATGAAATACAATTAGAACAATGAGGTTGTAATGTTCCAAGGACTACTGGTTCCAAAACCTAAGGAGAAAGAAGGAATTGTGAATGTTATACATGCAGAATTCAATCACTTTAGTGAACATAGGATGCTTGCAAAATTGAAAAGAAAATATTTTTGGCATGATAGGACTGATTTTATAAGAAAATTAATTTGAAAGTGCAAACAATTCCAAATGGTAAGAGATTCTGGTAGCATTCAATTTGGAATTGAAAAGTTAAAAAACCTTCCAGTTTATGACCTATTTTACTGTGTAGCTCTTGATACTGTTGGACCACTACCAAAAATATAATTTAACAACAAATGTGTCTTGGTGGCAATTGATCACTACTCAAAGTGGTGCAAGGCAAGATTTGTCAAAGAACACATTGTTGAGTTAGCTGCAAAATTTCTTGAAAAAGAAATCATTTGTAGGTTCGGGGTACTAAAATATGTGCTCACTGATAATGGCAAGGAGTGGATGGCTGAGTTTGACATGATGTGTAAAAATTTTGGGATTACGCATTAGTTCACCGTTCCACAATGGTCACATTATAATGGAATGGTTGAGAAGATGATCAAAACCCTAAGACATGGCCTTACTATTGTTTCTTCTACCAACATATAGAAATGGGATGTTCAAGTTCCAAGGATTTTGTTTAGATATCGTTGTGGTATTTAAAATAACACCAAATACTCATCACACATGATTTTTATAAGAAGGATTCCAAAATTAACCATTGACAACCAACTAAACAATTTGACACAAGTTCTAGATGACTAAGTTGCTCCAAAGGATATGGATTTGCAAATGGTGTCTAAGATGGAGTTGGTAGTTCAACTTCATGAATCATTATTGGATAATGTTCATCAAGCATAGAAAAAGAAGAAAAGAACATATGCAACTAGAAAGGGGTGCATCATGTTTCACTCTTTTGGGGATGGGGAAATGTCAATGAAAATGAGAAAACTAGGTAAGAAGAAATCCATGTTCACAAGCTAGGAGGGACCTTACCAATTTGCTAGTTATAAGGATGGTAAGGGATGCCAAGAACAAGATGAGGTGCAAGAATTTGTATTATCAAGGATAAAGATGGCCAAACTTGGTAAAAAACAAAACATACAAGATCTACGGATTTACCATACACCTTGAAATGTTGATTTATGCGGACATAGATTTTCTATGTTGGGAGTGGCCACATATGTGACCTAAAAGGAGCCCTAAAGTGAAAAAAGGTTGCCCTTGTATCACCCTAAATGGTGGTTGATGGAAAACAGTAACTTTCATGAGCACATTAACCATATGTTGCTTAGAATGGTATGTAGTTTTGTTTTATGTGTTTTCTATTTGCAAGTTTGCGTTCTAGGAGGAAAAAGAAGGTGGGCGCTTTGTTTTTCTCAATTTAGGGTGTGAGCTTGCAAACTCATCTAGGTTGGATTTTGTTATTCATGAAGCTTCTAGTGAAGGTGACTCTAATTGGTGCTTGGGATTTTGAAAGGATGAAGAGCCATGCATATATGAAAAAGGCAATTTTGCAAGGAGGGGCATTTTTTTGGGTTTGGAGCAAAGGAAGAAGAAGCTAAGTTTCTTATGATTTGTTGTTCTTTTATTTTTGTGGGAATTGTGTGCATTAATGTTTTAGACAGACTATAATACCTTGTGGCATTGGAAGGAAGAATGCATGAAGGTGTAAATGGCTATATTTCTAAAGGATAAGTTATTTCCGTTGTGCTTTAAGTCTTTTAGTTTAATGTAATTCAATAGTAGGCGTAGGAATCTGTGATGGGGGAATGATGAAAATCACTAGGGATCTTGCAAACAACAAAGTTTAACAATTGTAGGTTTTGTGTGGGGTGTGTATTTGCAATTATGAAATTTTGTATCTAAAATTATGAAAAGTGAGGGTGTGGAATTCTATTGGGATTTCCAACATACACATTATAATTGTTGTCATGGGTTTTCATTAGAAACTCTAGTAAAGCTTGATTGGTTATATTTGGCAGCCCTCTGGAGGATTGCATATATATATTCTCGGTATAAAGTATTGTGACTTTTATTATCTCAATTATGTGCATCATCTCAAGAACTTGTTCTACCTCCATATGATGTCAGGGTTAATGGATTTAATGGCATTCTTGGGATTTGGGAGTCTGTATGTTCTGTTATGCCAAACATTGTCTATTGAAGTTCATGAAAGAAAGATGGGAATGATCTGACCCCTTAGACTCATAGATTTATTGTTGTAGAAATTAAGATAGTTGTTGGTTTAGACTTGTAGAAATTGATTTGATGAATTGATCAAACTTCATGAAGCTTTATTTTAAGTTATGTTGATGTAGTTAAACTTGTAGGAAGAAAGGGACCACTATGCTTCCCCCTTCTTTTTTGGCCATAGTTGATCGTGCCTTACATGTGACAATTTGGGTTCCACATGGGGAACATGGGAATCCAATGACTCAAAATACAAAATACAAAATATGTGCATATATGTCATCCCCACAATTTGCTATCATGTTTTATCAATAAACACATATAAGATCTAGTGGTTTTTTTTAACAATTTTTTGTTTCTTAGTGGAAAAAAAAATTGGAATTTTTTTTGTTATTTTACTATAAATTCAACAAATTTTTTAATTTAGAGAAATCACCACACTTTAAAAAACACAAAACTGAAAAAGAAAAAGAAAAAGAAAAGATAAAAGTTGGGTTTTTTTTTAACAAATTTAAAATGGTATGGCAAACATTTAAGTGGTTTTTTTTTTTTTTGGATTGAATGTACAAGAAGATGTATTTTCCAATGGTGTGTTGACCAAGCACATTCATTTAGATTTAAAGAGGTTCAAAAATCATTTGCAACTTGCCCAAGGACCATAACCCACCTTTTCACCATTCCTAACCTAATCCCCCTAGTGCGGTGTAGTATGTGATGTTGAATCAATACCATTTGCTAAACAACAATGGGCTAGGTGTTATTAAATGCATAGTTATTGTGCAACAACATGGGATTTTCTTTTCAAGCCCCAAATTACATGAATGTTCATCCATTGAAAGTGTTGAATCCAATTCATTTTAACCTCATATGAATTGAAATTTAGGTTGGGGTTAGCTAAGATGTAATCCTTGATATGACATTTGGTTGCATGCACAATCCTTCACTTTTATTTATTTATTTATTTATTTAAGGTTTTCAAAGTTTTGCCATAGCTTTATGCAAGAGTTACCTGCCCTTACATTATTACATTTTGGATACGTGATCTTGTTCATATGTTTATTCATGAAATTTGTTTGAGTATTTTTTCCATGACATTAGTTTCTTTTATTTGTTATTCATGGTTGGAACTCAATTGGAAATTTTACATGCTCAAAAATTAACAAAAATAAAAAATGTTTTTGCATGTTCAAAGCATTCAAACCTTAAGAATGAACAATCTTTATGTTTTTTCAAACATCTGTTTTTTTACCATGTTCACCATTCCTTTCAAAATTTGGAAAGGATTTTAACATTGATGATTAGAAAGGCAAAAGGACTTGAACTGATGAAAATTGTTTTTATAGCCAATTTGAACACATTTGGTTCAAACATGCTTTTGACCCTGAAAATTATGGTTTTTAAAAATGTGGCCTTAACAAAAGTTGTTCATATTTATTTGATAGAAGGCATGAATGCATAATATATATTATATAAAATCAATTTGTAGTCAAAACATTGTTATATCTAATATGCAAAGTTAAACTAGGTATCTAAAATACACATTTAAAAGTTATAAACCAACATAAAAATGACACATGTCATGCACAATCCTTTAAAAGGGACTTTTCTTGGCACCCCTATCTCCTTTTACTGTGTTTTTACCTTTTTTTGGAATTGAATGGGCAAATTGGGCTTACACCCCAAGGTGTTATGAACTTTTAATTAATGGGGCAAAATGGGAATGTAACAAAATAAATGTGTTCAAGGGAATAGGAAATGTCCTCAAATTTACAATATTAACAAGTTCAACAAACACATCATGGCAACAACCTTGTTCATGAAGGTTGACTTTGTTGCACCACAAAAAAAAATTATATATATATATATATATATATATATATAAAGGAATGCATGAACATTGGCATGGTCTTTGTTTTATTTGTACAACAACAACAATGATAATAATAACAAGAACCATTATTGCCATTGGGTGTTAAATTCAAAACCCAACTAGGCTTGTGTGTCCTTGATGTTGTGGTTATCATTGTCAAGGAACCCTAATGGGGCAAACTTATCCTTGGGTGATACCATTAGGAATGCCACACCCCAAATATTTGAAACCTATCCAACCTTATGACAACATAGGACTCACATAAAGAAAGTTTTTCATTCCAAATTATTTATCAAAAGGTTACCTAAATCATGTAAAATTCAAAACTCTAATTAAATTTACCAAAAAATGTGTTTTGATGTGGAAAATGAATGCATTAAAAAAAAAGTTTTAAGAATGTCACACCAATGGTTTTTTTTATCAGGAACACAAAAGGAATCTATTTCTTGGGAATTTTTCTTGGATGTTAATTTTTAAAAATATTTCAAATGCCAAGCTATTTGATGTCTTTTATAGATAATTGATTGAATCAATTTTCATTTAGTTATGTATTTTTGAAGTCATGATCATGAAGTCCTTAAGGGCCATTGATGTGAATAACACAAATGATAGTTATTTTCATCTTTTTTATTTTAATGATTAATTTGAATCATTCCCTTGTGCATGTACTAAGTAAACAAGAAAAAATCTTTAATGTGTTAGTGGAAGGACATTTAAAAGAAAAAAAGTTAAGTATGGGGTAAAAAATGGTTTAAGAATCAAAATGTTAATGCATATTATAGGTTTCTGGGTGCTCATTATTTTTCATGAATGTGTGCATAGGTGGGGAAAACATAGCCCACCTAATCTAATCAAATAAACCAATGTATAAGTAAATGAAATTTTATTTTTAAAATTGAGTCCAACTTTATTGTGATTTTGGCAAGGTGCCTCATAGCATTACTCCAAAATGTGTCTTAATTCACTTTGGGTTTCATTAGATTTTGAGTGAATTTAAACATTTTTACCATGGTGAAATTGGTCAACCCCTAGTGTATAGGGACCAATTGTTATTGACAGTGAATTGGTCCACTAGTACTTAATAAAACATAAATTTACCAAGCCATTTCATTTGCTAGTTAATTAACTAGGTAGCATGGAAATCAATTAAATTTAAATTATTTAATATTTAATATTATTGATTATTTCATGATTTTCAAGCTATGAATTATTGACACGTTTCATTACTTATGTTAGGTTTAAAACTTAGCCTAGGTATATAAGGTCATATAATCAACTTAAATAAACACCTACCCTAAGGAATTACATAGGGGACCAGTCGATCAACTTACCATTGTTGATCATAAGCACTGTCGCAGCCCTATTTTGAAAGAGTGTGAGGATGAAACTCACACTCCCGAAATTGAGACTTGGGAGTCTTCTGGGACTCCCAAAATTTCAAAGTTCAATTGTAAGGGTCAAAACACCTTGCATCGGGGCATTCTTTATATCATTGAAAATCTATCAAAGTGTAGATGTCGAAAATGGGCTCGCATGGGCCATTTGGACATTTGCAACATATGTTATGGCAAAAAGAAGGGTCGGGAATCAAATTGACGATTTGACTCCCGACCACTAAAAGTCGGGAATCGACCCGACCCCAGTGCGTGCAGGTGGAATGCGATATACCTTTGGAAAGCTCTCGAGGAGAACTACAAGTTTTCTTTATACCTCATCCCAATCAGAGGTTTGAGCAAAAAGTTATGACATTACAAAGTCTTGGGAGTCCAAACTAGGATAGTTTCAGGACTCCTCCTTGGGAGTCGTGGGACAAAAAGCCATTCAGATGTAAATGCCACGGAGAGATGCAAAAAATACTATATGGGGGAAGGTGGTGGCTTCCCCGAATTCGGGCCGTGGTGAATCTTGTGAGTCCAAAGTTGCTTGTGGCTTGTCCTAGCACTAAAGGTGTTCCAGAAAGTGAACTAACTAACTTGTTGGTTGGTTTAATGCAAGTTTGAGTAAGTAACTAAAACTTGTCACTCTTCCTAGTCCCATCCCGGAACTTCAGCACACCCTTTTACCCCTTCTAGTGCTAAGAGTTGGGAACGTGCCCTGAGTTCCTCACATTTTCATTGTTAAGTAACTTAAACCCATCTTGGGTCTAATTAGGAACTTGGGAGTGTGTCACTTGGTATTAGAGCTCCGATAAAGCTCGATTCACTTCTTGGGAGTTTTGGATGGCACCCAAAAAGAACCGTAAGCAAGCACAAAAAACCATGTTGGAAAAACTTATCGAAGACTGAATAGTCCCGTCGGAATCAATTGGGGAGGAAGAACCAAGAACCCGAGAGGACCAAGATGAGCCCGAAAATGGAGAGGAGCAACGGAGTTCGGTCCTATTCACCTAAGAACAATTGGAAGTCCTCCTCAAAATGAATAAGCCCGACTTCAGTGAGTTGGTTGCGACCCTCAAAGGAAGATCATCCAAGAATGTGGGATTTCAACCGACCAAACCCGAGAACTTCGATGGTGCCCGTGACCAAAAGGTTTTGGATGCTTGGCTTGCCGAAATGGAGGTCTTATTTACATGCCGCCAAGTTTGGATGGCATTTGGCCGTGGAGCTTACCCAATCCTACTTGAAAGGTTATGCCGCCACATGGTGGAGGACAATGAGACAAGAGGAGGGGAAGAACCATGGTTACACTTGGGAATTCTTTAAGGAATGTGTCGAATTCGAATTTTGTTCCAAGGAATTCCGACTACATCTCGAGGTGCAAACTTCGTAACCTTATGAATGCCACAAATGACAATTTGCGACAATATGTGAGGGCTTATTCCAAACTCATGCTTGAGATTCGACACATGCATGAGCTGGATCGCGTGTGCCAATTTGTGAAGGGGTTTCCAACTTGGGCCAAACATAAGCTTGAGGAAAACTGGCCCTTCTCACTATCCGAAGCCATCATGAAAGTGGAAGGTTTTTCGGATGTGGGATGGGGTGAAAAATCTGGGTTTAAGAAGGACAACAAGTTCCTTCATAAAAAACCACGCCATGAAAGTGAATGGAACCAGGGGAAAGGAAGCCCAAGAAAGGAAAAACCTAAACAATTCTGAGGCTCGGGGTTCAAGCCCAAGGGAGATTTTGTGAAGAAAGGGGTTCCCTTCAAAGGGAACCAACCTAAGGGAGATGTTACTGGGAAGCCTAAAGGAACATGCTTCAACTGCAACGAAGGGGGGCATTACTCCAAAGATTGTCCCAAGTCCAAAGTGAGGAATGGAGGCTTTAAGGTAATTGCCCTCAATGCCAACCTAGCCTAAGCTGAATGTGATCGACTTATCTTCTTGAAGGGGAAGATTGTTAAGCGGGATGTGTTATGTCTTTTGGACACAAGGGCTTCTTACAACTTCATAACCCGAAAAAGCGCCGAAAGGATGGAGCTCCAATTGGAGGAATTCAAGGCACCCATCGAGGTGCACTTCACAGATGGAGTTCCCCATCCCACTACATCACAAGCAAAGGAAATGCCTCTTCAACTAGGAAATTGGAGAGGAAAGGTGGACTTGCTAGTTTCCGCTTTGGGTGGAATGGATTGTGTTTTAGGAATGGAGTTCATCACCCAAAACAATGTGCTCATAGAAGGGCACAATAGACTAGTTAGGATCCCGTCCAAAAGTGGGATTGTGTGGGTGAAGGCACACGGAGTGCCTTGTGTGGGTGGATCAACCATCCACTTTATGTTAAGAAAAACCTGGGAAAGAAAATGCGTGGGAGGTTACAGCATGTTGTGTGCGATGCGGGTGTTGGATGAGTATGAGCCCAAGGAAGTCGCCAACTTGGTGACTTCCCCAAATTGCATTAAATGAGTCTTGGATGAATTCCCGAATGTGATGCCCGAAGAGTTACTCGAGGACTTATCCCCAAGAAGACGAGTTGATCATGTAATCGAAGTGATGCCGGGAGTGGCACCTTCTGCCAAAGGTGAAAACACACTACAGTGACCCCCTTGGGGTGTCACATTGTAATATTTTCTAGGGATGTGCATGTTTGAGTGTATCCCATTTCAAACTTTCGAAAGATTTTCACAATATTTTTGCATATTATGTTAGAATATAACCTAGGCAAGATATTAGAAAAGAAACTATTTTGTTTCATTTTATAAAGTGGGAGATTGGAATATATTTGTGAAAACAAATGTAATATACCTATGTATTCAAAAACACAAATATATTCCAAAAACAATTTAAATGATTTTTAGTCTTTATTAAAGTTGAAAGTATATTAACCCATGTCATTTCACATAATATGAACCATGTTTGGATACCATGTGACTAATTTGAATTTTTCATCTTAGAAAATGAATTTTTTCAGCAAAGATACAATCAACGTGTGGTAAATTGAAATTTTGACAAATAGTCACATCCACATAGAAGATCACAAGCATAGCTAGATCGGAAAAAAAATTAATTTCACTAAAATTGATTATTTTAACGACTAATGAAGCCCTAAAGTTAGTGTAGTCAAAACAAGATTGTGGCCTTGTTATATTAATGTATAATATAAACATATTCAGGGATTTTTCAATATAAATAATCAAATTTTTAATTCTAAAAAAATAATGCTACACAAATTAGTTTTGGAAAAAAATTATTGTAAGGCCCAAAAATCAAAATTGATATGCAAAATTAAATGTACCATGTTTTTGGAAGAATTATATTATATGTATTATAATATTAAACCCAAAAATACCCCAAAAGGGGTCACCATAATGTGCTTTCACTCGAAACCTTTTAAAAGATCATTAACCTTTTGAGAAGTTCCACCAATTAAGCTTTTTACAAATTTATATTAAACAACATTTTACAAATTTGTGATGACCACATCTTCTAGAATTTTCATTAACCATGTCTTCTTGACACTTCCATCTATCATGAAGCTTATCGACTTAAAAAAATTTCTTCTATATGCTTCCATTAATTCTACATCTTTTTAAAACTTCTAAATTTATTATTCATGGATCTTTTTGGAAATTTTAAAAAACTTCCTTTATAGTTTGTTGTCCATGACAATCTATTGCAAATAAACATAATTTCCAAGTTGAAACCTTTAAACCTTAGGTTGATACCCACCTTCACATATGGTGGCATATTATAATGTATCTTGGTGTTGTGTGATGGCCAAACTCTCATTGCCATAGGCATGACTTTTTTGAACAAGCCCACACATTGTTCATAAGCTTGAACCCACACATTGGGATTGTCCAAATTAACCACATGGGCCACAACCTTATGAATGGATGTCAATTATTGGGTTCACACCCAAAAAATAGAAAATAAGGGGAAATTGAAACTAAGGATTTTTTTAATTAAATTGTTTATATCCCATGGCTAACCATGGCAAATGCATGTCATAATCACATGTATGACCTTGTCATAATCCAGACTCCACGTGGGATAATGAATGAACTTTTTAGTGTGCCCATAATATATTATATTTTGTAAGATATGATACAATATGTGTTTACATTGCACCCATGCATGATGCCTGCCCAAAGAAGTTGTTAACATTATGAAAAAATATATGTAGGAATAGTTTGGGTAACTTCCAATTGTCACATTGTAACATTTGTGCTTGGAAAGTTTGTTGTAGATTCATCCATACCCTAGTGCCTGGACATGTTATAGGGGCAAAAATAGTTGTTGGGATAAATAGTTTACCGGCCTCCTAGTTGTTGGTGCATTCTTATGACTTTCAACTTTCACCAAACCAATATTAAAATAGGTTTTCATAAGTTATATTCAAAATAAGGTTTAAAATGCTAAATAATTCAATTGTCAAAAGAAAGTACATTTTTTGATTAATGTTAAATGATTAAATACTACATTTTGAAAAATTAATATATGTACCAATACATTACAAAGTGCAAATATATTTTTTAAATGATTCAAATAATTACGACACTTACTAAAGTATTTTTTTCATATATTGAATATGAGTTGACTGTACCATTTCAATTCCATATGAAAAGTTCCATTCATGTGATTTCACAAAAAAATAGTTGAATGAAGTTTTTTGTTCAAACAAACATAATTATGTTGAAAAAAAAGTTTGTTGAAAAATCACTTCAATTGAAACATAACAAGAATTATGTTGGAGATCTTTGTATAAAAATCCATTTTACATGTTTATGAAAACACTAGATGAAATCAAAGAAAAATTGCACCTAAAATAATACAAAATGTACTAGAAAAAATACATTTTCTTGCTTAAAGTGACCCTCCCGTAGTGTGCTTTCAACTAGCCCTTGATTCCTCTTTCTTATAATCCTTTTGGGTAGTCATGGTGACAACAAGCTTATTAATTTACTAGCTTCCACCACACAAAATCCTCAATCAATCCTTTCTACAATGTGAAATGTTTCTTCCACTGAGGCATAACCCCCATGATAATTAATGGTGAGTTGAGGTTATGCAATCCATTGCACCTTTTTGTCTTGCTTACACATGTACAATTACACTAATTACCATTTCATGAAAGCATCGTTGCTTTATTTGGCAAACCATGCCAACCTTGTGTACATGGTGAATGGAGTATCCTTTTTTCCTTTTGGAAATCCTAGATCTTTTAAATCCAATCTTTCCAAATGCCCCCATATTTCAATTTTAAAAGTTGAAAGAGTTGATCTTATGGGTCAAATGGGGGTGGGTCACCAA
>Ga0209611_10006796_pt1 | contig 18561 bp, 17 predicted proteins | sample S1TSphgellanicum_3_FD_187693 | JGI IMG/M metagenome (GOLD analysis project Ga0209611, IMG submission 187693) | Host-associated microbial communities from peat moss isolated from Minnesota, USA - S1T2_Fc - Sphagnum magellanicum MG (SPAdes) (version 2) | ecosystem: Host-associated > Plants > Peat... | reverse complement strand
AGCAACTTTGGCATCAGTCAAGTTTGACACCTGCAGATGAAGCCTGCAACCAGGCTTGGGTTGGAAGCCCTCTCAGTGAGTGCATGGTGTATACACTTTTGCAATTGCATCAGTCAGAAAAAATTGTACTGCCACAAGAACACAGAAGTTGCTGAAGGAGAGTGAAGCAACAGAATTACAAGTTTTGAAAAACAGTAGACATGCATACAATAGAATGAAGAAAGATTTTGAGAGGACAATTCTTCTGTCTAAAGATCCTTGTAACCAAATTCATCACCTTTGCAAACACATCCACATTAATAGATAAACAAAAAAACAACCCTCTCTCTCTCTCTCTCTCTCTCTCTCTCTCTCTCACACACACACACACATACTTGCTGGGTGAAAGATTACATACATAAATATGCTCACAATTGCAAGCATACCTTGGTAGCCAGGGCTTGTGACCACAGACTTCTCCAGGGATCAGCATTCACCATCATAGCTGATGGCACCAGTATCTGGAGCACCAACATGTACTTGTCAGCAGCACATGCATGAGCTGGTTGAGAATGTCCATTGATGGTTTGAAGCTAGAAGAAGCCATGTTTGTACCCTAGACCAGCTTCACACCAGAGAATATAAGAGATCCAGAGAAAAATTGGTGTTCTAAAAGTTAGAGAAAATCCAGCAAGAACAATTGCAGGTGTCTTAGAAATTTAGGATGTCAAGGTCACCTAACTTCATTGTCAATCACCAGTTCTGTTGCCTGATGTTTGGATAGATCTGGTGGATGTAGAGCTCTCTATAATTATAACAAATGCAGAAAGTCAGGGAATGCAAATTCACCTCTTTCTTCATCATGCACTAGTCAAACTGCCACCATGCCACATGCAGGTGGAGCTTCTCTATATTCAATCTTGATGCTCCAGCAGGTTCTCCGTTAAATTCAGTGGAAGAGCAGGTTAGATCAGATCTGTGCAGCAGCACTAGTAATCAACCCCTTGCTTGTTTTTCTCAACAATACCAGCATGCAATTCTAGATGCACACTGATTTCGATGTCCCTGGACAGTATTTGTCAAGAAAGGATTCTGTGTGAAGACAGGCTTCCAACATCACAAAACAGGGATCAGTGCCAAAATGCACATTCTGAAACCCAGTACTTTGTGTGTTCCATGAAAAGGAAAAACCTCTACTGTTTACAAACAACTCTTGCATCAGCTTTGTATGCTTCCCCAGTGTTCTTTGACTGTGTCATGCAAGAAGACATGAGCCCATTTAAGCAAGTCCTTTCCATGAATTCCTTGGGATACATATATTGACATAACTGTCTCTACTGAAATACACCATTTGTGTGAGCAAATGTACATCACTGCTATGACAAAGCAGCAAGCAATTTCTAAGCATTGCTTATCTGTTATACACAGAGTGCAGGCATTTTCCCTGCAATTTAGTCTCTAACAATCATTCCTGAATGACTGATGTCTTGTAGTACACAGTCTAAGGCCACAAGGATTAACTCACAAACATCACTTGCTCTTTCCCACTTTTTCACAGATTTCTGCCAGGATGTTTAATACAGTTTCCCATTGAGTCTCATGTTGTAAGAATGCAACGGATTGGACAGCCCTCAGCCTGCATAAGCTTCAAAGGGAGGCAATGCATGATATAAAGACCCATATCTACATCATCCAGGTTCAGCCCCTCCACCAGTATCAACTTCTGCAATTTACCACATCACTTACCCATAAGCTTGACATGTGAAAGCTAATAGCATGTTCTCAATAGCACTAGATTCATGAGCCAATATCTTGTATCGGCAATTCATGGAACCAGAGAGTTCTTTGTAACCAGTAGCGTAGTAATTCCTCTAGCTGTAATTGAAAAGAAAAGATATCTAGGCAGGGAACCATGACTTTTAAGGCAAGAACAAAAAAAAGATCCAGTATCAAATGACGGGTCTTCTCAGTGCCAAAATCCAGAGAGTGACAGACAGCTGATTTAGAGCATGCTGTCATCCTTTTGGCTGATGCCAGCACATTGGACAGGGGGAGAAATAAAGCTTTCAAGGAGAGGTGGGAAGAAACCCAGGAACCAGAAGAGAACACTATGCTCCAAGTCTACTTGATATGGCCACCATGCCAAGATCATGGTGAGGGACAGGTGACAAGGAGGGGGTTTGAGAAGAACAGAAACAAGAACCTTTTTCAAAAGGACTTGGTGGGCTGGGGCAAGATTGATATAAGCCGCGACCGAAAGGTAATCAATTCCTGATGTTACACCATAGCCCGAAGATCCCAACAACATCACCAATCATCAAACAGGAGCAAGGTAATGAAGCAGAAATCAGAAGGCATCAACCCTTTATCACAGATAAAACTTCTGTGACTGATGTGCACAAAAGAGACATCCAAGGAAAGTTCAAGGGGCAGAACAACTAGGAAATTATGCAAAGGTGTAGAAGGCTGACCAATGAACCTGATCTTGGTTTGGGTGACAATCCACTCTGCTCCATCAGTAGTTAACCCAACGTAGCTGCTGTCAAAGGCTGTTTTCCACATAAGGCGCCTGTCTTACCAATCACACAGATCATGAGGACAATGTTTCAAAAAAAAATCACAACTGCTTGTTGTCCTGAACATGACAACAAGGTTATGGTCACCAAAATATATCCAAGAAATCTTGTACATTGCCACAAGATGCATTACGGTTGCTAGCATTCTGGCAGAGGAAGGAGATGACAGATTTTGACTGACATTGTAATAGAGAAAAACAATCAAAAGGAGATTGCAACTTCACCCACCCATACAAACCTAAGTCCTAAAACCCTAAGAGCCTTCCTCACAGTGCCATTGCAACATGATAATTCTTCTGGTTGTACCTATCTGTGTTGAGAGTCCTGAAGATGATGCGTTCCACTCCTGGTGGAATATGGAGGGATGCCAATACCTGTGCTGTTCACATCAACAAACACTCACATAAAATTTCAAGCACCATCTTCAGAGTTTGCAAACCCACAAGAGTACCAAATTCATCATGGTCAGGAACAGAGCAGCAAAATTGCATGGCCCTGGAGCTGCTGAATACAAATGTGTGCACAAAATCTTTTACCTGTCAAATTTGTGTCCCTTGGAGCATCCACAAGCAGCACAGGACCTGGCCCCCAAATGACAATAACCCTAATCACTGGTGGTCCTTATAACCAGGGGCTCTTGCAGGAAGCAGAGCAGACAGGCAATCCTTCTCCCTGGTTGGAAAGCAAGCAAGAAGAAATTTCCCAAAAGAAACCTTAGTACCCTAAACCCTAGATGATTATGTCTCGTATCACTGGTAGTACTGGACTTGTGATCAGAATCATAAGCTGACTACCTTACAAGCATGAAGCAGGAGGAGACTAGGTTGGAAGAGAAAGCAAGAGAGCCGTCGTAATTACAGTCATTCAGATTGTTGAAGGGGTAGGTTTAGGGTTTAGGGTTTTCATAAACCCTAAACCTGGCGTTGTTCATGTAATCTTCAGGCTTATTCCTTACCAACAAGAATGTTGAGGTCCAATAGTGCAACATCCAGCCCTTCCTCATAAAACTCCTGCACGTAATGTCCCGGGGCATCCACATGAGTGCCGGTGTGTACGCTGTCCAGCTTCAGCTCAGACACATTGGCGTCATCACCGCGACTCATGCTCAATACCGGAGCCGTGATTCGTCCCAGCCCATCCTCCCCGAGCCAGATGGGCAGATCTTCTCGAAGCGTGTGGGTTATGTCCAGAATCTTTCTTGAATTCTTGGCTACTGCAGCAGCACCACCACCACCAGTTGCTCCACACTGCTGTAGATCCGCGTGACATAGAAGAACATCCGAGGATTGAGACAAATCCAGCGCCCTAGTCATCCTCGTAGGGTGCGGTAAAAGTAACGCTAGTATCAGCATTTGCAAAGCACGTCCGATCATCTTTTGGAGACAATTCCTGCCAAACGGAATTACAATGCCAACAGCCGCACAATCGAGGGAGACAAACACACACACACACACCGACGCTACGAGTACGAATCCTGTGGAGAAATATCGAAAACTGCAAACCGCAAAACGCCGCGAGACACTCCAAAGCACGACGAAAACGCAGAATCTCATCGGATGAGGAACAGAAAAAGACGAAGAATCTCGACAAATGAGGAACAGAAAACGGAAATTTCCGGCGAAGGGCGGATGAGAAACAACAAACGGAAGAATCTCAGCGGATGAAACCAACCCACAAAACAAGAATCTCATTGGATGAGAAACAAGCGGCTTGTCGCGGAATAGCTCTGCACTAGGTAGACATACCGTACCTACGACTCATGTTTGGCACTAATTAATTCCTAAGAGAGCCAGCCCCCCAAAACAAGAAACTAAAAGAAATTTGTCTAAATTTAAATTTTTTGAACCTAGCTCAAAACACAAGATAACTTTGAAACTTGGTAGTGGATTTATCATATTTCAAAATTACTGTTGAAATTTGGAAATATTCAGATTGGGGCTATCAAACCCCTTTTTCAAAAACTTAATGATTTCAGCAATATTTGCTGAACATCAACAGTACATACAGTATGTGTGCCTAGGGTAAACTGGCCCATTACCAATCGCCTACCTATGACCGAACAATTTGGCAGATCTTTCTCAATTCTTGCTCATTTGGAGTGATTTTAAATGTTATAGGTTCTCAAGCTCTTCAAATTATCTTTGAAAGGCAAAAGCCAAGGGACCAGCCAAAAAGAGCTGTAAAAAAAATAAGTTTTTTTTCAAATTGAAAAATGTGTTTTTTTGCATTTTTTTTCATTTTGACCCTTCTTACTTTCAAACTTCATAACTTTTTTACTTATTGATTTTAAATGATCTAAAGTGCTATAGGAGCATCACCCGAAATTCTACAATTCACCTTTGAACTCTAATAGCAACAAAACAACATACAAGGAATTTATTCGGTGTTTAGGAACCAACCTTTGTAACATTCGGTGGTTTGTTTTTTAGTTCTTGACCCCCTCTACTTTGGGGGGCTTTAACTTTCTCAATGTTATTCTATGTTTGATCATTTTTATTGTGTTACATGTGCCAATAGGAGGGATTCAAGTTTTGTTTGGAGACCAGAAACAACAAAGCCCTCCCCTTGGATTTGGCCCACCTTAAACGCTTAAGTGTTCGATCATCGGCCAGTTTAACCTAGGAGGTTTTTTATTTTTTGGAATTGGCAAATCTAAGGAAGGTTGTTTGTTTGTTTTGTTTGTCATGTTGATATCACAATGCCTCATGTCACATTTCTTATACCATTGGAAAGCCCTTGATGAGTAAGGGTGCACTAAGTTGGTTTCATAATGTTTTGATATTTATTGGGGAAGTTATTGAATTGAACAAGTTTTTCATTTAAATTTTATTTAAATCAAAACTAAAAAATATAGGGGAATTTGAGCATGCTCATGACATTGTTGGAAAGCCTTCAATGATGAGTAGGATTTAATGAAGGTGATTTGGAAATTGTTAGACTTAAGGTGTATAAAATATTGAATTTTGAGTTTTTTTCATTAAAAATTCAATTAAATAAAAAAATTCAATTGGAAAATGATTTTGGCTAATTGGGTAACCAATTCACATTCGGGCCAACAAAACAAGCTACACCAATTTTCTTTTGGAAGAATGGAGATCTCAAAATGAAATAATTTTTTAAGGTTTCAATCATGAAAAGTGGCAAAGAAAATCATTAAAATTTGAAGTTCCATATTGGTTATGTAAAAAAAATTGAAAAAAAACATGTGTGGTTAAAGTTAGGTATGTGAATATGTGGTGATAATGTGAAGCATAATTATAAAGCTTGAATGCAAAGTAAATTGATATGTGATCAATCCAATAAGTCTCAACAACTCTTATGATAAATTGTTAATTAAGTGCATTGTCCAAATGTGATCTATAATAAATTGTAAATTATACAACAAATTTTTGTTGATGGATTTTTGGAGGTCATTTGTCTATGTTGAATTTTGGTCAAGCATATTGACATTGAAATCACTCATAAGAACTATTGGACAAAAAGTTGGTATTGGACTTAAATATTTTTAATCTGATACAAAAATGTTGACAATAATAATGTTGTAAGTTTGTATATGGCTACAACATGAATTGCATTCCTTGTGTTCATATTCAATGTTGTTGTAATATAATGTGCACCTAAACTTGTCAATTTTTTATAATGATAACATTGTAAAGTTATCATATAATATCATGTAACATGCCCAAAGGTAGGCCATATTTCATTTGGTTTTATTCAAACATAATGGTCTTTTGTTCATGAAACTCATTTGCATGATGTTGTTTCACTAATTTAATATTGCAACTTCATTAGGTGAATGTGGATTTTGGCTTGGTGTCAATGATCTATTACCATATATGTTAAAACAATCAAGTATTTTGTAATACAAGGAAACTAAAATGATCACATTGTCATTGTGACTAAAAATAGAAACAAGGCTTGTGTGTTTGGCAACTTTGTGAAATTTGGAATGGGGGAACCATCAAAGTAAGCCCATGTCAACAAACTACTTATATGTAATTGTGAATTCAAGCACAATCTATAGTGCAATCTTACCATTTCTAGAATTTAAAATGATCCTCCATCCAAGCTTCTAATGGATGCAATTGAATACATCATTTTGTGCATTTGAAAACTGACAATCTCTATAGTTTAAACATGTATGAAATAGGTGTGCAATGTATAATTCAAATTGATCTCAAAATTTTTGTCCACCTTTCAATGAAGATTTTATATCAAGTTATAACATTTATGCATATTTGATTGGATGTATTTATTGTGTGTGCTTTTAGTTTTGTGCATGTAAGTGTCGTGGGTTGTGTGTATAAACTCCACATACACCACTTTACACATACACAACATACAAATGCATATTGTACATGCCTTAAACTTTAAACTTTAAACTAGACCTAAAACTAATACATGTGTCAAACATTGTATGGGTGAATTAAATTGTTATATAAATGCCATGTGTACATTCAATGTAATTTAAAAAAACACACAAATGCTAACACACCAAACATTACATGTGGCATTCACATCAGCAAATATTACCAAACATTTTAGTCACAAAAGATATGACACATGTTCTTTCATGTCATCCAACATTATTAGTGCATTTAATGAAAAAAACATGACATTTATTTGTCACTACAAGTCATTAGATAATAATAGGCCATTTTATGAAAATAGATAGACACATGGAACCATGCATTAACTAGCACTATCAATATATTTAGTCATTACAAACATGACATTGCCACCCATGTCAAGTAACAATATTAGAGATTTGACCCAAAATGGACCTACCGCATTGGATGTTGTCCAAGCCCATATGATAGAGTCCTTACTTTATGTTTGTTATAAACAATTAATCATTTCTAACATAACATCACCTTATTTGGGGTATTTTTTTTACCAAAATTCTATCCCAAAGACAACATAAAAGAGAATTTTTATAATAGTGATATATATTACACCATTCAACATTTTTGTATAACATCGAATATTTAAAAAATCATGTAATGTTAACATGATGACATTTGGGTGCATGTTCCTAGTTAAATATGGTGATTTGTGTTCCATTTTTCATCTTAATGATTGTTTCATCATGTGAAAGTTGAAGTAATATGGTTGAATTGAATTTATGTTGGGTGGAACATTTTTTATGTTTCCTTTTTTGTTGTATTATCCATATTCTTCAGGTTGCCAAATTTGTGCAAAAATTAAATGAAGGGAATATTTTTTCCCTAAATCATTTAGTTTTTCAATCAATTCTAAGTATCATATTGTTTGATGTTTGACATATTAAATTTTATTGGATTTTAATCTTTTTAATAAAGAAATAACAATTCATACACAAAAATATTGTTGTGTTCATGGTGTTTTCAAATCTCATATATGCAATGATCTTTTCAAATATTGATTTGCTTATTTTGGAAACATGTTTTCATTGCCTATGAAAAAATATGTATCAATGGATAGGAATGGGGTAGATGCAAGCTATAGTGGCTCAATATTGACAAAAATTACAATCCTTACAAGTCCATATAATATTTTTTTAAATGATTCAAATGAACATGGTTATTACTTTTTAAAATGTTATTATCCTATTTTTTGAATAACACATGTTCAATCACCTACAAACCTTCCCAACTCTATGTGAAAACTTTTATTTAATGTACCTAATGTCAATTTTTAATTTGGAAATTTTAAAAGGAAAACCCACAAAGTCCAAAGGAATAATGCCCCATTTAAAACTTTTTTAAAAAAAATGTTTTGGGACAAAGAAATTGAAAAAAATAAATTTGTAATTCATATTGACTTATGAAAATATAGCCAAATTCTAACCATTCAAAAGTCCCTAACTATTAAATGGTTAAGGTTTCCAAAAAAACAACTCCTCATATGAGTTTATCATCTTGTATTACTTTACATATTGAATCCCAATAACAAATTTGGAATGTGAATCAATATAAAATTTTCCATTTTATGATGGTCCAATTAGATGACCAGTCCATATTTTACAGTTTCAAAAGTCCATTACTACCAACTAATGAATTTCTTATCAATAAACAACCACAAAAAAAAAAATCACGATGAAATTATTAATCTAGATCTAAGTCCCAATTAGTAGATTTAAGGATATATTAATCACGATACGTGTTTGGATAAAGGGTACCAAAGGAAAAAACACCATTTTGTCACAAAAATGAGCCATCGTAGCTTACATCTACCCAATGACAAGTTGTTTTGATTATATGTTGTGATGGATTTTGGTATGTTCCAAAAGCTGGATTGGTATATTTTATATTTTAAAAAATTCATTATTGTCCCATATGTTTGGAATCGGTTGTTTATTGTGTAGTGATTGTAGATATTCACTACATAAATTTGTATTTATCAAGGGAGTTAATAAAGGTTGATCATGAAATGGTTGTAATGTTGGTTGTGAATTATATGGAATGCTTTGGAAATCAATACATATTGTATTTCTTGAGGGAGACCTAGGAGAATTTCAATGTTATTGAAACCCATGAAGTCACTATTGAAATGCATGACATGGGGAAAAGAATTGAAAAACTTAAACATGGTCATAAATAAAAAAGGGAAAGGTGTAGATGGGGTGGTGACCACAAAAACAAAGGTGAAAACATGAGCTTGAAGTCCAATAAATGACTATGAATTAACATTTGTAGGGAAAAAAAAGACGAAGAAAGCAAAAGTTGTGAAACACCAAACAATGTAGAAAGGTAATTTAAAGGTGAAGGATATTATGGTAATACATAGTTCTTTAGGGCATATTGGTAATTGTCCTTGATACATTAATTGTTAAAACTCTTAACAAAAATGTAGAATGTGTTGTGGCATTTTGAATATTCTTTTGCCACAAGTTTCCATTCTTAATTGCTAGGACTTTGTACTTGTAATTCTATAACACATATAGCCTAACACATGTAGTTGGATATACCACAAGTATTTTGTAGTTAAGTTTTGTTGTAATGCTGAAATATTGCAATGTGTTACAATCTCCTTATCATATTGCACAATTATGGTAGTTATGCTCAAATAGTACCACCAAAAAATGGAGGTTTTTCACCATTAACAATGAATTTTCATTGTATGTTTCTTTTTTTAAATTCATGTGGCATAAATGAAAATAAATTTGGGTGAATTTTAATTTTAAATGTTTGTTGTTAATTATAAATTTATGTATTATGTCTTTCAATGTGGAAGATGGAAATGTAATCATCAAATTATTCAATTGTGAATTGTGAATGCATAGCCAATGAAAATGTTTCAAATATTATTTTTGTATGGTAATTCACATGGCTTTATGTGCGATCATGTGTTGCATATTGAAACATTAATGTTATGTGTTGATTGAATATTGTGAAGTGCATTATGCGAGCTTAGTGTAGGTTGTTCATAGTACCCATGAAATATGTTAAAAGATAATTGGTTCATAATGTCTATTTTTCAAATTTAATGATTCATCATGATAAAATAATTGCAATGGGGCTTTTGTTATAAAATCATCACTAACATGAAAACATAGCCACATGTTTTTTTGGGACCATATGTGGATGGACCTATGTAATTAGTTTTCCAGCAAAATATGGCACAATTATCACCCTATAAACTTCCACAATTTGCAAGTTTGGCCATTTTTTCCGTATATGTTTGTAAAAAGTTATCCCATGATCTTCATGAAGCAATAAAGGATCAAAATGATTTCACTTGTATATCCAATGAGTTCATTGACATGGCTCAAATGGAAATACATGTGACTTTCAAATCAAAAAGTAATTCAACCATAAATATGTAATCATTCATGTACTTCATGATGAATTCAACTTTTCATAATTTGAACAAAGTTTATAACTATGCATTATGAAAAAATATAGAATTTTACAATTGCGCTTGCAACTGGGTTTTCTAGTTGCAACAAACACTTACAATTCATGGTATTTATACAGCCTTGAGTGTTAATAGACAAGTTGCAATAGTTGTAAACAGACACCCTATGTTGTATACAATATCATATATACGGTGCAACTCACATGCAATTATATGTAATTTCTTTGCAACTAATCTCCACATCAAATTTTCACACATATTCCAATGTGGCCAACAAAATGCCAACATGGTTTTTCATCCATTTGTCAATGGATGACACATGTTAGTACCTTTTGCAACTTATTTACAACTATTTTACAACTAATTTGAAAATTATTTTCTTTAATTATTTCATTCATCCATTTGATGTGAATGGATTATATCCCAATCCTTTGCAACTTATTTAAAATTTACAACTAGTTTGATGAGTATATTCCTTCATATTTCATTCATCCATTTCAACAATGAATTTTGTTTTTATCTTTTGCAACTAACTTACAACTAAAGATGAAATGAAAACAAAGGATTTAGTGACTAATTTGCAACTAGGTGTTTAAGTTTGGGTTTTAAAACAATTGTATTATAGTTTATTTTAGTAGTTTTAAACAACTAAATTGCAACTTACAATGCAATTATATAAACTTTACACAACCATTATCATGTTGTTATAATTATAATAAATGATGTTGAGTTGCATTGAACATCACTATTTATAAACATGAAATGGATTTGAAACTTTAAATAGATTTACATTCCATGTTGAAAAATTCATTACCAAAAAAAATTAAAAATGTCTTTATCAAAGGACAATGTAACTATGAATCTAAATATAATGCCCAAATTATTTATAACAAACATTTTTCTCTCTCTAAACAAATGGTCAAATCATAAAATGATGACCCACAACAATCAAATATTGTTATTTAAAACATTATGTTTCATAAATGAATGTTTTTTTCTATTTTTGTTGAAATGGAACTTAAACTATGCAATTTTTTCAATCCACTTTAATTACTTGAAATTTGCCATGTTTTGATATTTAGTTCCACATGTGAAATGAAATCAATAGTATATCATAACATTGTAATGTCAAAAATATTTAAATAATCCCTTCAACTTGAGTAAAATTAGTTTACAACTATATTACCATTAACATGCAACTTATTTGTCACTAAAATGCAACATATGTAAAACATTGATACAAACGAAACTATAATTTGTACACTTGTAGATAGAATCAAATAATTGCTTTTGAAAGAATCTTATCTTGTATATATAATTTTGATGTTAATAGATTGAAACATAATGAAAGTTCAACCCTATAACATAAAAACAATAAAGTCATCACAAATGTTCAAACAAAACAAAACATATGTAACATGATTATCATTAAAAAACCACCTTTCATAAATCTTTCATCATTGTAAATTAAACTAAACTTATACAATCAACTTTTAAATAAAATGGAATATATTTTTGCATCATTTTTTTTTATATATATGCAAATGAACAAAAGACCAAGAATCACAAACCTTCGACATCCAAGAATAAAAGTAAAAACCTTCAACATTCAAAAACAAAAACCTTCAACATTTAAGAATAAGAGTAAGAACCTTCAACATCCAAGAACAAACGTAATAACCTTTAATATCCAAAAATAAAAACAAAAACTTTCAATATCCAATAATAAGAATAAGAACTTTCAACATCTAAAACAAAAAATAAGAACATTCAACATCCAAGAATAAAAGCAATAACCTTTAACATCAAAAAATAAAAGTAAAAACCTTCAACATCTAAAATACGAGCAAGAACCTTTAACATTCAAAAGCAATGGCAAAAACCTTCAAACTCTAAGAGCAAAAGCCCATAAGAATAAATGCATGAAGGTTGTTAATGCATTGAGGTAGTTTTGTTGATATATTGTAATGTGTCACTTGTTCAAGAGTTTCTTGCCCAAATTTCAGATCTTTAAATTTCAAATTTTAAGTTGAAATATAGTTGGATATTAATTGCAAACAAGTTGAAATGTCATATATATTGGGCGATGGAAATTATATACGTGGCATGATCATATGTGTTATTCAAGGTTGTACATTTGTTGCAAAGTAGTCATTGATTAATAATTGAATTTATCTTAATTGTGATGTAATTGTCACATGCGACTAAATTGCAACTTGTCAACAAAATCAAACATGGTTGACTACAACCATATATACAATGTGTACATTGTATTCTATAAATATACATCTTGCAACTAATTTGCAACTACAATATGACTCCTTAAATTTTTGATGTGGCATTTTATTTATTAATTTGTTGTATTTCCGTGGGACAACTGCAATGTAGTTATATATTAGTTGCTTTTGAGCTCTAATTATAAGGTAATCTAGTTGCCATGGACACAATTTCTCATAGTGATGGGTAGCACATGGAGCAACATCATGTATGTTTTTTATTGTAATGTTAATATGGATAAGGGAAAAGCACGGTCTAACAATCTTATAAACATTACAATAATATAAAACATCTTTGGGTTAATAATAAATAATTTACGCATTTCGCACAAATTTTGTTTATAATGCAAGGAAAAGGAATTTTGAATTGTCATATAACGATCAATCTGCAATGAAAAACATGAAGAAATGTAATAACATGAAAATAAAATTAATATACACAAATTATTTACAATGATATGCATATGAATGTATTATGGTTTGCATAGACATACATTGTTAAATTTTAGGTATTTGGGGTGGTCTATTGTCCCCATATTTATCTTCTTAATTTGTGTGTCTTGTGGCAAAGTCCACTTAACAATTTTTTGTGTTTTAATCTTTTCCATATCAAGATCATAAACTTATTAGGCTTCATAGGTTTGTATAACTTCTATGTGAAATCCAATTTTCATTGGTTCATAAAAAAATCACAAGAATTCCAAATTTTAGTTAATATGAACAATAATTTTACATATTTAATATTTTAAATATTCAAATGGATGAGACATTGTTATTGAGTGACATGCATGAATGTTCATGTTTAAATGCACAAAAATTGCATAGTTTATGCAAAATTACATCATAATAAACGCATCTCAATTTAGGGATTTTCAATTAAGGATAATTGTGCAAATTTGTTTACAATTTTAAATCAAACTTACTTCACATCAAGACATCATAATTAGAAAAGACACAACATTTATATAAAAGTAAGTTTTTTTTTCATGCCATTTATACATAATGAAATCCATAAATTTTGCACAAAGATATTTTTTTCAATTTTCACATGGATTCTATTGAGATTTTGTTATATTGGAAGTTTATGATGAAAGATGTTGTCCATTTATACTATGTTTGGTTCATGTTTGAACTGGATTTATGGTTGAACTACAATTTAATCATGTAGTGTAATCACCTTAATTGAAAATAAATCTAACTCCAAAATTAGTAATGTCTCCTTTTTCTATCAATTAATCCCTCCAAAAAAATATAACTAACCACCATTTTTAGGTTAAATAAAGTTAGTCGATGTGGCAATAATCCCAACTTCCACTTCAATCCATTCATGATTACATTCACCTATGAATTTCCATCCAAAAGAACATCATTTGCCATGTTCTTTCCAACATGCACCACAATTATAACCATTTGATAGTCTAATGTTGTTGCAACTATAATTATGGTAACTTTAAAGCTATTATTGTCACCTAGTGTAAGTTGTTGATTAGTTCTAGTGATATATGTGTTTAGATCTAATATTAACTTTAATAACCGTTCAATGGTGATGGTAATTTTCTTATCCAAGATTTGATGTTTGATTTTTAGTAGTCATAGTTGTTAACACCAATTTGGGATGTTCCACAACAAATGGTAAGCTTATCCATTATGTAAACCAAAATGGATCAAGGGCAATAAATATTTTCATTGGCTTCTCCTTTTTTTACAATTCCATGATGGTATCCACCATTAATTATTTAAACTTTTCTTTTTCTTGCCAATCTTGTGGCCCTTTCCCCTTCAACATGCCTTTATTTTTAAAAGCAATTTCTTTAAATGCCCTTACTCCTAATGGTGGTAGCCAATGTTGTAACTTTAGCTTTGGGCTTGCGACCAAAGCAAGGGTTTGGAAAGGTGTGGGCCAAGAGGGAAGCATGGGAGTCACATCTCATGCTCTTGGGAGTGTGGGAAAATGTGAGGGAACGAACCTTCACACTCCCAAGGGAGTTCCCATTTTGAGAGTTGGAATCCCGATGGACTTCCAAATTTTTAGAGAGCAATTATAGGGGTCAAAACCCATTGAATTGAAAAGTTCTTTATATCATTAGAAAGATCTTGGAATGTAGATGTCTAAAATGGGCTTGCATGATCCATTTTGGTACCTAAAACACAAGTTATGGCCAAAAGAAAGGCTAGGAGTCAAATTGGCAATTTGACCCCAACCATTAAAAGTCAGGAATCGCCCCAATTTCCTTGCGTGTAGGTGGTGTGCCACATAGTCCTAGAAATCTATCGACGAGTGCTACAACTTTGCTTTAGATCTCATTTCAATCGGAGATCTGCACACAAAGTTATGGACTTCTAAAGTCGCGAGAGTCCCAATTTTGAGAATTTCGAAACTCCCACTTGGGAGTCTTGGGACAAAATGACATTTGGGTGTTGGCCCCATGGCCAACCATAGAGAATACTATAAGGTGGAAGGTGATGACTTGTTTGAAGTCCAGGCCATGATGAATTTTGTGAATCCGTGTATGCTCGTGGTTCGTTCACGCACCAAAAGTGCTTCGACTCTGCATTAATCAACTTGTTGTTTGGTTTGTGTAGGTCCATGTGAATAATTGAACTGCTTATCATTCATCCTAACCCCATTCTGGAGCTCTAGCACCCCCCTCTACCCCCAAAGTGTTGCAAGCCAAAGAACGAACCCTAATTCCTCTTTCCGTTGTCTTCATCGTTGGACTCATAGTTGAGTCCATCAAGGAGCTTGGGGGTGCATTAGCCAACACCATGTTGGCAATAACCTCCTTAGATTTCTTATACCCCAAGTTAGAGTATAATTTTTGTTGTTGTATTTTTTATGCATCATATCTTATAATTTTTTCTTTCCATGACCAATTGACAAATGAATGTCTTAACTAACCACATGAGTAACAAGTGAAGGTACCAATGTTGGGTGGTATCATATTTATTTGATATCCATTGGATCTGGTTTTCATACAACAAATTACAAAAGATTCTAGTTTTCACTTTTTAAATTTTGTAAAAAATTTATAGGTTAGGTCAAGATATTAATATTTTATATAAAAAATTTAATTGGTTTTCATGATGTTGGCACTATAAATTTGATAACAACTAGTTATCATTTGGTGGTTCTCACAAATCGTTTATTACTTTTTTCCAAATTAAAAAAAACCAAAATTAATAATAATTATTGATTTTATTTTTTCTTTAAAATATAGTAAAATCATAGGTATCCATAAAGTAAGGAAAACATGACACCCAAACTTTGACTTTGGTTATACATGAAGTGCGATCCAAAAAAAATCTTGCAAAAAAAAACAAACATTAACATTAAAGGGGGGAGGGGGGGGGGTTGAAATTCACAAAACTAAGTTTCATCCTATCTTTCCCTTTTCATGAATGCTTCCACAATTGCTACATATATTTTCATTGCTTCTAGTAGTATAACTATTATAATTGGTTCAAACCTTGTGCATTAAATGGACAACCTTGTTTAATGGTTATGCATCAAACTTTGTACATTGTACCTTGAGAACTTGACTTGAAGAAGGGGTTTAACTTCACCTGGGATTTTAGTATATATATATTTCTAAATCCAATTTTCATACAAGTGAGAATTGGTGATCAAGGGTTTAGTTGGGGTATCATTGAAAGTGATAGTGTGAGGGTTTCAAATAATTGGGTGATACATGGGAACATTTTTGATACCCACCCCACTAAAAGGTACCACCAATGATAATACCTCCCCAACTTTTTCCTTTTCATTAGGTTTCTTATTTGGATTGTTGTGCCACAACTTCATTAACAACCACTTTCTATTTTTCTTTTAGTTTATCATCCAAGTTGTTTGGGTTCCAAAAACATTTTTCTTTTGAATGATTAGATTTTTGGCAATATTAGCATTCATTTTCCATCATTTTACCAATCATAGTTGGGGGTTTCTCCTTTTTAAATTTTCCTTTCATTAATGGGTGCATGTTCAATATGACCTTATTATCATCTACATATGTGGAGCTCTTTTCACACACTACCATTAACTCCAAGTGTTGAATTAACATGTCTCATTCCTTGCCAACAATCATTACATGTAGATGTGGAAAAAAGTTTAGTTATGAAAATTTGACGATGGAAATAATTTACCAAAGAAAGGATGCATTCATAGTACTCCTCCACCCACTCATTCAGATTTTGATCAATGGTTCGCAAGTTCATGTAAACTTGTTCATTTGTTTGCACCTTGCGATATCGTTTACAAAAGTCTTGAACAAACTTCTCAAAGTTATAATCCATATGACTATTCACAAAATTATCACCCCATGCTGAAACAAAATTTTGCAATGTCCATTGAAAGCACACAATCTGTGTGCCTTCCTTGGTGACTCCATTGACTTTGATGGCTTACTTGAACACATGAACATGTGCGTTCACTAGTAGAAAAACCCCATTTTGTGATTTGTTTTAAACAAATAAAAATGTCATTTGTGATTATGAAAATCATTTATGGATTTTAACTTCCCTCTTCCAAGTTTTCAGTTTTAAAAACTTGAAAGAAGGAGGTCAAACCCTTAAATGACTATGAGGATGATGAACATGGGGTTATGATTGCTTGGTGCATTATCAAAATGGGGTAATTAAGCATGGTCATGATGCATGATGCACATGGTAAATGGGGATCATCTAAAACATTGGAGGGGAGGGGAGCTTAAAGAGGTGATACACGTTCTAGGAGCTTATGGGAACTAGGGTTTATTACAAAGTTATTTCTTGAAGTTCCACCTCATGGGATTCATTGTTAAGAACAGTGTTGGTAGGTTCTTGATTTTAGATAGGTTCAAAGCAAAATTCTAGGGTATCCAAACCAAAGGTTTAATATTTTGTTAGAACTATCAGCGGAATTAGATAGGATAATTGACCCTTTTCTAAAATTCAATTCAACTTGAATCATTGTGTTGTTCCTTCTTACACAAGTTCACATTCTCCTAGGTAGATAAATACAATTTTTTTATTAATTTTTTAAAATTGACTTTGTTGTAAATAATTAATATTATATAATTTTGATCTTGAATTATGTGAATTGGTCATACAAATTAATACTGCACCAAATAATTATATTTAGTTACGTGTGATGGAGGTTGAATCAAACTTGATCTTAAACTAGATTGGGCTGCAAATTTATTCAAAAAAATCATAATAATTTTTTTATAAAAACCGAAAAACTGATCTCAAGACCAAACCAGAGGTTCCAATTATTTTTTTAAACTAAAGAAGTTTCATGACCAAGACCAATTGTTCCTTTTTATTCCCATATCCAATGGAAAATAATTGAAAGTTTTTGGGCCTAATTTTCTCTTTCAAATACACTAGGTCAGATCCAGTGCAAAGTAATTGAAATTTTTCGCAGCTAATAATTTTCCATTTTACACATGGTATAGTATTGAAATGTTTAAACTTTTTCAAGATATTATTAGTTCCAAAATTCAGATTTAAGCATGGTAAACCCTGTGCAAAATTGTGGCATCTCAAGATAAATTATAGAAACTTCATTACTAGGAACGGCCTATTTTCCCCTACTTCAAATTTCGGTAAATTACAGTGGAAAAAGGAAACTTTTTCAGCTTCATGTGCATTAGTATGTACAGGAGAAGGGTCTGTTTTCAGACCCTTTCAGAATTTGAGGTGTCCTCACAAGGCAGAATGGAAGGTACCAAAAATACCGAAAACAGGTATCTTACCGGTTCTTTATGGCCGGTTCTTTATGGTAAGGCCCAGTCTACCTGATGTGGCTGGTAGCGCAAGATTGGGCCAAACATGATTCCATCAGTTGGTACTTACTACTGGGTTCCACTGAGGCCTGTTCTAGAGCATATCCCCTGTGATATTCACATTTTAAG
>Ga0209611_10006794_pt1 | contig 18563 bp, 10 predicted proteins | sample S1TSphgellanicum_3_FD_187693 | JGI IMG/M metagenome (GOLD analysis project Ga0209611, IMG submission 187693) | Host-associated microbial communities from peat moss isolated from Minnesota, USA - S1T2_Fc - Sphagnum magellanicum MG (SPAdes) (version 2) | ecosystem: Host-associated > Plants > Peat... | reverse complement strand
TGGGTATGGCGGCTTGTATTGATGAAGGGAGATGGCAAGTCGGCGAAAGGAGGATCGGATCAGGATGACAAGGAAGATTTTGGGGAGGCTTCTGGGAGAAGCAACGGAGGTCCGAGAAAGAAAGATTAGAGGACCGTTTTGGAAAAAGATTTTTTTGGCTATGGAGAAGATAGAATCGAGATAGCTAGAGAAAGTATCAGGCGGTTTTTGGGGAGAATCGATAGAAGAAAATACTCTGTAGTCAGGAGCGAGGCTTAGTTCTTTCTTTTTCCGCTGCGTTGGGTAAATCTAGTCAAGCATCTGCTGCAGATGAACTTCAGGAGAGAGAAACGATGAGAGGTTTAAGCTAGATTGTTGAAGTTCTGTGATTTGGGAGAGAGCTTGTGCTCTCGGGTGTAATTACTTGGTGAATATTGAATGGAGTTGTTCTTTGGCTGGCATCCACGAGTGTGCTATCAAAACAAAAGTCTGTACTTCCGAAGGTCTACCTGTTGCTGTGTGTGTTCATGATGCGTAGTCTATAGACCTCGGGATTAGTAGATAGATCAGGTCCTTTGAAGAGTCTGGTGATGTCTGTGCAAGATGTCAGATCAGAACATGGTTATGGTGTAGCCCCAGGGGTTCGATGGTGTTGGCTGTAAGTTTGGACACCTCCTTTTTTGGTCACATGGGTGTTAGCCTCGTGACCAAGCACAAAGAACACTATGAGGGGGAAGGTGGTGGCTTCCCCAAGTTCGAGCTGTGGTGAGTCTTGTGAATCCGTGTTTGCCTATGGCTAGTTTGTGCACCAAAAATGTTCCAACTATGCACTAACCAACTGGTTGTTTGGTTTGTATAGGTCTGTGTGAGTAATTGATTTGTTTGTCACTTTTCCTAGTCCTCATCCTAGAGCTCCAACACGTCCTTCTACCCCCAAATGCTATGAGTTAAGAAGTGTGCCCAACTCCTTAGCCTTCTGTTGTTTTCACCTTAGATTCACATTTGAGTTTGTCAAGGAGCTTGGGAGTGCATCACCTTACCACACCCAAAACTTCAAACCAACAAATTTTGACTTACTGAACTACACTTAGCATTAATGTGACAAATTTTGCATAGTTCCACCATCTCATCATTTCCAAATGCCCACCTTTGTGTTAATGTACAATGTAACAAAAATAACAAGAAAAACATGATGAGTTCCATTCCATCAATCAACAATTAGATGTTGCACCTCTTCATTGTACTTGCAAAAAAACTTAAAGTCTAAAAATGTTATCATCCACCTCCAAAAGCCCAATCTTACCAATATTGTCTTCATTTTTTTCTATTAGTGTTTTTTCCATTTCCATGAACTCTTCCATGGACATTGTACTCGCTCAAACATCATTTGGTTAATCCTTTTAGATGTTCACAATCATCTTTAAATTTTTTATGCTTAGTTGGGAATGTCGCATGTTTATGCATATGCTTGTAATGTTGAATACCCTTTCTACTTCAATTTGTGACCCAATAACCCTAAAATTTGTCGAGTTACAAAAACAACATTAGAAAATTGTGATTCATGAGCTTTCTACCATGTAAGCATGTTTTTGCATTCTCCATCATTTACTTTCCTTATTATGTAATGGTTTAATTATTCCTTAACCACTAATAAAACCATCTTTTCAATAGTTTCCATTAGGTCATACAATGATGCACCTTCACAATTGTTCACTTCAAAAATTGCTCAATTTTAGATTATTCATTATAGAGGCAACAACAACAACTTCACTTACAACATACAAGTTTAAAACCTTATAAACATGAACCAACAATGAAAATAAAACATACCTATCATACTTGCTAGCAATTAGATGGGCTTTTTCCTTTCCAACATAGTGTATGACTAGCTTTCAACCTTTGAAATGTGGATGCAACATCATATTATAAGCATTCCTAAAAAGATAACATAAAATAAAGGAAGGGTTGCAAGACTATTACCATTTGCTTTTGCATTTGTTGTCACAAAACCTAAAATTCTACATCAAAATCTTGAATTTATGAAAAATCAAGTGCCAAACATTGTACTTGCATTCTAATGACCAAAGAAATTACAATCGCAAACGCATTAAACAATAACCAATAACCTCAGTTTTGGTTAATAACACATTGGCTAAACATAAGCCCTAATGTAATAGAAACAACTTGGGTTATAGCCCAAACCTATGGGCTTAGCACCCATCCTTGTAAGGTCGTGGACTATTGTCGACCATGCAATAATGTCCTTAAATTCCATCATCTTTCAAAATAAAATAACTTTGAAACAAATCTCGTTTTCACTAAAATTTTCAACTTCCATGGACGTATGCCCATGTGCAAACAAGGTTTTGCCTTTCTTGGCATCCCTTACCACTTTTTTTGGTCCATGTGATGGTCTTTTGCAAAATAGATCGACATTTTTTTATGGAAATAAATTTTTGTCTAGCACACACATTAATGTCATCTATTGCATATTAGCAACATTTGGACATTGCATGTCCCCAATAACTCCCTATGAATGGTGTTGTCAACACTAATACCTCATAAGAAATAACTTAAGTTAGGGCAGTGGTCATAGTAGTTAGATTGTTGCCTTCATTTTTTACATATGCCAAGAGCTTAACATTCAATCCATATGTTGCTAACACCTCATTCACTTGTATAGCCATGGCAGCCCCAAATTTGTTTGTAGTTTCAAACAACCCAATTGTTATATGATTGGGCTCCCAATTATGATTTAAAAAATGAACAATCAACACAAAAGTCTCCATTCCTCCTTTTGACATCCAGAAATCAAAATTGACTATGCAAGTGTCAGAAGATTCAAGAGCCTCAAAGATGAATTTCTTTGGTCTTTTTAATTAACCGCAGCGAAATGTCATTCATTAATTGATGTTTTGATGGAAAATTCACATGGGGATTTTGCTTCAAAATTCATCTTCTAAGGAATGGTAATGCAACAAAAGACAAAGGGACTAATTCTTTAGCAATGAATAAAACTAAATATTCTTCAAATTGAATTTGATGGGGATCATTTTTACCGTAAGGAACGATATAACCAAAGAAAGATGAAATGTTGGATGGAGTGGGGCTTGACTTCTTTTTTGTTGATTTTTTATTTTCGAATCTAATAAACTTTTCTCATTCGATCCATTGAATCCTAATTTTTTTGTGAGTCATTTCCAAATGTTTTTGGAATGCAAAAATTATATTGGTAGACTTGTAGTTGATGATGCCCTTTTTGAGTCTTACAAGGGCAACAATAGGATAACACAATACACATTTCAATTGCTCAGGTTCATGGTAGGTTAAACTTACTTCTAAAATAATGATTTAAGCATTATTTGTTCCATAAAAAACCCATGTCATGGCATTACAATTCTTTGGCTTCCAAAATTTTATTTTATTTTATTTTGGTTGATGTTGACGATGAAACCTCATTAGTTGTAACTGTGGTGGACAAATTTCCATTTGCATTAATACTAAGATTAGTAGCACAACCAAAAAAGGCTAATGCAAAAACTAAACCACAAAAATTAGAGCCATTTGGATTATCTACTCTCTCTACAAATTAAACATTAAAGTCAACCACAACATGAGCTTGAGGGATTATCAATGTTTCATCATGCAAGTCATCCATCTCCTAAAACCAATATAAAAAGAACAAAAATGGCCAACACCAACCTTTGATAAACAAAAATTCTTGATGCACAAACAAATTACAAAGACAAAAAAGGAAAAAAATATGTAGGAAGATCAAGACATACCTCATAAAACATTGATGGTCGAGGTGAAAATAATTTTTTTTTGAGGAAGGTGAAAACAAACCTCACATAGCACTATGGTTGAGGTAGAAAACTATGGAGCAAGATCATAAAGCATTAATGACCTATGTAGAAAGGCAAAAAAATCTGGAGGAAGAGCATAGACCACCGATGGCCAAAGTAGAAAGGAAAAAAATTTAAAGGAAGAACACATAACGTTGATGGTCAAAGCAGAAAGGCAAAACATTTGGAAGAAGATTATAGAGCATTGATGGTCAAGGCAAAAAGGAAAAAAAAATTCGAAGATCATAAAGCATTGATGGCCAAGGGAGAAATGAAAAAAAATTGGAAGGAGATCTTGGAACACTAAAGGTTAAACTAGAAAGGAAAAAAGTTTCAAGGAAGATTAAGACATACCTCATAGAGCATTGATGGTCGAGGTGGAAAGCTTGATGGAGACACAAGAATCAAACAAAAAGCAAAACCCTGAAGGTAATGGGAAGCTCTTGTTGATGAAGATGAAGATGAATTGCAAAAAACACAACAATGCATCAATTAAGCAAAGTGCAAGGCGATGAAAATATGATGTGGAACATAACATAAAAGAAAATAATTAAAGAAAATAAAACTCTTGAAGACAAAGATGAATTGTAGAATGTGCTAATTGAAACAAATTAGAGAAAGCATAGTGGTGAAAATTTGATGCAAAATGCAAAATATTCAAGATGGGCTACACACTGTCTAATGATGGAGATGAATTGTAGAGCGCAAGGCAATGGGGGTCAATGTTGTGCAATGGAGACGACTAATGAAAATAAATTGCAAAGTTCAAGGCATGGGAGATAAATTGTTGAATGAAATCATGTGACGAAGGCAAAAAGCTTGATGGAGACAAAAAGACATACAAAAACAAAAACCCTAAAGAAAGCGAAAAGCTTAATGGAGACTGGAGACATGGAAAATGGAGATAGATGAAAAGCAAAACCCTAAAGTGTTATACCATATAATTGGACCAAAAGCTGGATTTTAGATAAACGCTTGACTCAGTTCCTATTCTAAACCTCAAGCTAACTGACCCAACCAGGTCCAGTTATAAGTTTTTTAGTAAAAAATTGGAGGTCAGGTTCCTAGGCGGGTCCCATCCAATCTAGAACTGAGGTTAGGTTCATGTGTCAATTCCCTCGTCTCAATGATCCCTGGTTCTGATTATTTTGAGGTTCTGAGACTTTGAATAGGTTCTGGTTTGGGTATTTGGTACCGAAACTGAAACCAACGGTTCTAATGAGCCAAAGCAGGTACCCACCCAACACTAGTTGATACGAGCTAGACACCCTTGTGATGAGGTTAGTGAATGTCTGATTTAATGCTTGTGTCAATACCATAGTACCTTGGCAGCTTCTACACAAGTTTGTTGAATGATTAATTAACTTTGAAATTTCCATTTCAAAAAATAGAATATTCTGGAAATTCGATATTTTCATTGACAAAGTTTTGTTACTTGAAAATTAAAATTTGAAAATTTCAACATTTCTGAAAATAATATAATTAGCCCTGAAGCTGCCAAGGTAGTATAGGGTAGTCAATACTAATTCCCACCAAACACTAGATTATGATCCTATCCACATTGTCTCACTGGCATCTCACAAGCACAGAGGCTCCAAGAGCTGTAATCTTGGCCTTTCCAGAGATAGGCATCCCACTGGGAAAGACATTGGAGCTCTTCTGCCATTGGTGGAGATACTAATGGCTCAACCCTCTGAACACATGAGATACTGATGGATCAACCCTCTGAACACAGTAGAGGGTTTATATTGCATAATAGGCCTGAGCCTCCCCCAATTTCCTGGGGTTATGTAGTCCATATTTGATTACCCAATACATGCATAAGTGATGAATTTGGACTTCCAGATTTGGAAAGGGGAAATGATGAGGCAAGCACTAAACAAGTGCAATGAATCAAATGCAGCTCAGTCTCCAATGCAACAACTACATAAGTTCAAGTACAAAAGTTTGAATATGCCCTTTAGACGTCCAGATTTGGAAAGGGATATGATGAGGCAAAGTATTAAACAAATGCAATGAATCAAAATTCAGCTCAGTCTCCCATGCAACAAACTATACAAGTTTGAAGATGCCCCTTCTTTTAAAAGTTTAGTTGTGCCTAACAGGAAGCAAAGTAGTACCTTTGCTTCAAATACTTTTGATTATGCATGAGTTTCTGATCAACTAGAAATATTCTTGAATAAAAATGAATTTCATTGCACAAAGTGTGGTCCAATGGCTTAGGACTCATCCTTCAAGTTGAAAGATCAAAGATTCACAAATGATGAAGATGATCTTAATTTTCATCAACAATTAGTTTGTGTAAAATGTCTTCAATTCTTTTGAAGGTTTGCACAAGGATTTTTCTTTTGGGAGGGTGAGGGAGGGGGGCGGAGAACTTGGTCACACTTCCTTGTGGAAAGTGTTGAAATGTAATATATTAAATGAACATTGAAAGGGTAATGGTAGAGCTTCTTTTAGGATAGGTCTGAAACTCAATTTTCAGTAAAAATTAAATTCTGAACTTTCATTGAATTTCCAATGAGAAAATTACTCAAAATTCAATTTCTCATGCACCTTAAGTCTAGAAATTACAAAATCACCTTCATAAAGTCCTATTTGTTGAGAGTTTTTTAACAATATAAAAACGTGCCCTAATTTCTCTAAATTTTTTTTAACTATTGAATTTTTAATAAAGAAATTGTTCAAAATTGAATAATTTCTGCATCATAGGTCTAAACATTACAAGATCACTTGGATGCCCCCCCTGCTCATCAAAGATTTTCCAAGGTGTTAAGAGCACAATGAGAGGCACTTTGGTTTCAGAGATTTCAACCTGAAAAAACAAAACAAACAAACAAATAATTTTCTTTATTTATATAATTTTAATAAGATATCAAGGTTTCCACCCATGCTACCAGAATATGTTGGCAACCTCAACATTAATAACATTTTTTTAGAAATGATAATTTTTTAAAATATTTTTTTCAAAAAATAAGTTACAACATTTTGTGAAGGAAATTAAAGATCTTTCAAAATATGCTAAAATAATTTTTTTTGTCATGAAATCTTCAAACTAAAATAAAATTTCAACAGTGAAATGTTGAACTTGTCATGGTACTATGATATGCACAAATTCCTATGGCATCTGAAACTAGTCACAGTTTTAAATAGCAAATGTTCCATGAAGTTCCCAAAAAATGAACTTACAGTTCACTGAGTAAACACCTCAGAAACATTTCTGCAAACTGTGGGTGCAAATGAAAATTACATCCTTCCATAGTCTCTCCCCTACGATTCAAGGAGAGCCAATGATAAATAATTACCCACAAGTTACTAGAGCTAAGCAAGGGTACATTCTTCAGTAAAGACGAACACAGAAGTACATAACTATGCTTAGTGAAAATATCAATGCACTGATTGGCTATGAGGTTGCATGTTAAACCCATGATCGATTGTAGGGAGCATCTTGCTAATGTGGTAGCATGCCATTGGCTGAGAGCCCTCTCCAGTTATATCTTGTGCCTTTTGACATTTTGGTAACTCCTTAATCCTTCTTTGTACATTCTTGGTCATTGGTTGGCTAAACCTCATAACTCATGCTTTTCTACATTCCATAACTTGTGTGCTTGACACTTTCATATAGTCTCTATTATGTTCAGTAACCAACTTGAGCTTGTTGGGTATCATGAATAGTTTCAACACTCATCACTCATGTGTGTGCCTTAACTATTCATCATAACCAAGGTGCTTTTGTCAATTACCGTAGTAACCTTGACCTCTATTTCAATTGTGACCTACTAGTTAGCACACAATCTCCCACCATGGGCTCTCATTGGCTCCATGAATATGTATTCATTTCCTGCTTGGATGAAGATTTCCTAACTACTCATGTGTCTTGACTATGTCCGATAACCTATATGTCCTCACCAACCATTTTCCCTAGTAATTTTGACCTCCGTTCCATTAGTGACTTGCTAGTTGGCACACAATGTACCACCGTGGGCTCTCATTTGCCCAATGATTTTGTATCCCTTGATTGCTTGGATGAAAATTTCATGTTCGCTCTCAACATGGATGAAAAGGATATTTGGGGCTGAGACAAAGATCTCAATCTGAATTGACACTGGTATCTTGGTTGTATCGTTTGTTTTCTCTGCACTACAAAAGGTGTCCTTGTATGTCAAGTGATTTCATTGAGTTTTGAGTGAATTCAGTGAACAAGAACTAATGAAAAAACAATGAATTCACTGTTGTATTGAAAACAAACTAGTGAATTGCACCCACATTTTGTAGTAGTGCTGTGATATTATAGTAGCACCATGGCAAGTTGCAACAATAATTATATTATTTTCAGAAATGTTAAAATTTTCCAAAAAATAAAATAAAATAAATCCATACACAATTGTTGTGTGAAGTCCAAAAAAAATAAAAAGAAAAGAGAGAGAATCTTGTAGAAGTTTTCAAAATAGAATGTTTCAAAACAAAACAAAATAATTGTTAGACAATGAAGTGTTGAAGGTGGCATGATACTACTAGGGTATATACTTCTGGGCTGTGTCTAGCCCAGCATTTAAGGATGAATAACAAATGATATTATTATTCTTATTATTATTCTTATTATATTTAACCGTGTATGGAATCCCTGAGGATGTTTTTTTGGAATCCTCGGTGTTTTCGCAGAATATCACGGAAGTGAAATTGTGCACAAAGACTCGCAGTGGATGCGAAATAAGAGCAAATTTGTTGCTTTCTTTCTTTCTGTTTGTGTTTTCTTGGGGGACGAGTTGCCGATTAGTACTCGGTTTAGTCGGCGGATGGGCATTTCATGAACATCATCAGAGCTCTGCACACGAACTCGAAAGCTTTTTGGTATTATTTTGGATTGTGCTAAGTAAATGTTTTTGGAGTCTGTAGATTTCTTCGACAAGCAGTTTCATGCCCGGACTTGCAATCTCCAGTTGCAGACAAACTTCCACCTTTGCTGAAAGATAAGAAGACGGAGTCGCTTTTATACGCCGTTAGACTGGTTCCGGATCACTCTGTTCAAGCTCTTGTGATGCTGCACTGCTGCATCGGACAGATGCTGTCGAGGATTGGCTGCGGCAGCATATTCATGGCTTGCATCTTGGAGTGAGATCTCACTTGAAAATGTCGCCTGCTGCGTGCTCAGTTCCGGGGTTTCGTCCAGGGGAAAATGCCGGACGCACAGTAGAAGAAGAAAGTGCAGGGGTTCTAAATCTAGAGACACCTCTGCGGACTCAATCAAATGTGGGGAAAGCTGCTGCATCCTCGATGGGATCCTCAGTAGCTTCTTCTTATGAGGACCCTGCAGACTGCATATTAGATGGAGACGATGATGGTAATCCGACTCCTCATGACAGGGAGATTCCCAAAGTGTTACCTGTTCTTGCCTCCGTGCTTGAGCGGCTGGTCACTAGGAATGAACAATTTGCAAATTCACCAGCTGCAGGCGTCTTCAATCCCAAGAAGCTTACCATCTTCCATGGACTCAAGGCTCCGGGAATCAGCATTGCCAAATACTTAGAGCGCATCTTCAAGTACACAAGTTGTAGCCCTTCTTGCTTTGTGGTGGGATACGTGTTTATTGACCGTCTTATCCATCGCCAACCCGACTTGCTTCTCACCTCTCTCAACGTGCACCGCCTGCTCGTCACCAGTGTCATGGTTGCCACCAAAATGTTGGATGATGTGTAAGTGCTGCACCTGGCCTTCCTTCTTCCCTAAACCCCCCAAAAAAACCCCATTATGGAATAATTAGATGTCTAGGACTTTAGTGACATCTTGCAAACTGCATATTATCTTCACCTTGATGGAGTCTCGGTGGTCCTCTTTCATTTGATTTACTCCCTACAGTTTTTCCTAACATCACAAGATCATTGGCTGGATTGGTTTGGAGAAGAAATGTCAATGGTGAGCTTGCTGATAGTTGTATGCCTGAGAAGATATCTGTGTGAGTTGCTGTGCTTCCTTCTCTGGTTTGTTTGGGATGCAGCCTTTTGTCCTGACACAGATGTAATTGTTGTCCCTGTTGGACAAGATATATAGGTTATAGGTAAAATCTGATGTCTAACCATCAAATCCCCATGGCTAACATCCATGGCTTTTCTGCCTTCAGCTGATGAGTACCTCGACTTCTTGAGAATAAACAGATTAGGTTGACTGTACAACAGGTAGGATGTCAGGAACGAACAGTTCCTTTGTGTAGCATGTGTTGAGTCTTATGGTTTGTGCATGAAACCAATGCTGCTAAATTTTGAACTGGAATTTGAAATCCCAATTACTAGTGCTAGTATAATTTGTACGTCTTTGCCCTGATTTTGCCTACCGTTTCCAATTTAAATGTATGCACAACATGCTTAATTTATTGTGAGATTGTTCTCAGAAATGTGCTGTTCCAAACATCCTGTGTCATGTGAATTGTAAGCTAAAGAAGGCTGCAATTTTCTCAAGTGTTTGCTTAAGAGGTGTTTGTTTCAGAAAGGGTTACTCATTTTTTCTGCACTACCCTGGGCCACACCTTGTCAGGATTTATTTCATGTCAATCATCTTGTCTGTGCCTAAAAGTGAATATCTGAAGGATTTCTTCTCTCCACACATGCAAACATTTGTAATTGTGCTTCTTCAGGAAAGTGTTTTGTTGTCAAGTATAGTACTACATAGGCCCTACCTTTCTCAAGAAATGTTTTTGTCCTTAAAAGGTCTATGTGGTGATCCTGACACTCTTTGCAATGTGCGGTCTGCAGGCATTTCAACAATGCCTTCTTTGCAAGGGTAGGAGGTGTGAGTGTTGTTGAATTAAATCAGCTGGAGCTTGAGCTTTTGTTTCGATTGGACTTTCAACTATCTGTGACAATTAGTGTGTTTGAAAGTTACTGTTCTCATCTGGAGAAGGAGGTGCGTACTCTAGGAAAGAAGTCACAGCGCATTGAACAGAGTCTCCCCACATTTGGCAGTCCCTCCACCACGGAAGCTGCTGAGATGACATCATTTTGGAAGAAGAGAGTGGCAGCTGCAGTTCACAAATCACGACTAAACTCATCCCAGCTGGCTGCACAATATGAACAATCCATTGCCAAGATGATCAGTCGACAATCATCATTCCAAAGTCTATAAATCCATTAAATTTTTGTCTGATTTCAACTGCTTTTGTAGGGTTTTAGGTACTGTGTTGTTTGCCATCATTGAGGTCTTCAATATGGGACATTTCCCAAGTAGGGCTTTATGTATGTAGCTCAATATCAGGATGCTTTCGGTATGCAGTTGTGCAGGATTTGGGGTTCAATTCTCTGTTTCCTGCACTAAATCCCTGTGAGAAACCAAGTTCTCTTCGACAATTTCCCTCACAAGCTCCTTGTGAGAAATCAAAGCTACCATGTCCTGGTTTGAACCCTAGTGATCGGCACAAATGCCTGCTCTGTTTACGACAAGTTGGAAGTTGAAAGGCAAGTTCATGATGCATGGACCATCTGCTATCCAATACTTTCTACCCTTAGATTCAAGTTGAAGAGCTTGGGGGAGACTCTACAAAGTGCTTACAAATTGCACCTCAGGGCATGGATGGCAAGGATGGGTACTTTAACAAACTTTGAAATCTGCTGACTACTATTCTTCTTCGAGGCAAGTGTTCCAATTTCTGATGAATTACATGTCAAATGTGGTTGGAGATTTCTTGCACACCGAGCCATTTGATCTCTTGGTTCTGGCTTGCTCATACCTGTAGCTAGGACTAAGGAATTTGTTGAAGCTGGTGAATCTGGATGGTCATTTGTGTGTTCTAGTGATAATGGAAGTGGGTTAGATGTTCATAACAATTTTCATAAAATGTATAGTTGAGTGCTGAAGTACGAAAGGACAGATTGGATAAACAAAGTGGTTGAAGAGGTTGCTTTGACAATTTGATTCCTTGTTCTGACTCCATGGGTGAGTGTTGCTCTTCTTTTTTGTTTTCTCCAGTGAATACCACATTTATGTTTTTCATTTGTGTTCAAGACTATTCTACAGTTGGGCCCCCCTACATTTGTACTTGTGCTAGAATGTTATAGTGAATGGAATTGAGAATGCTATTCTTTTGCAACTAGTGGAATGGTTATCGTGCGATTTTGTGACTAATGAAATTGGCTATGGTAATAGTTGACAATTGATAGAATCAGTGATGGTGTACGCTTCAGATGATTGGCATTGGTTGTGATAATTTTTTGTGATTGATAAAACTTGTTATGTTGTGACTAATATATGAGCAACAAAAATACCTTGCAACTAACAAAATTGCCAATGAGACTATCTTGTGACTAATGGAATTATTGATGCCAGTATCTTGCAACTTGTTTGACCAACAGGCAATAACATATTACATACAAACTACACTTCATGTGAAACATGATGTAATTCATTTTCATTGTTTGTTGCACTACATTGCAGCTATGAAGGACTGGGATGTAGTAATTGTGAATGGGACCTCATGAATCCATTAAGTGGTTACAGGTAAGGCCTGACAATGGGACCTTACCAAAATGAGAGCCCGCCCTCAACACTGCAAGTTGCTTCATTGATGGTAGGTATCAGAGCAGGTGGATAGTCAAGATCCTTCTATGAAGCTATGTATGTGAGCTTGAGTCAAGCTCTCATTTTCTCGCTCCTTGGCCCCATCACTTTAATGGGATCAAAGTGTCATTCCCCTGGTCCTCCCTTTTTTATTTTCCTCTTTTGAGTTTCACATTGTGTTTGGACCACTTTGTACCTTTTTCTTTATTATTTATCTGGCCTTCTTTATATTTTTCTTTCCATAAACTTTTGAATTTCTCTCCATATCATCTAAGTTGTCTGTGCTTGTTGCAAATCTATTGTCCTCTGCTCTAGATTTCTTTCTCTTTGGTTGCTTTGAATGTGTCTTTGTGTGCTTGTTTTTTTTCTTCCCGAGGTCAAGCTTCACATTGTTTTTTCTTATTTGGTTATTTTTGGTGTCATATTCTTTTGTGCTTAAAATTCCTTGCATGTGATTTTGTATTTGATCTTTATAAGTTTTTGCATGTTTTGCAATTTGTTCCCTCTTTGGTCTTGTCTAAGTCAATCCTTCTTTGGTATTTGTAGCTACACTCTTGAGGTTGTTCATAGTTTCTTATTAACCTTTGAGCATAAGATATTGAATGTTTGTAGAGTTTTTGTTTAGTTCCCTTTTTTTATAATTTAAAAATAATAATAAAAATAATAATTTTTAAAAAGTTGTTTAAGTTGTTTCATTTTTTTTTTCATTTTTTTGTGTAAAAAACAAAACTATGTCTACTAAAATAACATACACAAACAACCTTTCTTCTTGCAACATCCATTTCTTGGTTCTATTTTGTCTTCTTCTCTTTGGCAAGCCAAAATAGGTTTTTGATGTGATCAAGGCATTTTTGTCTCTCTTGCATCAAAGGATATTGCTATATAGTTTCATTACATTCTTGAGTTGTACACTTTTCACTTTTGCATCTTTAACTTTACATTTATCTTGGGAACATTAATCTCAATTTTTTTTCATTTTAGTTTCTAGCTACCTTCTTACCAAAAGAGATCAAATGTTAAGAAGTGATCTAATTTATTTATTTGGTTCCTTGAAATAAATGGGAAGGTCATTGCTCTTAAAATTTAAGGTTTGTTCCTTTTCTCTTTATCGATTTCATTGTATTCACTTTTGGGCTTTTATTTTATTTTATATATTTGATTTCCTTGTTCAATTGCAAGTATGTTTATTGTCAATTTTCTCTTCTTGTTTGGTAGGCAATATCAAATAACATAATGAATTATGTTCAATACTATATAATCTAGATGGTAGGACCACTTGTTTACTTCTATATTTTTGTATGTTTGTTTCTTCCCTTTTGTGAATTGTTTAGTGCAAATGAATTAGCTTTCCTCACAAGTTGCAGTTAATTTTTTCATGAAAATCTTGTCTTGCTTATTCATTCTTTTCTAATTGTTGTTTGAGTTGATGGCTTTTTGTTTACTAACAACTTACTTTGAATTACTTTGCAACTCCATTACAACTACAAAACTATGTAGTTCTACATTTAAAGACAATGACATAATGTAATTATTGTAAAATGGCTTGTCTTTTATGGTGCCCTTCCAATCAGATTTGTAATGAATTTTATTGATGTTGATTGCATTACGAAAAAAAATCCTAATTGTGATGACATTATGAAATACATGTCAAAAATGTTGCAACTAGTGTTCAACAATCCTTGCATGTTATGAAAATGGAAATGAGATTGATTTTGGTTCCAATATTAGGTAACCTAGTTTGAAACTATCAATTATCTACCAATTTACTTCCAATTTTAAGTTTCTTTCCTGAAAACATTTTTTTCAAAATATTTTAGTTTCAGTTTTAAAATTAGGTATATAGGTTCCAATTTCGGTTCCAAAACCAAATTTGATTTAAACCCTTCAGGTTGGTTCTAGTAACAAATAATTGAAACTAAAACCTATAATTCTAACTAGCCAAATTAAATAATCACCCAACATTGCTCATAATCTTAATTTGGCCATGTGATCAACTCTTGAAATGGACAACAAAATGTCATTTGCAAGATGATGGAAACATCATAGTTTCTTTTGTGATCAAGATGAACAAGGAAATTGGAGTGAATGCAAGAATGTTCAAACATACTCCATGGGAGTTAAAGGAAAACATTCACAAGATTCCCAAGTTGAATTCCCATGCTAGGAGTGGGAGGTCTTGGGGTGATTTGAAGCTTTGAATCAAAGTTTGGAAATTGAACATTGTCAAAATTGAGATTTTTTTTTATTGTTGAAAAGGTTTTGAAAAAAATACCATAAAGTGGGGTCACATATGCAAACCAAAGATTTATAACATGTTAAAAATTCATGTTTGAATACACGGGAGTTAAATTGCCAAAATGACTCCTTCCCACTTAAATGACAATTTGAAATGTCAAATCATTTCTAATTGAAAAAAAATCATATGTTATTGAAAAACTTTTTGCAAGAATTACAAGTTTGATTTCGTGAGTTGTTGATTTGGATGCAAAATGAAAAAGTTATAAGCCTCCAAACATATGGGATTCATAATTTAGTAGTTTTGAAATCTCCACTTGGGAATGCTAAAAAATTTAATCATTTCAATGTCACCCCCATGAGGAGTTGCAAAGTATATTATATAGAGGAAAGTGATGATTCTTCTCAAGTCTAGGTTGTGATGAGTTTTATGAATTTGTGTTAACACATGTTTCATTTGTGCACCACTTTGGTTTTTAATGTAATAACCATTTTTTTTCTTTGATGTACATAATTTGATGGGATCATAAGTTCAAGTTGAAAATTTGTCTTTGTATTATCCTAAAACTTTTTCACATGACCATTTTTATTTCAAGGAACTAGCAAAGGAACATGCCGAAGATTTTTAAGTCTTTTGTATTGCATTATATTGGAAAATGACACATTCATAGGTATATCAAGTGGAATCAATGGTAAAGAACCAAAATTTATTCTTGGTTTTGTAACAAAATGCAAACCCATCACACAATCCTTATTCCCAACAAGACAAAAGGTCATAAATGGGACTATCACTAGATGATTTGATAAAGATACAAGGAATAAATTGGTGTTGGGCAAGCATTTACTTTTAGGCATACTTGATGAGTATGGCATTAAAATTTTAATGAAACATATGTGAAGTTTGGAAGGGTCAACTTCTTATATTTTTAGTAAATTAGTTACGCCCTTCAAACATAAACATAGATTTATTTTATTTTTACACAAAAGTACACATAATGGGTATGAAAAAATGTGATCATTACAACAAAAGGTGTCCATGTATGCCAAATGATTTCACTAAATTTTGACTAATGAATTCATCGGTCATTGTGAATGGACTTAGTGGGGATGCAATGAATTCACTAGTCTAATGAACAAGGACTAATGAATTGCACCCACATTTTGTAGTAATGGGTGCCCATCAAACATAAAGTTGAACACGTGCATTCATTATTACAAATCATGAGTTTTTAACCAGTTATTGTTCAAGCTAACCAATTTGTCATTTAAAAAACTAATGGACATGTACATTTTGACTAAAAACAACGACTTGAATGACACATGTATTTTTTGATTGATTAATTCAATTGCAATGGTTTATTTTATTATATACATATAATTAAGTTGTACAACCTTAGTTAAAATGGTTAATGGCTTTTAATTAAGTGAAACATTTAATCAAAATGACTAATCTTCTTTAGTTAAATGTGACATGACATGTTTATATATCTACTTCCTACCTACCCACCCATTTACTTACCTAACTAGCTACTTACCTACCTATTATCCACCCACCCACCTACGTATTTACATTTTTTTACTTTTGTACAACCTACATACATAATGTCTACCTACCTACCCACCTAGTTATTTATTACGTTTTACCATTAGGTTTAGCTTAAGTTTAACCACTAAATTTAAACATTAAGTGTAGTCACTTTGTTTAGCCATTAAATTTGGTCACTACATTAATTTAAGTTGAACCATTAGATTTGGCCATTACGTTTTGCCATTAAATATAGCTTAGGTTTAACCATTATGTTTAACCACTAAATTTAATCACTAGGTTTAACCACTAAATTAAACCTATGTTTAACCATTAAATTTAACCATTATGTTTAATCAAAGTTTAATCATTATGTTTAACTACTAAATTTAACCATTATATTTAGCCAAGGTTTAATCATTATGGTTAGCCAAAGTCTAATCATTATGTTTACTCATTAAATTTAACCATTAGGTATAACCAAAATTTAGTCATTAAGTTTAGCCACTAAATTAAACCATTAGGTTTATCCATTTGATTTAGCTTAATTTTAACCACTATGTGTCACCTAAATTTAGCCACTATGTTTAATGATGTGAAATAAAAAACTTGACAAAAATTGAATACATTTATGGTGTGAAGTCCATTTGTAAATATTTGGTTTATCATTGTGAAGGTTTGGGGTTCAATTCCTTATACTTACAACTTATGTGTATGCTTAGAAAGCTAAGGTAGGTAGGTTAAACTAAGGTAGTTCAGTGATGTTCATTTAGGTTCAGTAGCTTAGGCTAAGTTAAGTTAACACCTACCTACTTAAATGTTTTTTTTTGACCTACCTAGACCTATTTATTACTTACCTACCTATTATTATTTTAAAATAATTATAAATCCAAAAATGATTTTTAATTTATGTATAAATTCAACCCATTCAAATGGTCCACTATTTACTAATTAAATAGTAAGTCATTCTATTAGTCAAAATGATAGAATCCAAATTGATTACATAATCACACTAGTAGGTCCAAATCAACTTGTCCAAATTGACAAGGTGATTTTTTTTACGCTTATCATTTTGGGGTTTTTTTTACTAAAAAACATAATAATAATAAATAATTATAGTAATGATTGATGAACATATTCATAATTATGATATTTTTGTAATTCCATGTCATTTTTCATCTTGCAATGAACTTTTTTTGAATTGACCCATCACCAAAAGAATTAAAATTTTGGGGCACTCCCCCAATAAATGTTTACATTTTCAAAATAAAAGTAAAATTTCCATAGAGGGTGCCACCAAAATTAGAAGATTAATTATCATTTACATGTTATTATTTCAAATAATTTTCAACAAATGTGTTGCCATTAAAGTGAAATATATTTTGGGATGCTAACCACGTTGGTTGACGCATCCCCAAACTCCTTGGTAGACTCAATTGTGAGTCTAAATGTGAAAATAGTGGAAGGATAGAGTTGGGGCATGCTTCTTAGCTCATAGCACTTTGGGGGTAGAGGGGCGTGTTGGAGCTTCGGGATGGGGATTAAGAAAAGTGACAAGAAATTTAACTACTCACACAGACCTGCATAAACCAAACAACAAGTTGGTTAGTGCATAGTTGCAACATTTTTGGTGCATTAACGATCCACGAACAACCACAGACTCACAAGACTAACCACGGGCCGAACTTGAGGGAAACCACCACCTTCCCCCTTATAGAATTCTCTGTGCCTGACCATAGGGCCAGCACCCAAATGTCATTTTGTCCTCAGACTCCCAAATTGGAGTCCCGAAATTCTCAAAATTGGGACTTCCACGACTTTGGAAGCCCATAATTTCTTTTGCAAACCTTCAATTAAGATGAGGTCTAAAGAAAATTTGTAACCCTCGTTAAGATCTTTCCAACGATATGTGGCACGCCACCTAAACCCAAGGAAATAAGGGCAATTCCTGACTTTTAGTGGTCAGGAATCAAAGTGTCACTTTGACTCTCGGCTCTTCTTTTGATCATAACTTATGTTTCAAAAACCCAAATGGGTCATGAGAGCCCATTTTAGACATCTAAGTTCTAAGAGATGTCCAATGATATAAGGAACCTCTCAATCCAATGAGTTTTGACCCCTACAATCGTACTCTGAAAATTCAAAAGTCCATTGGGACTCCAACTCTCAAAGTGGGAGGTCATTTGGGAGTGTGGGGGTTCATTCCCTCACATTCTCTTGCACTCCTGGGAACATGAAATGTGACTCCCGAGCTCATTCTTGGGCCGCACCTTTGCAAGCCCTTGCCTTGGTCACGAGCCCAAGGCTAGGGTTATGACATTGGTTGCATCACTAAGTTGAAAAAAAAACATTAATCACCTCATGGATAAATAAAATTTTCATTTTTTAATGTGTCAGTTATTAAATTTGGCCTATGTTAATGCCAAAGGTATTAA
>Ga0209611_10006792_pt1 | contig 18568 bp, 7 predicted proteins | sample S1TSphgellanicum_3_FD_187693 | JGI IMG/M metagenome (GOLD analysis project Ga0209611, IMG submission 187693) | Host-associated microbial communities from peat moss isolated from Minnesota, USA - S1T2_Fc - Sphagnum magellanicum MG (SPAdes) (version 2) | ecosystem: Host-associated > Plants > Peat... | reverse complement strand
ACCATTTGATATTGTTTGGAGGAGCTTGGGGTGGTAACTTTGATCACATACATGACACCTTTTCTGGAGTGGACAGATCCATCTCTGTGGCCTCCTCAGCAAAATCTGCCTGAGTTTTGCTCTTGGAGACAAATGAAGCCTTCAGGTTTGGCCCATGGCTCACCTGCACATTTCCACTGTAGGAATCATGAACAATTATGATCTGTTTGAAGACTCTAGTGACCACCAGGTTGCACTTCCTATCTTATATACTCCCACATAATTTGCTATGTATGTCAATGAGGTTGTCACTTAATGTCATCAGCCTTGCAACAGCTTTGAATGATCTGTTCCTCAACACTGAGCCAGGTACCTCCTTCTTCTTCTTCTTCTTCTTCTTCTAGTGTTGTTGACCTGTTTGTACCTTAATGCATTCAGAAGCAACCAACCCTTATGAAAGTGACAAGATCCATTTTCCTGAACTGATTGCAATGCCTTGTCTCCTTGCTCACACATGTTCCAAAATAATGACATTGCAAGCAAGCACCCTTCCCTGGTGGGTGTGTGATCAGGCCACAACCAAGAGCAAGAGTTACTGCAAAAAAAGAAGAAAATTTTGGTAGCAATTTTCTTTCAATTCACCTTCTCTGATTTGTGATCCTACTAAGTAATTTGCAATTTTCAGACTGTGGTAATTAACAGGAATACAAGTAATTTAAGATCAGTGAATGGTTGGAGGCTGAAGGTGCTTAAGTTAACAACATCTAGACCATGAAATCTGGGGTGGATTATAATGAAGAACAAGAAGAAAAGTATGCAGGCAATTAACAGGAACACTAGTGATTTAAGAGTAGTCAATTCCCAGCACAGAAGGCACCAAATGGGAAGCAAAAGTACCCGGGTGGATATCCCATCCAATTTTGTGATTGTATATGTCCAACAAGTTAGCACAACTTGCACTCTACCATCTTGCATAAGCATGCACAAAGTACCAACAGGATTTTAAAGACATCTGGAATTGGTAAAAATGAAATGTCTGCAGACTGTTAACATCACAGAATCCCTCTAGTTGATGTTGGTGATGTAGGGAACTGAGAAGGGGAAGTTCATTCCAAAACTCAGCATGACCTTGTAAGCTTGAGGGAGAAGCTCTTCTTATAGCAATAAGTGTCCCATCCTCAAGGCAACTAGAATACTCTGCACCAAATCCACCTGAACCAATATGACAAAGCTTGTTGAATCCTCCTATTGACTTTTGTGAGCTGTTGAATCGTGAACTGTCTGATGCTCTTTGGAACCTCCCAGTGATATGTATCTTTTACTCCTGCACTTGAAACTACAATGAAGTCCTTAAGGGCTCCCATAATGATCGATTTGTAGGCTGTTAGCAAGTTGTGCTTGCAGAAAGAACTGACCACTTGCCACTATTGGAACTGCATAGATGTCCTTATTCAAGGCAATGTGTGACAGGCTATTGACTGCTTATGAACATTGAAGCCCGAATCCCTGGTCCAACAAACAGAAAGACACAGTGTCAACAAGCACATTTGCAAGACCATTTGCTTGCTGGCATATCCAACATAGAGGCATGTGCACTCACTTAGGTTGATCAGCTTGTAGAATGGGTTGCAAATTGCACGTTTCACAGTTATACAGTAAATTGCATGTTCCACATTCTCTTGGAAACAGTTGCCATTACAATATCTGCACATGTGTTATGGCACATCTGATTTTCAACACTTCAGGATTCTCTGGGATAATATATAGCCGCATGGAGGCCATTAAATTTGCTTTCCAATAACAGTCTACCTCTTTGAATGCAAAATGTATCAAAATGAAAAAAATCCTAGCAAAAAGGTAAACCACTTACATACTGAATTGTTATTGCTTGGAGCATGTCCTATGAAGTAGTTGCTCGTGATTGATCTGAGAAAGTGAATGTGACTGTGAGAATGACTTATGGGGTTATGAGATGGCTCCATCAGAAATCACCTTTCTGAAACAAACTAACTTGATGTAAGATAATACATGAGCCAGACTATGGTACTTTCAAAGTAATGTAAAGGGCAGAGGATAAGAGTTTGTATTGTACAAGAGCTTGAGAGGCTCCCCACATAATGGTTGTCCAGCAAACATGGTACCAAAATTTTAGTGCATTTACAAGTTAGAAACATAAACATGTGAAACTTTTAAAAACCTTATTAAAAAACTAATAAAATTATAATAAAGACAATCAACAACCTTAAGAATACATTCAAAGCATTCTTATAATGGCAGGTGCTAGTAATATGTAAATGAATTCCAAGAGCATGTGTTAAGAATCTTGTTACAGTTAACCATTGTAATGGAGATAAATAAAATGCACAAAAGAAAATATTTTGAATAGTTAGTCACCATAATTAGAACAAATCCATTGTAACTACAAGTCTTGCAAACCATGGAAAATGCATATATTGCTGTATAACGATTCTAGGTTATTATGTATTTACCTTGTTATATGCACATGGGTGTATCGAGGTAAAGTACTTACCCGCCCAACACTGGTTGAAAGGTTGAAACTCGAAACCCTTGGTGTTCAGTTTGTCAAAGAGGGTTGCCTTGCACTCTAAGGTTTCTGTTTGCTTGTCCATAATGTAAAGCACAAGCAGAACTTTTCTCATGTATCTGGAGGGCACATTACCAAGCAGAACTTTTCTTCCACAAATGGTGGGGCACTTTGAAAAGTGGAGTGCCCACTCTCATGAGCATTTCATTTTTTCTCTCTTTCTTTCCATCTACCCACCAGGTATCAGAGGAAAAAATAAGAAGTTATGTTGGTTAACACCCTCAGAGCAGGGCATTCATGAATAACCACCCCTCAGCTCCACCTCAGGCAGGTGCTTATTTTGGGAACACCCTACTCCTCATGCATTGCCATAGTCGTAAAGTCCCCTCAAGGCAATCTATTGTGCTTTTTATTGAAGATGCCAAACCACAATAGATTATAGCATTATTTTGGGCCCAATCCAATTACTGAAACCATGGAGAACCTAGCTGGGCAGTGAAAATGGTTTGCTGCCAAAACAGCCCAAAATGTTATCACATTGCAGTTCCAAAGTCAGATCATACAAACCCTTCAAATCAAAAACTACAACATCAATTAGAGATTGTCTTAACCCCATGACCCATCTTCTATGTGAAGAGAGCTTATTCCAGAAGGACACTTAGCACAAGATGAGGAAGAACTCTAATGAGAGAACTGCCATAAGTGGCATTTGTCCGGTAAACCTCCAGAGTCCTAGACCAGCAGCAGTTAGGAGAAGGAGTAGGCTGTAGTGCTATGTTGGGCAACTATACTTCAGGAAAATGAAAACTCTGGAATGTATCTGAAAGATCTTTCTCAATTGATCAAGATTTGAGATGGTACATCCAAAGTCCGACTCTGTAGACTTGATTCCAAACACGCATGCAACAAATGACACAAGTAAAAACACCTAGGGTCTAATAGAAAAGTTTTGTGGAATTTGAATCTACAATATGAGGCACCATATCTATGACATTCCAGAGAAATCTCCACAAACTTTGAAGGTAACTTGACCGAGTTCACTCATAACCTTACAAGAGTCACTCTATGAAAGCTTTTGAAGGTAAGCTTCACTTAATTTTAGCTTGTCGTGTACAAGTGACCACAAGTATGTAGTTGATTCTCTGCAGCCCTAATGGAGTGGAGGAGATTAGCTCATTTGCTCAATCGAAACATTGGTTAGGATGGGGACTGGGGATCCACACCTCTCTCATGCCCATGTTCACTCCTCAGGTACTCGATGCACACGACTCAATTAGGAAACATATCTTTCCCATCAGCCAGATCAGATCATGATGACTTTCTGCAATGCAGCATATAATTGCTTCTATATAACATTATCTCAAATCCAGCACTCACAAAATCCATTGTCAATCATGTCAATCAGCAAAACCCCCAAAGTAGCCAAAAGGCCAAAACATGGTGAACCTATCTTTTATCATGATTATGTTTTGAATTTGTGAAATCTGAACATAATAATTTCTTGAGAGGTAGGCCTCTAGAACAACGATAAGCGTTGACAAGAAAAGCCAAGCCAAAATCACTAAATGGCAAAACAAGCAATCAGCAGGATGAGAGGCGAGCTATCTTGTCCCGCAAATAGAAGAGCTTTGCCCTCCGCACTTTCCTCTTGCTCAGCACCTTCATTTCCTTTATGTTTGGTGAGTACCTGCGAGCATAAATGTATAGTCCCTTATATGGCAAGCACCTTCAGATCCACTCACCCTAGGTTCTTCCACCACAGTGTGCAAAACCACAGACAAATTAATAAAATTTCTAAAGCCTGTGGACAGACATCAATCCTAATGCACTGACACAAACCCTAGTTAGACAAGGCTCAAGTGCTTTTGATGTTTAGGGTTCTCTTTTGTGTAACCTTGACCTGAAGCTGCAGCCACAAAGTCCAAGGAGTCCAAGACTCTTTGTGGATCATTTGAGCATTACAAATCCCAAGACTTAATCAACCCAGAAAAAGGGCAGTAGACACCATCACAGACAAAGAGGGTTAACTTTTGAAGGTAGAGTAGGAGGAGAACTGGATTGCAACCTCAGCACAAATAAGAAAAGGAAATGAAGAAATTGTGATTTTGCAATTTACATGGACAAAATGCACAGAAGCTAGCAAGCTTAGTTCAGGGAAATATTTACTTACAAGGGAAAGACAATCTCCACACCAACCCCAGCCATCACTCTTCGAATTCTGAAAGTAGTATTGATGCCTGCATTTCGTCGAGAAATTACAATTCCTCTCAATAATGACACCCTCCGCTTGTTCTCTGGCACTTCCTGCATGCAGAACAGATGATTGGGTAACATTCCCACTCTAAACCACCAAGAACATCTTAACTCAAGACATGTATTTGGCATGAGCTTTCCATTACGCCATGCACAGAGCAGCTTCCAGATGGAAATCTTCAGCATAATCTTATACCACAAAGCTGTATATGTAACCCACTCAAGTAAATTTTGAGCCCCCCAGCACAACCACATGAGTGATAAGCTCTTACCAAGACAAAAAAACTAAAGTCAGAAGAAAAGCATGTGCTAGATTTAAGATCAAAGCTTGTTACAGAGAACATAGGTACAAAATAGCTTGTGATATTTCAAGGAGCTTACAAATCTAATCTGGACAACATCACCAGGCCTAATATCTGGAAGTGTGATGTCCTTAGTAGCAGCTAGAAGTGCCTCACTGTTCAGAATCTGCACATGATTTAATTCCACACAAAAGTGTCAGAAAGCAAAAGAAGAGCTAAGGGTTCAAGGTTCAAATCTGCAGATGATTTACTTAAGCAGCTACTGTGCAGGAGTAGATGGGACAGCTTCCATTCTTCAACTCTGCCAGGCTGACCGGCCAATTTGTTAGAGTTGATTTTGTTGTAATGCCCCAGGTTCTCCTCTGTTATAGAAGCTATTGAATTTTCTCAACACTTAAAGAAAACATGTAAGAAATTTGGAATACATAAAATCTGGGCACTTTGATGCAAGGAGTGAATGTTAAGGGACCATTCACCCTTTGATAGAAAGAGACAAATGGTCTGTACACTCACTTTCATGATGTCTTTAACCCGTGGTGTGACCTTCTTTGGGGTTAGGACAGCAGGAACTGCATCTTCAGTGGTTTCGCTGAAAGACTCTTCCGTGCTTGCTTGTGCTTCAGCCTCAGTTTCTGGTGCCGTAGTTACAGATTGAGCAGCAACACTTAGACCCTTGTGGCCCGCAACTGGCTTCCGAGATTTAGCAACCTTTCACCCAAGATATACCTCCACTCATCAGACAGACAAGACAAACACCAAACAGAAGAAACAGGCATATAAAGGACAGTTCTTTGCCTTTCTACCAACATTCTCATTAAAGTTCGGAAACAAACCACCCATCAGCCTACAGAACCATAACTGACTGATGTAAAATACATGCATCTTGGGTGATGAGATTTTTCTGGCTTTGGCAAAAAAGTAGGAAAAAACCCCATGGTGATGAAGGGTGGGGGGGCTTTGAACTGGTGAGAGTCATTCCATAGAGAGGATGTCCGGCATTGGATTTCGAAATGACAAGTAAATCATACTGGACATACTGAAGAATTAAGGCAGAGAAGGTTTGCAAATACCTGAGAGGAGGAGACCTGAAGATGTTCAAAGCTCTGCCGTAACAAGGGTTTCCCTAAAAACGACGTTGATGAATTGAGGCCGGTAATCTTCAGCTTGGAAGGAACTGCCAGCGCCCTACTTTTAAGAGGGCAGCTTGCCACCTAATTTCACCAACTAAAGATTTGTTAGGGAGAGAGATGGTATAAATGCACTTGGAGGACTGGTGAAGGTAAAACGAAAGTCCTCAAAGGAAACGAGAGAGGAAACAAGAAGAAGAACCAGGACCAGAAGTCGGGAAGGAAAAAACAGGAAACAAAATGCAAGTTTTTCGGAAGAAAAAAGCTTCAAAAAAACATACCTGGCGTATACAAGAGGATGCCATATCTCTGAAACAACTTCCAAGCAACAAAATTTTCTGCAACAGAAACAAAAATTCTGCAGCAATCTGAGCTTCTTCTTTAAGAACCTTTCCTCCCGCAAAGGACTTTCACGCAGAAGCAAATGACACAGCATTTTAGCAAAGAGACCTTATCCCAGTTTTCATCCGTAGCAGATTTTCATCTCCGCTCGCTCTACCCTAACCTCTAATTCCCCGATGCAACTTTTTCCATCCATTATTATCCATCCATAGTGGGATGAAAACGCAAACTTGCTTTCCTTGATCCCCCTCCAGCCACGTTTGTGTTCTCGGAATCTAACGTATGGGATATGAGCCGTCGGATCTCCAGTCGGACGGCTCGATTGCCCGATGGTAATGAGGGAGGCACATCTTGGATAATATTTGGCAGTAATGGAGTCATCCAGATGATCGTGGCAGATCTGAGTCCGTTCATCTGGTGAGGAGATGGACCGCCGGACAAACACAGAAGGAGGTGAAAAGTGAGGTGCATTGCAAGAGCTGAATTCTACTATTGAGATTCATTGCCTGAAGTTAGTAGGTGTTGTTGTAGGTATAGGGGTAGGTCCTACAATCAGGACCTTTTGGATTCAAGGTCCTGGCCCAAGGCCAGTAGGCCAAGGGTCCAGGACCGAAAATCTGGAAGGTCCTGATTACAGGACCTTCCAAGTCACATCAGATTTACACTCAATTTACACTCAATTTTTGTTTAGCCTTTTTTTTTATAAAAAGGATTCAAAAAAAATTGTAAGGTGCCAGTAAAAGGGCGTTAAGGTACCAGTAAGTGGCGTAAGGTGCCAATAAAAGGGCGTAAGGTACCAGTAAAAGGGCATAAGGTGCCAGTACAAAATGTAAGGTTCCAGTAACTTTAAAAACAGGAAAGCGCTGCCACGTAAGGGGACCGAGAGACTATACAGGAAAAAATCTGACGAGACTTTAGGACCTGGTTAAAGGTCCAAACTAGTTCTATGACCTTCAGTTAAGGGTCAGAACCAGTTCTTTGATTTTGAGAACAATCAGTCAAAAGGTATACATATATACCCTAACCCTAGTCAAAATTGGGAAATGAAATTTTGTGAAAATATGAAGTTGACATTATGAAAATCATCATAATTATTATAGTAGGCTATACTCTGAATAATTTCATTATTCATATCACAATATAATAGTAAATGATGGAAATAATAATAATAATAATTTCAAAAATAATTTCAAAAATAATTTTTTTGAAAGAAAATAATTATTTTTGTTTTGTCAATGTGGAAACTGACCCTGGCTACGATAATAGGATTCTTTTCATACAACTTGAAGAGCCCGTGCCCAAATGACACAATCCCTCGACTATATGATTTTGAGATTTGATCTTGGGACTTGCATATATCAGCACTAGAGATTTTGAAGATATTAGTTCCAAGACCACTTTTGTTTCCGCAATGGATGAAAGTCAAAGGGCCATTAGGGTGGAAAAGCTTGTGCAAAATACTCAAGTCCTTGGCTAAGGGGAGATGTTTCCAACTAACTTCCATCATTTATTATCTAAATAATGTGAATGCAACATTGGGTTTATTGCATTTTGTAGGGTAATGCGCCCCCACTACACCAAAAATTTGAGGCAATGCACACATTTCACATCAAATTATTTTACAAAATATAGAATTTGTTCTTTCCATTTTTCGATTAATAAAATGTAAAGTCATCTACCCAGCTTACTATCTAACACACATCAAAACAAAATTATATTTTTTTAACCCCCCTCACCTCACATTCATTATTGGCTCTATGAAGGAAGAACGAGAATTTAGCCCCAAAAACTGTTAGCTTTTTGAAGGTTTACTTGAGGCAAAACCAACAAGCCACTTTGTTGTTAGATGGTTTCTAAGCATCTTGGAAGAAATTTTTTAAATATTGTTATTTTTTTTGGCATTTATAACTGCAAAGTATGCAATTATTATATAATTGCACATGATGGGTGTTTTCAAGGTCTTGTGGTTTCACTAAATCACTTGAACCCTAATGCAATTTTGGTGCCATGAAGCTAAACCAATGAATTATTACAATTTTTAAAAGTCATTTTACCTAAATTAAATTATTGGACTCTTTTTTTTCACAAAATACTTACATCTTTATATTGTGTTTAGGATTTTTTTTGGGTACGTTTTGGACTGCTAACTTCTATTTATAATTTTGCTACATTTTTTAATTATTTTTTTCCAAATAAAGTAGTGATTGCATTCTTGATTACTTGATGCAATGAAGGGTTTTTGAATAATATTTTGAGAACTTTCATGTGCCATTAGGTGCATTCCAACAATTTCACTGTATGTTAGAATCGTCGACCAAGTGAAAATCCCTATTTGAAAAATATCTCATTTTGACCAATCAACAAGGAACCAAAAATTAATACCTAAACTAATCATCATATCAATCCTTAAACAATTCTATTGTTGGAATGTCTTGGGTTCAAAATTGTGCGTGAGGCTTCCACCTCATATGGCTCCTCTCAAAAAAAATTTGTCTCTTCATTCATTTTTAACATGGCAATGTTTGTTTACGAGTTGAAGGTTGTTTTGTATAAATATTCAAAGATTTCATTTTGATGTGGCCTACTTCCATGTCTTTGTGTTTTTTTAATATCTTTAAGCAATGTCTTTAAAAGCCTTTTTAGGGTTTTAATTACAAGTAATGTAATCAAATTACCTACACCATTATGGTCTAACATTTTGGTGACTATTTATAATAAATGAGAATGTAAATAAAACACATCTCATGGGAACGTCTCATGACATAGTGGTTGACCCATAATCAACTTCTTGCCAATTGTTGCACACTCGTACAAATATGTAAAAAATGAATGTACATATATTCATTTTTTTTATGATGATAGATTATGGAAAAGTAAACATAATAGTTTCCCACTTTAGTTGACTATGTTCACAACAAAGAAAATTTCACTTTTCAATTAAGAAATGAGTATTACCAAAGGAGCTGCATATATATATATATGCAAGATTCTTCCCCAGCCAGATCTAAAATTGCAACACAAAAATGCTTGGTTCCTTGGATAAAACAATTATGTATTATATGCTTATAGCTTATGAATTTCTCAACTATTATTATTGTTACAATATTTTTTATAAGTTTTAATGCTTAGTAGATTATTATGTGGGATGGTCAACGTCATTCACACCATCATGTATGCACCAATCTAGTACCAAAAATATGATTGTCGATATATTAAGTGGTGATTCTTTGATATAGTCACTTTGATCCACCTCTCAAATGGAAAACAATCATATGCCTTGATAAATTTTTCACAATAGATTATATAAAAATTAAAAGTAAAAAAATCCATTGTTTTTCCTTCCAACAATTATTTGTTATGGTGTATTTTCCTTTTTATTTTATTTAAAATATTAATGACATCGAAAAATTGAATGTATCATAGGTACATTTTTTCAACTACCAACTATCCACTTTGCATGTAATGTGCCTTGTTTGATGTACTACACAAGCATCAATTTGATATTATTCCAACCGTTAGCCTTCTTTTCCAAAATGTTGTTTCTTCCTTTTATGGTCATTTCATCGCAAAGTTTTACAAATCTTAGATTGTGATTTGAACACATAACCTTCGACCTTTGGCTAGGGCATAGCATGCTCATGTTATAAATAATTTTTTTCGCAAGTTTTTTTCCCTGCTTTTGGATATTCTAAGTGATTTTTTATTTCATTATGTGATTTTCAATTTTTGATTTTTAAAAAAACACTCGTTTCCATAACTAATTAATAAACCATTTCTTACAAAAAAAACTCAAAAGGCTTTTAAAAAGCCTTTGACTGCCTAAGAAACCTTGACACGCCTAAGTAAACACATTATATACTACAGTGCAAAAGGGCAACCAAAAGAATATTAAATACAATCATCACATTTCCATTGCTAATTTGGTTTTGCTTTGAATGTATTTTGGTTTGCCCATAATGTTGTCATCATCAGGTATTTGTTTTAGCATTGTAATGTCCCCAATCTAAATTTCACTAGCTCAAATTAACAATAGGGCTTCACAACTAGGTTAGTAAGTTAAAAAAGGCTTTGTATAAGTTCTCGAAGGCTTATTGTCAATATTTTCCCCAAGCTGATAAAAGCTAACATGACAAAAATACATAAGAGTTTACTTATGACCCAATTTGAAAGTCTTTTATAAAGAACATAGTGTTTTCTATATTTGGTGTGCACATTGTATCCACGAGTATTAATGTGGTTTATGCCATTGGCTCAAGTGTGAATGGGTTACCCAATTAATTTTTCCTTCCAAAACCATTTTAAAGTTTTTAATTGAATTTATAATGACAAAATTAGTCCAAATTCAGTATTTCTTGCACCTTAGGTTTCAAAATTTCTTATTTCTATTCATTAAATCCTACTTCCGAAGGGGTTTTCTAACAATACCATGGGTGCGCCCAATTTTTAGTTTTAATTTAAGTGGATTTTCAGTGGAAATTTTGTTATATATTCAATAACTTTTCCACCATAAATCAAAATGTTATAAAACCAATTCAATGCACCCCTACTTATTGATTATTGAAGGGTTTCCAACAATACCAAGAACGCAACAAAAGGTGCCATGGTTTGGGAGATCATCTCAACATGCAAAAATAATGAATGAACTACCTTTCTTCATAAATAGATCCTTCCTAAAAAAATGGAGGAACATAATGTTTCTTCAAATGTTTCATCCACAAACATGTGCAATTCCATTTGCAACAAATTGATATAACTCAACCAATCTTATTTATTTACAACTTAGTGTAGTAATTCATAATTTGTGTTCATATAATGTAAATAGTTCCACTTTAGTCTTGGGAAGCGATGTTATGTCTACTTATAGATGTAATACCCCAAATAAGGCATAAAAACCCTTTTCACTCTTAAAGAATAGATGTAATTTGATATAAATAAGGGGTAATTTGATAATTATGTGATTACTTTAGGGGTCAAAATAAGTAATTTATCAAGTGTGAAGTTTCATAATTTAATAATGATTTACAAGTGATTTATGGTGAATGATCATCAAATAATAATGGAATTAATTAATGTGCATGATTCAAACATGATGATTCATTGTGAAAGTCATGGCACACATTAATGTACATGATTCAAATATGGTGGTTCATTATAAAATTCATGACATAAATTAATGTGCATGATTAAAAAATGATGATTCATTAAAAAAATCATCACACAAATTAATGTGCATGGTTCAAAATATGGTGATTCACTAAAAAATTCATGCCACAAATTAATGTGTGTGTAAAGTTTTAAGAACTTTATTTTTTAATTTCATTTTTCTTGATATATAAATGAATGTTCAAGACCTTTGGAAACACCTTCAATTGATTATAATAGAACTTATTATATAAATTTGAGGATTTCATAAAATAAATTTAAGGATAAAATTCAGAAATTGATGAAAGTTTGTTTGAAATTTTATGCATAATTTGTGAAAGTGTAAAATACATGATAGGAAGGATGATAATCGCATAATAGACTACATAGAAGGTAAATATATGAATAAATATTTGTGAAATCGAGAACATAGATCCCCATAACTATGTAATAAAAATACATAGTTTTGATCATTTAACCATTTTTTTTCATATTCACACCAACTGTTACTTAGTGTTTTGTGATGGGTAAAGCCCAAGGGTGAAGGTCATTCCCAAATCCCAATGTGAGGTTGGATTCAACTATTGCTTGATCTGAAACCTTTTATTTTGAAAATGCCCATGCCTTCAAGTGGGGGTTTTACCTTACACTTTTCACCTATAATAACATTATTTAAAGGCTTTATTTTGTAGTTGCACCAAATCACTCTCTAGTATAATTTCCAATGAAAATAAAACCCAAAACTATCTAATGCCCACTAAAGTACTTGGAGAATGTTATGTAAAAACTTACTTTGGGTGAACCAACACTTGCGTTGGTAGTTGGTACCTTAGTAAAAATCCCAATATTCATTTAAATTATCTTAAATATTTTAAATATTTTAAATATTTGATGATTAAATTAAATCAAGGTCTTTGAATTCAAATCTAACATTTTTTGGGCTTAATATGGCCACTAAAGTAAAACCACCCATCACCAAACACATACATAACACCAAACATTTTCCAATGTTTTATTCATTATTTAACCAAATTGAATAATTTTGTGTCATTGGATGTGCAATGACATAGGTGGAATGAAATGGGCTTTATTGGCATAGGCCATAATGACATATTACATTAGTTCCAAATGTAGTTGGAGACCCATGTGGAATAGGCTTTAATGACATAAACACCAGCGATGTATTACACCTTAATGGCATAGGTTGAGTCACACATGTCATAGTGATATAGACCTATGTCCTAGTGATAGAGGATGAATGAAAAAGGACTTAATGATATAGATTTAGGTCCTAGTTACAAAGGTTGAATGACATATGTTGTAGTGATATAGACCTATGTCTTAGTGATAAAAGATGAATGAAAAATGACCTGATGATATAGACCTGGGTCCTAATGAAGGAGGTTGAATATTACACCTAGTGACATAGGCCTTAGTGATCATGGGCTATAACAATATAAATTTAGGCCTTAGTGATAAAAGATGAGTGACACAGAACATATGTCCTATTGATAGAGGTTGAATGACACATTGTTAAAGGGATAATTAATGGACCCTTGGTTGGTCTTTTACTATTTATCGTCATCTAATAATGCAGAGTTACTAATAATAGATCTAGATGTAAATGTTTGAAAAACCATTCTATCCATTGATTTAGGTCATGGTTGATTTGATTCATCCATCAAATGGTAGGGTAAAATGTTCTATAATGTGGGAGTTAAGTAGAATTTGAGTTTAACCAAGAAGAATGGGATTTAGGTTGAGTTTGCTACCTAACTACCTTAATTTATAAGATAATTATTATAGTAGTGGTATTTGAAGGGAAAAGTGGAAAAGAAATAGGATTTAATGTTAGCCACCACTTACCTTAGTGGTGCATGGCTACTTGAAGGAATAGGATTCAAAAGTTGGAAAGAGGAAGGGTAGAAATGTTCTAGAAATGTATTTGTGTGTGTCATGTGCATGTTTGTGAAAGAAGGAAAAAAGACTTGAAGTAGAGTCATAGGGGTACAACGATGTAGTTCCAATAGTAGGAGTGATTTTAGTAGTGGAGGTTGCTATTGTACTTAGATATGGTTTTAAATAAGGGTTTTGTTTGGGCCTAAATGAAAAGAAGTTGTTCACACCCTAATGGACATAATATTTCCTTGCATGTTAGTTTTCTAAATTTTATTTATTGTTGCAAGATGTAGTTAGCTTGTTGACCATGGAATTTTATTCATAGAGTACAATAGCCCCTTCTCAAGGCATAACTTTATGATAATAACTAGAACACATTATCATTTCTTTTAGTAGGTTTTTAATTATGTTAACTAACAATCCCAAGACTTGCCCTCTAGAGTTTTACTTGTAACTATACTATTTTTTTTGTTTTTAAATCTAATAGTTCGACAACGATTGCACTACTTGGGCCCTTGGAAGAAAGTAAGTTTCCACACATGCCTTTTAATGTTAATAAAAAATTAAATGACATTGGTTGTATGAGATGGGCCTCAATGACACGAGCCCTAATGACACATTACTTTACATTCGAATGATAATACACTTGTGACATAGGCCTTAGTGGCATAGGCCTTAATGATGTATTACAACTTAATGAAATAAGCCTTAATGATATAAACCTAGGTTCTAGTAACAAAAGTTTAGTGACACATGCCTTGATGTTAATATAAACTTGATGAATTAAGTTATATTATATTACCATCTAAATAAAAGAATTCAATGACTAGTTAGTGCATGCTTGTGTGCAAGTGTCATGTGTTTCGAGCATGACTATTTACAACAATTATTGGCAAATTTTTTTACAAATGGAAGTGTGTGTACATGCATGGGTTTGAAAGGCGCAAAATCCCACACTTTACACTTTGAATCCCATGGTGTGGTATCTTTTTCATTCAAGAAAGGGGGTGATGGAACTTAAGTTTGTTCTAGAGCTTAACACATGCTGCATTTATCTACAAATGGTCCTTTTGGGATGGTTTTTGAACACTTGTTTAGAAGATTATATGAATAAATTCCCACATTTGTTTCAATTTTGTTTTCATATTGCACAAGGTCACATTCCACATCACATTACATGTCCTTAGAACAACCCACCTTTTAACCATGACTAAACCATTAGGTGGAGTTCATCCCATTGTTGTGGTGGAAATGTTGTATCAACTCACAAGCCATGTTTTATGCCTTCAATTTTGTGATGCTTTTGCAACACAATTTCTCCCCATACTAATTTGGAGTTGTAGTTAAAAATGGATGTGAAGCAATAATCCACAACATCAAGTGCACCTTGGACCTTCACCCCAACTCAGTTGTTTTTCAACTAGACATGGTGAATGCCTTTAATTCCGTATTAAAAAAAATCATATTTTCAAAAACTTTGTGCAACATGTCGGGACACCATACAACTCGTTCCCTTTGTTTGTGCATTCTATGCATTTGAGTTTCCCCTTTTTATAGTCACCATAATAGTGAAGGTGATGCCATGTCATCCCATCTACCATGGGAACTCGTTAAGGTGATCCCCTAGGAAGGCCCTTACATTTTACAATTAGTCGTTTCCCTTCTTATTTACTTCCATCCATTGCAAATGAAACATCATAGGCCCCCTTCAATTGTATTATTTGCATACAATACTATAAAACCTATCCCCTTTCCACTACACATTTCCATTTAAATTGAAATGAATGGATTGGAGGGAGCCAAAACCACTACATCTTCATTAAAACCATTACCCCGTGGCTATTGGTGGACCACTTCCACCATAAATCCAATACAATTCCACCCCACTATATTGCATAATGGATTTTTGGTGGTAAGGTGTTTTGGAATGATTAGGTTGTGACAATTGGTGGACCACTTCCACCACAATTCTTCCTCACTATGGGGCATAGTGGATTTTTATATGGTAGTGTACATGGATATTTTAAAGAAATTATGAATTTGGTCTAGTTTTTCTTTTAAATTATTTAATCTATGGGCAATGTTGGTGTGGGTTTGAATATAATTTGGCCATGTGAAATATTATTGTAATTGTACCAAATGAGTATTGCACTTTACATTGTACATTTCATTTCTTGTTTCCATTCCACAATATAGATATGACATGCATATATGCCAATACCGTTATGCCAAAAAATTTCAACTTTACACAACTTCAACCCAATCAATTACAACACAATTTGTAATTAAGATTTTGTATTCTAAGGTGCAAATTAAGTATGCATTTTCAACTTTTAGCTCCAAGATTATACCCACTATAATAATTATAGTTTTTCTAAAATCATTTATGGGGTGTTCATCCTAGATGTTATATGTTAACCATCCTACTCCTCCAATTGCAATTAGTCTCAAATGACATTAACTTAACCATGCATCAAAATCAGAACATTTTATATGAAATATGCTTTGATTTTACTCCAAAATATAATGTTGTCCATGGGCCACCCTGTTCGATCCGATTACATATTTTCTCAAGTAAGCATGCTTGTCTAATGGGTCAAAGCATGGTTGGGGTACTCAAAAGGATTGTTCCATTTTATATTCATTGGACCCTTTCATTTAAACATATTATTGAAACTTAATGACACATTCATATTGAAAGTTTGATTTTATTCGTAGATCTAGATACAATACAAATGTATTATTCTATGCATAGAATATCAAATTTGAACAAGTTTAAGGATTCCTACCAAGTTTTTGAAAAAATCCAGGATTTTGGTTCATGAGAAAAAAAAGTTCAATAACGCATAAGGAATATCTAATTTTATTTTTTTGGCCCAAGATTTTTACTATAAACACCTTATGTGTTAATGTGTATAAAATGTATGAATGTGACAAGAACCAAATGCCTTATTGTAATGTAAAAAGTTAAATTTCCAAGAATTTTAAACCATTGATAAAACATGGCCCACATTGAACAAATTTTACTATTCCCACTTCTTAAATGAAAACAATAGATATTTTAAAGGCCTATACAAAATTTGGAACAAAATTATTTCATTTAACATGATAAAAAAGGTGAAATGTAAGACAGGTCATGGGAAAAGTGAAAAAAAATGTAAATTTGGGAGTCCTTGAAATGAGTCCTTAGGGTTCAAATGTGATACCTCAATCACGCTTAAACCTTAACATTATGCTGTTGTTATAGGTCTGATACAATGGACATATAATAGAATTTCATTACCATGTATTTTATAACAATTAAATGAGGTTTATATGCATGTACGTCTCCTCTTCTCCTTATTTATAAAAAACATTAGTTGAGTTTTTGCTCCTCTATGAATTGATTGATCATTCAAAAGATTACCCAAATAATTGTGATATATATTCCATTTCTTGAACACTTTAACTCACATTAGTACGAAACCTATAGTTTCATTTATAATATGCTAATTAATTTTGTTTTATGTCCCAATCCACATGTACATTAATCTAAGTTATGCACCTTTTGGGCTTCTAATACTAACTGCCAAACCCTATTCCTTTTAATCAAGTTTCAAAATCATGTTTGTCTAGGAGTTGGTTCCAAAGACTATTGACTTATAATATATTTGTTGAATTGGTAAAAAAGGTTCAATTACATATTGTCAACATCCAACCCTATCTTTGTGGCATTGGCAAGTCAAACATCCCATGATGTACATGTTCAAGTTGACCTTGGTGGAAAAACCTTTTTAAAAGCAAACATGTCACGCTACATCCAGTCAATGCACATTTGAGGACTATATACTAATGACCATCTGTTGAACTAAACCTTGTAATCTACATCAACAAATCATAATTCAAGAAGGGTTATGGGAGAAACACATACCAAACCACATGGCCACATGATAAGGTGGATGTTGCCTACCCCAAATGTAATGTATATATCACTCTTGATCATCACCTTCCACTTCAAAATCATAATATACTTGATGCATTAACAATATTATGCATCCACATTCAACTTCTATGGCGAGTACCTCCTCCCCACCCTCCTCCTTATATGGTGCAATATTTTTGTCAAGTCCCACATCCACCACCAAGCCACCTTCTTCACCATTGTTATCCACTCTTAAAAATAACTCTTCAACTTTAGCCACCATGCATTTGGCATGGGGCTCCTTTTGCAACACCATTTGCCAATCACCACCTCTAAATGTGTTTCACACAAAAAACACCTACATTACCATGATGTTTTGTTAAGAAACAACCTATTTTTAAAGTGCACATAATGAAAAAAAATCCTCTCAATATCAACATGCAATTTAAGGTTATCAAACATGCACATCCTATTGCAAGAGATCTTCCAAAATGAATTGCAACATCATCATTGAGTCTTGAATTACCCATGGTGCCCTTACTTGAACACAACTATAGGAAACACATATGGCTCCACCATTGGAGGGAGGTTGTGTACAAGTTCACCACCTAAAACCCATGTTCATCTTGGCATATTGTAGCATTGCCTTGTGTATTTGTGGGGATCCAAGAACATTTAAATAAAACTAGTAGAAGGTCAAAATAGTCCACAGTAAGTATTTCCTTAAGGAGCCCAACATAATTCAAATTTGCCATTACCATGTTATGATCCTTGGTGGAGCTACGACTCACTTGCCTAAATATGCATGCCACCCTATAATCGTATTTCAAGTGCATTAATGGCCTTAATTCCATGTCCACGCAATAGTGGTTTCCATATGCCCACATGTTTTCATACACATAAGCATTGTCAGCAAAGGGTTGTAACAATTGTACAATGTTTAGACCTAGTTCAACTTTCACATTTAATTAGTTTTTCACATGAGCTTGTAGTTAAATGCCAAAAGATGGTACATCTTGTTGCAAATGAAGGGGGAGAACAATGTCATTATGCCCTCGACATCCCCTTCATGCATTTG
>Ga0209611_10006790_pt1 | contig 18570 bp, 10 predicted proteins | sample S1TSphgellanicum_3_FD_187693 | JGI IMG/M metagenome (GOLD analysis project Ga0209611, IMG submission 187693) | Host-associated microbial communities from peat moss isolated from Minnesota, USA - S1T2_Fc - Sphagnum magellanicum MG (SPAdes) (version 2) | ecosystem: Host-associated > Plants > Peat... | reverse complement strand
AATCCCCCCAAGAGCTCCCACCCACACCATTTTAATAAATAATTGCAATAACTAATTTTAATAAATAATTTTGCGATGTGGTCATAGGTGCAATGTTGTCCAAAGAGGCAGCTCCTTTTTTTTTTTTTTTTTTTTTTTTTTTCTTTTTTTCACTAAAGAATTACACCTAAATTGGTGGCATTGGGTCGTCATCGGCACAAAGCCAAACCCCAAAAATATATAATAATAATAATAATCGCCCAAAGAGGACGTTCTTTGACCCCAGGCTAAGAAACTTCCTCATCATCTAGTGTCTTTCGTCCCCTTCTTCCTCTTGGATTTTTTTCCCCTCTTTTTTTTTTTTTTTGGGAGGGTTGAAATTCCTAGCCCACCCTGACGCAGAACTGACACCTGCAAATATAATATTTTATAATTATTTTAAATTATGGTTTTGAGTTTTTTTATAAAAAAATTTGTTATGGGGAGTTTTATGACATTCTCTAACTTCATAGCTTATATGGGATATGGGGACCAAATTAAAGGGTATTATAATTAATTATTTTTCTTAAGTTAATTTTCCCACCCTCCAATTTACAGGAGAAATATTAGAGTTCAAAAGGATGAAAAATAACATAATTATGATATCTTCATGTAAATGGGAGGTTTTTAAAGGTTTTTATAAAATTTGAAAATTTGGGCAAGCATATGTGGTTTTATCCAGTGTTGTGTGGTTCTTTGAAATTTTTAACAAAATTGCCCTTCAATATTTCAGAGAACCATCTGATTTTAAACCTTAAAAAGAACTGGCAATCTTCACGGGGGAAAGAACCGACGGTTCTCTGTCCGGTTCTTTTACTTTTTCAGATTTTCTGACAATAACGGTTCTCAGAGTACTTTGAGAACCGACGAGGCAAGTGGCTATATACCCAGGTTGATCAATGGTGGGTATCTGTCCCCCTCGTTCTAAGAACCACCCAACGCTGGACTTTTAATCTAAAATAGCAGAAATTCACCAAATTATAAGAAGTTTTTTTTCACAGGTCATCAAAATTTCTTATCATGCATTCCAATAGGTAGCCAATAAAATAGAAAGGATACTATATTTTTGTATCTCATTTGGATCAAATTTGGCTAAATCTCCTTGTGGAGAATCACCACCTCAGTTTACATTAGAAAATTGAATATAGTAGAAATTGCTTAGTAATGGAAACAAAACACACCTCACAGATTTTTGAGATTTTATTTTCATAATCGGCTTGTTTGGAGCACTATTTTATTTTTTATAATGAACTGTTTCGGATTGGTTCCACAGCAGAATCGGCCTTTCGAAAGTTGTTAACATGTTGTAATGATGGGCTCAAACCATTCTTGGTCATGTAATTTGCTTTTATGAGCTATTATGGCCTTTTGGGTCTATTAAATTCTGTAATCCCTAATGAGCTATTTTCCATCTTATTTTCCATCAACAAATAATTAAGTAAAAAGACAGCTACTGGTCTGTGAATAAATAGCCAAAGCAAATTTTACGCCAAATAGGGCGGGTATTGGAAATTGCACCAAACCCCCTCCAGGTATCAAGTTGATATCCACGGTTATCAAAAAATCAACTGCCTGTTTATTTTATATAACCATAGTTATCAAAAACTCAAATACCCGAATCTTTTATGTATCCGTGGTTCTCAATTTTTGCAAAAATTCAAATATCCACCTTACAATGCTAAGTCTTTTCCGGTTCTTTCATGAAGCCCGGAGGTTTTTTGAAGTTTCTGAAATACCCAAAACTGGCAGTTCTTTGCTTCTGAATTTTTTTTCAAATACCCAAAACAGGCAGTTCTTTGATTCTGAACTTTTTTCAAATCCCTGGAACTGGTGGGTATTACAAGAATCAAATACCCCACACTGGTCATGACGTCATGACCAGGGTCAATTTTTTATCTAAAAAATTTGGAATAAAAAAGAAAATTTTTAGCTAAATGATTATTATTTTAATTTCCTTTTTCTTGGTCAAAAAACGTTAAAAAAATTGTGAGAAAAAAATCTCTGGTTGTGGCATCCCAAAGGAGATAATACTGGCAAAGTTTCGCCAAAAAAGAAAAATTAAGAAATCAAAAACTCGAAAATGAAGTGATTTTGGAGGGTTTCAATCACCAAAAGTGAGGGAGAAAAAGAGTAAAAAATCACCAGATTTCTATAGTTGGTTTTCTGTGTGTAGCCATGAATATAGAAGGTTGATTTTTTAAATTTGTACTTCATACCTGGGTTATAGCCAGATTTGGCTAAATCTTCCTAGGCTACATTAAAAAAATTCCCCAAAAAATAAATACTGATATTATAAAGGAAATAATGGATAAGAAGTTGTCAAGAAATCCAACCCCGCATATTACATTCCGGAATGACACGACAAGAAAATCCGACCCTGCAGATTCTGTTGCTGGAATGCCACTCCCAATGGACAAGGAAGAGAACCCATGCTGCTGCAAAGGCGTTGCTTTTGCCGGTCTCGTGTCTCGTGAGCGAATCCCGAGGATCTAATCTCTTCCGCATTTGGACACCCAAATGCCGGGATTGCAAAATCTCCAGCAACATATAGTAAAGGGAATCGCCAAGTCCCACCAGAAGAAGAAGAAGAAGAAGCAGCAGCGCTTGATCTTCCACACCCATGAGGTAAGGTAGAGAGACTTGTGTGTATAGCGCAGCAACAACAGCCCAGCTTCCTTCTCACACAGACCGCGGGACCGACCGTCCCCCACACCCCATCACCAAGTTGCACTGCATCTTCTTCCACTTATCAACTTACTTACAACTTTTGTATTAATAGCAACTTCGAGCACAAGCTTCGAGAATGGGGATCCAGCTTGCCTGCCTGATTCGTTCGGCATCTGATCTCTTCAGCAGCCTGCTGTTTCTTGTTGCTTGTGGATCCAGAAATAGGAAATTATTAAGCTTGTGGGTGGGAAGAATTTTGCAATGCCAGATTGGCTAGCTTCTTCCTCAAAACAAACAGGGGAAAGTTCTATACAGAAGAAATTTGCATTCAAAGCTCAATTTCCCAGCATTGCAAAACCTCTACTGAAAATGCAAGGCAACCCTACCATTGAGCCAAACCAAATTGCATGGAAGTTGGAAATCACCATGCTTGAAATTGCATGGGGGTTGGAAATCACTATGCTGGAAATTGCATCGAAGTTGGAAATCACTGTGCTTGAAATTGCATTGAGGTTGGAAGTCATTATGCTTGTGAGTTCTTAGAGGAGCTTCATCCATAACCCTCATTTGGGCATGTAGCAATGTTTATTATCCGAGTCGATTATGGCACTCTCTCCTTTGTATGATGAATAGTAGTAGTAATCCACTATGTAAATGGCAATTGCAGTGGATTGCATGGTACTGCTTCCAAGCAAAGTATTGTGAAGAATGTTGTTGGGCACTTCTTTTTTTGCTCCCCCCCCACCCACCTTTCTTATATTCTCTTTTCTTAGAACATTCTCATTCTTAGTAATGCATTGTTCTTGCACTCAAACAACAATGATTTCTCATTATTGGGATGTGGGGGAGAGGGGAGGAGGATTTATTTGGTGTTGATGAATTGTAACACCCTTTCCTTTCTTTGACAATGTGTCTTAGGAAAAGAAGTAGAAATCTGAAAAGTTGAACATATTTGGCATTGCTTGGGTGAATATGGACTATACAATGTTGTCTTGAGTTACCCATTCCAATTTCCATTTGGTAATGAAAATTTCAAATTTAAACCAATCAACTAATGACATGTTTGGCTTGTTTTTTTTATTGCCGTGAAATTGGGATTATTCTTTTCTAATTTTTATTTCTAAATCAACATATCACCAAGCCTTTTTCAAATCCAACATAATGTTAGAGTTAGAATCCCATTATGCTAAAGTTGGAGTGTATTTATTCTAGCTTAAATTGGCTTGTTGTTGCTATTTCTGATGAGACCAATGAGTGGATGATTCTTGCAATTAATTTAAAAGCTTTTTCCTTAGAGATCATATATCATCAACACAAATAATAATTGAACCCAAAACAACATGCTTTTAAAGGTTAAGACATTTACGGGTTCAACAAGTGGGCATATTTATAGGTCACATGTTAACTAAGGCTTAAGCAAATAACTACTGAAGAAGGTGGGGTTTTGCATTTTATCTCCAAACTAAGAAGAAATGGAAGCAAAAGTGGAAGGTAATTCCCCATCTTGAAGTATGTAGGAAATGTAGGAGTCATAGCAATTTCACATTTGAAGTGTGATTACCACATATATAGATATATATTAAAAAAAATTTAAAGAACAAAATTTTGTGAGGGAAAATGAAAAAATAAAATAAAATCTTCTGAAATCTTTTATATATTCACATGGAATCGACAAAGTAAAATATATTTCAATGATGAAATCTTGAACTTGCCATGATAATACATTATTGGTCATATTTATTGCTAGATATGGATGTTTGGTAACAAGGTGGGTTATCTAAAGTGATTTTGAAAACATAAAGTTGCTTTTATATGTGGATGTTCAAACCTAGTTCCTACCATTTTGTTGCATGGTTGGACACATAAAGCAAAGGAAGAAAGGGAGACATAAAGTTGGCAAAATTATGTGTGTGATTTAATGCTTAATCTCCTTTTTGAAGCCAAAATGACCAAACTTCCTCTTTAGGGAATGGTCATTTTCCACCACTTTAAAAAGGTAGCACAAATTGGTTGGTCCTCCACCTTTTTTTTAGTATAGTGGTCATTTTCTTGCCACTTTCACAATGGCAACACAATTGTTTGACCTTTGTGTCTAAAGCCCTTTTTCTTACCATTTTCATGGAAGCAAGATGATTGTCTAACCCTAACCTTTGAGGTTTGCGCCTTGAGAAGACCCAAAAGTTGTTAACTAAGAATGATTGTAATGCATATTCATCTTTTTCATATTAAGAAACAACCCGACTTTGCGATCATGGAATAGTGACAACACGTTAGGTTTCCATGTTATACATCCTCTTCAAGAATGGTCACTTTTTCACCAATATACTACACATGAGCAACAAAGCTATTTGACCTTCCACTTCAAGGCCCTCTTTTGAGCATTCTAATGGGGCAAAATGGTTAACATATGACTGTTTTCCAATCTTTGACTAAGGTAGTCACGGACTCACATGGTTTTTGTTCACGGTTCACCAAGCATCCCCCTAATGGCTTTTGTATTACCCAATATCTTGCATGGCTTAATGGGGAATTCAATCCACAACACTTGGAACTTGGACATATGAGGCCTTTCCACAAATTAGCAAGCCATACTACACTACATATGAATCATTATTGACATCATTTTACAATACAATTCATCCCCAAAGATTAGGTGTACATGTAAATAGTTACCAAGATGGTTATAGCAACTAACTAGGAAGTTTAGAAGGCAATCAATACCATACTTATGATTGATGTTCAACACAAAATAATTCACAAAAGGTTCAATTGAAAAAAAATTATGAATATTTACCCCAAAAATTTGAAAATCAAATTCTCAATTTTTAAAAACATTATTGCCCCAACCATTGGGTTATTATTACAAATACACAACAAAGGGAGTACTTTGCATAGTTGTTCCTTGTGAGTGTTTTTTCCTTCATTTTGTCAATATTGAAATTTTGACAAAAGTTAACCCAATTAACATATGTTAATTTGGGCAACGACTTTCACATGTTCAAGGCTTCCACACTACACATCTTCCAAGCAAAAAATTCATGTAGGTAACCACTTCTAATACCCTTAGACGCACACCTAAATGTATTATCTAAATGGGAAGACATTAAACTTCAAGTGCTTTTGACACAAACTAATAATGCACTTTCAGACTTATAATGTGAGCTTTCCACAAGCTCCGCTTTTAGGGTTTTTTGAATTTTGAGCTGTTTCACAAAATGTCATCCATGTGATCACACTCGATCCTGTTTGGTAAAGATTGCAAATCTGATTGCACAATCTCTTCTTTCTCTTTTGTAAAGGATCTTGAAGAAGGATGGGTTGATGATTTCATCAATCAAAAGATGGTCTGAGTATATAGGTCCATCCGTTCAGAACTAATCAACTTTGCATATATTTCTAAATGGGCTATGGCCACTTTTCATCCATGGGTTATGGCCACTTTTCATTCATAGATTATGGCCACTTTTCATCTATAGATTACGGCCACTTTTCATCCATCATCCCCCGTTCATAACTATCATGTTGACCTTACTTCTCCTCCTCCTCACTCATAGTTTTCAACACTTTCTTTAATCTTTTGGTGGTCAAGTTTTTTGGCCAAGTTTGGCCGAGTCTACTTGACTAGATTTGCACATTGGAAGACTTCACACGGAATTAATCCCCAAACATTTTTCACACAACTTGAATGACCACTTAACAACGTAATGACAATATCTCCACAAAATGTTCATGCACCGATTTAAAATAGAAATTAGAACAAATAGGTATCTCTTCTCAACCCCGCACATAAAATGTTTTCTCATGTGCTTTGAAGCCCAACATATCATCACTACACTCATGTCGGGCCTAAGTATTCTTAAATCAATAGTTTATAAGTGGTTGTGGTATCCAACTATTGGAGTAGGTCGGAGTCTTTGATCATGTCCCAATCTACTCTAACAAGTTCTAATCTAGTGGCCACCTAAACCTCTTCAATCCGAAGTTTTAGGTTAACTCGGGTTTAATTATTTTCATCAAATTGACCTCTTCAAATGTAAGTTAAAGATGAACTTGGGTTTTTTTTTCCAAAAAAAAATCTTATGTAGTATAGGTTGAAATTGTATTTAATTGAGGTCAAAAAAAATAAATAAATAAATAATTGGTACGTGCCCAACACTAAGCTAATTACTAATTACCAAAAAAAGAATATTATATATATATATATATATATATATATATATATTTCCCAATTAGCTCCTGAATGAATGTTTCTTCCCCATCCTCGTAAAAACAGTTTTTCATCCCTCCCTGTTGGTGCCTCACTTCTTTGACCTCAAGAAGAAGAAGAAGAAGAAGCTGCACCCATTCAACATTGTAGTCAGCTTTAATAGCTTTTTCCAGTCAATGCAAAAGTGGCAGAAGAAAATAAAATAAAATAATTTTTTTAATTAAAAAAATTATATATTTAACATTTAATAATATATTATATATTATTATTAAATAATTAAATAAAATTGGATTGCAATGTGCCCTCTGTTGTTGGTTTGCTGTTCACTGGCATTGAATGAAATGATTGTAAATAATTGGGGGGAACCAGAATGAACCAACCAACAGCCACCAGCACAACACCATCATCCATTGGAAACCCCCTTTTATAAATTAGTTGGTTGCTATTGTAAGCTTTGCTGTGTGATGTGTGTGTCTATTTGTTAATAGAGTGGCCTAATTAAGCTTTTGCCTGGTCTGGTGTGCAAGCTGATGATGTGCTTGCTGCTCTCTCAACTGCTGTTTTGCTGGCTTCATTGTGTAACAACTTACCTTATAATCATCTCTCTCGATCTGCTTGAAAAACAAAAACAACACAAAAAAACAAACAAAAATAAAGGCTATGTTCATAGTAATGAGCTCAATTGAAGACTTGAGAATATTATTATGCACTCTTATGATATTGTCGAAATTCTGTGACACCCAACAACACCCACCAATGCACCATTCATTGACAAAAACTGACCCTAAGCATCACCATCCCTCTTATAGTATTTCAGAAGTTTTTTTTAGACTTCGCTTAGTTCGGTCTGACTTTTTATTGGTTTTATGGGTTGCACTTGTGTGAGTGTTTTATTGATCTTTTGCCTTACCAGGCAAGGATAAGGATATTGTGTTTAGATTCATTAAAGAATATAATAGCTTAAGGGATTTTTCCCCCCTAGGTAATAAATAATAGGTCTATTTTTTTTATATGAGGATTTTTGAAAGATGATATTTTGGCTTGTGTTGAAACTTGAGATCAGTTATAGAGTTATAATATCTTAAAGGATTTTGGTTTCTTTTGAGAGGATTTTGAAAACAGTATATTTTTTGCATGGTGAAATATTTAAGTTTCCATAATTCTTCTTTCGCCCTAAGATACTTGTTAATGTAAATGGCAAGGTCACATTGTGACACACTCCTTGTTGTTCTAGTGATGATTTTTTTTGGAGGAATTGGTATATGGGTGATTTTTAAAAATTTATCATATGGTCATCATTCTTGGACAATTTCAGAGATAATTTTTATCATATGATCATCCTTGGACATTTTTGTCCTTGGACAATTTCAAAGACTACTACCTCATTTTCAAGTCAAACTAGCTCAATTTTTTTCCCCGAATAATTATCTCCATCTTTTAACTACCTCACTCCATTTCCCTACCCACCAACATGAATATGAAAAAAAATAAAAAAATTAACATATATTTTTTCATGTCCATAAAATATATATTAATTTAAATTACATTTGACATTGACATAAATAATGATGAATTATTGAAAACCATATGAAAACATAAGGAATTTTTTTTTTAAAAGTTGATCATCATTGTATTTTTAAACATTTTTGTTACTACCTAAGTGAGTACCTACCTATCATAGGTAAATAGGTAGAGGTTGTATAGGTGGTTACTAATAATGTAGGTAAGTAATGCAGGTGAGGCACTTGGTGCCTACAAGGCAGGTATATGCATGTGGGTAGTTGGTACAAAGGTAACCACCATAGTTACCTACATATGGGAATCCCAGTGTTTTTTTTTTTTGGGGCGACATTCCACCAAATTTCAACCTGAAAAATATGATTTTGACCTATTCAAAGGAATTTTAATGAAAAATATGGGCCCAATTCTCCATATTTTGAAATAATTTTTTTTTAAAAAAAATTTCCAGATTTTTATGATAAGTTCCTGTAGGTAGCCAAAAAGATTAAAGGATTCTGGGTTTTTTTTAAACTTTCATATATATATATATAATGTAGCCAAATCTGGCTAAAACCTCTTATGGATGATCACCACTTTAGCCAGATTTGTATATTTAGTTTTCATTGTGTAGCCAAACATATAGAAGGATGATTAAAGATTTTTACTTTATTTCTGTTTTATAGCCAGATTTGGCTAAATCTTCCTAGGGATGATTGCCAATCTTTCTACATCTTCCCAATGGACGATTGCCACTTTGGCTACAAACAAGAATTCCTTCAAAAAACAGCCGGTGACCAAGACCATGCAAAAAGGAATTAGGGAGGTACAAAAATGTCAGAATTCAGCAATAGGATATGTGATATAACTGGGGAGCTCTCATCAAATGGCATGCTACCACATTAGCAAGACACTCCCTACAATCGCCTATGTGTTCATATCATCCAGAGTTCATACATCAAAATAGCATGTTGCTGGCTCATTTTTGCATGTAGAATTGAGTCACTTTGAAAGCAGACTGAGAGAAGAAAAGCACTTACTTCTTCAGCAAATCTTATGAACTCTGAAAGTTTTTGCTTCTGTTTCCACTATTTAACCACAAGAGCCAAAATTCAGACCTTAGAACTTTCTAACCCTTTTTGACAACACGCAAGAATTCTCCAATTCTCTCTTAAGGAACATACAAATCTGGCTGCATTATCATGCTCATCAATCATGTACTACTTTCCTGCCACAGGCAGAGCACACAAATAGTTCCAAGCATCATCTAAATGCAAGCTACAGACATGAAATGGAGTTACGTGGAAGCAGTTTCTGTCACACCCATCATCATATCCATGATTGCCAAGAGTTTGTTTCATTCGTTTTCATGCAAAGGCGCCCACAAACTTGCACCTGCTAAGAATGGGTTTGTGAAGAAATCTGTGGTATCAGCACAGACTTACAAGGGCTTGCTGGCAGTTCTGACTGCAGACAAAAATTTACATTCAGCAGATTTGGAAGTTGAACTCAGAATCAGAGCTGTCTGAGTAAGAATAGCTGCCACTGTCTGCACTACCATACTCACTACTGTCAGTTTCCATCCTCCTGAATCTCAAGCTATCAAGAAGAAGAGGAACATGTAATCTTTGCCAGTTCCTTTGCTTGAGATCATACAATACAAACTTGAAAGGCAGATGTTCCTGTTCTAGGAAGCCACAAATGAGCACAAAATTGCGGCACTGAAAACTAGTGAGCTGAACTGATAAGCTGCCACTGGAGTAGTTTGGGTAATCTTGTTCATCTGCAAGCCAGTTGAAAAGATCACTTGGCATCTCGTCTACTTGTTTCCATGGCTGCTGCTCAGACTCCTCCAATTTCCACACTGCAAATTCTATCCTTCCATTGTTTTTGATGTTCTTTGCCCCTACAAAGATATGATCTTGCCATGAAAGAAGGCTGTTGTGGGATATGGATAGTTTGAATGGAAGCTCTCCAGCAACCTGTCTCCAAGTTTCAGTGCTCAGGTCCAGCGCCAATAGATCATCATCTCCTCCTTCAGAATCAGGATCTGGATCCTCCCGTGTCTCAGTGTAAACATAGACATTCCCACTGCACCAGACAGCATTTGCAAAGAGAGGGTGGTAAAACCCTCTAGGCATCTGTGCTGCCAAGAGTCTCCAGCAGTTGGTAGATGAATCATAAACCTGTGTGCTACTGCTGGTTTCACTCCTCGAGCTTTCCTGCTGGTTGGAGGCAATGATCAGATTGTATTTAGAAGCAGTTTCTTCTTCTTCTTCTTCATCTGCAGCATCAACCAGCATTCCATGCAGATGAATGAATTTGAATCCAGTTTCCAACAAAGGTGGGAGCTGCCTCCACACTTTTGTGCGCACATTGAACACCCCAATCCTGGGAGCTTCATCATCAAGCGCATACATTAAAGCATAAAGCAGCCCTCCAGCAGAGCCTCCTACAACAACCCAATTCTTCTGGAAGAATCCTGGAAGTTTTCGCCATTTACAGGCTTTGGATTTTGTATCATGCAGTAGAAAACTCGTGAAATGTCTTGTGACCACCAAGAACCAAGGGACAGAAATCGCAACAGCGGGATTGGCTTCCAAGAATCGAGGTTCATTTTCCACTAGTGAATTCCAGTGTTTGCACACACATCGCAGCCTGAAAAACTCTTCATAAGGCAGCCTTGCATAGATGCAATCAATCAAAAACTGTGGCAAATTGCTCCATATCTTGTGATTCATTTCATGCTTTGCTTCATGCAATCAATGCAAGAAGAGGATTTGATTTGAAGAATCAGAGTAAGCAAAAAAACAGCACCTCTAAAGTGGAGCTTCCAGTACTTTCTTCATGTCTTTGTCGCCACCTCCCTGAGCATGTCTTTGTGAAGGAGAAAGTGATCAATTCAAGCCCTGCCACTCACACTGATTTTCTTCACAATCCTCCTGCTCCTGCATTTGATTCTTACTGAAACACTCTCCTTGAAACAGACAAAAAATTGATGATCCAGCCCCCAGACTCACAGCTGCTTCTTTTTCTTCTTCATCGCATGTTTCGATGCACAGCAAATCACACTTCCTGCAACCTTCCTTCGTTGCTTCCTGCAAACAACCACAAGCTTTCTTCCTTCCTTGCCTCCCTTCATCAATTTCCTTTGTTTCCTCCTCTCATCTTCTTTGACATGAAATTGCTGGCATCCACAGCTGCTGCTGCTGCTGACGATGATGACGATCCAGGAATTCTCTACTCACAGGAGATGATGATGATGATGATGACGACGACGACGATGCTCAGCTTCCACAATCAATGGAACAACCACCCATTCATTCATTCCAGTGAAGAGACTCAGTCAAGTGGCGGCAACCCACATACACAATCCTTCACGATGACTCCTCATATCCAAAACAAAACAGTGATGAAGATGAAGAAGAAGGGAAAAAAAACCACAGTGATGATAATTCTGATCACAACCCCCGGAGGATCAGGAATGATGTCTGCAACCTTCGATTACAAATTAACCTTCGACTACAAACCCTTCTTTACATAGATACCCAAAGCCATCGTCTACAGTCTTCTTTCAGCTACAGTTTTAGGGTTTGAACGAAACCCAAACCCTATACACGACACACACAGTACTACTGTTGCTTTCGCATGCGTTTGCTGCATTGGGTTTCTCTCTCTGGAGTCTAGGGGTAGGGAGACAAGGTTGTTGGTGCTGTTGTGTGCAGTTGCAGCTGCTCCAAGATTTTGTTTTGGTGGTTCGTGGTGTTCAAGGCGGAAGAGAACACAGGATCTGTGAAGGTGAAGGAAGAGGTCCGTTCTCTTTCTTTCTTTTCCTTCATTTGTTCCATTCTTGTATTGCTGCAGCTGGACAAGGAGCTTGGGTAGAATATCTTGGGTTGGAGTACATGGGCAGGTAAGGTGCAGGATATGTTGATGATGTTGGCTATGTCTCTCTGCGTCCTTGCTTGCTGCTCTACCGCTGCTGCTGCTACTATAGCTGCTCTTCTGTAACAGTAGCAACAGCTTCTTCTTTCTTTTCTTTGTGTTTCCTATCATTTGATTTACTGCAGCCATGTTTGCACATCTGCCAAGAGTTGTGACATCTCTCAGGCATTCTCTTCTTTAGGTATTCCCATTCTTTGTCCCCCCAGGAGGAGGAGGAGGAGGAGGAGGATCTCTTTCACAAATCTCAAGGAGAAAAAATCTGCCAGCTGCAATTCAAAAGGGGAACTGGAAAGAAGCAAATTCTTTTTGGAGAACCCTTGTCATCAAGGAGCCTTTTTCTTTTCCCACACTTGTACCAGTAGTGAATCGCAGGAATTGGCAGGGACATAATTCAACATTTTCTGGGCTTGTCCATTGCAGTGTAGCTCTCGGTGAAACCTCAATCTATCATCAACAGCAGAAGACACAACAATGGCCAAGGAATCTCCAAAAGAGATTTTCCTGAAGGATTACAAGGCACCCAACTTTGCGTTTGAGACAGTGAATCTCAATTTTGAGCTAGGAGAGGAGCATACCATTGTAACATCTTCAATCCATGTTCTTCCCAAGACTTCAGCAGCAGGAGGCACAACCCCTGACTCTGCTCCCTTGGTTCTGGATGGTGAAAACCTTCAGTTGTTGTCAGTGAAAATAGATGGTGAGAAAGTTGGAGATGAGAACATCACTGTGTCAGCCCGACAGCTGACCCTGACATCTACCCCATCAGCTCCCTTTGATTTGGAGATTGTTACCAAGATTGAGCCACAAAACAATACGTCACTGGAAGGTCTGTACAAGTCAAGTGGCACCTTTTGCACACAGTGTGAAGCAGAGGGCTTTCGCAAGATTACATACTATCAGGACCGACCTGATGTGATGTCCAAGTTCACCACACGCATTGAGGCCAATCGAGAACTTTACCCTGTTCTGTTATCAAATGGCAACTTAGTTGAAAAGGGTGAGCTTGCTGATGGCAACAAGCACTATGTGGTGTGGAAAGATCCGTTCAGGAAACCAAGCTATCTTTTTGCATTGGTGGCTGGACAGCTTGTGAGCCGGAATGACACCTTCACCACCTGTTCACGACGCCAAGTAGCACTCCACATCTGGACACAGGCACAAGATGTTCCAAAGACAGAACATGCGATGCTATCACTAAAAGCAGCAATGAAATGGGATGAGGAAGTGTTTGGGTTGGAGTATGATCTGAACCTCTACAACATTGTCGCTGTGCCAGACTTCAATGGAGGTGCCATGGAGAACAAGAGCCTCAACATTTTCAACTCCAAGTTGGTGCTTGCATCGCCACAGACTGCCACAGATGGAGACTTTGCTTCCATTGAGGGTGTTATTGGTCACGAATACTTCCACAATTGGACCGGGAACCGTGTGACATGCCGTGACTGGTTTCAGCTCAGTCTCAAAGAAGGGCTCACTGTATTCAGGGATCAGGAATTCTCTTCAGATATGGGCAGCCGTGGTGTGAAGCGTATCACCGATGTTTCCAGGTTGCGTATATCCCAGTTCCCACAGGATGCTGGCCCCATGGCACATCCAGTACGCCCAGACTCTTATATCAAGATGGACAACTTCTACACAGTTACAGTATATGAGAAAGGTGCTGAGGTTATTCGTATGTATCAGACGTTGTTAGGAAAGGCTGGCTTTCGCAAGGGCATGGATCTGTATTTCAAACGTCATGATGGGCAAGCTGTCACTTGTGAAGACTTCCTGGCTGCTATGTTTGATGCCAATCAGGCAAAGTTCCCAACTTTTCCACTATGGTACTCACAAGCCGGCACCCCTTTGTTGACCGTCACAACATCCTACAATGCTGAGGCTCAAACGTTCAGGCTCAAGTGTCGACAGGAGGTACCACCAACCCCACGGCAACCGGAGAAAGAGCCCATGCTCATCCCACTGGCAGTAGGTCTCCTTGACTCAAAAGGCATTGACATGCACCTGTCTTCTGTGAAGGAAGGGACACGTCTGCATAGCTTTAGTAACCCAGATGGCAGCCCTGTCACAACAACTGTTCTTCGTGTTGACAAGGCAGAGCAAGAGTTCATATTTCTGGACATCAAAGAGAAGCCAGTAGCATCACTCCTGCGGAATTTCAGCGCCCCTGTACGCCTAGATGTTCCTGATGTTTCGGATGAAGATCTGTTCTTCCTTTTGGCCCATGACTCTGATCAGTTCAACCGTTGGGAGGCTGGGCAGGCGCTAGGCCGCAAACTTATGCTGAACCTCGTTGCTCGTCAGCAGAAAGGAGAGAAACTGAGTGTGGACAGTGCTTTCATTGAAGGACTTCGCAGCATTATCACGGACTCGTCACTTGACAAGGAGTTTGTTGCCAAGGCTTTGGCATTACCAGGAGAGAGTGAGGTGGCAGATCTCATGCCAGTGGCAGATCCTGATGCCATCCATGAAGTTTGTCGCTTTATCGTCAAACAGATTGCATCAAGCCTCCGTCGCGAGCTACTGGAAGCAGTGAAGACCAATCGCACCGCTGGGCCATATAACCCTACTCACAAATACAGGGCTTCCCGTGCATTGAAGAATTCAGCACTCACTTACTTGGTATCTTTGAATGAACCTGATCTCACAGAATTGGCCATAACTGAGTATAAGACAGCTGCCAACTTGACTGATAAGGTTGGTGCCTTAGTTGCACTTTCCCAAAACCCAGGTGCAACACGAACTGAAGTCCTTGCAGACTTTTATGACCAGTATAAGGGAGATAATCTGGTTACGAATAAGTGGTTGGCATTGCAAGCAATGTCAGACATCCCGGGTAATGTGGAACAAGTGCGGAAACTTCTTGAGCACCCCGCTTTTGACATCCGTAACCCCAACAAGGTCTACACCATAGCTGGAGGATTCAGTTCATCAGCAGTCAATTTCCATGCAAAGGATGGATCAGGGTACAAATTTTTGGTGGACATAGTGCTGCAGCTGGACAAACTGAATCCACAAGTTGCGGCACGAATCATGTCACCTTTCTCCAGGTGGCGTCGGTTTGATGAAGCAAGGCAAGCAGCAGCCAAGGTGCAGCTGGAGCGGATAACAAGCACAAATGGTCTGTCAGATAATGTCTTTGAAATCGCATCAAAATGTCTGACGTCATAGGCATATTGATTGCTCAAATTATGGTTCCACATGGATTTCAGCATTTTGTCATAAAGGGTATATAATGATGCATCACAGACAAGTTTTTATGTGACTATTTTCTACGACTACTTGAAACATGTATCTAAATAACATGAGAATTTGTTTATGTAAACCCCTGCAGAACAGAACCGTGGACCACCCATATGCCAGAAATTCTGCAGTACGTTACATTTACTACGCATTCAGGTTTAATCACAATTGGGTTCATGGTTGTTAATACATACAGACTTTTCTGTTGTTGTCAAGTTTAGTGGCGGGTGGTGGTATAAATGTATAAATCTGCACTGCAGTCCAGACCCACTGAAACCTATGCATTTGGCACGATGAAGAACCAACAATTCTTTGTCCATGATGGGTATCTGTTGTTGATCTTTCTTGTCTTGGATTGTCTTCCGTGCTGCAATCTGGGCATTCCATGAACTCTCGAGACTTCTCAACACTAATGTGATATATATTATAAAAGCTTGAAGCTAGGCTATGCAACCTTTTTTTTTTTTTGTTAGACATTCTTTTTGTGAACCCTAACCATGAATAAACCCACACAAGTTTTATTTTAAGCTTTGTGGAATGAAGTTAGAATTGGACCAAATCAAACCAAGCTCCAAATTTGTTTGAAAAATGTTGGAACTCAAAAGATTGTTCTTAAAATAAGACCGAATTTTCCATCAAGTTTTGTATAAGTTAAAACTAAAATTGAAGGTTACTTTTGAAACTAAAGAACATTGGTTGATACAAACCTTGTTGCAAAATCAAAAGAATCAAGCCAATGATTGCTACAATGCTCGATTCATTAATTACTTAAGTCTCTCCCATTGTGCTTTTGTCATTCATAAGGAGATATTCAATGTCCTTTCCAACCTCGTCATTTGTGAATATTATTTCATTGACCAAATTTTCAATATATTTTTTCCTTTGTGTAGTCATTTGGCATAGGTTTCTTCATATTCATTACCATAATTACACTACCAACAATTAACTTCATTTAATAATAATTTGTAACATAACTTTTAATTTTACATTAATTTTACAAGTCCTTATTGTGAGAATTCTAACCACTAAAGCTTTTTTCTTCTAAATGGTGAAATAGGTTTATTTTCTTTCAAAAGTTTGTACATCCATTTTTGACTAGTTGTACATCCACTTCCAACAACCAAGTTGTTTGCATTTCCATAAATTATGGTTGCAACACAAAATGCAACAATAAATGACCTAATTTTTTATTGTATGAAAATATGATGTGCAATTGGATTGCAAAAGGTTTCCATAATTGTATTGCAAATGCTAAGCAAAAAAGATTATTTGTTCTTCTTGTGAATATGTTTTCCTTAGGTGACAATGGAGATGGCAATGATAAACATATTTTCAACAAAAAGTTGGTGTAAAGTTCTTAAACGCCAATTGTTCTAGTTGTGCATGTTTAGCCATTTGTGACCATTAGAGAACAATCAAAAGTTCTTTGTTTTAACTCAACATGTTGCAAATATGAAAAGGCTATGGGTTCACAAGTGTAAAAGCAAGGCTTAGGTGATGTAACAAATCTAAACTATAAGATATTAAGTTTCATCTCCATTCTTGAAAGAAGAAAATTGTTCTTGATTCAATGTATAATGCTAAAGATTTGTAACTTGTGTTATTGTGGAAGCACTTGTCATACATATATTTCAACACTTCCACAACTAACACAACAAATGTATCTTGCATGTGGTGGAATGACCATAAAACTACATTTATAAATAGCAATTAGAACATTTCCAACTCCATGCAAATGGACAAAGAATTTATGTATTTTGCACCAAATTTTCCTAACCACTATATCACAATAAATGAAGCAAAATTCAATCTTTACCTATCGAAAACATTTTAAAATTTGTGTATCAATTACACCAAGAAACTCAAGGAACCATATCAATTTCATGGAGAAGACTTTTAAAAAATTATCCTTTTGTTCAATGTGATCTGACCTAACTTGAATTCAATTTTGTAATGTAGCAATAGTGGCAAGCATAAATAGAATTCAACTTAATTGGTAACACTTTTGTATAACACCATTAAAGTAGTACCCAATGGACAAAGTTGTAATGGCATGGTCCCCAAAACAAAGTTGAAATTTGGCAATTTGTTTCTTGAAAAATATTGATTTTTCCTCAAAAAAATGAATCAATGTCAATTTTTTTGCCAAAAAGAAAAGACTACATTAAACTAGTTCTAAAATACCATTGTCATTGAAATAAATAAACACTCGGGGCAACAACACATGGGCCCATGAGCATACCATAGTATTTCTTTGGGCTTGACATTTAGGTGCCAAATAATTATTTTATTTTTTGAATTTCATTTTGATAGTTAAAATTAATTTTTGAATTTTTTGCTATAAATATAAGTAGTTTTTTTGGCAAAATTTTTGAACTTGGAACCTCTAACATAATGAGACATTTTTTATTACTTATATTTGCAAAAATGGAGAGAAATAATATTCAACCAAATTATAGGATTAAAAAATGGAGAAATGTTGTCAATTATTGGATAAATGTTTTACAATGGTGGACGGGGCCTAAAGCAAGAAGCTTTTAAGATTTCACCAATATTTGTATTTTTCCATCCCTTGTGGTTTCTTAACATTTCAACATTTCAAATAAATCATTTCTAGAAAATTCGATGATCTCAAAAATAATTTTTATTATTAACAAACCTGGAAAGGCACTACAATAGATTTTTAAAAATCAATAAATAGAGTGGGGGAAAATCAACTTAGGGAACCATTTTTTTTTCTTTTTTTTCAATTTTTCAACATTGCTAGAGTGACAATCATTAATAAGAAGATAATTGCCATTGGTTATAAAGCAAATCTCACAATATATTTTTCCAAAATCCTTCTATATTGTGGCTACCTATTAGACACTAGAGCCTAAGTTAGAAATCTTTTTAAAAATTATGTTCTAAATTTTGAAATATAGTGAATTTAGGTCATTATTTCTTTTTTAAAATCCTTTGTTGATTGTTACTAGGTTTTTTTTTTTTTTTTTTTT
>Ga0209611_10006789_pt1 | contig 18572 bp, 19 predicted proteins | sample S1TSphgellanicum_3_FD_187693 | JGI IMG/M metagenome (GOLD analysis project Ga0209611, IMG submission 187693) | Host-associated microbial communities from peat moss isolated from Minnesota, USA - S1T2_Fc - Sphagnum magellanicum MG (SPAdes) (version 2) | ecosystem: Host-associated > Plants > Peat... | reverse complement strand
CAAAACAAACAACAAAAAAAACGATTCTGAATTGGAATTTAATCTATGACAAGTTATAATCCGGAATGACTCTAGAATTGTCATAGTGACGATCACCAAAATATCCATCCTACATAAACCAGTTCCCATGAAACATAGTCACTGGAATTAGAATACAACTGGTTGTTTGATTTCTCTTTGGGGGGGGGGGTATGAACCCTACCTAAGAACCGGCCTAATAACCGCCTGGGGTCTGTTATAAACTAGAAACTGGGCCTGAGGAAGTTGCCATAATTTAGACATATAAAGCTGCAAGAAATATATTAGACAAACTCTGGAGCACTCTTGACAAAAGGTGCCATAATTTGTATATAATTTGTGCCATAAATGGGTCATGGGTAGATCATTTGGAATCATGACTCTTCTTGTCAGTGATTAGCCACTTTGTTAGTTTTGGCTACATAAAATGGGGGACCACCAATTACACATCCAGGTAATAATTATTCTGGATCTGAAGTCTAGGTACTGTTGTTTACAAAAATAAATAAATAAATAAATAAAATTTATTATCATTATTAATTATTAATATTATATATTTTTGGTGATGTTGTCACACTGGCAATCATCCAGAAGGAGATTTTGGCATGTTTGTGGCTATAGACCAGCTATGAAAGTAGAAATTTATTAAATCCTCTTATATCCTGGCTACTTGCTTGAACAAATGTGTGGAAACATGGTGATTTTTCAGAATTATTTTTCAATTTTTGGCAATTATTTTTGAAAAGAATTGAAATACTTGACAGAATATTATTATTATAAAAAAAACAACCCAAAAAAAAAAAAAAAAAAAAAAAAAAAAAAAAAAAAAAAAAAAAAAAAAAAAAAAAAAAAAAAAAAAAAAAAAAAAAAAAAAGGCCAAACAAACGCTGCTTCCAAGTACAGAAAAAATAAAATCTGTGTATCATCAAGGCAAAAATAAATCACTCCATAACACTGACAAAAGAAAGCTTCTGAAGAAGAAAAAAAAAACTTCTCAATCTGACCAAAATTCTTGCTTTCAATAATAGCACACGAAGTTCAGATGATTGAGAATGGGGGATTGTGGATCTCTTTCTTTCAAAAGGACTCTGATTGTCAAAAAACATTATTATGCTAGGAAACATAATCTCCCCAGGAATCAAGCAAACTCCAAAGAATGATCTTATTATGTCCACGCAATCTCTTCTATTGTCAAGCTCATTGACACCCACTCGACTCTGTAGTGAAAAATCCTTCAGTTTTATGTCTCATTTTTTTTCCCTTAATACCAATCCTAAACCCATCTCTTTTTTTCTTCATACCACTCATAAGCCCCATCTTTTTTCTTGATGTGAATCATAAACCTGCATGCGCTTTGTACTGGTATAGTAGTAAAAGTTGACCTAATTACCTGATGCATAGGAGCCCCCAAAAATACGGCAGAGTACCCAAAAACCTTTTTCAACAAGTCAGAGGGAGATCAACTCATAACTTAGTCAGACAGAGATCAACTCATGACCTTTTTTCTTGTTACCAAATCATAACCCGATCAACTCATGATCGTTTTTCTCAATACCAATCATAAACCCATCATTTTTCTTAATACCAATCATGAACCTGTATGCACTTTGTACCAGTATAGTAGAAAAAATTGATGTAATCACCTGATGTTTAGGACCCAAAAAAAGACCCCGAGTGCCCCTCTCTTTTTCAACAGTCAGAGGGAGAGAGATCAACTCATATGAGTCAGAGGGAGATCAACTCATGATTCCTGTGTTTGCAACAATGATCACATCTGGATGCAGATTAGTATACTCTATCAGTACACAACAGTACGTGATCAGTTCAGAGAAAACACCCACCCAACAGACATCCAACTTTGACATCCTCTACAAAAAGGAAATCATAAACAAACAGCATTAAAATCCTTAACCCATCATCCTTGGGTGAAATCCAGTATCCCATCCTTGGGGGTGAAATCCACTATACAGCAGCCCCTCCGGATTGAGGGGGATTAGATTGGTCTTTTGGCCACAAAAGGGGGAACATAAAGATGCAACCCCCCTAAAAGCATCTCCCTAGAAATACCTTCTTTCAGTACATTGCTCTCAGATTTTGAGGCCAGTTTTTTTCTAAAACATTTGTATGCATTCTGTATCAGTTGACCCCCAATCCAATCTGGTGTTTCTATTGCACATAATGGGATATACAGCAGCAACCTACAACCTACAACCTACAACCTCAATCAAAGTGTATTGAGCATCATAATCAACATGAGTGTTGCAGCAGCAGCAGCAGCATAGATGTCTATTTCAGATCATCAAATCATTTCCTTTCCACAAGAAATGATCCATGTCTCCTCAGTGCGCCTTCTGTCTCCGTATCACCCATGTGTTCTGTAAGCACCCACAAGAAGAAAGCTTGTTAATAGCCTGCCAGAGACATTTTTCTGTTTGTCTACAACCACAACAGAATGTTGGCATTTCCAAAAAATTGACAAAACCAACCCAGACACATAATCTCTGAAAGCATTGGTGACTGGAGCAAAGATCAAGGACTACTAACCAAAGGCTCGCCATCGCCTGGAGACATATCAGGTGAAAGGGCTGCTGCTGCATCGCCTTCAGAATCTCTGCTAGTAGTAGGCTTTTCTGTGCTGCTGTCGCCCACACTATGCTTGAAAACCTTCCCACTGGAGCCTGTCCTCCCTCCATTCCAAGCCACAAGCATCAAAAAAGAAATCCTCCATTCCTGAGATTCCATGCATATGCAATTTTTTTCTTCTTTGGATGCCATCCAATTGAGAAAGTAAAGAATGAGTGGGTAGTCCCAAGAAGAAAGCATGATGAGTGGAAGTCACCTTTTGATGTTGAGGAACTCTGGACTTGCTTCCCTTTCATTTTCCCTCCTTTGGGTGCTTCACCATCGTCATCATTATCCTCATCAAAATCGAACTCACTTGTGGTGTTCTTGACAGGAGTCTCTTTTGCCTTGAGAAATCTTGCCTCCGAATTGTTTGATTTACCCTCTTGAGAAACACGCTTCTTCCCAGATTTTGATGAGGATCGTTGTTTCCTGCATGTGTGGGTCAATTGTTACAACAATAAACCTTAAAACCCAAACTCACCAAGTTAAAATCAACTTGTAATTACCCTTAAGTACTTGTCAAATGCACCAAGCCCAAATCCCAAGTCGCCATAGTCTTGAGTTTGAACTAGAATGACTTGGGTTGTCTAGAAGTCTATGTCTTTGAGAAGAAAAAAAGGTGCCAATAAAGAATGCAGCTTTTATTGCTGTCTATTGCAGATAACCAGAAAGAAGGGTAAATAGTGCAAGGAGGTAAAAGCACATACAACTGGTTGGATGGTCTGGGTACATCCTCTTGCTGTGCCAATGCCTTGGCCTTGTTGAGTTCCCGTCTGGAGAGATACAATGTACAGGAGCATTTGTGATAATACAATGTAAGCCAAGGATAAAACATACAGGTAATTCTGTCTCATGCATTTTTGGTTTCCACAATAGAACTTTTGGGGATATAATTTCCCCTACATTCAACATTCTCAGGCAAGTGTCATTGCAGAACTGTGATAGATCAAGAGATGCATATATAATCCATTCAAGAAAAATAACAGCATGTGTAAACAGAAAATACTTTGCAGAATGTAGTAAAACAACTATCAACTCAAAGCCAATTCAGGGTTATGAATGGACAAGTGTGAAAAACAAGGTGCCAAGTGAGATTATGGTTACAGTGGGACTGGAGCCCATGCAGGTTTTGATGATGTATCTTGTGGATTCTGTCAAGAAACACTCAACTGTCAGTAGTGTCTTCCAGTCTCTCATTCTGTTTTGAAAGTGGCAGCTTTATGATCACCAGACCTGCTGGACACTGGAAACATGGAGCAATTGCCAGGGACATATTACTACTGTGAGAGAATATGAGGGATAAGTACATGAGATCCAGTGAAGGCCATAATATTGGGAACGGAACAAAACCATCCATTGGACAAGAAGAACCCACCTTCACAAACCTCTGTTTCTTGGTTGTCAGCTGCCAACGCTCCACACCCAGATCAAGAATTTCTTGCTCTCCATCGTCATATAGTACCTTAAAGTTGCAAAGTAACAAGACCAGATGAGACCATGAAACAAGAGTTCCACTTCTGCTTATCTGTCTGCTCCCATGGGGCTTTGTTGCCAAAAACACAGCTGATTGTGATTAGACAACCCAATTGACAAATGTGTTCTGAATGAACATAGATTTAGGGTTCAGGGTTTAGCATAACAAAACTCAGACAAACACTTCAGAAAAGGTGAAACTTTTACAGAGGAAATCTGATCCATCATACCTTGTGTCTCTTCTTTTTAGCATCGTATGAGATCACCTCCCCCTTGTAAAACCTGGCAGGTCATTCAGCCAGCATAAATGGTGTCAGCTCGATCACTCTTCTTTGATAAATGGGTGCCTGGAGACTAGGTTCCTTGTACAATCAGGAGGTTTTTCCAAGGTATTGACATGTTGAAGTCCAGAAGAGCAAAGCTTCTGGAGACATGATAAGATGCTGACCATATTCTCTCTCACCCAGAGGTTCCTGTGCTGTACTGACAAATGAGAGCATGTCATTGAGGGCAAGTTGACCTGCTCAAGCAAGTAGAGATTCCCATTAAGATGGCAGTTGAAGATACTAACCTTCGATCGAGTGGCCACCAGACCTTGATGCCACAACCCACAAGATCCTCTTTTCCTTTGTTGGCTGCAATCTTCTTAGCAGGGCTCTACCCATTTCCAGGACCAAGGGAGGGGGAAAAAATGTCACGAAAACACTACTCCATGACCCAGACACAAATTTGCTTGGTGACATATGACATGCTTCATACCATCAGGAAAAGAGCAGCTGATTGTGAGCAAGTCTATACCCATAGATCAAGAAAAGAGCAACAGACCTTTTGTACACTAGAAGAAGCCTTTTCATCACTGCTGGACACCTCCCTGACAGCCTTGTTGATGGAGCCCTTGGTTCGCCCAGGTTTTGTTTTTGTTTTGGGGGTATCGATGCTCTTCTCCTCATGCTTTTGTCCAGTTTTTACATCTATGCCAGCAGTAGATCTGATTTCCTTTTTCCCAGTGCTCTTGGGACGCCCAGGTTTGGACTTTGCAGTTTGGCCCTCCTCCTCCATTTGCTCCTTCTTTTCTCTGCCTTTCCCATCTCCACCAGTCTTACGTGTGATTGCCTTTTTGCCAGAGCTCTTGGGATGACCCTGGTTTTTGCGTGTTGTAGAGACACTTCCCTCCTGCTCATCGCCATTTCCATGAGATTCACCCATGATCTGTTTCTTGCCAGAGCCCTTTGGATGCCCTGGTTTTGACCTTGGAGCAAGGTTTTCCTCAATACCCATATCTCCATCCTTCTTATATCCATCCTTATCTTCATCCTTCTTCTTGCGACGAAAGACATATGTGGTAATAACCTTGTCAACTGCGCCCATTGGCTGCCCATAATTGGACTTGGGAGTGACATACATTTCCCACTTAGTTCCTTCATTCTTCACATCTTTCTCAAACACTTCCGTAATAATTTCCTTCTTGTCAGAGCTCTCAATATGCCCCCTTCCTCGCTTGTGCTTTGGACCAAGCGCCTCTTCATGACTCTCACTGGCCTTTTCATCACCCACAGAGAGTTTCCTCTTATTCTTTGCAGCGGAGCCCTTTGGGCGCCCAGCTTTACGCTTGGCAGAGAGGTTTTCCACCACATCCTTTTCCTCCCCCTCCTTGTCTGTTTCTGTTGGCATCTGTTCTACAACCTGATGATCCACACCCGCCGCCACTTCTTCTTCATCCTTGTCTTTACTTGACACCTCCACAGCATGATTCTTGCTAGAATGCTCCAAAGATCCAGCCTCTTCAGCATCATTCCAGCTAGAATCTTCAGGAAGATGTTTACGCTTTGCAGGCTGGTTCTCCTCTTGGTCTTCTGCATCCTTTTCTGTGATCTCCTTCTCAAGCGCAGTTTTTCCATCCATCACATTTCTAGGTGTGCCCCAATCATGTGTTTTGCGAGACCCCTTGGAGGGCCCACGTTTGCGCTTTGTGGGAATGTGGTGCTTCTCTTGGTCCTTCTCGCCTTCCTCCCCTGTGGATAGTCTTTGAGGCGTCTCTACCCCAACCTTCTCGATGTTGTCTCCATCAATTCCTGGGTCCCTAGTTTGATCCTTTTCAACTTCAGGGGTGATGACCTTCTTAACATCCTGCTTGCCAAGGCTCTTGGGATGTCTGTGTTTCGGTTTCCTGCCTAAGCCCTTGGGTTGCCCACGTTTTCGCTTAGCAGAAAGATACCCCTGCTGCTGCTCATCCATTCCCCCATCTTCATCTTTGCAATCGCCTGTATCTGCCTTCTGGGTTATTTCTTTTTCCTCCTCTTGCTCAGTTTCTCTGTCTTCTTGAGCATCAGGTTTCTGAGGAACTACTCCTCCATCACCTTCTTCCTCATCCTTGCCACCCTCATCTTCCTGTGTGTCAGGTTTCTGAGGAACTACTCCTCCATCGCCTTCTTCCTCATTCTTGCCATCCTCATCTTCCTGTGTGTCAGGTTTCTGAGGAACTACTCCTCCATCACCTTCTTCCTCATCCTTGCCATCCTCCTCATGGTCCATCTTTGCTTGAGTCTCCTCCTGATCTTTAATTTCATCCTCAACCTGGTTCTTGACTCTGTCCTCCTCACGACCTTCTGATCTGCCCTCATGACTCATTCCTGCATCATGCTCTTTCTCACTCAGTCCTTTTTCCTCATCACCCACAACCTGGTCTTCATCATTGTTTGCTGCATCTGCATCCTGTTCCTCCAGTCCACCACCCTCCTCTGTCCCCTCTGTGACAACCTTGTTTGTCTCACCTGCATCCCACTTTTCCAGTCTGCTTCCCTCAGTCCCCTCTGTGGTGACCTCATTTGTCTCATCTGCATCCTGCTTCTCCAGTCTGCTCCCCTCTGTGGCGACCTTATTTGTCTCATCTGCATCCTGCTTCTCCAGTCCACTCCCCTCTGTGGCAACCTTGTTTGTCTCATCTGCATCCTGCTTCTCCAGTCCGCTCCCCTCTGTGGTGACCTTGTTTGTCTCATCTGCATCCTGCTTTTCCAGTTTGCTCCCCTCAGTCCCCTCTGTGGTGATCTCATTTGTCTCATCTGCATCCTGCTTCTCCAGTCCGCTCCCCTCTGTGGTGACCTGGTTTGTCTCATCTGCATCCTGCTTCTCCAGTCCGTTCCCCTCAGTCCCCTCTGTGGTGACATTGTGTGTCTCATCTGCATCCTGCTTCTCCAGTCCACTCCCCTCAATCCCCTCTGTGGTGACCTTGTTTGTCTCATCTGCATCCTGCTTCTCCAGTCCGCTCCCCTCAGTCCCCTCTGTGGTGACATTGTGTGTCTCATCTGCATCCTGCTTCTCCAGTCCACTCCCCTCAATCCCCTCTGTGGTGACCTTGTTTGTCTCATCTGCATCCTGCTTCTCCAGTCTGCTCCCCTCAGTCCCCTCTGTGACAACCTTGTTTGTCTCATCTGCATCCTGCTTCTCCAGTCTGCTCCCCTCAGTCCCCTCTGTGATGACCTTGCTTGTCTCATCTGCATCCTGCTTCTCCAGGCCGCTCCCCTCAGTCCCCTCTGTGGCAACCTTGTTTGTCTCATCTGCATCTTGCTCCTCCGGTCCACCACCCTCCTTAGTCACCTCAGCAGCAACCTCCTTGTGGCCACTTTCTACAGTCTCCTGGTGTTTGTCTGCTTTCTCATCTTCAGTGTGGTTGAATTTTCCATCTTCGTCAAACATAGTGCCATGCTCCTTCAGGTCCAAGTCCTCCTCTTGTTGATGACTTTGGTTCTCCTCACTTTCACCCTTCTCAGGGATTTGTAAGCCACCCGCTTCCTGGTCTTGGAAGTCATTTCCCTTGGCGGTGTCATCATCTATTACAAGATCTTTTTCCACTGCATCCCCTTCATGGTTCTTGGCCAGCACCCCATTATTGTTTCTGTCATCTATTGCATTATCCTCTGCATTCTTTTCCACTTTGTCTATGTCCTGATCTTTCAACCCATCCTTTGCAGCAAGCTCCCTCTTTTCCTTCACACCATCACCTATCACTTGCATCTCCTCAACTTCTGGCAACCCATTTTTCTCACAGTCTCTCACTTCCGTCTCCTCATCTTCTGGCAACTCATCTTTCTCAAAGTTTCTCACTTCCTCTTCAGGATCCTTTATGTTGTCACCCGCCAAAGGTTCAATCCCATCTTTTTCTTCTTCCTTCATTCCATTCTGCTCATTGGGTTTTTGTACTACATCCACCACTGCTGCCTCCTTGATCTTTGGTTCATCATTCTCCTGGTTCTTTGGTTCCACCACCACATCCTCCAGCACTTCTTCAACATCCTCAATCTCTGGCACTCTTACATGATGAACCTGTGATTTGTCTGGTTCATGATCTTGCATCCCACCACCCTCATGGTCCTCCTGGACAACATCCTCCTCCATCTTGCTGCCGTCATTCACCTCCTCATCCTGAACGACCGCATCCTCCTCCTTGTGCATGTTCATTCCATCTGCCTCTGGACTCTTCACATGGTCAGGATCCTCACCTCCCTTCACTCCATCCTTTTCAGCTTCCTCAGCAACCTTGCTTTGGCCATCCTTCTTGTTGGATCCTTTGGGTCGCCCACGTTTGCGCTTCAAAGGAAGTCCCTCATCGTGCTGCTCTGTTTCTTCTCCATGCATGTCATGAACTGCAATTGGAATTTTCTTTGGACCGATCTGGCCAACACTTTTTATCCTACTGGAATTAGGCAGCTTCTTGAAGGAGCCTTTTGGGCGGCCACGCTTACGCTTCACAAGGACAGTTTCTTCTTGTTCTTCCTGTTTTTTTTCTTCAGTCTCCACTATGTCCTTTTCTGCCAATCTGGGCTCCTCCATACCCACAGTGCCTTTTGCCAATATATCATTGTTGTGCTCGCCCTTGTTGTGGTTCACCTCCTCATCTATTGCTTCCTCTTCATCTTCTTCTTCAGACAACACTTGTGCATCACTGAACACTTGTCCTTGCCTTTGGCTTTGTGGACTAGATTGCTGACATGAGGAAATATGAAATCAGTAATGATCATTTTCCCATGAGATCCCAAATGAGAAGAGAAAAAGCTTGTTTTTCTGAATCTCAAATGTGGGTCAGAGACATATATATATACCTCATATGTTGCAGCTGAGGAGAGTCCTGAATCTGCAGTCATAGTAATTTCAGCAACTGCAGATTTGGTGTGCTTGCAGTCTTCCTTGATACAGAGCTCTTCAGATGTTGACATCAATTTGCTGCCAGACACAAAGCAACATCAACAACCATACTATCATCAGTTAGATCAACAAAACTGGCCCACCCAACTGGCAGTGAGATGATTGATTTCTTTCACAGAATGCTTGGACAGATGGCAGGTGGATCACAATGCAAATCACTTCACAATTTATCTCATGTATGCTCTTATCAGCTCTCTGAACCAGCGGCAGCATCACTTTCCTCACTGGGAAATGTTTGTGACTCAACTCATACATACCTGCTAACTTCAGACCCAGCTGCATGTGCATAGGAAGAGCTTCCAGGATTCTTAGAGATGACATCTAGCACACTGTTTCTGATGAATTCCTCATCATCCTTGGACAAGAGATGCAGGTTCTCCTTCACATCATCTATAAGTAGAGGGCAATAGGCAGCAACTTCCTGTAAGGAAATGGGAGTTAATATAAACTCTTCAGCAAAGGTTTCACATAGCAACGTAAGTACCAGGACTCCAGTTAGCATTTCTGGCAGTTCACTGATCCCCCTATCAACTTCATATAAGTTGGCATAACCCAAAACCCTAAATGCTCCAAAGTCTTTTGAGGATTCCTAATCTACAAAACTAGGTCCAATTCATCCCAAATCAACACATGTTAAACCCTAAAGCCTAGCCATGCAAGAACCTACAAAACCAACCATTTTAGCATTACCCATCAAAGCAAATGTCACATGTCTGACAGAGATGGACACCTCCAGGTATTATCTAATGGACCCTAAACCCTAAACCCTAAACCCTACTACTATAACATCTGTCAGGCTATCTGGAAAAGACAGACAAAATTTCAACTAGTGATGGGCACCAACCGAAAGCAGATCAATAGTTGATGTCATTTGTTCTTTCCTGGCTGAATTTCTGTAGACAAGAATCTGCTGTATAAAAGCATGAGCATGCTCCCTGCTGAACAGTGAATATGCGCACTTTGTGGTTAGGATTTTCAAGAAGTCGTGCTGCGGGTGATTCTTTCCTATCTTCTTCAACAGCTCCGCCTGCACTCAATCAGACAGTAACAATACTAAAGGGTTTCATCATTTGATATTTTGTAAGCCTCTGTAAAAGGTTAGATTCTTCATTCTCTGCATTGTCTCACCACAACAAAGTATGTATAACAGCAGCAGCACTGGTTTTGCTTTTATCCTTACCACCACTTCCCACTGTGGGTTTTGGTGTTAAATTGAGTGAAGATAGGAGAATGGCAGGGAGGGGAGCTTTTAGTACTGCTACAGGAGCCTCAAGAGCTGAATTATATGATAAGGAAAAACGTACAGAAGCTGCACGTGCATGAGCAATACTGGTGCTCGGATCCAGCAGAATAGAAAGCTCCTTGAAAACACCGTCATTGCCCATTTTGTGAAGCTCCCACAGATCTTCCTTTGCTTTGGGTGGATCCACAAACTGATCAGAAATTACAGTGAAGCTGCTCTCAATCTTCCTCTGGAAATCCAGCATCTCTTTCTCCTGCAAAATGCATAACTTTGTCAAGGGCTGCTGCTGCTTCTTATGTACAAACAAATGGGTTACAAAACTGCCAAACACACAAACTGCCATAATTTCCAAAGCACAAGATCAGAAGTTCTTTGTTTTCAGCATCACAGAGCAACTTTGAGCTGATTGATGATCCTGACTGTTTTTGAGGATTATATGAGCAAGGTGTCCATGCCAAACCACAGATACCACCATGGCAGACAAAAGAAAAGATCAACTATGATGATATGTGGACAGACTGTAGAATTTGTGAAGTATCAGAGAGGTGTATAATCTTATGACGAAGAGCTAAGTTGCTGCACCTCAGTTGTCTGTCGCACAGAGAGGTAAGCAAGCATCTCCAACTGCAATCTGCACGACCCCACCCACACTTGCATCCAGATAAACATCCTCTTCAACCCTCCTTGTCTCTCCTCCTCTCCTTTTTTTTCTTGATGCAATTGTACAATTTCTTGCCTGAATTATGAAGCTCATAGATAATTACAGAGACAGGTCCTTAGTATTCCTTTACTTTTGTGACTTCCTCTCTTTTCAGATTCTGAAAGGATGCAGTGAGATAAAAATTAAACCCATCCAAAACAGTAATATCCTGGAGGCGCACTGGAAGAACCCAGAAAAGTCCTCACTTTTGCTTCTGTGACAAAATGTGCCGAAGAGCAATTTTATCCTGCTCATCAAATGTGGAGAAAAAGGCTACCCAGTGCTTTGCCTGCTCCTCCACAGGGAGCAGCTCTGCGTCAAAAAGCTCCTCACAAAGCACAATCTCCATGTCCTGTGCTCTGCCCAATCAGGCCTAACTTTTTCAGTACATTCAAAACCCTGTTGGAGAGAATAATTCTTCTGATATATCACTCTGATGAAGGTGGGGGGGAAAAAAAAAGAATCAAGCAAGAAGACCCAACAAAACAGTCACTATGGTATACAAGATCTTCAGAAGAAACTGATGGCAACAGAGAAAATTTCAGAGTAAATTCCATTGATGGGTACGTGTCCAGATGTGTGTGTTTGTGATAAGTGAAGAAGCAGTCCCAAGGAAAGTAACTTGCATTTCAGTTCATTGGGAAAAGCAAAAAAAAAACTCACATGAAATCTGCAGAACCTTTTCCACAGCAGGAGTGAAAAATTTGACTTGGTATCCACTCAAACTGATCATGGCCAGCCTCAAATCCTTCAAAGAATTTTGTGCAGTAGCTCCTATAAACACCTGCCAACTTATGTAGAGTTTCTATTCTGATTGAAACCTGCATCATGTTCAGATTCATCACCGCAAATACCAGGTGCATGATGAGTCCTTTGTATGGGAAGACAAAAGAAACATTCAAATAGTAGTAGTAATAGAAGAAGAAGAAGAAAACCTAAAGGTGTTCATTGTTTTCTTCAAGCTTAACATCTACTGGGACAGCAGCAGCAGCACAAGTATAAGATTAATGGGCAGTTGATAAAACCAGCTGATTTTACTGATGGGTAGACGTGATGGGCCACCAACCTTGGTATCCTGAAGACAATCAGCAACTTTATGTAGGATACCAGGGGGACTTAAGTTCAGATTCACTCTTGCAAAATTGCAAATGGCATTTATTGCTGTAATGCGCACTCCATCATCGAAGCAACAGAGCTGCTCACCAAGTGCAACTATTCATTCCACCCCACAACTGCACTTCATTCAGGTTCAGGACTTGAAGGCAAAAAAAAGACAGAGTTTGGTTCTTACATACAAAACACCTAATAGGAAGGACATAGAATCTCTTGATGAACATGATAAATGTCTGCTACAATTTTGAGCCAAAGCCTTTCATGACCTACTGAGAGAAAGAAAGAGCCATATTGACAGCCTCACCGAGAATTTCAGATGTCTCCACAGTGGATGATTTCGTTGTCTCTAGATACACTTTTGCACAGTTCACAGCAGCTACTCGAACATCAACATCTTCATCATTCAGCCTCTTCAAAAACTCTGAGAAAAGCTGCTGATATTCTGGGGGCACTTGCCGACCTGGCACAGAAAACATTCGCCCTAGGAGAATTGTCGCCTTCAAACGTATTGGAACCTGATTGGACTGGAAGAACTCACCCAACCCCACATTTCCAGAAATGCTTGATTTTCAAACACAACCTAAGCCACCCAACTTTCATTGCCTTCCATAATTTCTGGTGATGAGAATATCCCATTCTGCGACTATCAAAAAGAGACCAAAAGGATACGGAAGCAAACTAGACTGAATCTGGTGCAAACAAGGTAGTAGTCCTTGGCAGTCACAAGAAACTATATCAAGACTCCATTTTCAAGTATGTTGGGTGGGTTGACAATTGTGTGAGCTTCCAGAAAAGGAGGGAGACGTGCATACCACAAGCTGCTCTTTAAGATATGGTAGGACCCCCTGTACCATCTGTGGTGCACAGCAATAAAGCTCATAGATGAGCTCATGATAGTCCTTTTTGAGCGCAGTTGGCAAATCTTTTCCATCTGACATTGCAAGAATAAAAAATTGCCGCATGTATGGCTCCAGAATCTCTGCACTCTCCTCCACAACCGCCACTGCCAGCATGTGTCCAGCTTGTGATACACCCTACCCCCAAAACACAGTTTTGCTTTATAGAAATGTAATGAGAAAATTTGTTTTAAGACCTCTCTTTTCAATAGTTTTTCAAAGGACCCAACTGCCAGAAAGACCTTCTGAACTTAGTACCCTAGGAATCTACAATCTACAGTATGAGCAGGAGGACTCAAAGACATTGATGAGCTGCAAAGTGCGGCAAACCAACTTGGACCACCCAACTGAAGAGGAGGAAGTTACATTGAAAGTGAGGACCATATAAACCAAATTTCTATAATGAGTTTGGGTCTTTTCTTTTCTTTATACCTCTTTCTGGCTCAGAAGATTGTTTAGGATGACCTCCAAGATCTGTGATGAAACCTCCTCGCCCTCGTTGATGACCAGCGACAAGACATTCCGCATAGCCAGAAACACAGGTTCTGGATGCTTGTCACTGCATTTTGCAGCAAGATATATTGTCTCAGGTACCTAAGTTGAGAACTTTCTTGTCCTTGATGAGAGAGCATGCGAGCATGAACCTTACTAAATAGAAGGGAATAAAAACAAAAACTTGCCCCCCCCACAAAACATCTTCCTACAACAAACCCATTCGCCAATTGTTTGAGAGCCTGCCTGAAGGTACCTAGTTATAAGATTTTTTTTCTTCTAACATTACCTTACACTTGTTCTAGTGTCTGATGAAAACTATGAGGGTGAGAACTCATTGTTACCTAATGGTAGTGAAGAAGATCTCAAACATTTCGGTAATCAGATCATCACAATCGAGATCCAGCATGACGACGCATGACCGCACCTTTGCAACCGTCTCGAGAATATTCACCCTGCTGGAAAATGAAGGACTGTGCACGTCATCCAACCCTCTGAAAATGCCCACAATCAACTGGAAAATTTCCTGCACAACAGAACAACAACAACCACTTTTTTAGTATGTGAGAAAGAAACTGCAAGAGAGAGAGAGAGTGTGTGTTTGGTATTGACCAGAATAAAAACCCATTGCCACAATGAAGAAGACAAATAACTACCTTCAAGCAATCATCACTGTAAGGTGCATCAGGTGCAACAATTCTCATGATTTCACTGATACAGAGTGCCACGAGCACCCCAACATCCTTATCTTTATGACCCAACAGAGTCGGGTCCACAAGCGCATCTGAACATCCCTTCATAGCAAAGATTGTGCTCGGTGGCGGTGACTGCTCCACATCTTCAAGCATGCTTGCAGCTTGCTGTGTACATCATAAAGTTCAAAAAATCATCAGCAAATAGAGCAACCCCACTGATGCACTGTACAGCAAATTTGGGATGAAGAAAAGTCAAAACATGCTGGTTTGGCTCAGCAAAATAGTTTGGCCCAGCATTTTTGCACATGGTGCTGAGGCAGCTGCCAAAAAGGTGCAGCAAAGCCAAACACCTGCTGCTGCTGAATGGCTAGACTGTCTGATTGGTCCAGGTGGGTTGCTATTATGTAGTAGCCTCTCAGCCTTTTGCAGTTTTATGGGTGTGGTTGGGAAAAAAGAAAAAACTAATCTTGGATGTGAGCACTACTGTTGCAGGGCCACATGCTGAGCACATGGGTGGAGATGCAATTAGGGAAAGAAAGGGAAAAATAGAATAGTAAGGTGATAGATCATTCATAGCTGCCAATCAGGTTTTTTTAATCTCTTCAACACCTACATTCTTTCAAACCAATTACAATTCAATGCTCAAGGAAAGAAATCAATTCGAAATCTGCAACTACAAAACCTTTCCCAACCAGCCAGGGCAACGACCAGCAGGCAGTGGGAATCACAGGAACCCTAGAAATGGAAACAACAAAGAGCAGCAGCTTTGGAGCAGCATTAGAGACAGAAAGAATTTGGTTATTGCGGTGAGAAAAGTAGTGTGCTCTGGAAAGGAAAATTGTGTTCTCTCCAAGAAAGAAAGAAGAAAAGATTTTGGGAGTATTACCGGTAAGAGGTTCATGAGATCTTCTTTGGATTGTGCATTGGCGAGTTTCTTGCCGATGTCTGTCAAGTCCAACTCCCTTTGCTTCGACATCATGCATGCATGCAGGCAGGCATGCACACACACTGGTGGTAGTGGGTTGTGCTTTTTGAATATAAAAAAAGAGAAGAAGATAGGTTTTACAAAGAGCTCTAAAGCCTAGAGGACCCACAGAAGAAACAATCAAAAACCACCAGCAGCTGCAGCAGCGAAAACAACGACTCCTTTCTTCCTCTTCTTCTTCTTCTTCTTCTTCAATGGCGCTCCTGCTTCTTCTTCTTTTTATGCTTCACTACGTCAAGACAACAAACGAACCCATCACGGTCGTTGTTTCCAAATCTCTTGTTCATGTGGGCAAACGCAAAACATCTCCACACCGCCAAAAGATTTCCATTTTCTCTCTTTCTTTTTTTGTTTTGTCCCTGTGCCAAAAACAGCCTCCAAAACGCAGTTGTGGGGTCAATGGGTATTTGCGAAAAAAACAGAATTCACAAGAGCAGCAAGTGTACAAAGGCTTCAACGATTCCCATGGCACCCTGAAACACCACCACAAAAACCTTGCCGAGAGCGACGACGCAACGACGACAGACAGCGCTCGGGACTGCGCTCGGGCCAAGGAAGAAAGGACCCAGCGCGAGAGAGAGAAGAACAACATGGTAGGTAGGTAAAAACTTGGTTGGTAGGTAGGTAAAAGCTTGGTTGGTAGGTAGGTAAAAATTTGGTAGGTAGGTAGGTAATTGTTTTTCCAATTTTTTAATAATTTTTTATTCCCTTTTTTTTCCCCCTCTCTATCTTTTAATTGCTAGGTAGGTAATAAGTAATAAATAACTTAAAGTCAGTAGGTAACTTCAGTAGGTAGGTAAGTAATTTGTGGTGGTAGCATCACTTACCTACCTACTTATCTTTTACCCCCAATCTTTTTTTTCTTTTTACACTTTTTTTTTCTCTTTTTTTTTTTAAATCTCTAGGTTAATAATTACCTTAAGTTGGTAGATAACTTAAATAGGTAGGTAAGTAATTTGTCATTGTAATATCATTTACCTACCTACCTACACTCCAATATATAATTAGTTATATTCCAAGGATTAAGTATTTACTATTTTTATTTTTATTTCCCATTTTCACCTTTTCTCTTTCCACCTTTTACTCATTAGGTTACTTTTAACCTAGTAGGTAGGTAGGTAAGTAACTTGGGCTTCATCATGTTGCTACACATGACAATCAACTAATGAAAAAAATTGAATTCATTTTGTTAAAATTAAGTTTTCATTCAAATGAAAATATTGGATAAACTTTGCATGCAACTTGAATTGAATTTAAATTCATGAATATAAAATATAATTAATTGAATTTAAATTCAATTGGATTCAGATTGAATTCAAGTTCAATTGAAGAGAAATGGGATACAAATTTTTTTGCAAAATAAAATTTTAAAAATTTCTATGATTATGGTTTTTTTTTTTTAAAAAAAAAACTTTGAAAAGACTTAGATTTGGAATATGAATAAATTTTTTCTCCTTTTCTCCACAAGAGCTTTTGAGAATTATTTTGTATTGAAAATCAATCTTAAGGTATGATAATGCACTTTGGAATTGGTAGGTTAAAACCTTAAGCTAGTAGGTAGGTAAGTATTTTGTGGGTTGTATCAATTATTTACGCACCTACTTTCCAATTTAAATTACATTCCAAGGATTAGCCACCTTTTAGGACATTTTTCCCATGTAATATTTACATTCCAAAGATTAGTTTATATATATTTTTCCAAATAATATTTACATTCCAAAGATTAGAATGAAAAGAAAAAGGATTTTATTATATTTTTAATGATAACCTTTCTTAAGGTAAATCTAAATATTAAAGAAAGGATAAATTTACTTATTTTCCCATAATATTCTCCTCCTTTCTCTAAGTAAATATAATTATTAAAGAAATAATTTGATCATTTTCTCACAATTTTCCCCCCTTTTGTCTAGGTAAATTTAATGATTTAAGAAAGAACTTTCTACATTTCCCCAATATTTTCCCCATTTTTCTTTCCAACTTTTCATTGCTAGGTTAACTTTAAAGTAAAGTTCAATGGTTTTTATGTTTCAAGTCTTCTAACAAAAATGCATAAGTCTAAAAATTAGAAGTTTTTCAAAACCATTCCAAATTTCCCATCTTTGAAAACGTTAACATAAACATTTAGAAATAATTTTGAAGCGTTTTTGAAAATATTAAACATCAAAATTTCATCAAAATTTTCATTATGATACACATTTTATATGCATGTGATTTTCATTCAACAAAAGCATGCATTAAAATTAGTCTTTGATATAGGCATGTAATAATAAAGTCATTTGTAAGCCAAAATCCTTATGTAATTTAGGTACATGCTAAAATTGTTGTAGAAATTTAAATTGAAATATAACCACTTAGGACAAACTTTTGCATGTGTTAAAATTATATTTTTTAGGTTGCAAAAATGCAAAAACTAGAACAAACAAAATCACTTATTGTATTGAAATAATCATAAGCTCACCCAAGTCATAAACTCATGATCCAACCCTAATTTTGCAAATGAGTGACAATATGTTAGTGTTGTGAGTAACAATGCTAATTTCAATTACCAAACAATTTTTTGGAATATCTTTATCAAATGGAAGCAAGTTAAAAGTTTGATAAGAAATGAAACCAAATGCAAATCCATGATATGAAAATGGCCAAAAAAAGTGGAATGATCACATGGACAAAGTGGAAATGTTTGTAATAATTCAATGAAGATGACTATTGATGAACTTTTTTAATCAATTGTTATTATTAATTTATTGTTTCATCACATTGACTAGAATTTATACATTTTAATTTTGGAACTTTTTTGTCATCCAAAAAAATGGCAAAATATGTATAAATTTTCATCCAATTTATGTCAAAAACAACAAGCAATCATACCAAATTGTTTATGTTAACATAGGTTCATTTTGTCCACCTGTATAAGTAATGATAGATATTTAATAATTTTAAAATTGGCAAAAGTAAATCTAAATTACACATATTTGTTTATAACCTTTTTAATATTATTGAATTGTGGTCATTCATTTTGAAATCTCAATCATAATGTCCCCCCTTGCACACCCCTCTTCCCAAAATATTTTTTATTTTATAATTTAGGCAAATTTGCCTTCCTCTTTTGAAGATTAAAAAAAAAAAAAAAAAA
>Ga0209611_10006788_pt1 | contig 18574 bp, 13 predicted proteins | sample S1TSphgellanicum_3_FD_187693 | JGI IMG/M metagenome (GOLD analysis project Ga0209611, IMG submission 187693) | Host-associated microbial communities from peat moss isolated from Minnesota, USA - S1T2_Fc - Sphagnum magellanicum MG (SPAdes) (version 2) | ecosystem: Host-associated > Plants > Peat... | reverse complement strand
ATATGTTTACAAAAGAGGACTTTGGAAAAAAAAGGGGATAAAGTGTGCTGCTATTGGGAACTTGGGAACAAATTGAAAACGAAATACATTGTCTATGGGCACTTGGTGGGAACATGGAAAAACCATGTGGAACACATTTTGGAACACGAAATTGAGAAAAAAAACCCATACCTTTCTCCCCCCAGAAGGAAAAAACTAGGCGTCTTGAGTGCATGTTGCCTCACCTCATTGGCTGGGAAGGATTTCCTTTCCTTATTGTGTCAATCACTGCTTTTGGCCTAGGCCAATGGCAGGGACATGAATTGCGGGAACATAGGCATAGGGTCACAAATAATATCACATAACACTACATAGTTCTGGAAAAGATATTGTTAGGGTAAAATTACTCATTATCAAACACGTACTTATCATTGAACATTTTTCAATATTTTCTTAATTCCTTAGTCAAATTGAGCAATTTTTGTGTCATTGGATGTGCAAATTAGAGGGTTATAAATATTTTTTGAGTGTCATAAATAAAGAAGCAAGATGGGAAGAAGATGGGCGATAGTTTACTTCAATTTGTTTGAAAAAATAACTCTAAACCTCTTTCTAATTCTTGGCCCATATCTTCCTCATTTTTAGTCCTTTTTGAGTGATTTAAACTTTGATGGGTGCCCCAATTAGGGCTTTACAAAATTTCTTTGTATTCCAAAGATAAAGATGCAACAATCACATTTTAAGCTCAAAATGTTAATCTGTTTTAAGTCACTCATCACCAAACACTAAACCCCTTTACACCAAACACCCCATATCTTGCCCATTCCTGTACCAAAGTGAGAGATTTTTGCAATGTTGAAAACGTTGGGTGGAGGGCTGAAAATTTTCTATAATCTTTAGAATCAAAAGAACAATATGTGAGGATTTGACTTTGTTTGACTTCTTAAATGTTTGCTCACCAACCTATCTTCCCTACTCCAAATTAACATGTAAAATCACAACATTAAGAGTTGGACTAAAATAGAGGAGAACCAACATCCAATCATTGAAAAAGTTTTTATCTATCCATTTGATGTGGAAGAAGACTCCAATAACCTTGATCTTTTTGTTTGTTGCAAGGAACACTTCTGATCATTATTTGCTATTCCATTTTCCCATTACTTCGAGTAGTGAAATACCATGGAAAGCTTTTGCTATTTCATAAAACAAAGAGACGAATTTGGAAAAAGTTTTGTTCCAGTGTTATTAGCAAACACCCATTGCAAAGTCAAAAAAATGAAACATAAAAGTAGTTCACAAGGGAAGCTATCTATCTATAAGAAGGTTAACATTTGGTTTTACTTTACTTAAATTATATTATTCCATGATGATGATCCCTTGAAGCTAATTTAAGTAGGATAACTTATTTAATCTCATAAGTTTTAAGTTGTCACTTGAACAATTTCAAATTGAAATTTCTTTAGCTCATCCTTGACTAAAGAGGCATGGGAAGGTGTCATTTTGTATATGTATTATTCTTAAGTTTTTTCTTCCAACATCATATTCATGAACAAATTTTGAATATTCTCTGAATTTATTCAGAGTCTATGATTTCAACTTTCGTATATTTGTGCACCCTAATTTTTGAAAAGACACATTTGGACACACAAATTACTTGTCAAAAGACGCAACTGAAAGACACAACTGCAAGAAGCCCTTGACAAAGAGGGAAGAATATGTGTCCGCCAAAGAGCAAGCCATGCTTTCTAGGGTACTAGAACAGAAAGACTGTGACAATGGCTATGAACTTCCGTTAGATGTAATTGCAAGTATTGAAGGTCAAGAGCCAAAATGCCATCACACATGATTGGTTTCATACCTCCAGAAATTGGAGTGCCTTGGCATCTTGGATTGCATTCCAGTCACCGTGCTGCAACACAAACCAATAAAACAATGTTAAGTAATTTCAAGTTCTTATGCCAATCACATATGTTGCACTGAATTCCAAACAGTGATGCTGAAGAATTAATCAAGTTTCAATGAATAATGGTATATCAAGCAGACATGAGAGGTGAATGTTGTGCATTCCAAGCATCTGACAATAATGCAGAAGTGAAGGCAATCGTGAATTCCAAGCATGACACATTTGAGAACACAGAATTGAGAGGTGATCCAAGCATCACACATCGGAGAATTACAGAAGTGAGAGTTGATCTTGGATTCCAAGCATCAAGAATCTGAGAAATTCACCAACAAATTAAGTGCAAAAGATGAAGCAAAAGCGTACATCACTTTGCCACCTTGACACCAAAGCTGATCCAAAAAACAACAAGACAACAAACTGAAGAATACAATCTTTGTAATTATCATTCATTCATCGCGTCCACAAAGTATACAATGGCAGATACAAACCAAGAGATGCACTTTGTGAATCCACAACTGAAAACCAGACTTGTATAACCAAAATCGCACCATTTGCAAAGGCATTCTAGCAAGCTTGGACAAGGATTTAGCTTTCTGGTTGATTCTTATGCAATCGATACTAAGATCATAATGTGCAGGCAAGCAATTCAGAGAGAAAACGTATCTTCTTCCCAAATCCATACAGTAATGATCGACCAAAGAGATTTTCGACAATGAGAGAGAAACTTCACAATCATGTTTACGAGCTCGCTCAATCAGGAATCAAGGAGCAATTGTGTCATGACATCTCTTCTGACACCTTGCCGGCAGGCTGCCGTAAAGGGGAAATTGCAGGGGGTCGAGGTGTGGGGACTCAGGATACGTGATAATGAGCCGCTGCAGGAATCTAATGATGAGAGACCGGTGGTGCAAGAATCTTAGATTATGCGAGTCAAGAACTACGGTAGCACAAAACCGACAATACAAAAGAAAGTGAGCAAGGTTGGATGAGATCCTTGCGTCAGAACTTACCAAGATTCAGGAGTTGAATTCTGTAGAGACATGTCGGAAGGCGATTCTGGACCTTAGGTGTTGGATTTGTAGGTGTGTGTGTGTGTGTGTGTGTTTTCTATTTTTTGGTTAAATTTCCCGTGTTTCCTCAGAAAAGCCTTTGGATTGGGAGAGAAAGAGGATGTTGAGAGGGTTGAGGATGCAATGGCATAGGCTGCTTGCTTGCTTGGTGATGATCCCCATTCAGTTTCTCAGGGAAATGCCACACCTCCTAAGAATTGCATGCACTTCGTTAAACTAGATCTTGGACAAGAGCTCTTCTTTGCAAGTATGACAATTTTTCATTGGGAGGTGTTTTTAGGGTTGATGAAACCCCAGCTTGCAGTATTGTTTCTCCCATTGCAACAAACATGCATTATTTGCGTCAGAATTTATCCTTTGCACAGAGCTTTCTGTTCTTTTCTTTGATCTAATTGTCCACCCCACTTTTGTGTTGATTTTCTTTGCATTTGTGCAGAAAACATTGTACTGGTTTGGCCATCTTCCTACTCGAACTTGCTTAACAACGTACGCAATTTTTTTCTTATATTGTCTAATGTGTATACACACTGTTTACAAGAAGCTATCTGCACAAGTCTCTCTCCCTTTGAAACCTTGATTGCAAAGGCAATCAAATCCTCTAATGTTAGGATTTGGTGGTTGTAAATTGACTTTCATCACACAAATTTATGTGTTAATGGCTGTTCTTTCTAGATCTTCTCTCAACTATTTCCTCTGCACCAGAGTGGAAACACCTCCCAAGAAATGCCAATATGGTTGGACTACTTTTCACTGTGGTGTTAGGCCTGCTCGGCCTTGGCTATTCAATCCTTGGGTTGTTTAAAGGACAACTTGGACAACCTGTTCAATGGAGGGTGATGAGAACACACTGGCGTGACGATGTGAGAGGAGGTGGGCCTGTTAAGACTAGGAAGCAGTTGCACATGTTTCTGGGGTTGGATTTTCCAGTACACAAAGAGGAGGAAGAGCCCAATTATCCCAATTATTGGTTTTGTGCCAAGTCAAAGCTGCCTCCAGTGAATGCTGATGGTCAGACATATCGCCTTATCATCTATGATGGCCAGGTGATTCTGGGTGATTCACCTCAAGGTTATTTGGCCTTGAGGAACAGTCCTACAGGGTTTCGTGGTTCCACCAACTCTAGTTCACAAGCTTCATCCAAAGTTAGAAAGCCATCTCTCCCTGTTGCCAATGCAGCAAAGTAGGTTCCAACAAAGCAGGTGAATACCAAAACTGCTAGGATTCAAGGAGAGGAACCATCTAACTCAAAGATCAAAAGGGAAGGTGGTGTCAGTTTGCCACAAAAGGCTGGCAAGAGCATTGTGCCACATATTGAGTCTCATAAAACATTGCCTACTGCCATTTGCAACATTGTCTCTACTTTATTCACCACCCAAGGCCTCAGAGAACTTCTTTTGCTTGATAAGCCTGTTAATGGATGGACATCCTCAAAAGCTGCCTTGCAATCAGAGGAAGGGCAAGGGTCCAAAAGAGAAGGGCTGACACAGGGCAAGCTGGACTCATCAATGTCTGGACCAGCAAGTCCAGGATTGCAGATGAAGGTGACCAGCAAACCAAGGATGAGAGGTAAGTAGAGTCATGATTGGCATTCTTGACAGATGTCCTCAAAAAATCATCTGGAATTGCAGTTCTTGAGAGAGATTGAAACTGTTCCCTTTACCTTTGTTGAATGAGACTGCTGAGCACAAGCTTGTGCATTAATTTGGACACTTATCACTGGGCGCACTGGTGGTGAGTAGGCAAACTTGAGAGATCGTGTGGAGGAGTTGTGCAAAGCAGTGAAGGCTGCAGAGCAAAATCGCCAAGTTGCAATGTGTGCTCTTGCTGAGGAACGACATTGGAGTCTTGAACTGCAAGTGAGGTTCATTGGGCATGTATGGTCTTGATGAGGTGAAGGCCTACCCTGCAATTACTTTGGCTGCTATTGGACAAGTGATCTCCATCTTGTAAATAGATCAATTGTAGTCATTTGTTGCTTACAAACTTATTAGATGTTCAACAGTTTACTCTTACATGCCAACAAATGGTTTCTTTTGAAGAATGCTGCTTTGTTGTGTGTTCATGGGAAGAAAAAATTTCCCAAAGTTGAGCAGTGTTAGGGTGGCAGTTGCATCATGCAGAAGCCAGAGCAAATATTTATGGTCACAATCCGAGCTGAGGGACCCATCAGGGTAAGATGATTCCTCTTCTTCATTTCAGACAGACTATCTGCAAAAATATGAATGTTGCAAGAAGTGAAAACTCTCCATGGATGAATATCCACAAAGTTCATGTATGTTTGCACATTCTTGAGTTGCAAGATTGGTTTGTGCATTTTTCCCATGAACTTTTGAAAACTTTAGGCCAACTGTAGAATTTCAGGGTAGAGCTCACATGTTGAAGAATTTGACATGGATTTTGTGTCAATTTACTGATGGTTGCAAGGGTAGTACCATAACCACAATATCCTAACTGCCTGCAAACAGCCCAGTGTTTGGTATAGCCTTTCCAAGAATGCATAGACACAACTGACTGGAACTAGTCGTGCAAGTTGCACAAGTGCACACACTGTGATGGTCTAACACCTTTGCATGATATCAGCTTGGTCACCATTCAACAGAGAAGGACACCCTAAGAAACCAAACTGTGCAGACAATTCAAAAATTTGCATGGTTTTTCATCCACATAGCTTGAGTGAGTAGATTGTTCATGGCTTGGAACTCTTGGCATCTTTTGATTTTATTTTATGTTATCATTCAGGCCATCATTTAATCCTATTCAGGGTCATGTGAAAGATGAATTTCTGTCAAATGCACTTGGGCCAACTCTCAGAGGCAAAAAGCTCTAGAGGCCTCTCCTGAATCGAACAATTCGTCTTGTTCAAGATGGTGCACCCTGATGGAAAATGTAGGTCAACTGTACAGGCTAGATACCTATTGGTTGTACAAAATGTGATAATCACTGAGGTAAAGTAGTAATGGTGTTTAAAGTAAATACCAAAATAGTGTACACTGGCAGGTCTGTAGTGTTGTGGACACAGCACTTCACATGGTGAAGAGTTGTGATGGCAGTAGCTGTCAAGTACTAGGCCACAACATTGCAGCAAGTACTTGCATGTTGGATCAAGATCCTGAATTACAAGAAGAACTTTTAATTGAGCTTTCTTTTGTTAGACTGTCAATTATTGACTCTTATCCTCATGTATTCTTTCAATGCTTGTCAATTTTCCAGTTTACATCTCATGATTTTCATGTGCACCTTCGACCGGTATCATCTTGCACCTTAGCATCAAATTTTAAATCCAGTTTCTCTTAACCTACATGCCACAACTCTTTCTTTATAAGGAAGCCAAAAGATATGCTCCATCCCATATGTTGGTAATGAACAAGTCCACAGAATATATGTTGGAAATGGAAGACAGATACATGGGAGTCTAAAGGAGTGAAAGTATTCGCTATGTATAAGTCCAGATACAGGAAGATACCACTATTTGATCAGCTTTTAGCTCATCCACAGAAAGCTTGGAAGTATAGCAACAATAGTCATGTGATTTCTGAGAGTCATTTGTCAACAGCATGCACCTAACAAAAATATGATCTTGTTTACAATCTATTAATTCTACCCTTAATTGAGCAAATAGTTTACGTGCTGACTTTTGTTGGCCTCATCAACCTTGTAGTAAAAGGGCTCAGATTCTCCTCCCCTCATCATGTGAGGATTCTCATTCTCATTACTGATTATGGAAGTCAATGGCATACATGAGATTGTGTTTGCGTGTGCAAAAAGGGGTGAGTATCCAGTTGCTGCAAGGACAGCACCAACAGTAAATGAAGCTAGAGGTTGCATCGGTGCAGGTTGATAACCAGCTGAACCATGCTGTCTATCCTGTCCTTCTCTCTACCACTAATGCCCATCTTGGGCTTCAGGCCTTGAAATGCAGAGTAGCTACAGACACCACTCACTCTAGAAGTAGCCAGAATGTCAGATTCTCAAATGGGATAGTTTTCATGATATTGGTGGCCAAGTCATGTCACTCCACAGGATCTGTCAATTGTTTCCAGTGCATCAGCTTGCAGTAAGTGATGCATGGAATCTTTTCTGGCAACAAGGAACTTGTTATTCATGCTATCAGTATTCATGTATTGCAATGAAATTTATTGGTAGTGAAATGTTTTATTTGTCCAAATATTGTACAGAGTTTTCCCACTAAAGTGCTTATTGTGGTGCTCCTTGACTTCATGAGTTTCTGGATTGAAACAATTCAGTATAAATGAACTCCCTTGCAATTATGCCTAATGTGGCTCATATGACACAGGCTAGTGCCATTGTGATTGGAGATGGAGGAGCTATTAGTTTCATGCTTGCTTTGCTTCCTTGCAAATGCAATAGGGAGCTTTTTTGGATCAAAGTCAGGCAAGCTGGGCAAAGTTTGGTTGTGGTCATCTCTACAAGGGACCTACCTTGGTGGTGCAGAACAATGTGCAGCAACCCCAGAGACCTTTGAGGTCAAGTTTCAAGAGCTTGCGGTAGTGTCAGGTTTAGTAAAGTAGTCAAGCAGTTGGAAGAACTTGACTGTTGGGCAGCTCCAGCAGCCAATAGTGCCAGCAGGTAGACTCTACCAGACACTTCTGATTGCAAGGGTGAGACCTAAGGTGTACATCAAGAGTCAGCATGTGAGTCCCATTGAGCTCACTGTCAAGTAAATAAGGCCACTGCTCACTAGGTCTGTTGTTCTAGAGGAGGAGAGTAAGCTGACCTGTTCAGCTTATTTATTTGTAGTCCAAATTCTTGGAAGTTAGACCAAAGTACAAAAGTACAAAATGATGTACAAAAGTTCCAGACCAAAGCAGCATCCATCAAATTGTACTCACTGTTTCCACCAGTTCACATGATGTTCCATCATCAAACATGCGACTGCAATTGAACATCACAAATTGAGAAGGCATGATGCTGTCTAGAGTTCAGGAAGACTTTGTGCACTGGATTCGCCCTTACTGTCTTTCGAATAGCTACATTCTGCATTAATTTTAGGTATCTGAAGAGTTTAAGAGATTTGAACTGGTGCCTACTTTGTGTGTACAGCTTTTCAAGCACACCATGGCTGTCAAACAAGTCTGGAGCTGCAACAAAGTCTCACTATTTGGGATGACTAGGATGTCACTCAAGGTTCAGTCTCAAAATCTCTTTCCACCATCCTGCAATATTCTTAAAGATGAATTATTTCCAGTTCATGTATCGATCCAAACAAAGGTTCAAGTGTACATGTAATCAATCCCTCCAAATGCAGTTCAAGCAGGAGTTCAAGTATATGTGTCACCTCCCTTAAGAGAATCAGCAGGCTGTTGTTTGTTTTGGAGGAGGCACATCCTCCTAACCACAATTAATAGATTTATACAGACACTTCTTTGGATATATATTCATCACTTTCTCATGTTTTTAGCAATAACATAGGGAGAGTTGTTTCATCACTTGGTGCATTCTTCTTGTGTGAATGTATGTCATATGGCATGGCAGCATCATGTGATCAAGGTTGTCTGGGTCCTTTTACACATCCTTCAATTTAATTTCCTTTAAACAAAATTCATAAGAGAATTTTTCTCAAGAGAATTACCTGTTGCCTGGAAACATCTTGATTTTCATGTAGGCAAAGTACTTGTGAAATTTCAGCAGCATGATTCACATGATTGACAAAGTGAAAGTGACAAACTAACATAATATTGAGAGCCTTTTCACAACCTCTCCTTCCTCTTGATGCATAGTATTCTTCACTTGCATTAGCTGCGAACAGTGTATTCTGACAATATATAAGGGGAAATTGCAGGTGTTGGGGTCTGCCAATGTGTTTGGCAATCCAATCAATTTCTTTCGCACTCTAAATTCTGGAATTTGGGACTTTGTTAATGCACCAGCATGAAGTGTACACCAAGTTCACATTACATTCTTGGAACCCATTGCATCATGATGGCTTTGACCTTCATGCATGGCCAATCTGGTTGGTATTGCACCTGGTGTTTGAAGTTGTTGCATTGTTAGTACTCAACAGTTTCACATCTCAAACCAGATTTTGATTGTTGAACCCCAATGTCTCAAGATGATATGAAAATGGAATTTCCACAGTATGGTTTGTGTTGCTATGCTCTTTTTTCTATACAGAATTTGAAGATTCACTCTAGTTCAGGTACATTCCAATGTGGGCAATGTCAACCAAAACCAAGACTTTGTTGAGCAGAGTCTTTTTGAGGTTGCCTTATGGCTATTACCTTTTAAAGCAAATTAAATTGGCGCTTTTTCTTGGAGAGATGGATGATAGCAAGGAAATACACACCATAAATTTATTGTTTTCCTTTGAGAGATGGATGATAGATTGCAAGGAAATACATGTCATAAGTTTATCATTTTGGTGATTCTTTTCCTTTGAAAGATGGATGATAGATTGCAAGGAAGTACACATCATAAGTTTATTGTTTTCATGATTGTTTTCCTTCAAGAGATGGGGTGATAGATTGCATTGCAACACATCACACAAGTTTAGCCACACCTACATTATGTCATGAATGCATCAAATTTGACTGATTGATACCCATACAATTTGGATTATTGTCATCAAACCTAAAATTGAATTTTTGGCAGCACATGAGGTTTCTGGTATGGTGACTCTATGCATTGTAAAGAATATTCTATAAACCGTAGCAATGGAGAAACAAGAATGCTGAAATTGTTTTGAAGGGTCACACTCACTGAAAATTGCAAGTGAAGTCTTATGAAGCTGAGAATGAAGGTTGATTGTAGAGTGCTGATTGAATTCCAATACTGAACAATGTCATTAATATCTTTATGTGAATGCCTGGTATGAGATGATCAACATTTAACTCATTAGCCTTGTGATGTGTTCAGAGTCCAATAGAGCTGGTGAGGGGTTTGGCTAAAGGCACTTACAGTCTATTCAAGAACACAATCTATGCCTTCAGCAATGCAGCAACATGGATGAGCAAGGCTGCCCACAAGGTCCACAAACATTGTCTTGGAACTTCAATCTCAATATATGTCACCTTGAGTCTGGAAGGCTTGGAAAAACACCCAGATCATGTTTGCAAGTTAGAATAGGAAGACTCCATGTTTGGGATGTTATTGATGGGAAGAGCAGATATTGTGCAATCCTGCAAGGTGTGACGACATTTGCTTTTGATAAGGAGTATGTGGCAAAACTCATGAGATGTGAGCAGTTAAAACACAAATAGTCCTTAGTACAATGGATGTACTTAGTATGTAACGAAAGTGCACTCAACTTGGGGTAAACAATGATCATACAAAAATCTATGTCCTCAGATTTTGTCATATTTCTGGAAACGACAGGAATAATTAGGCATGATGTTGGCTAGCACTCAAGAGGTGTTGCTGCCATAAGTATACCCATTGTAGGGAGTTCATATAGTCAGTAGAGAAAGATACCAACTGGGCACTACTATTCATGATGAAGGTTATTAGTCTGTTATGTTCTGAGTGACATTCTCAAGGTTGTGACTGCACTATTCGTTCTTGTGTTTGTTTTGGCTTGGTTGGAACTGACACAATGCTTACCTTCAAAGTGTTTTTGTGGAGTCTTCTCTATAATCACATGGATATTTAGGACAGAGACTTAAAATGTCTACATCAGCTCTTAAACCTTGCTTGGTGTTCTAGGGGTGTGAGAAAAAGGTGATTGCCTTTCTTCCTGATGCTAAATGTCTAGGTGGATTGCTCTCAGAAAGAAATAGCAACTGCTCTGGAGGAGGGGTTCAGGTTTTGAAGGTGATTATTTTCCCTAGTCCTGTGGAAGCCAGTACAGACTCTGGCATATTGATTTCTCTTTGGACACCGGTGCACAAAAAATTCATTTTAGCTGCCTGTATTCTGTGTGGGACTAGCATTTAACACTCCTTGTCCAGTTTTTTGGGGCAGTAGTTCATGAAGTACAACTTTCCTAGCAAATGATATTAGTCATGGTGGAAATAATGTCTTTGTGTCCTGGGCTGAATTTTGAATAAACTGGAGACTTCATGATTTTTTCTCCAAATAGTTGATCATGTTCAGGTTTTATGTGGGTGATGCAGGAATAACATGATACATTACTGGCATCATTTAGGAAGAAGTATAGCTCTTCTGTAACAGCTCATGTTATGGCTGCTTTGCTATACCAAAATTGGGACCCAAGCCCTAACAGTAGCATACAAAATGTCACATTGTCACCTTTCTGACGTCTTATCCTATGGAGACAAGTGCAACTGAATGCCACATGTCTGCCCAGGACAGTGAAACAAAATAGGAAACAGGCATGTCTTTTAGTGGTAGTTTGTCCATGGTAGCCATTGTCAAATTGCATATACCATATGAAATCATTATTGTCACTCTTTGTAGCCATTTTGCTTCAGGTAAAATTGGGTAAGGAGAAAGTGACTGTGATAGGGAGGCAGGTGAAGGTGGTGGTGAAGGAGGTGATAATGAAAGAAGAACATTTAGGTCAAAGCTCAAGGAAGCAATGAGAGTTTGTAGCTCTAGCAAAGTAAATGGAGCAGGGGGCAGGCATGACAAAAGGGCAGATGGTAAAGTGGGTAAGCACTCTGCCGCATCTATGGCTTGAGCAATCTGACATTGTGGTCTAGCAATGGGCAAGGATGCTGGTGTGCTGCGCACAAAGACTGCAAATGTAAGATAGGTGCTGCTGATATTTTATTGCAAATCAAATAGTGTCACGCTTGACATATTTTCCTTTTGGGTTGTAGGTGGCATTCTTGCAGCTCTTGTCGATTGAAATGTAGCTATAGCAGCTGCTGAGGTAGCATTAGCATCACTTATAAAAAAAGGAATCAAGACTTCCTATGGATTCAAATATTGACCCTAAAAAATGTGACGATAATTTATTACATAACAAAGAAACAATTTTTTTTTTGTGATATCAAGTGATTTAGAAAATGACTCCAATGAGTATGATAACATTGATTATTGGATTGAAGACCTCTAATTAACTACAGTAGATGGGAATATCCTTCTTGACCCGAATGGATGGTTAAGTGACCAATATCTAGGAAGTGTTACGCAAATATTGTATGTTGAAAAATTACAATCATTATGATATGAACAACATATATATGCAATCATAGGAAAAAAATGTACATGTGTCAAAAAATGTTTTCAATACATATTCATAAACGTGTCAACTCCTAATTTACATTGTACAATATACAATTCACATATGCCAATGACGAAAAAATTGCCTAGCAACACAATCCAATTATTATGCACTTATAAATGTGAACTTGTTATATACATATACAAATGCAATGTAGCAAATAGACAACTCATCATGTGGTGTATTCACAATAGCATATGCAACAAACACTGCGTTTGATTTTATCTCAAAAAATCTCAATATGTTTTGACACAAATGTGAACACATTTACAAAATTCCATAAACAACAGATACATCTTTCCTTTCCCAAAATGTGAATTAATATGACATATATATATAACAATTCATCGTCACCAGTAGAATGAAGTAATGTGCATCCAAATTCATTACCTTTTTTAGATGTAAAATCAAACACCTTCAAAGTGGACTCAATTGTATTAACCTTAACATTATTAAGGTACCAAAGCCACTCTTGGACTCATTCAAAATCTTGTTTCAATAAATTTGCACACATGCCTTTTGGGGTAGTGTGTCATTTTCCTTTCCCCCAATCAACCACTTTGGTGACTATGGTCAATTCATTGATGGTCAATGCCCAATTTCAAGATCATTCCACAACATCAAATTGGCAATGAATACATCAATGGGTGTAATTGCTTCATTGGTGGAGATGGACCTAACATAACATATTACATTATGAAGTATACAACCAAAAACCAAAATGAATTTGAGAATTTGGGTGCCCTCCATTTAAGTGCATTCCACAAATGGGTTAGTTGAGAGTCTAACCTTCTTGACAATGTAGATATTAACATAAAGACAAATGGGTTAATCAAGAGTCTAACCTTTTTGACAATGTAGATATTAACATAAAGGAACACCAAAGGATATCAAACATGATATTTTTTTGTCCTTCAAGCAAGAGATTACAGTTCCAATGACATGCTTATATTTACTTTGAGGTGGTCCATTTTACAAATTTCATGAATTTGTCATGTTATTCATCAAGCACCTTCTAGATACTTTGATGAATGCAGATATTATGGAGGCTTCATTTGTAAGATCAGTAAATGGAGATGTGACTATCTACACACCCACTACAAATTATTCATGCCATCCAAATTCATTGGAACACTTGTCCTTTTATGAATTCACTTCAATTTACAAAAAAATTGCTTCCATCAAACAACTCCCATTCAAAGAACCCCACCCTCAATGAGCTTCCCATTCATTAAAGGCTCAAACCTTTAAATTCATTATCAATGTCTCTAGAGCTCAATTGCTAGATATATCATGAAAAGATTTGGCACCTAAGAAGCACTTCTCATATTTCCAGACACTACTTACATTGCACAAATTGTTTTGTTACATTAACGACCTCTTGGGTAATCATATTTCATGGCAACACACATTTCAATCACACAACCAATTTATTGCCATGCAAGCCTACATAGAACATTGTGAACTTGCCCACATAATAATCATGTGTGGCACTGATCATGAATCTGAAATTTTATTGGACCACCCATATGACACCAATTATTTGGCACCAAATGCACCTTACTACAACAATGATGAATATTCTGAAGATGACCCAAACGAGAATCAACAATTTGACTTTGACAATGACATGGAAAACCCTAACCTTTCATAGTCTTTATATGGTGACTTCAATGCCATACCTAATTCATCTACAACTATTGAAAATCTAGTTGCTTCACTTTTGTATGTTGTTCCTATCATATTTCATCACATGGATCCAATAGCATTTCAAGCTAGAATGAAAGATCTTCGTGATGCTCCATGTGCCAATTTAATCTTCCAACATTTTACAACTACATTTGTTGAATTCAATATGCTTACGATCATAGTGGAAATGATTGTAACAGCTACAACTGATATGAACTGGACACCCCTTCTTACTATTTCATCTCTTATTATAATGTACCTTTCTTTAAAAGATGTTTCAATTACTTGTAATTTTAACCAAAAACAACATGCCATGTTCATGTTAACAAGGTGCATGTTATTCAACTCATATAATAATCTTATACTTACAAAGTCCTTTTTCGCTTGGCTTGGTGGAGATGTAGGAACTTATAAAAGTCATGTCATCAAGGCTCTATTGACTTTAACCTCTAGCTGACAACAACCAAACTATTAGTTATTTGCAACTATATTTGGACATTTTTGCAACTATTTCTTGTGTTGGTCATATTTGCGATTGCACTGCAACTAATTTGTGAGTGTTCATCCTTCCCTGTGAACAACATTTAGTTTGGTTTTCATCCAAAATGAACAATTTATGTCCCATTAGTTACAAACATGACCAATTTAGTTGCAACCTTATGAGTATACAAAGGTGTATTTTGTGAATTCTAAGGAATATAGTTGAGTGTATTAGGATTTACAAATGTGTAATTTGAATGTATATGAACATCCATATTGCATGTGTATTCAAATATTATTATTAGCATAAATGGCTTTGATATTATGGTTACAATAATTAGTGTGTATTTTGAATATATTAATTTTTTATGTGAGATAAATACCAAATATATTGTACCCATATTACAAGTTTATCCAAACCATCTTATTATACTTCTTAAAAGATTACAAATGACATTTATTATGTATTTATATTAATTACATGTAATAAAAAATTTAATTTAAAAATTATCTTTGCCTACAATTTTTTAAAATTAAATTTTATTACATAATGATAATAATGATGATGATATTAAAATGATAGGAAAAATAATTATATAATTACTGAAATAATTATTAAAAATATAATATAATATAATAATATTATAAAATTCTTTTCAAATGACTAATGACTTATTAAGAATTTTTTTAAAATAAAAAATAAATTCTAATAAATCATAATAACTCTAACAAGTGACATAATATTATATAATAATAATAATAATAATAAATAGCTAACATAGGCTAGCTACAAATTACATTATTATTATGATTATTATGATTATAAGATTTATTGTAGTAATTAAAATGGAAATCTAATAAATTATTATAAAAATGCAGGAATTATTTTTGAAGGAAAAATATACTTATTAAAATATAAAATATTCATTGTAATAGTTCATAAAATTTATAATGAGTAATAATATGACAAATAAAAATAAAATAGTTAACCTTGGCTACCAACTAGCTACAATGATAATTGAATTAATGTTATTGTTACTATTAAATATTTACAATTATATTTATTATTAACTATAAAAATGAAAATAATAATGGGAATAACTATAATAAAATATTTAACCTAGGCTAGGTTCCAATTATATTATTAAATTAAAAATACTTATAGTACTTTATATATATGAATAATATTTGATTTTTATTAATAATTGAATATTTCAGTTATTATATTAATTTATTTGGTTACAAAATGTTATTTAATTAGTTATTAAAAATTAGCCAATTACTAGTTAAGTAAATTGGTTGATAGAGCATTATGTTAATATATAATTAAAATTAAATATTATTACTATTTATCTAGCTAATAAATAAAGTAATACTTAATAATAACTAATAATATAATTAACTGAGTAATCATAATATATTGATGATTATTATCATAAATAATTAGTTGATTTATTATTAATTAATTAGCTAATTAGTTTATTGTCATTTACTTACTTAATTATATACTTTTCAAGATGAGAATGAAAACCAAAACATATGGGGTAGTTGCAAGTGGTTTGCAACTAAAAATGTTTAGTTGCAAATGACTTGAAATTAAAAAGTTTATCCCATATGTTTTGGCTTTCATTCTCATTTTGAAAAGTATATAAATAAGGTGTTTTGTGTTACATTTTCTTATTTAAAAACATGGGCATATGGGATGAACCAATACAAATGACTTAACCCAAAATAAAATATAAATATTCATGTACTTAACACATAACTATCTATTTCCTTAATTTACTTACCTATTTTTTTACCTACTTACCTACCTAAGAAGTTATTTCGCTTCAGTAGGTAAATAAGTCATATCTCGATAGGTTTTTAGCCTAGATGTGTAGGTAGGTATATAAGTAAGTAGGTACTTAGTTCAACTTACATACCTAAATACTGATTTAAATTTAATTTGGACAAATTCAATTAATATGCCATTTGACAAATTTCTATTGCACCATGTGTCACAATATAAATAATCCAAACATAAAAATTTAACATCTTAGATTATTTCAAAATAGTAATAAAATATTTTTAATTATTAAAAATTGGGACACGTGACGACACATAACTTGTTCCCATTGTTCACTAAAAAATTTACATAGTTGCAAGTGACAATATGTATATGACAAGTTAAAGGATGAAGGTGTATTTCGTTGACTTTGTGTTTCATCCAAAATTTGTTGTTTTTTGTGACTAATGTCAATGCGATTTGTCCAACGTGATTATTAGGATATTAGTTACAATTGTTGCTTGCAACTAAAAATTAATCGCAAGAACCAATTGCAAAATGGCCATTTTTTACTAGTGTGTTGTTAATGTTGAAGGTTGCACAATTCGTGCAACATTCAATTTCAACTTCCATGGAAAGCCACAAAGTGCCCAACCCATTATTAAGGACATTGAAAATTTTGTTGGACTACATCTATTAATCATTGAAAAGGTTTCAACATAGTACAAGGTTGAACCAATGGAAACAGGTTTTGTGGAGCAACATTGAAATTACACCAACTGACCAGGCATTTTTTTCTCGTTTTTGGCAATTCTTGCAATCTAAGAAAATTGGAAAAAAAATTGCAAAAAAAAAGCAAAACTAGTCAAGTTTTTTTTGTTGAAACAATGACAAAATTTGCCACAAAAAGAACATTGCAAGTGACCCTCAAAAATAATGTCAACGTCAGCTAGAACTTTAGGTTGCTAGGCCAAATAACATATTGCCAAAAATTCTTTTTGGTAGAGTACATCAAGTGAGGCTATTCCAGGCCTACTGGGTTTCACTTTAGTACTTTTGCTTTACAAGCCGGTTATGGACATCTGTTCACCAAACTATTTTTAGCCAAGGAGGTCAGAAAAGACAAAGTAGGTTTGTAAGAAGGAAGGGAAGGTTTATAGGTAGGTACATAGCTTTGTTATCAGGTTCTTGGTCTTAAAAGGAACCTTCAAGCCCGGTTATGAAACTTTTTCCCATTTTGACGGAACCTATGGGTTGGTTTTGAGATCAATTCTTTGGATTTCTAAAAATTTTGATTTTGATATTTTCTTAAGAATATTGGAGCTCAGTTTGGTCGAAGGTCAGGTTCAATTCCATCTTCACCCTACAAAATTGAACATGCTTTATTTTTTCGAGTAGTATTAGTTTGTTCTACCTGCTCACATAGTTCAAAGTACATATTATTTAATATTAATTATGTATAACTAATTAAAACTAACTACTTGCATAAAAAGCAGGGTCAATTTTTTTTCTTGATTGAAAAATTATACTTATTTACCTAGAGAGTTTAAACATGTTTAAAAATGGACAACACCCTAGTTTGTTGCCCAGTTTGGTTTCAATTGTGGTTTTAGCAAAATGTTAAGCCTCCAATTAGGATATCCTAGAACCTAGGATAAAAAATAAACCTGAACTTACCTAAAATAAAAATACATGGCAACATAGAGGGGAATTGTAGATTTGTAAATATGTATGAAGGCTTGAACCAGTATTGTGTTTGTCTATGGTTTTTGATATACACATTAGGTGAGTGTAGAATTTTCATTTATATCCATATAAATGTAAGTGCAACTGTTTTTTTAATAAAAGAACCAACTTTAACAAGCCGAACACCTCCCTCACCCAGGATCACAGTACAATGTGCCCTTATTAGGGCAATATGGTGGTGATGGGTGAGGCATGGAGATTAACATTCTATGGTGGTCAAGCCCTTGCCCAATATGGTGGGCAAGGTGCTAGGCAAGCCTGTTAGGAGGAGCTCGGTGACAAACCAAACACAATGTGCAAGGGTGAATTCCATGACAGATTCAACAAGAAAAGGCCAATTTTTAAAAAAAAATCATCTTCAACTAGAGATTTGGTCACTGCAATGAATGTATGATCATCACTGGAAGATTATGTCATATAATGTGGTCGAGCAAATGACATAATCTGGCACCCTAGACCTTAATTTAAGGGTGGTGGTGGAGATTGGCTAGTTTTAGCCTATTGAGTTAAAAAAGCACAATGTTTACACAAGTGACAACACTATTGTTCTGCAAAACAAAATAATAATAGTACCAAAAAATTGTGTGACAAAAAAGATTTTTTTTTGGTAGTACAGCCATTTTCCAAATAAATTAAGCGGTTACAAAATTGTGAGGAAATAGGCATACAATGTGAGGACACGCCACAGCCCCCTTTTTCTTTATTTTATTGAGGCGGAATTAAAGGTACGCAACCTGTGGAGCCCCAGGATAAGGGCGCTGCTGTGTGCCAACCCCCCCCCCCCCCCCCCCCCC
>Ga0209611_10006787_pt1 | contig 18575 bp, 15 predicted proteins | sample S1TSphgellanicum_3_FD_187693 | JGI IMG/M metagenome (GOLD analysis project Ga0209611, IMG submission 187693) | Host-associated microbial communities from peat moss isolated from Minnesota, USA - S1T2_Fc - Sphagnum magellanicum MG (SPAdes) (version 2) | ecosystem: Host-associated > Plants > Peat... | reverse complement strand
TCCATTTGTTAGTTGATGGTTCCATTAATGTAGTTGAATGTTAAACTAGTGAAGTTGGCACACATGTGAATTCAAGACATGCTTCTTACTATCCACTGAAAGTGCAGGCTGTCCAATTGAGGAGATCCTATTGATGTTAGGAATATTTGACAATTGTCCACTTAGTCAAAAATTGCTTCCAACTGTTTACCAATGATCAAGATGGGTTGACTTAAATGGGAATTACCAATATATTTTTTTTAATAAAAAAATCCCAATTGCAACACAATTGCAAACAACATATAGTTGAAAACATTTTGGTTAAAAAAAGGTTGTTTTCTACTAGTGATATGATATCACGAAATGGTTATTGCTAGTTGGGCAATGTTTGCTAATCGACCATCTTTTGAATTGTGTAGGTGTTTGTTCACCCATGGATGTAATTAGTGATGGGTATTTCTACCTTATTTCTTCTTTTTTGTTAAACTTTGAATACTAAAAACATGGCTACCATACCTTTTCTGTTGAAAAAAACATTTTTTGAAATTTGTTTATGATTGCGCGAATGGTGGGTTCGATATACACAACTTAATTATGTTGGACAATGTTATTATGATTTTATAATTGTATGGTTTGATGTGATTATTTCTTAATAATTTTGTTGGTTTCATGTACATGAAATGAACAATGCATAACATTTTTATAGTTTTTTTTTCTAGGTACAATCTTTTTTCACAAACATAATCATAATTCATATGTAACTAAGAATAAATATTGAAAAAACCCCTTTTAAGTGGACATTACACATTCCATTTTATTTACCATTTTACATGAATTTATTCATGGATAATCAATTTTATAATTTAAATTTTGAACCCTATGATTATTTTCATTATTATGATTAATGTAAGTTGCATTGAGAATGACACCAATGAATAAATAAATATAAATTTGAAAGTCTTATCATTATTTCCAATGTTTTGGTAATGTGGGTTTTAAACATGATTAGGGTACATAAACATGAAATTTGTAGCATAAAGTATCATTCAACTAATTATTAACAAATTGGTTTCCAAAATTGCTAGATTTCCTTTTCCTTTGTTTTAACTAATTAAAAAAAAAACAAAAGGTAGTTATCAAATAATGTTGAAAGTGGTAACACCTAGGTTGCTAGAAAGGATGTCCCAAAAACATTTCATGGCATCTTTAGCAATAATAAGTTTTAGACTTTTCAATTAATTAATTATTTTTGTTTAGGCAAAGATTTGGACTTGCCTTGTCTTAACATTCTTCTTTGCACCACCACTATCTCTTGGCATGCTTATTGGTGTCCCTTATTGCCCAAAATTTTTATTTTTATGTTTATTTTTTTCTAGTGTCCCCCAATGTCATTTTCAACATGCTTCTTGGTGCCCATGTCGTCTTTCTTAATGCCCTTGTTGTCTCAAAAAAATTATTATTTGTTACATGACACTCATGACATCCTACTGAATACACACAATGTTCCCCATCATTTGAAACAATTTTCTTTAACCTCCTAACGCCCTAGATGTGCTTCTTGACATGACCCTCAATGTGTTTTCCATTGCCCTTGGCATCCTTCCTAACATCCTCCATTATTTGAATTTTCTTTCTTTCCACCCCAATGCCTTCGTCATCCATGTCATCCCTCAGCCTTATATCCAATGCCTTGTCATCCCATGTTGCCACTATTGTTGTTTCCATTGTTATATTGTCATTCATGTCATCCCTTGCGATTTGCTGTCACCATCTCATCATTTCCCATCCTTCAACGTTATCATTCCCATCTTTCCTCCAACATTTCCCCTTGTCCCCAACACCATTACAATATTGCTTGGTCATTCATCAAATGTAAATGAAACATCCCATAAACCAAAATGTCGCATTTTGATCTAAAATCTTACTAAGGACGCCCAAATTTGGGACATCTAGTAGGTTTATGTCCGATCTTGGGCCAAGGGATGTTAATTCTATTTTTTCCAAATAACATGCAAAAATATATAAAGTGCAATTCATTGCAATTTTACAATGTACTTAAATATAAATAGGTTGTTTAGAATTGATTTTTTATACATCTAGAATATATTAAAATATTTTCAATTTCGTAAAATATTTTTAAAATTTGCATTACTTCATAGCATATAAAAAATGTTTATTTATCTCACGTGTTTCATAAAATATACATAGAATACCTTCCATTAGGTCTTGAGACATCCCACCAAGGGGGGATGTTTGCCATTTGATTTGCAATTCACATTTTTTAAATTTATAAATAAATCAATATAACTCACACATTATTAACTGCCCATTAATCCAAACTAAATAGGATACGAATTGAAATTTGGGATTACTTTTCAAAATTAAAACCCAAACCATACACATTAACCTTAGTTGAACTAAATTTCCAAGTTTTTTTATGTGTGCAACTAGAATTAGAATGGAGACAATTCCAATTTTTTTCAACACTAGAACTTGGGTTCTTCATAAAAATAAAAACCACCAAGATTAGAAAAAACCCTATTGTTATCATGGCTAATAATTGGTGGTTATAAATTATAAGCAATTTGATTGTATATATATATAAACTATGAAATATGTTATTAATAACTAGGTCATATTTTAGTAACCAACCAACACTAGTTATGATTTATAACATGATATACATCATTATAGGCATATAGGCTTATAGGCCATGACAACGAACCTATGTGTTGAACATTAGATAAAAGTAAGTAAAGCCCTAGGGGAGGGTGTTACCAAAATAAAGGGTTCACAAGAAACAAAGCCAAATGTGGACCTATGTTTAATAACACCATCCCCAAGGGCCTTATTACACATAAAACTTCGTCACTTTTTGTAAAAATTGGTGATACCCAACATATATTCATGCTTGCAAGGGAACTTTAAAAAAAGGTAAAGTTCTTTTCATTTGTAAAAACATTATTCAGAAACTAAAAAGTTCCTTGGCAAGTGCATGCTTGCAAGGGAACTTAAAACAAAGGTAAAGTTCTTTTAATTTGTAAAAACATTATTCAGAAACAAAAAAGTTCCTTGGCAAGTGCATGCTTGTAAGGGAACTTTAAAAAAAGGTAAAGTTCTTTTAATTTGTAAAAACATTATTCAGAAACAAAAAAGTTCCTTATCAAGTGGAGGAAATATTACAATTTATAATGTGCCTTGTTGCAACAGTAGAAAAACAACATCAAGGCTTTACAATACACAAGAATAAGGTAAGGCATGCAAAAGAGGAAGGTAGTCCTACTTTAAGGTCCTAGGCCCTAAGACATACAATGGGGGAATGCTTCATCTAAATGCCAAGACAAGTCACATCATGAATGCATCTTTTGCTACTTAAAAACCTTTGAGATTTTTCTTAACGTATTTGGAGGTATGTTTATAAAGTGTAAAATGGCATTTTGGGTTGTAAAAAATGAAATGTTCACACATACAAGTGTTCCATTTTTTGAAATGCCTTGTGTTAGTTTTTCCCCCTATGATATCAAATATGTATTTGTTGAGAATCATGAGAATTATTTTTTAAAATAAAAAATAACATCAATTTTTATGTTTGGTAATGCCTTTGGTAGGGGAACTCAAGAGATCCTAAAAAGGTCATGTCCCTTGCCCTTAAAAATAGTGAAGCCCTTCATACAAATAAACCTTTTCTTGGGCAAAACATCATAATCTAATTTTTTTCTTTAAACAAACCTCACACAACACAATCTACCTTTTAACCATGGTGACATCTTACAAAGTTGTAAGGCCATGACATAATATCCATCCATTAGGAACCTAATTTAAATGTTTATAGTAAGTTAGGTTGATAGGCACATTACATACTTATAAGTCATGTATCAATGTTCAACACATGTCCAACCTACAATGTTAACTATTACCTTTCCCTAGTGCTTTCATTTTTATTTTGTGGTGTAGCCAAACTAGTGATCATCTCCAAGAAGATTTAGCCAAACTTGGGTATGACCATATGTGAAAATAGAAAAAAATAACAATCCATTTATGTTTGGCTACAAGTTGGAGCATGTTGTAAAAGTCTAGCAATTTTTTTCAAAATTCTCACAAAAATCCTTTGTATATATCAAAATCATTTTTCTTAGGTCAAAAAATGTGAAAATTTGCACAACAAAGGACAATAATCCCCGCCTATATACATGAAAAAATGGACAATATAAAATGAAAAACTATTTAAATATCACCACTTGGGCCAATCATTATTGTTGGCCAGTCAAAAAATCAATTAAATTTATGGGCCCTCTTGGAGGACATTTTATAATGAATGTTTTTATAGGCCCAAAATGGGTTTCTATACTTCATCCAAAATGTAATAAAAAGGCCATTTTAATGGAGATGCTTTTATAACCTTGGTGCAATACATTTCAAGCCATACAATGGGCTTATGTAGGGCAAGCCCTTCAAACATAGCCTCCCACTTGTACAATAAAAAATTATTAAAAATAAATTCCCACCATATGGGCCCACTTCATAGGTTACATTGGGTAATGCCTTGTTGACCCTACACGTGAATAATGCTTCCTATAGGTGCAAATGCACCTTCTTGTTACCTTACAACCATTGAAAGCACCTTATAGCCGCTAATAGGCATAAGGTACTTTCACACTTAAAGGTTAAGTGAAAGGTGCCTTTGCAGCTAAAAAGCAAGCATAAGGTGCCTTCACAAGCTAGAGGGGTGGCAATATGGTGATCTACATATCCATTATCACGTCATGGTCTTAAATGTTTAATTCATTTTTCATCTTTTGCTTTATGGGTATGGAAGGCCCTAGGGTGGGTGGCATTCCCAAAATGCAAGGCTAGACTTGGTGATCTTAGCTTTGGTGCACCCCTCTTGTATGCTTTACCCATTGTAAAGCACAAAACATGCATTATCATGAATTAAGGAAAAAAAATCAATTCTTAATTTTGTAATGAAATGCAAACTTAAAATACCCTCTTTTGTTTTTAAGAGAAAGATGAGTGATGGGAGTTCCAAAATGGCACTAAGACAAATTCACAAATATGAGTTAAGGTGAAAACAATCTATAGAAACTAAGAAAGTCCAAGGCAATTAATGCAAAATGAAGCCAAAATGCCACATGGATGAAGTTACGGGAAACACACCTTCACAATTCATCGCAATTTGAATTTGAAAAGAATCATCATTCTCCTTTTTTATATTATATTTTTTGATTAGTGGTGGAGATTGCATCAAAATAACAAATATTCATGGGACTCCATAATGAAAGTCTTGAAATTTCTGAAATTTACCAAGTTATGAGTCCCTTAACTTTGTGGGCTCATAATTCCCATGTTTAAACTCCAATTGAGAAGTTATCAAAGGTAAAATTGTAACCTTTGATGAGAACATTTCAATGCCATATGGGATGTTCTAATCATAGATCATTTGATCCATGTTTCTTGGGAAAGGTTGGGAGTCAAATTGCTAAATTGATTTTCAATGTAGTCATTTTTGTGGCCATAATTAAAAATTCAAATTTCCAAATAGAATATGTGAGCTCGCTTTTGATAATTTTGTTTCAAGATCTTTCCAATGTTATAAAAAGGTCCCAATTTAAACAATGTCGTCATTTACACCTTTGTCCCAAAGATTCAAGACATCTACACAACTTCGACTTCCAAAGTAAGGATTCATTTGGAAGTGTTGGGATTCAATTTCTTGAATTCCTGTACATTTTATGGGAGTGTGTTTTAGTCCCAAGTTAATATCCCAATTCATTTCCCTTTTCGTGCTTAACCTTGATTACAAGTTCAAGGTTAGGGTTACAATAGTATAGTACATTTATCATTATTTTGGGGCATGGGAACAAAGTTAATACAATAATGTTATTTATAAAGTGTTTGTAAGTGGGCATGGTAGCACTTTATTCATGCCAAATTAAAGATGAAATGTGTAACAAAGGTTGAATGCCAACAAATGAAAATAATAGGGGATTAAACTTGTTTTTGCACTAATTCCATTGTAAAATTGAATTTGGTCCCTACTAATTTCAATTTTTGCATGAAGGTTTCCATGTTCATGACGCCAAATTTTACTTGTTTCAAACTTGAGCATCATTGAGCGAACAAGGTGTGAGAGATTTGAATCACAAAAAAATTGGATGTTTGATAGTATGAGGTCTTAAAGAGGAGAAGAGTCTTTTTATGAACTTAGGGTCAAAATAATTGTAGTGCATGAATGAAAAATGAAGGGGTGTTCATTAGAGTGTAAAAAGATAAAAAGTTTGTGGAACTTTGAAAAACAACATCCTCCAAGAATTAGCTTGTGATGTTTGTCACCACAAGCAAGTGCATTGGAATAATTTGTTTTTGCAAAAGTCTTTGCTTGACACAAAGGCATTGTGACAGGTGTGTGGTTATAACCACATCATGGACATGGGGAATAATATTTACACAAGGTGGGGTGTGGAAAAGAGCTTTTACAAACAAACCTAGATCAATTATAATCGAGCTACAAAATGGAGTGAAGAGAACTTGAGAATTGACTTTCAAAAGTAAGGAAATGAAAGGTAGTGATTAAACAATTCATTCTAATTTCAAAGGAATTCTTAAGTTTTTGAGGGTGAGGATTAAGGTTGTTCAATTTTTAAACTTTTCACTTTTTAGTTAGCATTAGAAGCATGGTGTTAGTAGGGACCTTTTGGGAGGAGGGTGAAATCTTCTATAGTCATCATATTCAAGGAATATGCTCGTGACAACCTTTTTTTTGTGTGGTCAAGGTGGTTTCCTTCCATTTTTGGTTGTAAACTTTGTGAGCTTGTTCAAACCCTAACTACCACATGGTTAGCACATTCTCTTAACAATCCTCCTTCAAAGCTTCCATTTCCCCATAACACGGAGCCCAACCTACCCAAAATACCTTCACACAATAAAGTTTTCCTTGAAATCCTACTTAGTTTAATCCTTCTTTCATTCTTTCCTATCATATACCCAATTTGTTTTTATTTTTAAAATCTTTGAAAAGTCATAACCAAACACATCAACTAAGTATAGGATTTTTGAAATGGGTACCAAGTACATTTCTTTTTTAACTATGGGTTGCCAAAATTAAGCCTATGTTATTTGAGAATTTTTAGTTGTAAGCATGTAGGATTATAGGCTTGATGTTTTAAAGTTTGAATTTTAATGTTTTGAAATTATAGTTTTGGGGTTTAAATTTAGGGTTTTTAATTTTGGTTTAGGGGTTTAGCTTTAAAGGTTTTAATGTTTTAAGATTATGGTTTTAAGGTTAAGTTTTTAGGGTTTAACTTTTGGGGTTTCAATGTTATGATTTTAAGATTATGCTTTTAAAGTTATGTTTTAAAGGTTGCATTTGGGGTTTTATGGTTGGAATTTCAAGATTTTAAGATGATGTTTTTAGGGTTTGCATTTGGGGTTTTAACCTTTTAAGATCATGCTTTTAAAGTTAGGTTTTTAAGGTTTCTTTAAATGTTTTAGGGTTTAAATTTTGAAGAGGTGAAAGTTGTTGCCAAATGTGGACATAATGTAATTCAAACTTATAACAAAATGCTCGTGGGATTTAGGATTCAAGTGGAATGGGAAATCAATGAATTAAAAAATAAAATGGAAACATTTCATGAATTAGTTTGATTGCACAAAATCAAAACTTTAACATCTTTTCAAAGATGGGGTTTTCCTCACCAACTATTTATGTTTGTGTTGAATGGATTTCACATACTAGATCATTGAAGATTACAACCACAACCCTATTACACAAGGGTGGTCAATATATTAATAATTGCACGTTTAAAATTACCATCATTTATATTCTAAGCTCCTACTTTTAAATGATTGATAAATCTTTGGTTATTTTCAAATAACAAATATTTACCTTGTTATTACTTTTATGGTTGATGTTCATTTAAATCTTTAAAAATTTCAAAAAAACAAACATTCAAAAGTTTTTGAAGTTTAAAAATATCAAATATTTGAATCCTCAAATGCATCAAATGGTTAGGGTAGATTTCCAATGACATTTCCATACCTCCAAATGCATTAAATTACACTTCAAATGGTTAAGGCAAACCTTCAATTACATTTCCAAACCTCCAAATGCATCAAATGGTTTCAAAGCCTCTTCACCTCCAAAGCTGTTAGAATTTCAAGAGTTCAAAAATCCAAAGGTTTTAAAACTCAAAACCTTTAGATTTTTTTGAGTTTTATGGTTTAAAAAAGTTAAAACAAAATTCGAAAAGAGGAAGACCATCATCATAAAAGAGGAAGGGGGGGTGGGGTGTTAAGACCAAATAAAACCAAGAGAAGAATGACCATTGCCATCAATGGGGGGTGGGGACAAGGGGTTAAGACCAAAACATAACCAAGAAGAAAAGGATTATCACCATTAACAAGAGGGTTTTTTAGACCAAAACATAACTAATAACAAAATGACCATCATCATAATAGGAAGGTTTTAAAAACTAAAAACATAACCAAAAAGCAGATCATGAAATAAAAGTCACCTTACAAAAATGTAGGCATTCAAGCTATTTTGCTTTTGTTTTGCACATTGTTTTAAGTTCCAACCTTTTTCTCTTGTGACTTAGCTCTAGAAGCTCCAAAAGTTCATGCTCTCCTTCAACATTACATCATAGAATAGTGTAAACCTTTGTTGCTTCCTTATGCAAATGCATGTGTTCATGCAAGAAAAGAAATTTTATGAAAAGTTCACAAAGACAATTTCATGTGTGATTGAGCAAACATTCATTTCATATTGAGTTTCGATGCAAATCTGAATTTCAAGCCCCCGTTGAGGCATCGCAAAAACAATTTCATGTGTGATAGAGCAAACATTCATTTGATTTTGAATTTTTACACAAACCTGAATTTCAAACTCTCATTGAAGCATTGTTTTGTTGTGTAAAACTTTCACACCAAGTTTCACTCAAACATAAGGTACCAACCCTATGTTTGAATGACTTCATGGAAGACTTCAATGAATTAAATCCTCATTCATTTACCCTTCCCTTACACAGAGTGTGTCTTAACAGCCTATTCAATTCATTTTCCATCTCCATGGATGATCAAATCACATGCAACTACCCATCTACTAATTCAAGTGTTCCATCTTTCCCATGTTGTTTCATTGACATTCACATCCCCAAGGCCTTTTACATCATGGAATGGACAATTTAGGGCACATTCTACCAAGGAACATGCCATTTATGAAGGTGTGCCATAAATGACCCATTCTCTAATGGTTTTGACTTGGTTGTCACAAGATAGGCTAGGGTAGATAGGTTGGTGAGCAACCACATAAGAACTCAAAAGGGGTCGAACCCTCACCACATTGTTCCTTTGCTTCCAAACCTCAAAGAACACTTAATAGTCATTCTAGCACTTCCAACATTACAAGAATTACTCAATTTGAGAAAGTAGTTGGGGGGGCGGGGGTGGTGAGGGGAAGAGAGATATGGGATGTTTGGTGAAGGGGGTTTAGTGTTCGGTGATGGGTGAGTTAAAATAGAATAAGATTTCGAACTTCAAATCTTTGATGGTTGCATCTTTGCCTCTAGAATACAAAGAAGTTTTGTAAACCCTAGTTGGCGCACCCAGCAGGTTTTAAAACACTCAAAAACAGACTAAAAATGAGGAAGATATGGGGGCTGGAACTAGAAAGCGGTCCAAAGCTTTTTGTTTCATTTCAAGACTTTTGAAACAAATGATCACTCATCCTCTTCCTTGGTTCTTTGTGATGCTTCTGTACTTGTGATGCTGAAAGAACATTTGTAAGCTTCCAGTTTGCTTGTCCAACAAAAATCGGTCAATTTGGTTTGGTTTCGCTCAATTTGGTTCAGGAATGAGGAAAGTATTGGAAAGTGTTCGATAACGGGCGGTTTTGCCGTAGCTCCCGGGCAAGAAACTTCATCCCAAGAGAGGTCACGGCATGTATACAAAATGGAAAACCTGCCAGGCCCCCCCCCAACACAAGCAAATAATAACATGGGAACGTGATGGAGGGAACGGAACAGAGCCTGGTAGATGAAGATAACAATCACTAGGGAGAACATGGGAACATGAAGGAGGGAACGGGACAGAGTCTAATATATGAGGAGAACACGGAATACCTACGGAGAACATGGGAACACGATGATGGGAACGGAGCAGAGTCATGTAGATGAAGAGAATAGGGAACAGGGAACAGGAGAACGTGAGCGAGCTTCGCTCGCGACGGCGGACGACAAGGGGCAGCGAGCGTTGCAGCGGAGCATTTGATTCTGAGAGAGAGAGAGAGAGAGAGAGAGAGAGTGGCAGTGCGAGCTCTCTCAAGGCTCTGCATTGGATTGCTGGGAAGAAGAAGAAGAAGAAGAAGAAGAAAGGGGTTGACAACAAGGAAGTCAAGAACATAACTGGAGTAGAAAACGGGATGGGGACGCTGGGAAGAATTGTTTACTCCTTGGGTGTGGCGTTGCGTGAAACAGGGCAAGCCCTAGATCGACTGGGATCGCGGGTGCAAGGCTCTGCCGCTTTCAAAGAAGAATGTAAGCACTATCTGTGCACCACTGTTGTTTACAAGGAAGTTGAGATCGATCTGTTTTTTTTTTTTTTTGGCCCCTGTTCTGTCTGTCTGTCTGTCTGTCTGCCTGTCTGTCTAGGTTTCCTGTGGAATTCAGGGGTGACGAGAATCCACAAGCAGGGAGGAGCTGAATTGCTTTTGGTTTTTCGTCTCAGCTCCTGTTACTGAAAGGGCTTTATTCACTGTCAAGGGTTTGCTCAGTTCAAGAAGTTTTGCTCTGTTCTTCTTCTCTTCTCCACGTTGCTTCTGCAACCCAATGCATAGAAGAGCGCTGTCATTAATAAGGCGCGATACATTGGGGTTTGATCCTCATCAGCAACTGACTGTGCCACTGTTTGTTTCATACGCTGATGTGTGTGTGTGTGTGTGGATTGACCATGAGCATGGATCAGGAGCTTGGCATTGTCCCTGTAGTTTTAGGGTTGTGAAATAGAGGTTCTGCAAACCTTCAGAAAAATTCGAGACCAGGTTTGAGACATTGATTGAGTCTCATGAGTTTTTGTTCTCTCTCTCTCTCTCTTGCAGTGTCAAGGCATCAGACAATAATGAAACTGTTTGACAAGTCACCAGCGATTGATGAGACAGTTTTTGTGGCTCCCAGTGCTGCTGTCATTGGGGATGTCAAGATTGGGCAGAATTCCTCCATTTGGTATGGCTGTGTGATTCGAGGTCAGAAACAACTGTAAACCTCCCTTTCACCCCCCATGCTTTGAATAAATTTCTTTTTGCTCACAAACACAACATGTAAAAGCATTTGTGATGGCGATGTTGAAATGTTTCTGTTTTTTCATCCAACCTGCAAATATTCACAGCATTGTGAATTTGACGTGATTTTAGGGTTTCAGAACAAATCACAAGTTGTCCAGAGCAATTGTGAGTTTTGACAGAATGCATGCTCACACGAGGTCTTGCCTCAGATTACATCACTATTCATGTGCAGTGTCAGTGTGTCCCAGTGACTGCTATGTCTAGTGTAACCAACATTATGACCCAGTCTTTCTGTTGCTTCTGGAAATATGACAGAAGCTCAGGACACAGATTTTTTCATAATACTTTGTCTGAGAGTTTGAGCAGATTATTACATACTTCTCTACACCCACCAATGGAGTTTGTGAAGCCAGTGAGGATTCATGGTGGCTGGTCATTGGCATTCATGATGAAGGTGACAGTCTGATATGTTGTGAGTGACACTCATAAGGTTATGACTGCACTCGTCCTTGTTGTGTTAGCTGTAGTTTTGCCAGAGCTGACACTGTTGTTGCCTTTACTGCATTATTCTGGAGTTTAGATGTTCCAGTAGGTGCATTCTGCAGTTTGTAACTTAGGGTTGTTGGACATGTTTGTTGATGGTTTTGAGGATGTTACCAACTTTTAACAGTGTGTCACTTATGACAAGGCATGTGGTATGTATGGGGTTGGTGTTAAATGGAATGAGTTTTGAACAGTTACCATAGGGTTTGTAAGAATATTTTTGCCACTTTTGGGTGTGGGCAGGTGATGTGAACTACATAAGAGTGGGTGCAGAAACCAACATTCAGGATAACACTCTAGTGCATGTAGCCAAAAACAATGCAGTTGGAAATGTTATGCCCACGATCATTGGGGATAAGGTCACAGTTGGTAAGAGCTTCTCAAGTTAACCTTACAAGAACTAATCATGTTTTCTGTTATAAGGTCCATAAACCCTTCAGGGTTTATAATACATGTCAAGTTTCTATGCTACTTGATTAGGTTCTTAGCATTGCTGGCCAGAGGCTTCTGATTTGACTGCTCTTCACAATGTATTCCTTTTCTGTTTTGAGAGTGGTCTCTCTGAAGCTCATAGCTTATAGTTTCTCCAGATGGCCTTGTGATATGCAGGCCTTTACCTTCACAGAATGCAGATGGTGCCTACAAAGATGAACTGATTCATATGTTTTGTGTCAGTCTCTTCTATTGTATGAGACTGCTAAAGCCTTATATTGGCCTTTCTCAAGAGTTAGTTGGTTGTGAGGAGTGGGAGCAGGACACAATTCGGTGTTGCATGCATGCACCTTGGAGGATGAGGCGTTTGTCGGCATGGGGGCCACCATCTTGGATGGTGCTGTTGTGGAGAAGGGTGCCATGGTTGCTGCTGGTGCATTGATCACTCAGAATACCCGTGTACCTTCTGGTCAGGTACAGTTCTTTCAGCTGATCTCAATTCTGATGTTTAATTCTATTTATCTTTAACCAGCTGTGTTGATCAGCTAGTTGGAGTGAAAAGCTGCTTTTTGGAAATTATGGCTGGACAAATGTTCAAATCTGGTTAGCCTTCTGAAAACTGTCACAATATTTTTAGTCCATATGTTATAGGGCAGGCCACTTTTGTTGAAACTTAAGCCTAGAAATCTGTGCCCTGATTTGTTTTATGGTTAGCCTGCCAGCATCTGCTAGAGGTATGTGTACAACATTTCATGCTTGAAATGTCAAATTGAGTTCAATGTGCCTCAGTAGTGTGTGCCTTGAGAGTTTTTCTTGCCAGTGTCTATGTGTACCAAGCAGATCCTGCATGTGATGTCTGGTTATCGTGCTTTCAGCCTGAGCTGTGAAAGTTTGTCCTTACATCATCAAACTCTGAGTGCATTTCTATAAGGTTCCTGCTTTCAAGGTTTTTTGTTGCTATACTGTTCCATAACCAGTTCTGATTGTTGCTTTTGGGGTTGCATTGGTTTGGTGTTCAGGTGTGGGCAGGGAACCCTGCAAAATTTTTGCGGCATTTGACAGAAGAAGAGCACTCCTTCATAGCCTTGTCAGCAACAAATTATGCAGCACTGGCTGATATCCATGCCAAGGAAAATTTGAAGACCTTTGAGGAGATTGAAGCAGACAAACTGACTCGTAAAAAGTGGGCACAACAGTCAGATGATTATGATTCACACCTGGGCATCAGACGTGAGAAACCTCCGCAACTTGCATTTCCTGATAAAATGGCCTCAAAGGGCCCTCATTGATTCTTATTCTAGCCGGACATGTCCTTGTTTGGAGTTGGAGGTTATCCTGGCAGTCAATAAAATGTGACATTGATGCAGTTATCAGCGTTTGTCACCTATATGTGGGTGTATTGTCTTCCTTTCTCTGGAAATTGTTTGTTGGCCAATGATTTACCATAACAGCAGAGATTAGCAGGAGCATGATTCTGGGTGTTTCTTTAGAATGTATATCCTGTGCTTCTGCAATCTACCATTGCAACAAGGTCTAGACCCAGTGAAGTCTTTTAAGTATTCATTGTGAAGTATCTCTTTAGCACCTATCTTTTCTGTTCTAACCTTGAAGAACAGCTGAGTTCTTCAGAAACCAAGAGGAGTTAGCATAACCTCCAAGTACCCTACATGAGCATCAGCCTTCTTAATTGTTAAAGGACCCACAAGTGATCAACCATGTGGTAGGTTACAGACCATTTACACCACCTGAGGGCAGCACCAAATTTGGTAACATGCCCAATAAATGGTTTTACCACATGTAATGACCATGTCAATTCCTACTCATCACACAAGAAAAAATGGTGCGCACTTACAAAAATGTAAGAGTGTGAAAAATTGGTGGGCCCTTATGAAAATGTAAGAGTGTGTGCATAAATGTAAGATGACCTCTAGTGTTAGTAGGGAAGATTACAGGTTTAAGACACCTTCCAACTACATTAGGAAATCTTTGACATATCGTTACACCTTAGATCATTTCCACTGCAAACAAACAATCAAATTCCCCTTGCAGAATCAAAAGTGCCAATGCTGGGGAATTTGAGGGACTTATATGATGATTTGGAGTCATAGTGCCCCACGATGACCCCATGCCACAAAGCTTGGTAAACAAATTTAAAGAAATCATCTTTGTAAATTGTGTTATGGTGATTGGAACTAGGAATGTTAACAAAAAGGTGGTTGTACTCACAAAAAACAAAAGGATTAGATACAATAACATGTAATGAAAGATGAACAATTTCAAGGTTATATTTTGTGTGAGAGCTTGAATCAATACATGTTTCTTTGTTTTTTTTTCAAAACACTCATGAAATTACGAATAATTTCAGAAAAACAAGACATTTCAAGGAAGATAGGAATGTGAAGAAGGTGGTTGTATTCACATTTTAAAAAATTTGTGTTTTCAAATTGTATCATTAAAGCACAAAATTGTCCTTCAAATGTGTAAGACATAAAAAAATGCAACTTTTGTGGCATTCCATTTCTTTGGGTTTTGACTTAACATAAATGCACAAAACATTCTGAAAATCTTTCATAATATTGACATGGTTGAAGTTCAAACATGTACCTTTGAAAAACAATACAATGCGATAACAATCTTGCCCTCCCCCCATAATGTGTTTTCACCCAAAAATAAAATCTTGAAGTTGAATGCATCAATGATCAAAGAAGGAAGTAGTGAGTGTGTGTTGTGGGGACTATGATGATTCAAGAAGTTTGGCGATGGTGATGGGGATGAGTTTTCATGGATTGCTTGAAGCTTTGAAAGCTTGTAATGATGATGTGTGATCAAGCTACCAATGCCTCCCCCTTACACCTATAATCATGAGCATCTAGTGGTGTTGGGATTGCAAACAAAACACATGCTTCCCTTGCTTGCTCACAATTCACAAATTAGCAAAGGAAAAAAGTTGCACCACAAAGGCATACACATGTGCGTCATTCATTGTTCACTCACAAAATGGACAAAGAAAAACAAAAAAAACACATGGGTCATGATGCCAAGGTATTTGGTGACAAAAATACAATAAATGTTATTATTGGAGCAAGGAGAAAAAAAGGTGGAGTCAACAAAATATTGATGATGCAAATGTTGCAATGGGGATCACAATGTCACTTTTCTCCTCAAGTTGCTAATGTAGGGGCATTTTACATCATTGTGGTGGAGATGTTTTTAAGGCTTTTATGATGTCTCTAGACATATTGAAATAATCATAGTTCCTTGAAAATTTATCAAATTGAAACATATGATATCATTAATAAGTGCATGTTTTGAACATGTGATGGGAGGCCATGTCATTCATGACAAATGTTTCATGTCTTCATGAATTCATATGCATGTCATTCATGACAAATGTTTCATGTCTTCATGAATTCACATGCATGTCATATTGCACCTTTTCTTGCTCAAAATTTAGATTCAAATTTTGAATAGGAAAAGTTGCTCCTATTTTTTGTATTATGATTGGATATTGTTATCATTCACATGGCAATTTTTTTGTTGATTGTTTATTCTTTATTTCTTTGTTAATACTTTCTTATTTAACTTGTTAGTTGTTCATTGGATTGTCTAATGGTTTTATTGTTTCTTGTTTTGTTTGTTAGTTTCACTATGAGAAATCATGTTTGTAGGGACCACATTACCCTGTAACTAAAGTTCAAAAACCATTCAAGTACAATTGTGTTATAACTACATTTTCCAAGTGCGATTCTTATGCAATTACATTTTATAAACATGTTGATTTAATAAATAAATTTCCATGTCAGAAAATAAACTAATTGTTCGATAGTTGCATCATAGTTCTAAATGTGTTTTGTATATGATAATTTATATGCATTGTATTTACACATGTAATTAACTACATTTGACTTTTTGAGGAGTTGCATTATAATTGTAACATGCAACTAAGTTAAGATTGTTAAAAACAAACTACACATTGAACAATTTTTTTTGCAACTAATGTATAAATTTCATACATGCAATTACACCATGTGTTTACATTCCACCATCCATGAAGTACAAGCTTTGTGATTGATTTTCAACTATAAAGTGTGTTCATGCAATTGGTTGGCCACTGATACAATATTATTGATTCACTATCCATATAAAATGTGAATTTGTAGAGCTCAAATTGGATTCCAATGTTACATAAATATATTAAAAATATTTATATTGAAAGTACATCAAGGTATTCAAACTTACACACCTAGAACTTTTCTAAACTAGATGAACAAATGTAGAATTGATAATAGTTGATTATTTTGTGGATAACTCTTTGGCACCCACAATGGCTCCATTTTGTGGCATATGTAATATATAATATTTAGAAAAAAATACTAAATATTAATATCAATATATGGCTTAATTTATGTAATTAATATGAACAGAAAACTAGATTAAATAATTAGCCATTAATCTACTTTAGACAATTTGTGAAATTAATTAATTCAGATAATTTCTTTTTGCATAATTAACTAAATAAATAATTTTTAAATATTGTGATCTTATTTTTTGTGATTAGTGTTGTTGTATTAATAATAATCCACTATATTGCAACTTATAGTATCTTGTTGGTATACATACATATCAAACCATAATGTTTCATGAAGGTGAAAGTTTACTTTTGAATTGAAATTAAAAGTAATGTGTATATCCTATTAAACATTCAATAGAGGTGTACGTATGGATATGTTTTCGTATACCTTGATGTCATTTACTCAAATTCATGTTTATTATTTAATATAATGAATTATTTGTTAGTAATTTATTAATTAGTAACTAAAATGTAATCTACTTAATTATTATGAACTAATTAATTAAACTGAATAATAAAATATTTTATAAATTCATTAATCTAATTTAAATATTTATTTATTTATTTAAAATTAAATAATTAGCTATCTAATAACTAATTATTTAAATATATTAACTATATATTTAAATTTGATTAATTAATTCAAATAATTTAGATAATTAAAATTAAATTTTTAGGTGAGAAATTATTGAATCTTATTTGAATTCATATCATCAATTATTTTGATAATTAATTATATGATATTCATTTTGATAACTAATTATCTAATATGTAGTTCGATAAATATTTATTTGAATTAACATGCCACATGGGATGAGCTCATCAAAGCTTAACCCTAAAGGCAAAACATTAAAAAAAATTAAAAATTTTATGTGGCTACTTTTTTGTTCACCTACCCTTCTAATATTACACCTTCCTACTTACCTACTTGCCTATCGAAATAAATAGGTCTTACTTATCTACCTACTTAGGTAGGTAGATAGGTAAGTAGATAAGTATGACGTAGGAGTTACCAATTTACATACCTATTGCTATGTACTAACCTACCAAAGTATATATATATATCCAAAATTCAAATAATATGCACCACATGGTAACTTTTGATTGTGCCATGTGTCAGAATCTAAAACCATGCAAAATGAATAATCATAATGGACAATGGATATCAATATTTCCAATAAAAATCACCAAAAAAAATTCATAGTGTCACGTGTTAAATTTAATGAATGGATGAAAAATGACATCAACATGACATTGTGGTTTTAATCATAGTGAGGTTCCACAGTAGTTGAAAAGGAGTTGTTGCAACAAAATTGGAATTGAGTTACAATGAATTGCATTGTATATGCGGTGAGTTGTAATTCAATCAATTTATACAACTTGTTCAATAAGACTCGTAGCATAGAAATACAATAAGTTGCAAATGGTCATTGCAACTTAAAAATTGTCGCAACCCCACTTTCAAGGAAGTGTGAGGATGAAACTCACACTCCCGAAGTTGGGACTTGGGAGTCCTCTGGGACTCCTGAAACTTTAGAGTTCAATTTCAGGGGTCAAAACACCTCGCATTGGGGTGTTCTTTATATCATTGGAAAGTTATTGAAGTGTAGATGTCGAAAATGACCTTGCATGGGCCATTTGGACATTTTTAGCACAATTCATGGCAAAAAAAAGGGCCAAGAGTCAAATTGACAATTTGACTTCCGACCACTAAAAGTCGGGAATCGACCCGACCCCGGTGCGTGCAGGTGGAGTGGGACACATCGTTAGAAAGATTTCAAGGAGAGCTACACCTTTGCTTCAAACCTCATCCCAATCGAAGGTCTGAGCAAAGAATTATGATCGCTCAAAGCCCCAAGAGTCCAAACCAGGACAATTTTGGGACTCCCCTTGGGAGTCCCAAGACAAAAAACCATTCGGATGTGGGTGCTACGGAGAGACATAGAATATACTATATGGGAGAAGGTGGTGGCTTCCCCCGAGTCCAGGCCGTGG
>Ga0209611_10006786_pt1 | contig 18577 bp, 21 predicted proteins | sample S1TSphgellanicum_3_FD_187693 | JGI IMG/M metagenome (GOLD analysis project Ga0209611, IMG submission 187693) | Host-associated microbial communities from peat moss isolated from Minnesota, USA - S1T2_Fc - Sphagnum magellanicum MG (SPAdes) (version 2) | ecosystem: Host-associated > Plants > Peat... | reverse complement strand
CGAACACTTAAAGATTCAAAGGAATTCTCACACATTGTTTTTTTTGCTTTTGAAGTTCTAAAAATATTTGTAACCTTTCACATAATGTTTTAAATGTTACAAAAATTGTTCAATTCAATAAAAAATCAAGAAGATATGAATATTTAGTGTAAGGGGGGGGTTCAATGTTTAATGATGGGTTAATTAAAATCTATTAGGATTTCAAGGTTACAATTTTTGATCATTACATTTTTGCTTTCAAAACATAAGATAAACACAAAAGAAATAGAACAATGTTATGAAATAAAATTATATATAAAACTTATGTTAAATAAAATAAACATCATGAAAGATTTTACTTTTATTTATATCTTTTTGAAAGTTTTGTAAAGCCTTAGTTAACACACTTAACAAATGTTAAATCATTCAAAAAGGATTAAAAATGAAGAAAATATGAGGTTACACTTAAACAAGGGTTTAATGAAATTATTTTTTCAATTAAAAAAATAAAATATAATTTTTCTTGTGTTTTTGGGTTGTTTTTTATTTATGACATTCAAAAAAACATTTGTAGCCTTCCAATTTGTTTGTTTAATGAAACAAACATTATTATTATCCCAAGTTAATGGACACACATGTGTAAACTTTGGGTGCACCCCTCCAATTCATGGGTTGTTTTGAAATCTACCCATCTATTTGTTGGGTTTTTTCTCAAAATGTGAATGTTGAGTAAATGATTTAATCATGCTTTTATATCATTTTATTTATTTTAATTGGCAAGTTTGTTCTTTTGTATCATGAGGTTTCATATCATTATGAAATGTAAAAAAAAATTCATATGACCATTTTTTAAAATGAAATTTGTTTGATTAACATACAAATAATTAGTTTCAATTCCTTTAAATGTTATTAAAATGAGATTTTTACAAAATTGATTTGAAAGATTATACAAAAATTGATTAAAATAAAACACTTCAATTTAAAAATAAATTATAAAATTCGTTTTTGAAATATAAATGTTTTAACTTATTTGAGTTATCTTTAAAACTTCAATAAAGCTTTGATGAAAATTTAATAACAAAAATCATAATAAAAAAATTTAATTGATTAATTTGTTTGTATTGTTATTGCTTTAATATTACAAAAATTTATTAGTGTCCTAAAATATTAAAGATGCATGTATGATTTTAGCTTTTAGCAAACATCTATGGGGTAAACACAACTAGTTCAATTTAATTAAAGAATGAGAAAAATATTGAAAAATGTTCAATGATAGATTATGTTTGATGACGAGCAATTCTACCTTAATGTGATTTCTTCAAAATTTAGGACCACATAAAAATTACATGTTTTAGTCTCACATTTAGATGGAAACCCAATAAATAAAATTTGACTTGGGATAACCTTGTAATATAAAATTGCAAAATCCTTGTTCTCCCAATGATTGTTTTGAGTGAATACTCATTCTTTTGTTTTCAAAAAATAAAAAAATTTCCAAACAACATGGGTCATGAGAAATTTTTTAAAAATCTTCTCAAAAAAATCACCACATTTTTACGAAAATTTTATGAAAATGTGATCAAGATTTTTGAAGGATTTCAAGGGGGTTTTAAACTTTTTTCTTTTGAAATGGCCAATATGTTTTAAGGTAGATAGGTCAATGAGCAAACACTTCAAAATTCAAATGAGGTCAAATCCTTACACATTTTTCCTTTGACTTTAAATCTCAAAGACCATATTTATCCCTCTATCTAAAGCTTCCAACACCACCAAAATCTTTCTATTTGGGAAAGGAATGGCAAGATAGGGGGTGTTAGGGGGTTCAATGTATGGTGATGGGTAACCTAAAACAGATTAAAATTTTGAACTTAAAGATTTTCGATCATTGCATCTTTGCCTTTGGAATGAAATACAAAGGAATTTTGTAAAGCCTTGATTGGCACACCCATTAGGGTTTTAATCCGTCAAAGCAAACCAAAAATGAGGAAGATGTGGGGCTAAAACTAGAGTGAGATCTAAAGCTATTTTCTCAAATAAAATTGAAGCAAAATATCACTCGTCCTCTTCTTGTGTTTTCTGCATTGTTGCTTTACTTCTAACACTAAAAGAATATTTGTAACACCCTCTAGTTTGCACATTCAAGACACAAAAATTGCTCAATTTGGCTAAGGAATTAGGAAAATATTGGAAAGTGTTCAATGCAATAGGTACGTGTTAGGTCATGGGCAATTCTACCTTAGTGATTTTGCCAGTTTGTAAATAGGATTCCAAGATTTTTTATTTCTTTATTTGTCTTGTAACCAGATTTGGCTAAATGTAGCCACTTTTGGAGCAAAATGAGAAAATTGAAAGAAAAGAAAAGAGCACAGTGTTCAGCTGGTAGAAAGTAAAGTTTAGACTTTAGACTAGGATACCCTAAGAAGAATAAAAAAGACAAAGGAATTCTTTGAAGACAGAAGCCAAAAGAAAAAAGAGTGTGATCTTCAAGTGAAGCAATCCCAATTCTTTTTTCTTCTCATTTTTGAATCTCAAGTTACAGGCAGGATTCAGCTGCAAATGCATTTGATCTAGAATGGGTACTTCTGGAATGAGAACGATCATGATGATGATGTTCTTGTTGTTGTTGCTATGTACCATTACTGTTGGAATTCAAAACGTAGCAGCAGTGAGAGGAAATGGCGATGAAGTAAGTCAGTCCTGTTCTTTTCTTCTTCTTCTCCACTTGATTGGGTTTTTTCTTCTTTCAGGAAGAGATGAAAAGGTCATCATGATGTGTAAGATTGAAGCAAGAATCTCATTGAACTTTCCATTTTGCTCTGTTTTTTCTTTTCTTTTCTTTTTGCATTTTTTGTGATTTTTTGGGGAATAACTTGATTTTGGTGAGATGGGTTTTGCCTCTTTCAGGAAGGATTCAGGTTCATGTGTTAGCATTCAGAAAGTTAATATCATTAGAATTCCATTTTTCACCCCCTCTGTTTGTGATGCAATTGAAATCACAGTTCGTTGTGAGATGGGTTTGCTGGTATGGGGGATACACTTGTTGAGAGAGAGACAAGCAAATCTCAACTCCCTCTGTAAAGTAAACTGTTGGAAACAACAATTCCAGTACTTTTGTTTTGAGGTGGGTGTGTGTGATGAGTCCTCTTCTTATTATGCAAAAGAGCACGAGAACCATACTCACAAGGTTTTAGGTTTTGTTTGGGTAATGGTGACTGGAGGTAGGGAGAAATTCATTGTTCCAGAATCAGGGGGGGCATTATGGCACTTTTGAGGCACTATAGTCCATTTTGAGGTAGTGATCAGGTTTGATAGATTGCAAAAAAGGCAATGCCCAGTAATTTTCCAACTGACATGGATTTTGTTAGAAATTGGCAGGAGATATGTTTAGTTGGGAGTGAGAATTTTGAGTGTGCACAAAAGAGTCCAAAGATTCTGATCAAGGGAGGTACTGTGGTGAATGCTGACCACCAACAAATTGCTGATGTTTATATCGAAGATGGAAAAATTCAGATTGTTGCACCTGACATCAAGGTACTTACTTCCTTCCTTCCTTCCTTCCAATTGCTTTTGATAACATACCCAAGCTCCTAGATTTAAGATTTCTTCCAGGTGTACATTTCTGAACTAGCTCTCAAAGCATCTGATTGGATGTGATGGGTTTCTTCAATTTACTCTGAATTGGGTGTTTGAATGATTGATGTTTTCTCAGCTGCCAATCATTTTGTCTCAAAGCCATGTTCATCTTGTAGGGTTTGTTCCAAGCAAAACTAAATTGGGTAGGGGTTTTTTTCACAATCTGATACAGAAGAGTGATGATTGTGGTGTAGGAAATGGAAGGTGTACGTGTTATTGATGCTACTGGAAAGTTCGTCATGCCAGGTAACCAGAGGTTCACAAGGAAATCCGTGAACCCCCGGCCTTGAGATAGGCATCATTTAAAGTAAACAACTGTTATTTGTTTTCCCACAATCAGGAAACTGATTGTGTCTAGAATGATCCACTGTGATGATTTCATAAGACAGTTGGAGGCTAAATAACTGAAGTAATTGGTGTTATGTGGCATGTGAACAAATACCAGGGGGGATAGATCCACACACGCACATGGAGATGCCATTTATGGGTGAGGAGTCATGTGACGATTTTTTCTCTGGGCAGGAGGCAGCACTATCTGGTGGCACCACCATGCACATTGACTTTGCCCTTCCCCACAATGGGGACCTTGCAGAGGGATTCAGACTATGGGTCCAAAAAGCTGAGAAGTCTTGCATGGACTATGGCTTCCACATGGCGGTCACTAAATGGAATGACAAGGTTGCTCAAGACATGGAATGGCTTGTCAAAGAAAAAGGTACATCTTTTACTCAGATGAAGAGAACAAGGTTCCCTAAAGCTCTACTGGCTCATTCGGTTTGGTGGGTTCAGACTTTTAAGGGACAATTTTATTGTGATATACACTCATTGTTGATAGTTCTGGCACTATCCATTTACAAGTTTTCAGGCTCTAGTTATGAACATATTGTAGCTTTATTCAAGTATTCCAATTTCTGCATTTGACTTGGCTCGGGGCAGTGTATGTTTGAGTGCAAAACAGGTACTGAAATAGAAGAGAATCTTATCACTCAAGTTATTTTCTCAACATGAACATGGGAAGTGTATGATATCTTTAGATCTTACATGCAAGAGATTTTTAACTTGGTTCTTCTTTTTGTTTTCAGGCATAAATTCATTTAAATTCTTCATGGCATACAAGGGCTCTTTAATGGTATCAGATGAGGAACTTCTTCAAGGCTTCAAAAAGTGCAAAGAACTTGGAGCAGTCCCACAAGTTCATGCTGAGAATGGTGATGCAGTTGCTGAAGGCCAAGCTCGGATTTTTGGACTTGGGATCACTGGTCCTGAGGGCCACCCACTCTCACGACCTCCTGTGGTATGTTTAAAGCCTTTCCTCTGCTGACTAGTGGGCCTGACAACTGATCATTCTCAATTCTGACCAATGAGAGAATGTCACTGACAATCTGAACAAGATTAGGAGATGGCAATTACATACCTAAACATCCTACCATACAGAGTACAGACATAAGTACCTGTGTACAAAGCCATTTTTCCTGTATAAAGTTGGTTCCAGCATGGAGTCACTCACACTGTACAAAAGAGACTGCTGATCTAACAATCTCTGTGTTATTTCAGATAATGCACCTTTAAGCTGAACGTCAAGGATATTACATCTGTTCCAAATTGAATATAGTATGTCTAATGCTGAAACTCTAGTGTAGATGCATCTCTTGCAGATTTGATGGTTAATACTGTAATTGCTCAAAAACCCTGTCAAGTTTAAGACAGCTTACATCTTTGATTTATGGGTCATGGTCTGGTGATAGATTAGAGCTGACTCTTGGGTGATTGATTGAGTTGTAAGGACCTTCAATTATATACTTTTTCTTTGTGCTTAACAAGGCTTGTCATTTTTCTTCTCAAACATTTCAGCTGGAAGGAGAGGCAACAGGGCGAGCAATCAAACTTGCAAAATTTCTGAATACACCCTTGTATGTGGTCCATGTCATGAGCATTGATGCGCTTGATGAAGTTTCCCGTGCACGGCATTCTGGTAAGTGTGGGGAGGAAGAGTACAAATGCATGTCATGGCTGGCTATTGCCTGCTTGTATCCCAACTCATCATTTATAGAAATAACTCTTTGTCTTCTTTCTCATTTCCCTTCCTTTTCTTTGCAGTTCTTCATAGGAGCAAGTTGCCTTTTCTTGGTCATTACATGATATTGCTATGGACTTTATGTTGTTTGCAATTGTAGAAGATTCAACCATGAAATGATGCCTGTTTGCTTTGATTCTCATTACATCAGTGCCAAAGTTCTTTATGCCAATTGAAAGTCTCTCTGCTTTGTGATCAAGTGAGACGGTGCTCATTTGTCTGCCTCTTTTACATCAACGTTTCTAAAACAGAAAGTGCCTCTGAATTTGAATGCTGCTTTGTAATTTTTGTGCAGGACAACGTGTGATAGGCGAGCCTGTAGTGTCAGGCCTAGCCTTAAATGACTCAAAACTCTGGGATCCAGATTTCAGAACTGCGGCCATGTACACCATCACACTACTTCAGTTCTTTTTCTTCTCAGTTAGTTTTTTCTCGTTTTTTCATGAAGCAAAGGTGGGCATTTTTCTGATGTGAACTTGCGTGGGTGTAGGTATGTTATGAGTCCTCCAATCAGGGCCGTTGGACACAGCCAGGCTCTTCAAGATGCATTGTCAACTGGTATATTGCAGGTTGGTGAAAATCCCCCTCCCACACATAAAGAATTATAGAGATTTGCAATTTCCTAAATCTCACAATTGCCACCCACATATATTATTCTGTGGTGGCTTGAAATTCTTCATGCATTTGCTAAAGTTTTGCAACTACATGTCACAATGCAAAGCTGTGTGGCAAAATTATGTATCTTCATGTATCATGAGAAAGTCTAACTGGCAACATGCACACCCGAACGGGAGAGGGAGAGAAAACCAGTTTCAACAAAACAATGTTTTAACTTACGTGTTTTGAGAGTGTAAGCAGCTGGTGGCAACAGACCACTGTCCCTTTAACTCAAAACAGAAAGCTTTGGGAAAGCATGATTTCCGCAAGATTCCAAATGGTGTTAATGGTATGTGGTTGGTTGTCCAAAATTTCCTCATGAATTGGAACTGCACTATATCTGACATGCTATTTCACCTGTTTTGTTGTGTTTTGTTTTGTTTTGTTTTTTCCCAGTTATGCCATAGTTGATTTTGGTCTGGATTTTGTACTCAAAACTAGTAGGATATTTCAATAACTTTCTTGACGAATAGTATGTGCATCTAAACTTTGAGGTTTGGGTTGTGAAATCTTTGAATTTTTCCTTTCTTTCTCCAGGTGTTGAAGAGCGAATGCATATAGTGTGGGATGTCATGGTGGTAAGTGCCTAACCATATCATCAATTCTCTCTAATTTTCTAGTACATATCTTTTGCTCTAAGACAGAAACATATAGGAATCAGGAATCCTCACGAAGAGCTTCTCTTTGAACATCATAGAATGTTCAAGAAGAGCTTCTCTTTGAATATCATAGAATTTTAAGGAATTCCCAAGAAGAGGTTTTCTTTGAATATCATAGAATGTTCAGGAAGTCTCAAAAAGAGCCTTTCTTTGAATATCCCAGAACGTGGTGGCTATTTCAGAATTCTGGAAAAATATCAGTCACAGATTATGTCCGCGTCACAAGTACAGCCTGGTGAGTAGAAAAAGCTCCCAAACATCACCTTTACACCCAGTGATTTAGAAGGGTACGGTTTGATTTGGTTTGGTACATCTTCAATATCTTTGTAGTCTTTGTTCTCAACATTTCTCAAGCAAATTGTTGATGCATGTTGCGTATTTGATTTGATTCACTGACTAATTACAACACAGATTTTGCTCAAAACAAATGTATTCTCTGCTCTGTAATGTACAGTGCTAAGATATTCAATATATACCCGCAAAAGGGAGCTGTGTTACCAGGCTCAGATGCAGATGTTATCATTTTAAATCCGAATGCAGAGACCAAAATTTCTGCTAAAACACACCACTCAAGAATTGATACCAACATCTATGAGGGCTGGGTGATGAAGGCAAGTACCTTTCTCCACCAATTCAAATCTTTTGAGATGTGTACACAGAATTATACATGTAGTATGGCTCCATCATGTGATCGCTTGAGCATGTTCTAACTGCTGCATGTGAAATCAATATTAGAAATGCTGGTTATTTGCTGACTTGTCATATACACATGGAAAATTCACAGGGGAAAGTTGAGGTCACTATAAGTCAAGGCAGAGTGGTGTGGGAAAATGAGCAGCTTACTGTGGAGCGGGGATCAGGTCGCTATATTCCAATGAAACCATTTGGGTACTTGTTTGATGGTCTTGACAAAGTCGATGCAACATACATGTCATCTATGCAAGCTCCTGTAAACAGAAATTTCTAGTCAATTCTAGATCCTCACTTTAACCCTTCTAGAAGTTTCTCCTTCCTAGAAGATGTAGTCCTACCTGCATCTAACCTGTGAAATACTTATGTCAGCTTAGAATCTGAAAATTGCTGCAGTTCAGGACTATGTTAGCTGTAAGGTCTAGACGCAAACACGTAATAGCTTTGGGTCATGACCAGTATGATTGGCCATCAGGAGATGGTTAGATATTGTAGACTTATCAAAGATGATGAAAATTGGATGACCTGAATTCACATTCTTCTCCAGATTCTTGTTTTTCCTCCAGTCGCTAGAAGTGAAACATGAAGCTTAATCTCACAGTCACATGTTTATTGCGTGTTTCAATTCTGTTTTAGCAAAAACAATACACATGATAAACACTACGTTGATTGGCTTTCCTCAAATGTAAAACAAAGATTGTTGCAGCTAAGATTGTTTGCAGCCACAACACTAACATATCTTAGTATCCAAATCCATATGTGACTTATTGATCACATAATGCTGGAAAGACGAGGAAGATCAGCAGCTGCTTGCATAGCTGTGTCAGCTGACTGTGCAGCTGTAACCAGTTGCTGTGCTACTGCCATTCGTTGCTGAGCTGCTTCTGCTTCCTGCCTTGCCACCTGCAGGAACCACCAAATACTGTGTTCAAGAGTAGACAACACACTGAAGGTTTCAAACCATGAGAAAAGTTGCCTATTGTAGTAAACATGGACACAACATGCAGTAGTCTACAGGCATGCATGCAAAAGTGTGTCCTGATCAGGTGGATACCCATTGTTGACCACACAGGGCACGCCGCCCAACAATCATTGTGTGCAAGCTAGGTTTGACAGGCTAATCTCCTGTACAACATCTGACAATCCATCTGGTCATTGAGTAGCCCACCTCCAAAACCAATTTAATCAGGATGTCAAAAGCAGCTAGAATTTTGTAATTTTGTACCCTTCAGCATACAGGATTGTAGGTGGTATGTTGGTAGGACTTGTCCCTTCCATACTTTCATAATAGGTCATCACAGTAACAGTAGTTGTGATGCCTATGAGATCATCAATCAAGCATCAATCAAGAGGGTATGTCCACACCCTACATGATGTAAAATTGGCCCAGTCCCAGTACATGGTTGGACCAGTCCTCGCAAGGGTCATTTCTTGCCCACTGAAATAATTCTGTTCAATTTTAGCTCATTGTTTTGGCTGGCAAATATGGTATGCTTGATGGTTAACTGGGTCAGACTTTGTCTAGACTGGGATTTGATTATTTGCATACCTGTTGACTGTTAGGATCCAGCCCACTGCTTGCAAGGCTCTGGGCAGTTGTCATTTGAGCAATGGCTGCTTCTCTCATCTGATCAGCTGCTTGCAACAACATTTGCTGGCATACCTGGGCTGGAAGCATCATGGTGTTAAAATTCATTCATGGGCTGAGACTGTTTTGATGGACATCATAACAGTTTGGTAGTTAGCAGCAACCAACTAGAATGTCTTGTTGAGAGCTATCAACCACACCATCAACTTCATCAGGAGGAATCATTTTTGGTACAAGCAACTTTTGGGTTTGGAAGTATCACCATGAGACAATCTCTTGCTGACCTGTCCACCAAAAAGTACCTGAAATGACCTGCTGCCCTTGTGTTGCACCAGTGCCAAGAGGCTGGACACCAGATGCTTGAACATTTTGATTAAAAGCTTGGACAGGTTGACCAGGTTGGACCACAGGACTGGTAGACACTGATTGCTGGCTTGATGTTTGGGATATGGCATGGGCATTCAGCACAGCATTGGCAGCTTGCTGAGCTATAGAAGCTTGGCCTAACTGTTTTTCTACAATCTCCCTTTGTTCAATTGCTGCCCGTTCAGCTGCTTGTGTAGCTGCAGCATTAGCAACTTGCTTGGCCATATCCTGTTGAGCCAGCACCTGGCAATAATTTGTTGTTTGAGCAATCGTTCTAAATCAATAGAGATAATATTGTCAAGTAGCCTAAGCACTTTTAGTTTTGCCTGCTGAGAACATCAGACATATCAGGTTTTCTGGTAGGTAGTAATAACCTGTTGACTGGCTTGCTGTGCCTTCTCTTGTGCAGCAATCTGCTTTTGATAGGCACGCTTGATGGCTTCTTGTGCTTCTTGCTGAGCCTCAAGTGCTTCCCTTGATGCATCCCTTGCCTGCACCAAACAGCTTTGTGGATGTCAAGAAGATGACATAGTTGGCACACACTTAGTTTCTGCTCACCTATCCCTCTGTCCTTTCCCTTTGAAGTGTGTCAGACAATTTGTCTTCTTTCCCTCTGAACTATATGCCTCATCTTCAAAACAGGAAAACCATTGATCACATTACAGTGCAACTGAAAAACATCTATCATCTGTATGCAATCTTTCATAAGCCCATTCCCTGAACTTCAGGTGTGGAGTAGCAATGCAACAGATGACACATTGCTATGAGAAAAAACCCACAAACCTGTTCAGAAGTACTTGGTGTTTTTCTTTGCTCTAGAATTTGAGATCCACAATTTCCACCTACCTCATCCTGGAGGTTGTTAAGAGATTGTCGTGGTCGATGCTGTTCCTGGGCAACAGTTGTTTGGGGTCCTCCCTGCTGTTGCTCTTTAGCTTGTTGGCCCTGCAGGTTCATCATACTGAAAGAAAATCCAGAATCAACCCCCCAGATTGTAATGTTTTGAGCCTGCTCATATAGTCAATGGAGATGGCCAAGATCAGTAATGGAATTTTCTCAGGAGGTGGGTGATCAATCCATAGGCATATAATCCTTGATCATAAATGAACACCATGACCAAATTCAAAAGGAATGTGCTTCCACACTGATGGGCAAAAAGACTCCAGATCCTCAGCTGGGCAAGCAAGTCACAGCTGGCTATCAAGAGACAGCTCCTCAACTACAGTGGCAGGACAACAAGTCATACAAACCAAACCACAAAACCATAGAGTCTGTAGTCTGTCCACAAAAGAAGCATTGAAACGAGTTCCATTTGCATCAATCCTTTTGTTTTGATTTTGGCTTTCTGGATATGTGAAAGCCAGAATGCCACAAAACAAGAGAAAAAGACGAAGAAGAGATTCCTATCACAAGTTAAATAAGGCATCATTGTCAGTTACCTGGAGCAGCAATCGTTGCGTCCTCAAACGGAAAATTCCGAAAAACTACAAAACGCATGCAAATTCCAAGCCATAGCTCAGCAGCAGCGAGGTGCCTGTTGAATTGAAACCATTCGATCTACTAGAATCACAAAATGTGAAGCGCAAAACATTGAAGGCAAGGAACTAAGAAAATCCTATGAGTGTCCGAGCACCTACAACACCTCTGCGACACCTCTTTGCCTGAAAAGTATTCAGCACACAAAACTGAATTGACGTCTCAAATCGAATCAAATAAAAAATCTTTCAATCTTTAAAGACTACGAATCCGAGAAAATGGAAGCGGTCGGACACAAAACCTTTTCAACATCTCTGGGACACATCTTTCCCTGAAAACTATTGAATTGACGTCTCACATTATTGTCAAGAAAAAAACACTCGTTTTAAGAAAAATCGAATTAAACAAAAGATCTTTCAAATCTCGGAAGACTGCCACTCGGAGAAAATGGAAGCGGTCGGACAAGAAACCTCTGCAACACGTCTGCGACAGACACATCTTTGCCTGAAAAAACTAGTCAGCACATAAAACTGAATTGACGTCTCACATTATTGTCAAGAACATACAAAATTTTGAGAAAATCGAATCAGACAGAAGAAAAAGAACCTTGAAAGCTTTGAAGACTGCGAATCGTAGAAAATGGAAGCGGAATTGCAGCTGCCGAAATCGCGATGTTCGATTCTCCTCCGCGCGCCTTCACACACACACATGTAAACGGTAGTCTCGTCTTCCAGACACAAAGGGCGGACGGACCGACGGGCGAGCGAGCGAGCGAGCAAGAGGAGAACCAAAAAACCGAGTCAATATTATCTCATTTCACACTGCTTGGAGAAGGCCATATTTTATCCAAAATAAGTACAGCCGAGTGTGAAAAGCAGACACCAATATCCAGCAGTCACGCAGCCGTGGCGCCAGGTGCTATTGTGCATGGATCACGATCGACACCTCAACATCCAATCACAGACTAACACGCGACAACATGGATGAAAACTCTGACTGTGAGGCTTCGTCACCCATAAACTCTCCATCTATAAATGAATTCCCTTTACTCATCCACAATTCTCGGCCACAGAAATCCCATCTCATTTACCATCCAAAATTTTCATCCATTCCTTCCCTTCCTTTTCTCAACCAGGTACCCACTACACCCCATCCACCTACACAACCCACCTCAGTACACTCACACCCCCACCCATATACCTATCTACCTATATACCTACCTATCTATCTACCGACTTACCTATCTACCTCCCTACCTCTCTACAGAATTACCTATCTATCTACCTACCTACCTACGAAGTGTAGCCACATTAAATAGGTACCCTATTCTCACTCATTTCAAACAAAGCGAAAGACAAAAAAAAGTCAGGGCTTTATCCAATCCACCTCTGACTTTCAAATGTCCGTACTTTCTCAGAAAAATCTCAGTATACGTACCCCAAATTAAAGATACATACGTATATACAACACACACACACACACACACAAAAACACAAAAACAAACCAATCTACATACATACCCTCTACACATACACTACAGTATACTACTCAATTAAACAGATTATAAAGCTAATTTTTTATTAAAAAAAACAAAAAGCCATTATTAGGACTTATTACACCATTTTCCCAGACTACTACCAAATTGCTCTCAAGAGTCCAGACTCCTACATAATAAATAAATAAATATATTAATTAATAATATTAATATCATAATTTTGAAAAAAGAAAAAAATTATTTATTTATTTAATTTCCTTTTCTCTCTGTGTGTGTCTTTTTGGCTCTATTTTTTTTCTTTTTCTTTCTTGTACAAACTAAAGGAAAGAAAAGTACTGTACTATCATGCATTCATACACTTATTCATTAGGTAGCATTTATGATGTAGAGGTGATGTAGAAATACTGTACAATGTACGTACGCTTTCTCTCTCTCTCTCTCTCTCTCTCCGTCGCTTGCCACTCGCCGCTTTGCTTTCTTCCCTCTAAAAACTCTCACGTTTTTTTTTTCCCTTCTTCGTCGTCTTCCTCGTCTGCCGCTGCTGCTGCTGCTTTTGGTTTTTTTGGACCGTGTTTTCTCCCCTTCTTCGACGACTTGCAAAATCCTCCTGCGATTTTTTTCGTCTTTCATTGCTCGCGCACAGTTTTTTTTTCCCCCTTTTTTCTTGCTTCATTTGCGTGTGTTGTTGTTGGTTGTGGTTCTTCCGCGGAGTTTATTATAATCTCTTGTAAACTACCTACTCGCGGGCTTTGTCTTCTACGAGGTGCGAGGTTCATTGCGCCCCCCCCCCTTTTGCTTGTTGCTGATACCTATATTGCTTTGGCTTCTCCCCCCTCCCCTTTTCTGTCGGGTTTTTTGGTGTGTTGTCTTTTGGAAAACCGTTTTATTTAGTACCTGTGAGCTTCCTGTTTTCTCACTGTGCTTTTATCAGCTAAGGTGGTGCTAATGGCGTTGCATGAAAGGTAGGACGGGAGTTTTAACAAGGTGGTGATGGTGGTAGTACTAGTATTGTTTTGTTTGTATTTTGTTGTTTGCATGCTATTGTTGTGTTTGTGACGTTTTGGTTATATGACTGACTACGGTATCACCCCAGGTTTTTCTCCGACTGCTGCTAGTGGTGTGTTTCTTGATTGATTTTGGTGTATGGTGTTTGTGTGTTTGTGTGGTTTACGGTTTTGTTTTGGAGTCATTAGTGGTTTGTTTGTTTGTTTTTTTCTTTATTTTGCGAGAGTTTTCTGATGGATTTCTCTCGTGTTTTGACTTTCTCGTTTCGAGTTTTTGTCTACTGGTAGTGAAGTATGTTGTTTTTGTTGTTTTTGCTTTTCACGTTAGTCTATTGCGCCTTATGTGTTTGCCGACAAGTTTGAGAGGAGAGAGATACACGGATTCTCAGACTCAGACAGAGAGAGAGGATGTGAGGTTGATGAGTTGTTAGTAAGACTATGACTGTTTGTTTGTGTGTCTCAGACTTCTCAGGAAGGCTTTTGTTTGAAGAGATGGCGGGCCCACAGCAGCAAGCATCAGCGAACCAGCAGCAAACCAAACGTGGTGCAGAAAACGAAGCACAGCCGGCTCCTGTTGCCAAGCGGGTGACTCAAGAACCCGAGGAGCAGCATCAGCAGAAGGATAATGATATTCAGGACGCGGGAGCCGTGCAGCCGCCATCGCCAGAGCAGACAAATCACGTAAGCTGAAGCCGCTGCTGCTGCTGCTGGTCTTTGGAAATGTTTACTACAGTCAGAAACTCTTGTTGTTGTTGTTGTTGTTGTGAGTTTTTCTTTGTGATTTCTCTCTCTGTCTCTCTGTGTTACGTCAAAATTCCTTGTTGTAGTCTTTCCAGATGCTGGATTTTTTTCAACAGTTTTCTGAACAGAAGAAGAAGAAGAAGAGAGCTTCACAGCTCTTTGTTTAATGACTCTTATTTGCAGCAAAGAAGACATGTGAGACACATATAATCTGCCCTTTTGTCTGTGCAGGAAGAAGTACAAGTTGCAACAAATCAGGAAGAGGCTCCTCCACCTGCTGGAGATGAAGCTCATGATGCATCAGAAGATTTTGAGCAGGTAAAGGATTTTCCATCTTTCTACAACTGGAAGTCAAGGTGCACGCAGGATGCATGACCTTAGGATAGAGCCTTTTCCAGTAAGGAGATTTTTCCCATTTCTTAAATGCTTCACTAAATTATGCCATGCATACTTTCAGCCCACAGATGTGGCTCAGAATTTTGCAAGAAAGTGATGATGATGCATGATACCACTGCTCTGTTACAAGAAGCAATATTTGGGAATCATGAACAGAGTTCTGACTTGTTTTCAACAGGCTGCAAAGGAAGTGACAGCAAACGAGGGCGAAGCAGCAAAAGCTTCAGAAGAAGCTTTGAAGGAGGCTACTGAGGAGACATCCCATGAAAATGATCAAACCAAAGTCAGTCAAGAGAGTGTGCAGAATGGTGTCGTGCACACATCTGTAGAAGAAGATGCAAATGAGCCTGGGAAGGTAGTGAAAGAAATCAACACGGTGGCTAGTACAGTTGCTGTATAAGCCTCCTAGACCAAGGTACAAGGTCAAAGTATGAGCTCTTTCTTTTGTCTTGAGACAAAGGCAAAGTAGGAATCTGTTTTTTTTCCTGGACAAAGAGAACTTTCATCTTTGAGCAGGCCAGTGTTAGCTAGGCAATATTAAGGGATTCAGTTTGCATTCTGTTCATGCAGTGCTGTAAAGACCTTCTACACCGCCTGCTTTTGGAAATTTCAAAAAAGGAATTCTGACCTTTTCACAGAAGACTTTCCTTCCATTTTCTAACAGGTAGGTCTCTCAGATTGCTAGGAGAGAGTAAGCGAAGCATTCTCCAGGTGTTCTTGCTGTAATTTTCAAATCCAAATAGCCAAGTCTGAGAGGCCTCTCCATGTGATCTTGCTGTAATTTCCACATCCAAATAGCCAAGTCTGAGAGGGCAACAAAACCTGCGCTTTAACTTTATGAAAAGATCTGTATGAAAAGATCGGCATGGAAATCCCTTTTTCCAGAAGATGATGAAGAGCACATGGTAAAGACATTAGTGAAGATTCTCCTGAAGATTTAGTTTTATACTTTATAGATCAGCAAGTGGAAATCCATTCAAACAAGAGAGATGAGGTGGACATCAGTGCAAACAAGAATCTATGCAGTACACATCTTTTTATGTACTAGGATGAGTAAAGCTGAGTGCATTTACCCACCAAGGTGAGATCCATCAACTTTGGCAAGTTGAAACAAGTCCATCTCCATCTTTTTTTTTCCCCTGTGAGAGTACTATTGTCTGAACAGTCCAGTGAGTAAAGGACTTTAGTCTCATAACAACACTGTTCCAAAGTCATCTGCAGTGATACTACTACTTCCCAGTCCTTATCTTGTTGATTTGATTCAAAGCAGGTTGCAAAATGTTGAAAAGCACCCATCCAAGAGCTGGTAATAGAATAAAGAGAAGAATTAAGGGTCGGTTATCAGCAGCCAGCTGTGTGATCTCCTGGGCAGCTTCAGCATCTGGCACAGTCATCATGGAAGCAGCTGTTGCTCCCAATCCAGCAGCACCAATGAGCCCCTTACTGGATTTCATTTTACTAAGCTGGTTAAGACCAGGCTGCAGAATGTTGAAGAGAACCCATCCTAGAGCTGGGAGGAGGATCCCCAGAAGCACCAACCCTCTTGGGTCACTGTCAGCAATAGTGGCAATTTCCTGTACAAAGAAAGGGAACAACTTAGTTCTGCATGGATTTAAGTACCCATGAAAACAAATTATGAGAATCACTGTGAGATAATTGTGTACAGCCTGCGTCAGATGCACAGTTTGTCATATCCTCACAGAGCACATTCTTTTCACTCATGTACCTGCACAGCTTCAGCTTGAGGGGTCAAGTACATGGACGAAACAGCTCCCAGTCCCAAAGCACCAACCACACCCTTGGAGGAGCGCAACTTGTCAAACTGATTCAGAGCAGGTTGCAGGATGTTGTACAAAACCCAGGCAACAGCAGGTACAAGAATACCCAACACAACCAAGCCCCTTGAATCACTATCAGCCAGTGTTGCAATTTCCTGTGCAGCTGATGCATGGGGTGCTACCATCATTGTTGCTAGGGCCCCAAGACCTGCACCTGCTACCACAGCCTTGACACCACGCATTTTGTTGAACTGGTTTAGACCTGGCTGCAGAATATTGAATAGCACCCAACCAATTGCTGGAACTAAAGGCAGAAGCAGTGCAATTCCTCTGTTGTCATCAGCTGCCAAAGCCATCAACTGCTGTGATGCCATAGCAGAATCTGGCATTGTCATTGCTGCAAACATTGCACCTGCAGTGGCATTCCCAACCTTCCTTCCACCATCAGTAGAGCATACTAAGGGATCTTTTCCACAGAAACCTTGAAGAGGCAATTCTAGCCAGGCATCATGATACAAATGGCACAGAGAAATCTTCAGATTGATCACCAGCCAAGGTAGTTGGTCTGTAAAACTCAGCAACACTTCATTTTCTTTCCTCGACACTTTCAAGGTTTTCTAGTGGTGGTTTCCTTCACCAAAAGACTTCAACAACATGTGCTTCCTAAAATGTCAGCAGTTGGATTGTCATACCATTCTCAACATCATCAAGGTTCCTTCTTTCACAAGGAACAGATCAACAAATTTTGTTGAATACCTTGCCATCAGTGTTTATGCAGGGGGAAGGACTAATACCAAAAGGCCATCATTGAGTCATGCAAAGGTAAGGAGCATCTGGAGGCTGTGTAAGTATTTCAAAGTACCGCACTCTCAGCCAAGCTTCAAATCTCACAAATGCCAGATTTTCAACGTGAGTCCAAAAGCTCAAAAATGGTCACAGCATCCATTGTTCACAACATTACAACAACGAGGTGAAATAATTGTTCTCAAAACCAAAGGAAGTACAATCTTTTTACATATGCTGCAACCTTACCTGCCAAGAGGCTTCCACCAACTGCCACCGGCTCCTCGGTGCTAGCCGAAGACGAAGACGTCGTCAGCTTAGAGCACACTGATGGCATGGCGCGCAAGCTCACCCCAGGCACTCTCAGACTAGCAGCATGCAGGGATTGCAAACCTCTCCCAAAATGACTGCTCCTCCGCAGCGAGCTAGTGAAGCTGGTACTTGGAACCACGGTGGCCGCCATTGACATACTTGCCAAATTCTCCTACTCCAAAAAAAATCCACACACTTCTTTACAAAACGAAAAGAACATAAACCAAAAAAACGAAAGAACGAAATCGTTACGAAACCTGAAAACGGACTTCCATTTCATTTCCTGTTCTTGGCCAATAGGACACAACAAAAAACCAAACCTGAACAACAATACACAAAAACGACCATATCCAAGTCCAAAAGCGACCAATAAGAGTGAAAATGGGATCAAAAGAAGCCGAACGAAAAAAAAACAAAACAAAACTGCACATACCTGTGGACGATGAGTCGACGAATAGAGAAAGAAATCGCGAAGAAGACGGTTTTTGTGAAGCCGAAATGCGGGCGAAGCTGTGCGTGCGAGAGCGTCGATGGAGCGAACACTGCGAGCGAGCAACCCCCGCGCTCTTGATCAGCTTCTCGTGATGAGCGTAGAGAAAACCAATAGAAACGCGACGCGTGGCGATCACGTTCCCTTCTCCATAGGCTGGAATGTAGAATGAGTGTTAGAATGTAGGGTGTGAAATCCAATCTCCACCGTCGGATACGCGGAAACGGATACAGTCTGCCCGGGATTTTGTGTGGCCCAGATGCTAAGGCTGAGAATTGCTCTCTATCAACATATCCCAACTGGGGCAGTTGCAAAATGTTTTCAATTGCCATTCTCTTTCTTTTGTCTTTTTCCGGTTTTCTGGGCAGGTACTGAATTTTCTTTTCCGCCATTCTCTTTCTTTTTCTTTTTTTTTCTTTTCTTGGGTTTTCTGGGCAGGTACTGATTTTATTTTAT